>WNFX01013929.1_pt1 | contig 12679 bp, 12 predicted proteins | sample 5400111 | NCBI WGS metagenome assembly WNFX01 (sample SAMN13153363, study PRJNA577476) | soil metagenome | isolation source: 40 cm soil or saprolite under grassland replicate 1 | place: USA:California | collected 2016-06-15
CTACAGAATAGTACCACCTCTCTTTAATGTTTATATAGTTACACAATGTACACAGGAAAGCATTGGTACTCCTCTATACATTGTATACAATGCGTAACTAACTAGGAAAGCCATTTTACTGTCATATTCTATCGATAGACACAATGCACAAGAACAGAAATGACATTTGCGTAGGTAAAGAGATGTCCAATATATAAAAATAGTCAATGAATCTTAGAACATAGCATACTTGCAATTCATTAACCTAAAGACATCGCTAAGAGTTTTACAACGTTTGGTGCCTTCAAAAGTACTGATTCTGAATGTCTACCCAGATGATTCAATCCATCGACACAATTCTTGCTATCCGCATCAAGAAGAGTTATACAAGCTTTGAATGGTTCTCCATCATTTATCAATCCCTCATTAAAGTAGAATGTGTTAGCATAGCCAGCTGCGGTTAATTCAAAATTATTACAAAGACTTTCTCCACCTAGTCCACTGATGGTTATCCTGGAAGGATGTGATCCATCACCTGAGCCTATGACATCTACAATTCTTAGACCATGTCCTCCAGACGGATCACCTGTCTCACCTATTCCCGGAAAAATTTGACTCACCTGTCGATGGTGCTGCTGATGGTGACGACTTTCTAATTCTTTGATATACACCAAGGCCGCGTGGAAATAGACGAAAATTTTAAATTGTAAGTAAGGTCAATTATTTAGTTACGTCCAAAGAGTATTATATTATAAACTCTGGTCTTACACTAACCTTAACAGCGATAGCAGCAACCGTTATGATAGCAATAATTGTTGTGGTGGCTATTAGCTCTGATTGCTCAATCACTTGTGCGTCTGTAGCGTCAGCTTCTCAAAAAGAATCTAATATTACATTTACAGCCATTTTCACTCAGTTGAGTAACAGTAGTGGAATGGGAAAGCGTTTAATTGAACACGCATTAGATGAAATAAAAGTTAAACATCCTCACATGAATATTCAACTAAAATATACAGAGTATCCATCCAATCAAACCCGTACGCAGATCTTAAATAGAATTATGAACCAAACACCAGTTGATTTAGTTTCTATAGACCAGATTTGGCTTGGAGAATTTGCTCAGAAAGGTCTTCTAACAGATCTTTCAAACTATACCCAAAGTTGGGGAAGAGAGAAAGATTGGTATGAAGAGAATTGGGCTGGCGGCAACTATAAAGGAAGAGTATATGGCATATGGACTTGGACTGACATAAGAGGAATATGGTATTGGAAAGATCTGTTAGATAAGGCAGGTGTTAATCCCCACTCTTTAAAGACCTGGGATGGATATCTCGCATCCGCAAAGAGACTCAACACAGTATTAAGACCTCAGGGAATTGAAGGTGTGCATCTAACTGGAGCAAGTCATTCGCCTGATTTATGGTATCCTTATCTTTGGATGCTAGGAGGAGATATTTTGGAACAGAGAAGTGGACATCCAAAGAATGGTGTTTATTGGTTTCCAGCATATAATAGCAGCAAGGGTATCAAAGCATTAGGATTCATCAAAGATCAGATAACTAAGGCTGGAATAAAGCCACAGAAAAATCATTTCTGGGGTCAAGAGTTTGCTGATAGGAAATATGCTGTGATGCTAGAAGGATCATGGATGCCTGTAGAGTTTCCAAAAAACCAATTAGTAAACATAAAACAAAGAGTGGGCTTTATCCCTATGTTTCCAGTGCCTACTTTGGCCAATAAGACTTCTACGTTAATGGGAGGATGGGAATTAAGCATTCCCAAGACATCCACGCATAAAGATTTAGCATGGGAGCTAATTACAACAATGTTAAAACCAGATATTCTTGCGCCTTGGTTGTCACAAAATGGTTTTCTCCCAACCCAGATACCCATAGGCCAAGGTCAGACATTAAATTTAACTGAGTCATCTTCCTTTCCATATTATAATGAAATGATCTCTTTGATTCCATTTGGTGGAAGCAGACCTAGCATACCAGAATATCCTATAATAGCTGAGCATATTAGACAAGCTATAGATGACGTCTACTATGGCATAAAGGAGCCCAAGCGAGCATTAGATGATGCAGCTACCAGATCAGCTAAAGTTCTAGGGTGGTAGAATCTTGATAATATCTATAACATTAGGTTGCAGGATTCTTCCACGTGACGAAGTTCCCTGCTGATAGTGTTCATCTTGCAGTGACATGATAGCGAGATCGGGTTGAGTGAATGCTCTCATAGACGATTTAAATTCTAAAGTCTCAGATTCTCCTTTTTTGATCAATTCTTCAAGCATATCTTCATTCTTTGTGCTCATTAGTTCAATCGATTCCTTAGTAATTTTAATGCTGTTCAATTATGAGAAATGATGTATTACATGGTATAAGATGACCAAAAACCTATATTCAACACTGACAGGCCTTTGGAAAAGTAATCGCTTTACTAGTCATCCTCTTCCATCTCCTTCAATCTTGCTGAAAGTATCTTTGCATTAATTTCTTCTAGTTAGGACTTAATACTCATAGTTCAGTCAGTATCTCTTATACTGCTAGATTCGCCCCAACTAGTCAGCTATGTCCTTAACAATATCCGGGTTAATTTTATGACCTTCAGTATGTTAGTGAGTTCGTTAGTTCTACTTCTGGTCACGAGAAACGAGTACCAGTATGTATACAAAGACAATATCAGTAAGTCATATGCCTAACGCTACAAACAGCTGATGCAGGTATCAATTTTTAGATTTCTCAATCAAAATTTCTTATTTATATGGAATGAGTATATCATTACTAGATATGAATCCGTTAAATAACGATAATGATTACAATAACAATAATCATAGCAGCCCTGGCAAGAAAATACAATTCAGGGCGTCAATAAAGATGACGATCGCGTTAACATATCTATTAGCAGTAAAACGTATAATATTTTATTAGAACATACCCAACAACTAAACAGAGAAAACGCAGAAACCCAGAAACCGTTCACTATTGAGGAAGTATTAGATGAAGAAATTATTTTACTGTTTGGCGATGAGTACAATAAACGAGTTTAATCTAAAAGATGAACCGAAGCTTATTTTATAATAGCATTTTGGAATAAAGGATTGTCCTATAGGCTCTCTGTAGTGTTGCTTCCACCAACGATAAATAACGCCAAAACCAATAATGGAAGAGAAATGTATATGTATGAGTACCATGTTAAGCGACAGCTTAAGTAACGAGGCATTTTCATTGCCCAGAGATCGAAGTGAGCCTTGTATATCAGTTACTAACCTTAAAAAGCAATATGGCAAGGATAGTGCTTATACCCTAAATGGCGTTTCATTTAATGTAAGATACGGAACAGTCTTTGGATTTCTTGGTCCAAATGGTGCTGGGAAGACTACAACACTAAAAATCCTTACTACTCTTCTTAGTCCTTCCTCTGGAAGTGCACAAATATTTGGTAAAGATCTTGTTAAGAAACAGTCAGAGATCAAGCGAAAAATAGGAGTTGTATCTCAAGATCCTAGTTTTGAAGCAAACTTGACAGTAGAAAAAGCCCTAAATCTTTATGGACTATTGTGGGGATTACGTGATAGCAGGGCCAGAAAAGATAAAGTAAAAGAGATACTAAAAACATTTGATCTTGAATCCATTAAAAATTCCAAGAATGACGAACTCTCTATAGGCCAAAGAAGAAGGGTACAGCTTGCAAGGGAATTTATGCATGATATGGATCTGCTATTTCTTGACGAACCCACTGTAGGTTTGGATCCTTCTGCAAGGCGTATGCTCCTAGATTACATAAAGAAACACGTAATGTCTGGTCTAACGGTTTTCTTCACTACTCATATAATGGAGGAGGCAGAATATCTGTGTGATGAAATAGCTATAATAGATAAAGGGAGGATAATCGCCTTCGGCACACCAACCGGGTTAAGACAGAAGTATGTAGGAGTACACAAAACTATTGAAATTACCTTCAAAGATATACTGAATCAGTCTTTTATTGATCTACTAAAACGTACAATTCTAAGGTGGAGAAAAAAGGATGGTAGGAATATGGATGGATATGATCATAATCGTAATGACAATACTTCCGATATCGACGTAAAAGGAACAAATACAGTTGTCATTACAGTTAATGATGCAGAGCATGTCATCTCTAAGATACTACAGCTTGTTTACAAAAATGATATGCAGATAGAAAGTATTTCGATAAATCCGCCATCACTAGAAGAAGTTTTCTTGTCAATAGTCAATAATAAAGATGATGACAATTCATGGGCTAGAGAACTAAAATGAAGCAAGTAATTGACTATATATTCATATCCAGCGTATTATTACTAACATATAGAAACCTAGTCGCTGCGATCGACAAGATGTTCTTGATATGGCAGATAGCTTTTCCTGTTGTTTATATATTTGTAGCAGGATACGCGTATTCTGCCTTGATAAAAGATCAAGGTATCAATGTGGGCGCTCTATCTATTACATATGTTTCATTTTTAACTGCTGGTATGATAGGATTTAACGTGATGAATGGCAGTCAAATAGCTGGGACCATTTTTTGGAATGACAAGAGAAATGGTATGTTTCAACAGTTACTAGTCATGCCGTTTCATAAGGTTCAGTATGTTATTGCCAATCTTATAACGCTCATTATAATCGGATTGGCCAGCGCTGCAGTTATTATGATAATCGGTCTACCTACAATATTCCAAGACGTAAACGTTACATTGTGGAGCGTACCTTATACTATACTCGCATTAGTAGTAGGGTCTGTATTCTTTGGTTCTTTTACAATAATTCTATCAACTAAGATGAAAAGTAGTGAAGGATACAACGTAATTAGTAATGGTCTTTTCCTATTTTTCGCTTTTGTTAGCTCTGCGTTTTATCCTGCAAAAGGTTTGCCAGAACCATTATCAATTGCTTTCTATGTTAATCCATTGACATATATAGTAGATATTACTAGAGCTGGAATATTTTCGCAAATAGACGTATTTACTAATATTGAATTAGTGATATTAAGTTTGCTCGCGGCTATGGTATTTTTAATCGCTACAAGAGCGATGATAAGAATGCAGGTCTAGTTTAGGAAGAGACTAGACTATATGATCGAAATGAAAATACAATTTAAAAGTCAAATTCTAGGAAAGAAATGAAAATGATATATCCCTTTCTAATATAAACTAGTGACTAGGAGCGTGCTAAATTAGTGCTAACTTCATGTCAGGGCACAATTATATGAATAAGGAAAGTTGGCACTAGTACATTCGTGTTGTGCACCATTTATATAGTTTCTATTCGCCAGTACCATGTGAAGAATTGATATCAGCTAAATTTAGCTTAGAATTAGATTTAGGTGAAAGTTACATCTGGGGCACTGCGATTGAAAATAATGACAACGAGATTAATAGGAATGAAGTCTACAATATCAACATTCAGCAAGGAAATGACTCTTCCTTAATCGCTCCAGATGGGATTGAGATTAATTTGGAGAGGGAAGAATTATCAATTTCATTCGGTAATGCAAATAATCAAGATATCAAAGAAATTCTTATTAAAACAAATAAAATAGAAAAGAAACAACAGGATATGATTGAATTATATGTAAAAGATGATAATGATATACTGCAGCTAGCAAACAATCTCCCTGCCTATATGACCATCTTAAATTAGAATTAGGATTGAGACCGTGATGACAGAACAAGATAATGCTACAGTCAATCTACGGGAAGGAAAACAAGAGAAGTTTAAGACGACAATTATTGATGCTAATAATGATGACAGCACGCTAGATCCCAAATTATTAGAAGATAAGATTGATAATATTAAAGAAAAAGTAGAGATTGTTGAAGCAGATGTAATGATTTATCAGCAGCTGGTGGAAGCATTGTATGGAATAGATGTTGCTTTTTATCTAATACATTCGATGGAAGGATCTTCCTCAAAAGAATGGAAGAAATTTGCACAAAAAGATAGAAAAGCAGCAGAGAATTTTGCAAGAGCTGCTACAGAATGTGGAGTTAAAAGAATCATATACTTGGGTGGATTGGTACATGATCAGGATACACGATATCAAGATCTTTCTAAACATATGAGAAGTAGAATCGAGGTTGGCAAAATTCTAAAAATATCATCATCTTCAAAAGTTACAATCCTTCGTGCTGCTGTTATCTTAGGACATGGAGGAGGCTCATTTCAAATGCTCAAATATCTTGTAGAGAGACTACCTATAATGGTATGTCCAAAATGGGTGTTGACGAAATCACAACCAATAGCAGTAGACGATGTGGTTACATATTTAGTCAAAGCCATGGAATCAAAAGATACAGAAAATAAGACACTTGATATCGGAGGTCCAGACATTTTAACCTACGTAAACATGATGAAACGCTACGCTAAAATAATAAATAATAGACCATTGAAAATACTAATAATTCCATTTCTTACACCAAGGCTGTCATCCTATTGGGTAGACCTTGTTACGCCTGTGAAAGCCTCGCTTGCTAGACCTCTTATTGATAGTCTAAAATACGAAGCGATAGTAAAAGATGATTCAATAAAGAAAATAATTCCCATTAAACTTAAGACCTTTGAAAAAGCAATTATAGCAGTTAAACAAGAAGAAGAAGAAGAGGAAGAGGAAGAGGAAGAACGAATAGCAGAACAACCGAAAATAACGAAAACAGAGCAAATCAAAAGAAAAGAAAGAACCTCCCATTGGCTAAATAACAAAATATTGATAGCATCGTTGTTTCTTATGGCTGCTGTCGGCTCAACCTATTATATCTTCAATACAAGACCTGAAATATTTGGATTTCAGTTACTTGCCCTAGCTACCTTATGGTATTTAGCTATTGTGATTGCATTATATTTTGTATCTAAGGGAGCAAGGCTTGGAGCTATGATTTCGGGTGTTGTAGGATGGGTTAGTCTTGCCTTTTGGATAATTGACAGTCTTTATACTTTCATGGGCAATCTGTAATTTCCACGACCACAAATCCTAATTACCTAATGACTTTACGTAACATTGTTGGACCCATAATAGCGGCTATGGTTGTAGCAGCCTCTCATAATGTCTTTCATAAAATAAGGATACATAGCTTGTAGATATATGGGAATTACGCCGGAAATTAATAATGAGAATATTTGAAAAGATAAAGCAAAGAAGATATCTCTTGTGAGGTATTATTAATAGTTGGTATATATAAGAAATAAGAAAGTAAAAGGGATACAATATGCTTATCTTGTTCAAAGTAAATGGGACCAGGAGAGCAATACTTCAAGACAAATAATAATAAAATACCTTGGGAGAACATCAGAAATAACGTTAGATTATATACCTCCAGAATATAGGGATGTTCCAAAGATTATTGCATTTATTTCTGCATATGGGCCATCACAAAAGGAAAGAGAAAGACTAATAGGCATACTTCAGAAGGAAATGTTCAATTTGTTGAAAGAATACAATATAGATCGTTTGGTTAGTATGTACAACCAATATTCAAATTTGTTTAGTCTATCTTACTTTTATGATAAATTGCTAAAACCTATTTTGTATAGCATTGGAGATCTATGGGAAAAAGGAGAATTAGATGTGGCAACGGAACATGCTTGCTCAAATGCTGCAAGTAGTATGATAAAAGTAATAAATGAGAAATTATTGCACAAAAATAATAAGATGATAGTCGCTCGCCCCTCCTCGACATCAGCTTCACTTTCAGCTAAATATAAAATCATTGTATGTACTCCTGAAGGAGAACTGCACAATTTGGCATGTAGTATCATGGAATCACTTTTAATTAGCAAAGGATATTCTGTTTATAATATATCACCATCGGTACCTGCTTCTTCAATAATTAGTTACATTGACGGTATTGAGCCAGATATGATATTTGTATCAGTTACTCTTAAAGATAACATTAAAACTGTAGAAAGATTAATAGATCAAATTCATTCTAGATTTGATGGCAGTAGATTACCTGTGGTTTTGGGTGGAGCAGCGCTTTCCGATTTATCGATAATTCAATCAAGCGGCTATGCCAAAGAGCATGATATATTTCTGATGCAAAATGCTTCATTTGCAGAAATAGTTAACTTAATTGAACATTCCGTAAACGCCGGAAGAAGACTACACACTAGATGATAAATTAACTCACCTATCTATATCAACGTCTTACTGAGAGCAAGGGACTACGACTAGAAGAACCGATGGCTTAGGTAATGCTAACAAGGGGTGACATAGGATCATAAGAAATAGCAAGCTAATTAGTATCTGATAAATCGTAATAAAGCATTCAAGACAATTAATTTGTTATGAGAATAAGTACAGATAACGCTAGGACATATGGCCCTTTACTGAAACTTTCGACTCATGATAAACTAACCATAACTTGATATGTAGAACGGAAATAGACGAAAATTTTAAATCGTAAGTAGGATCTATTACTTAATTACGTCCAAAGAGTATACTACTATAAACTCAGGTCTTACACTAACGTACTTGCACGATAATGCCTTAAAGTATTGACCATGTCGGATTTGAAGTATGGTGAATTTCTACATCAGATATATATAAGACAGCCTCATCTGAAGTAACGTTAACACTAATGTATAGTATAGTATAGATGGATACCTTGATGCAGAACTAACCAGAGTGAGAAATATATGCCTTTTTTCTCACTATAAGTCAAAATAATTAAGAACAGTAGAAATAAGCGAAGATTGATGACCTTGGCGAGATGGGATGTATTTTCACCTAAAGAGCAGATGAAATCCTTAAGCGATTTTAGACAAATTAAAAAATTAATTGTCTGCTGCTATATGGGCTATAACAACGAGAGTTTCTATTTTTTAGCTCCTGATAGCATATTACCAAGTCCCTTAAGACCGCCGCTAACCGCTTTGCTCAGGTTTGATAGAACGCCACCGCCTACTTTTGTGATAGCTGTTGTGTTATCTGCTTTTGACATATTACCAGACCCTGTTTTGTTCATCATGCCACCAGGAGAAGTTGTGTTACCTGATTTCATAGGCGAATTGCCACTCGGGTTTCCTGACATCGGTGCAGTAGTTGGAGCAGTATATCGTTGAGCCAGTACCGAGGCAGCAGAACCTGAAGTTGCCAACATAATACCAGTAGCTACTACGATAGCCGCTGCTAGTTTATTATACATCATTTTCTCCATTATCTATAAACCGTGGACTGGTACTTTAATACTTTCATGTCTAAATGATGTGAAGGAGTAAGAATATGGGTGACTCTCATTACGTGTCGTTATTTTGTTGAGATAATTAGTTATATCGACCTAAACCTCCTTATGATGCCCTCATATCAATCAACTTCAGATGACGATGTATTTGATGCGTATAGACTACCGCTGGAATTTTATCATTTTAGGCCAGATTATTTTTTTCAAATTAAATATCATTTTGAACATCCACGTATCCTTGTGGCTTTTTTTAGTTAGATCTCTAGCAAAGTATTATCGCCTAAGACTATCTTGCTTCTTTTGATACATAAAATCTCTATGGATACAAGCAGAGTTAAAAGATAAAAAGAGGGTAGGTAGTATTTCTTAGCAAATGGTAGTTATAATGTGCTGAAAACTCATTTTGCTCTGTGTTCTAAATCGTTATTTTTATTTACTTTGCTGAGTAGACTGAGATCATGAGTCCTGAAGAGAACATGCGACTAATGAAGACACTAGATGATGCATGGAACAGCCAAGATTGGGATACATTCAGTAAACTTCATACCGAGGATGTCATAGTAAGACGGCCAGGTCAACCTAAGCCAACGAGAGGTCTAAATGCACATCGAAATGAAGGTATTGAAATGTTTAAGATATTCCCTGACAACCATGTCGAAAACGATCCTTATAAGGTGCTCTTTGGTCAAGGTGACTGGACTTGTTCAATTGCCATGTTCTCAGGTACTCAAAAGGGTTCCATGATGAGTCCTCAAGGGAAAACGATTCTACCTACAAACAAGAAGTTTCAAGTCGACTTTTGCACAGTTGCTTACTGGAAGGACGGCCAGATTGACCAGGAGAATCTTTTCTATGACCAAGTTGGAATGATGAAGCAACTTGGCCTAGATTGACTTGACGTCGCAGCAAGTAGTTAAGAGGATTGCTCTAGGGTAACAAAGATAAGAGTCGGTCAATGTATGACCTATCTATCTATAAGTTATGAAAAGCAGCCTGCCTTTTTATTCAAATAAGTTAGTATTCTCAACTATATTATAGCCTAGTAATTTGTATTTTGTCCATCTGTTGGATATATGCTGGACTGGGACTTAGGTATATGTAATAAAATTGAATACAAATACGACTTCTCCTTAAGTTCTTCTAGTAAAAGATGATTTAAAAAAACGTCTTGATATGTCTGTAAAGATGGTACTAATTTAGCAGATAATTACATTGAGTTTTTCATTTATTTATTCTGTGTTTAAAATCTAATTCTACTCCACGTTTCTATGTGTAATTAAAAGTAAATGAGTCATTTGGCAATATTGGAAAGCTTGATAACATCTCTGCATGAGAACATTGAGGGCATTTATCATATGTAGGCAGCTTGATCTTATCAAGCCAAGTTACACACCAATGACAAACATCACACAGAACAAATATTGATTGCTGCTTATAGAAAGGCGTTTTTTTTGCCATCCGACATGTTATTATCTACTTCTGGTACCAGTGGTGTCCTTTAGACATCTTTCATTTTCAATCTGTTGATAAGAGGTAAGCTATTAGTGGAAAAATACTCCAGTTGTTTACACATGCGATAAAATAGCAAGAAATACTAATCCTTCAGATACATTACATTATTCGATACTGTATTATTTTCTTTTAACTTAATTACGATAGTATTGCTTGCCCTGTTAAATACTCTCTGTCTTTTGTTGTTAGTAAATATCCATCCTAAAATGACATCGAGTGGAAGTAAGAATGCCTTACCGAAGCTTTCTATTACGGCAGCCTTGACATCAATAGTCTTACCATCTAGATTAGTTGTCCTTAAGTGCAACAGCTTCTTACCTATATACTGACCAGTAGTCGATTCAAAATAAGTCCAGTATGCCATGAATACAAGACTTGATATAAGATAAGGCTGCCGCGGGCCGCCTAGGCTCCTAAAACCCATATTCATGTTAGTCGTTTCAAACCAGTGTGGAAACGCAATCCAAAATGGTAAAGATATTGCAGCAAATATTATACCAAGTCCGATTGAGACAATAATAAAATCTATCAGCCAAGCAATAAATCTGTCAATCCAGCTAGCTAATACTATTCTTTCAGTTTTTGTTGTTGTTGTTGCTGCTATAGATGACGACGACGTCAAGGTTGTTTCTGTTCTTGGCGTGATTCTTCTCCTATCTAATATCAGTACTATGACTCCGGCTATCAGGACAATAATCCCGGCAATTGTTAGAATGACGCCTGCGATTATTCCACTTAATGAATTAAAATTAACTTGATTATTTGCACCTACAAATGGAAGGTTGCCAGCTAACACACCAATACTCACAGGACTATTTCCTAAATTGTAGATAGTAACTGTATACTTTCCAGTAATATCTGGTTTAAACGTAGTAAGAAATTGCTTTGTGAATTCATTGCTTGCAATTATGACACCATTTGGATTTCGTACAGTTTCTCTTAGAATGTTATTTGGTATTTCTCCCCCAGTAGTACTATTATTACGTTCTACATGTATTGCCAATGATACAGGCCGCGAGGTATCTATTACCTGAGTAGATGTATTTACTGAACCAGCTGGTATAATTGATACACCACTTAGAATAGTATTTTCACGCATGAATGTACCTGCAAAAGATCCAGCCCATAATGCAGAAATGACTATACCTGAAATTAATAAAGCGGCACCTATAATCAAAATAATGTAGCCTCCTTGTAACATAGCCTCAATGATGTCGATTACAATATATAAAATAGACTAAGGTAACCACATATAGAAATATCTGAGGTTTTTGGACTGCTATAATTCACGAGGCTCAGTTTCAATATCTAGACACATAGGCTGCCATTAAGTTACTGAAAGAAAGGTTTCTAAAACTGCTGTAAATTGTTCTGGATATTGAAACATAACATACTGGCCTCCTCCTCTTATCTGTACCAGCCATGCTCCTGGTATTTTCTCTACCAGCATTATTGAATTTGCAGGAGGTCTTACTATATCATCAGCTCCTGTTACAACTAAGGTGGGTTTAGTTATGCTTGACAGTCTGTCGCAGGTACCTTTCCAATTATGAGTCGTTTCTGCTTGGTGTTGAATGTTCTCTTGAGGGACTGGTGTCGCTGCTGAAAAAACCTTTTGAACATAAACAGCGTTTTGTTTTATCCATTCTTTAGGAAATAGTATAGATAAAAATGTGTCAATGCTGGCATTCCCAGATTCTATACTTCTGCCGACCTCAGGACTTATTTGGGGGGAAAGTATAGTTGCTTTTCCACCACAATCAGTTCCATATAGTATGAGTTTATTTACTTTTTGTGGATGCATTAGAGTAAGTTCTTGTGCAACATATCCTCCCCATGATAAACCTGGCCTCAAAGAAGCATAAAGCTGGAATCATTATCATTACCAGACCCGTTGAAACAAGTATCCAAGAAGTGTCTCCAGAGTTAATTACCATCTAGATTATAGATAGAAAAGATCCAGATATTTATTATTTAGATAACATG
>WNFX01005136.1_pt1 | contig 12678 bp, 13 predicted proteins | sample 5400111 | NCBI WGS metagenome assembly WNFX01 (sample SAMN13153363, study PRJNA577476) | soil metagenome | isolation source: 40 cm soil or saprolite under grassland replicate 1 | place: USA:California | collected 2016-06-15
ATGGTGATGATCGTGACTTGTGTGAAAGCGCCGGGATAAACCGGCTTGGAGGAGGAGATGGAAGAGCTCTACGTCGAAGGGCTAGCGACCCACGGCGACCCCGAGTCATGCGTCGACGTTCCGCGAGGACGTGGCGAAGCGTTGACAGGGGCACGTGCAGGCCGGGCTATTGAGCCGCGAAATCACAGTTCCGGGGTGCCCACGCTGTACACAAGGTGGAAGGCAACACCGCTGGCGACGCTATCGCGAGTCGTCGATGGACCCCGCGCGGTCGGAGAACCATGGCATGTACGGAACCTCCAAGCGCGAGAACCGGGAGATCCCACGATCGCCCGCCCAGCTGATCGCTGGGGGCGGGCCGTTCAGGCAACGCTGAGGCGGTAATCCTGGAATGAACGAGCGTGGGAAGTCGGATCGCCCCGTAGTACCTGCGAACCTGCCGAACAAGACCGTGCGAACGGTGGCGGAGGCGGGGGAGGAAAGGGGGCGAGCCAAGGGGAACACGGACAGCAAAACGCGTCCCGGACACAGTGCCGGAACCGACGCGTCCAGTGCGCTGGGCCGTGTGCGTGAAGTGGCACGACGGGACAAGGAAGCGCGGTTCACGGCGCTGCTGCACCATGTCACGCTGGGCCGGCTCCGGCAGGCTTACTGGGCGATTCGCCCGCAGGCCGCGCCCGGGGTGGACGGAGTGACGTGGACCGAGTACGGGCAGAACCTGGAAGCTCGCCTTCGGGATCTGCACGCTCGGGTGCAGGAAGGGCGTTACCGGGCGAAGCCGAGCAGGCGGGTTTATATCCCGAAGGCGGACGGGCGGCAACGGCCACTCGGTATTGCCTCGCTGGAGGACAAGATCGTTCAGCGGGCCGTCGTCGAGGTACTCAACGCCGTCTACGAGGCGGATTTCCGGGGCTTCTCGTATGGGTTCCGGCCGGGACGCGGCCCGCATGATGCGTTGGACGCGCTCGCGACCGGGATACAGACGAGGAGGGTGAGCTGGGTGCTCGATGCGGATATCCGCGACTTTTTCGGCCAGCTTGATCATGTCTGGTTGCGGAGGTTTCTCGGGCACCGGATCGCGGACAAGCGGGTCCTGCGGCTGATCGACAAGTGGCTGGCCGCGGGAGTCATCGAGGATGGGCAGTGGACGGCGAGTGAGGAAGGCTCGCCGCAGGGGGCATCAGCGTCTCCGCTCTTGGCGAACGTCTACTTGCACTACGTCTACGACCTGTGGGTCGATTGGTGGAGACGCACGCAGGCGCATGGACATGTCATGACCGTGCGGTTCGCGGACGACTTCATCGTCGGGTTCGAGTACGAGCAGGATGCGCGGCGGTTCCTGGACGAGCTACGCGAGCGGTTGGCGAAGTTCGGGCTGGAGCTGCACCCGGACAAGACGCGGCTGATCGAGTTCGGGCGGCATGCCGCCCGGCTCAGGAAGGCGCGGGGCGAGGGTAAACCGGAGACGTTCGACTTCCTGGGCTTCACGCACATCTGCGCGATGTCCAAGGCGGGACGGTTCTGGATCAGGCGTATCACGATCGCGAAGCGGTTGCGGGCAAAGCTGAAAGCGCTCAACGAGCAGCTCAAGCAGCGTCGACACGAGCCCATCCCGGTGCAAGGGCGCTGGCTGGCCAGCGTCCTGCGCGGGCACATGGCCTACTACGCCGTCCCAGGCAACACCAACGCGGTGTCGGCCTTCCGCTACCAGGTGTCCCGGCTCTGGCTCAAGGCGTTACGGCGTCGCAGCCAGCGAACCCGGCTCACCTGGGAACGGATGGGACGGGTCCGGACTCGATGGCTGCCAAAGGTCCGCACGATGCATCCGTTCCCGGACGTGCGCTTCGCAGCCAGAACCTGAGGCAGGAGCCCCGTGCGGTAGTCCCGCACGCGGGGATCTGTGCGGGGGGCCGTCCGCAAGGACGGTCCCTAATGGGAGCTGCCGGGTTGGTGCAGGCCAGACTCGGTTCCGGTAGTCGCTGGCAGGTGAGTACTCCCGGTCCCCGGGCACGCGAGTAGTCCTTGCGGTAGATCGTGCCCCTGCCGGTGGCCGGAAGACGAGATCGCTGATGGGATGTCGTGCCCGCTCGTATGTGGCGTGAGCACTGGTCCATTAGGTTGCCGAGAGTCTTCCGCGGACTGCCGACGGTAGTTGGACAGGGTAGGTCAGAGGATCAGGAGTGATCAGGGTGTTGCTGTTCATCGGCGATGATTGGGCCGAGGACCACCACGACGTGGAGCTGCAGGACGAGACCGGCCGCCGGCTGGAGCGGGTCAGGCTGCCCGAGGGGATGGCCGGGATCAGTCGGCTGCACGCCATGGTCGGCCGGCATGCCGGCGATGCCGAGGACGTGCAGGTGGTCGTCGGGATCGAGACCGACCGGGGCATGTGGGTGCAGGCCTTGGTCGCCGCTGGCTACCAGGTGTATCCGGTCAACCCGCTGCAGGCGGCCCGGTTTCGCGAGCGGCTCGGGGTGTCCGGGGCCAAGAGCGACCCCGGTGACGCGCACACCCTCGCCGACGTGGTCCGCACCGAGCGCCACCAGCTGCGGCCGATCGCCGGCGACAGCGACACCGCCGCGGCGGTGAAGGTCGCCGCCCGCGCGCACAAGAGCCTGATCTGGGAACGCACCCGACACCTGGCGCGGCTGCGGCACGCGCTGCTGGACTTCTTCCCCGCCGCGTTGGCCGCCTTCGACGATCTGGATGCCCCTGACGTGCTTGAGCTGTTGGGTAAGGCTTCGGACCCGGACGCGGCCGCCCGGTTGAGTCGGGCGCAGGTCCGTGCGGCGCTCAAGCGGGCCCGCCGCCGCGACGTTGACGCGAAGACCGAACGGATCCTGGCCGTGTTGCGGGCGCCGCAGTTGCGCCAGCCGGCCCCGGTGACGGCGGCCTACGCGGCCAGTGTGCGGGCCCAGGTCGCGATCCTGACCGCGCTGAACACCCAGATCCAGGCCATGCAAGCGCAGGTCGATGCCCATTTTGGTCAGCACCCGGACGTTGAGATCTACCGTAGCCAGCCCGGCCTCGGTGTGATCCTCGGTGCCCGGGTCCTCGCGGAGTTCGGTGACGACCCCGACCGGTACGCCGAGGCGAAGGCGCGCAAGAACTACGCCGGCACGTCCCCGATCACTCGCCAGTCGGGCAAGATGCGGCTGATCCGGGCCCGTTACGTCCACAATGATCGGTTGGTCGACGCGCTGAACCACCAGGCGTTCGCTGCCCTGCGGGTCTCGCCGGGGGCCCGCGCCTACTACGACCGTCAACGCGCCCGCGGGGTCAGTCACCACGCCGCGCTGCGCCAGCTGGCCAACCGGCTCGTCGGGATCCTCCACGGCTGCCTCAAGACCCACACCTGCTACGACGAGGCCACCGCCTGGCCCGGGCAGGCCACCGGCGCCCGACAACAGGCCGCGTGACGGCCGCAGCGACCACATCCGAACCCCGCCCGCGACAGCGCGGTCAACGCCGCGCGCCGAGCGGTACGTGCATATTGTCTCCGGGCTAGCGACACACTGCTGCCACGGCGATTCGCGCTGGCCGTACACCAGCACCAGGCAGGGCAAGGAAGCGTCGCTGGGCACCATCCCAAAGAAGATCAACAACTTGGTCCTTGACAACCAAACTCATGGGATGTCTACCGCGACCCGACGTGCCCACTGTGGAGCTGGTTGAGCAGCTTCGCCGTGCCAACGCGCGGTTGCGGGAGGCGTTGGTGGCCCGCGACGGCGAGGTTGAGGCGTTGCGGGTGGCGATGGATGCGGTGGACGCCGAGAACTGTGAGCTACGCGCGGCGGTGCACGCGCTGAGCTTGCAGGTCGCCGAGCTGGCACGGCGGTTGGGGTCCGGTAGCGATGATTCCGGCATGCCGTCGTCGAAGGAGTCGATCGCGGCGAAGGCCCGCCGTACGGCCGAGCGTAAGGCCCGCCGCGAGCAGGAGCGGGGTGGGTCGTCGCGGCAGCGGTCGGCGGACCGGTCGCCCGGCGCTCAGCCCGGGCATCCCGGACGGGGGCTGGTACGGGACCCGGATCCGCAGCAACGGCTGCGGGTGGACCCGCCGGCGATCTGCCGTGGCTGCGGCGACTCGTTGGCGCAGGCCAGCGATGCCGGCCCGGCGTGGTCGCAGGTCTGGGACGTGAAGGTGATCCGCTGGCGCACCGAGTACCTGCTGCCGCGGCGGGGCTGCGGCTGCGGAACGACGACCACGGCGTGCCCACCCGAGGGCGGGCTGGTCAACGGGATCAGTTTCGGGTCGGTGCTCAACACCGCGGCGGTGGCGTTGAGCGCGTTCGGGAACGTGCCGACCGAACGGGCCAGTCACCTGATCGAGATCATGTTCGGGCAGGCGGTGTCGGCCGGGTTCGTGGACCGGGCCAATGCCCGGCTGGCGGCGCGGCTTGCCGCGGCCGGGTTCAGCGAGGCGATGCGCACCGCGCTGCTGGCCGAGCCGGTGCTGACCGCGGACGAGTCACCAGTGCAGGTAGTCACCCCCGCACTCGACCCGCACACCGGGCAGCCGGTGCCGGGGTCCCCGCACGTGCTGGTCATCCGCACCCCGCACGAGCGGCTGGTCTGGCTGAGCGGGCTGGTATCCCGCGGCTACGACACCGTGATCGCGGCGCTGCGCACCTTCACCGGACATTTGATCGTGGACGGGTACGGCGCCTACCAGCGGCTACTTCACGGCGCCGGGGCGGTGTTGGCCGGTATCCAGCAGTGCGTACAGCACATCATGCGCCGCTGCCGGCAGGTGGCCAAGCTGGGCCCGGGCACCCTGCAGTCCTGGTGGACCGGCGAGGCGATCACCGCGCTGACCGATGCGCACACCGAGGTGCAGGCCGCCAAAGCCGACGGGCGCACCGCCGTGGACCCGGACCGGCTGGCGAGGCTGCGCGAACGCTACGACAAGGCCGTCGAGACCGGGATCATCCACAACCGGCACCGCGACTGGGACGGCGGCGGCAACCACCCCGCGTTCACCCTGGCCACCTGGCTTTGCACCTACGCCGAACAGGTCTGGCACTTCACCACCCACTTCGCCGTGGACTGGACCTCCAACGCCGCCGAACGCGGCGTCAAACCCGCCAAGCGACATCAAGCCGTCTCCGGCTACTGGCAAACCGACCAGACCCTCAACCGATGGTGCCTGATCCAGTCCTACCTCACCACGGCCCGCAACCACGGCCTCACCGTCTTGGACGCCATCACCTGTGCCCTGGCCGGAAACCCCCTGGCTACCCGAACCCGCGACAGCGTAGCCAGGTCCATTCACGACGCCAACCCGTGAATGGACACCCACGTTGCCACGGAAATCGCGTGGCGGAAACGTGATCGCTCCTCGGCGCTGGGTGCCTTTCTCGAAGTTGTAGGCGAACTGGTGAACGGAAACAGACATCGGTCACATGAGAAAGGTTGACAACGCTTGCCGCCGACCTCGATGCCGCTCGGGTACGCGCTGGTGCCTCGCGCCGCTGCGCTCGGTCGGCCTTTGCGGTGGCCCTCGGACGTCGAAGGTGTGGCCTGCCATGCCCTGCCTGGTCAGGGTTCGGGTAAGCACAGCTACCGGCGGCACAACCGAGCGGCCGGTTGCGAGCCGGGCCGCCGCGCTGCGGACAGCGATCACATCACTATTAAGGACATGTTATGGACTGTCGTAGGACTGGTTATTGACCCGCAACGCCGCTCCCGCTTTTATGACTTGTGAGGCGCGGTCCGTATTCGGCGCAAGGGGCGTTGCGCCATGCGGGGTACGGCTGTCTTGCGAGGAGTCCTGATGGCTAGGCCACCAATCTGCTGGACAATCCTCCGCGCCCGCGAATTGACCGCCGTCCCGGCAGATCCCAGCGGCAGGATAAGGGCGCACGGGGAGCCTGCGCCGACGCTGCGCGTACGCGAACCGGACACCCGGCCTCCGCCAACAACCGAGCATGCGCATCAAACCCCCAACTTCAGGAATGGAGTGTGCCGATGAGAACGCTACGGTGGGGACTGGTTGGTGCCAGCGACGTCGCGGCCACCCGGATCATCCCCGCGATGCGACGCCTCGGACACCAGATAGCGGGAGTGTCGAGCATCAGCGACGAGCACGCCGCCGGGTACGCCCAACGGCACGAGATCCCATACTTCACGTCCAACATCGACGTGCTGGTGTCCCGCGACGACGTCGATGCCGTGTACGTGAGCACGATCAACCGGCTGCACTACCCGTACACACTCAGCGCAGCCGCCGCCGGCAAGCACGTGCTGTGTGAAAAGCCGGTGGCGCTAAATCTGCCGGACGCGTGGGCGATGGTACGCGCGTGCGAATCAGCCGGCGTGGTCTTCGCGGTGAACCACCATCTGCCTTGCGCTGCCACGCACCGGGAGATCCGCAGAATACTGGCTGACGGCGCCGTCGGACGGCCGCTGGCCGTGCGGGTCTTCCACGCCGTGCAACTGCCGGAACGTCTTGCGACGTGGCGACTGCACGATCCGGCCGCGGGAGCAGGTGTGCCGTTGGACATCACCGTTCACGACGCCGCCGTGGTCAATCCTCTGCTCGGCCGGCCGGTGGACGCGATCGCCCTCGGGGTGCGACAGGGGCCGTGGGACGCGGCGGTCGACGATGCGATCATGAGCGTTCTCCGGTACGAGGGTGATGTTCTGGTGCAGACCCATGACGCGTTCACGGTGGCATACGCCGGAACGGGTCTGGAAGTTCATGGTGTCGACGGATCGATAGTCGCGACCGACGTCATGACTCAGGAGCCTGTCGGCACCGTCGTCCTGCGCGACGCCACCGGCGAGCGGGAGCTGGACGTCCCGGACCGCCGTGATATGTACGAGGTGGCGTTGGAGGCGTTCGCCCGCGCGGTCGAAGAGAAGAGCGAACCAGCGGTCACCGGTGTTGACGGGGTTCGTGCGCTGGCCGTGGCGCTGGCAGTACAGGAGGCGGCCAGCTCGGGTCGCTGCGTCCCGGTCGTGACCGAGCCGGTCGCGGAGGGGTGACATGACGAGTGTCTTCGACCCAGGCTCGGCGCCGGTCATCGACGCGGTCGACGGCGGGGCCGTCGATTGCGACATTGCGATCATCGGCTCCGGCATGGGCGGAGCGACGTTCGCGCGCGCCATCCGCGACTCCGGTGCGCGTGTCCTGGTGATGGAGCGCGGTGACTTCCTGCCCCCCGAGGACGCCAACTGGTCCCCGGTTGAGGTCTTCCAGCGACGCCGCTACAAAAATGCCGAGAAGTGGTACGACGGGTCGACCGGGCAGCCGTTCGGTCCTGGGGTGCACTACTACGTCGGCGGTAACACCAAGGTGTACGGCGCCTGCCTGCCGCGCTTTCATGTGGAGGACTTCGAGGAAATCAAGCATCACGACGGAGTCTCGCCGGCCTGGCCGGTCACGTACGCGGACATGGAGCCCTACTATGCGCAAGCCGAGCGCATGTACCAGGTGCACGGCGAAGTGGGTGATGATCCCACCGACCCACCACGGTCCACCGACTTTCCCTTCCCGGCCGTGGCGCACGAGCCGACGGTCGCGGCACTCGCTGACGCAATGACGGCGCAGGGCCTGCACCCGTTCCGAATGCCGATTGGCGTGGACATTCGCCCGGGGGGCCTCTGCATCAGGACCCGGACCTGCGACGGATTCCCCTGTCCGCGTGGCGCCAAAAGCGACGCCGAGACTTGCGGCATCCGGCCAGCATTGGAAAGCCCGCACGTGCGACTGCTCACCCGCACCGTCGTGGAGCGGCTGAACACCTCCACGGATGGCCGTCGCGTCACCGAAGCGGTCGCCGTGCGCGACCGAACACCACTGCGCATCAAGGCCGGCCGGTTCGTCGTCGCCGGCGGCGCGGTGAACTCCGCGGCATTGCTGCTGAAATCCGTCTCGGACCGGCATCCACACGGCCTGGCAAACTCGTCAGATCTGGTCGGCCGCAACTACATGGTGCACAACAGCACCTTCTTTCTTGGCGTGGATCCGCGCCGGCGAAACACGATCAACTTCCAGAAAACCCTGGGCCTGAACGACTGGTACCTGGCCGGTCCCGACAACCCGTTCCCCCTCGGCAACCTCCAGATGCTGGGGAAGATCCAAGGGCCGATGGTCAAGGCGGCTCGACCCTGGGTTCCGATGCCGCTGTTGACCTACATGACCAACCACAGCATCGACATCTACCTCACCACCGAGGACCTCCCCGATCCGAACAACCGGATTGTCGTCGGCAGCGACGGACGGATCACCGTACACTGGCGGCCCAACAACCTTGTGCCCCACAAACAGTTCGTGCGCCGCATCGCCCGCGTGGTACGCCGCGCCGGCTACCCGCTGATCTTCAGCGAGCGGATGGGCATTGACACCAACTCGCATCAATGCGGCACCGCCGTCATGGGCACCGACCCGGCCCACAGCGTCCTGGACCCCACCTGCAGGACCCATGACGTGGACAACCTTTGGGTCGTCGACAGCGCCTGTTTTCCCTCCTCAGCCGCTCTGAACCCCGCTCTCACCATCGCCGCCAACGCCTTGCGTGTCGCTGCGGTGAGCGACCTAGCCCGGTAGCCATCGCCGTCGCGACCGACCCGGTCGCGCCGACCCGACGAGAGGAAGTAACGCTGATGCGAAAGGTCCGCGTCCTCACCGTCAGTGACGCCGTCGCCTTTATCCCCGAAGGGGCGGTCGTGTCGGTGAGCTCGTCATGCGGGCTGGGCTGCCCGGACGGCGTCCTGACCGGGATCAGCGAACGGTTCACCAAACCAGGTCCCCCCGCGGCCTCACCACGCTGCCGCCACAGCAGGTCCGAGTGCCCGGCGTACTGGTCGACGCGCTCATCATCCAGGAGGACCAGTGGCAAACCGCGCCGACCGTGTACGACCCGCGATCAGCGGACTCATCCGCCGCCCGCTGGACGTGATGGAGCTGGCACTGTGGCGCCTGGAGAAGGTCTTCGCCCCGCGCGCCGTCAACACGTGGACAACCGGAGCGGGGCAGACACCGTTCGGCGGATTCAAAACAGCGGGTACGGGCGGGAAAAGGGCATCGAGGCCTTGCATCACTACAGGCAAGTGAAGTGCGTGACGGTCGCGCAAAGAGAGCACCCGCCTGAGACACCAGCGGGTGACATGGGATCTCGTGGGAAGAGGAGCCTTCCGCATGACAGCTAACCGGTACACGTATGTAGTGGTAGGCGCCGGAGCCGCCGGATGTGTTGTAGCGAATCGACTGAGTGCGAATCCGGCACACCAGGTTCTGTTGCTGGAGGCCGGCCCGCCCGACTGGTCCCCACTGATCCACCTGCCCGTCGGCTTCACAAAGCTGACCAGCCCCAAGGTCAACTGGAGGTTCGAGACCGTCCCGCAGAGGCACTTGGACAACCGGCGCATGTACTTTCCGCAGGGGCGCACGCTGGGGGGTAGCACGTCGATCAACGCCATGATCTACATTCGGGGTCACCGCCTCGACTACGACCACTGGCGTGACCTCGGTAACAAAGGTTGGGGCTACGATGACGTTCTGCCGTTCTTCCGCAAGTCGGAAAACCATGAGCGCTTGGCGGACAAGTACCACGGAACCGGAGGGCCGCTGGACGTCTCCGAACAGCTCATACACAATCCGCTGACGAAGGCTTTCATTCGCGCTAATCAACAGCTCGGCGTGCCGTATAACCACGACTTCAACGGCGCCGAACAGGACGGCGTCGGGTACTACGATGTCACCCTGCAACCGGCACGACGCGGCCGCTTGGCCACCAGCTATCCGCGCCGCGAGAGCACGGCCACCGCATTCCTGCGCCCAGCGCGAAAGCGCCGGAACCTCACCGTGGTTACCAACGCGACCGCGACCCGAGTGCGGGTGACCGGCGGCCGGGCGGTTGCCCTGGAATACTTGCACAACGACAGGGCTCGGGTCGCCAACGTTGACGGCGAAATCATTCTGAGCGGTGGCGCGGTCAACTCTCCGAAGCTCCTACTGTTATCGGGCATCGGACCGGCCGACGATCTCCGTGCCCTCGGACTCGACGTTGTTCACGACCTTCCTGGGGTTGGCAAGAATCTCCAAGACCACATGGACGTGTACCTCACCGCGGAGACTGCCCCGGTTAGCTACAACCAGGAGGACCGCTGGGACCACGCCGCGTTGCACATGATCCAATACCTGGCTTTCCGCAGCGGCCCGATGACGGCGGTCGTGGCAGAGGCCGGCGCCTTCATTCGCAGCGGTGACGCCGTTTTGTCCCCGGACATTCAGCTCCATTGCCTGCCGGCCTACGTTATCGACCACGGCCGCCAGCGGGTCAAGGGACACGGTGTCACCATCAACACGTGCCACCTGCGACCGCGCAGCATTGGCGAGGTGACCCTGCAATCGAAGGACCCTCTTGCTCCGCCCGCAATCGACCCCAACTTCCTCGACGATCCGTATGACTGGGACATCTCCATGACGGCCTTCGAGCGTGGTCGTGCGCTGCTGGCGACCTCCGCCTTCGCACCTCTCGTGAAGCGGGAGTACACGCCCGGCGCCGCGGTACGGGCTCCCAACGAGATCCGTGCCTACATCAGGCAATGGGCCAAGACCGACTACCACCCGGTCGGTTCTTGCAAGATGGGTCACGACGAGATGGCTGTGGTCGACACGGACCTGCGTGTGCGTGGCGTGGAGGGCCTCAGGGTTGTCGACGCCTCGATAATGCCGACGCTCATTAGCGGCAACACCATGGCACCCTCGATCATGATTGGAGAGAAGGGGGCGGCCCACATCTTGAACCAACTCTGATCCACTCGGTACGCCTGCGGCCGTCTCCGGAGGTTGGCCATCGAGGAGGTCTCCTCGCATGACGCTGCACCTCCTAACCGTTCCTAGGTGGAAGTGTGGCACCTCCAGCTCTCCCGCACTGCCGAGCTCGGCTGGACGCCATTTCGCCGCTCAGCTGTCTCGCTTCCGATGAGCTAGTTGAGCAAGCGATGCAGCCCTCGCCGGCATGCGCCCGGTCGACGTGGGGCGGGTCGCGGCCGACGTCGCGGCAGCGGTCGTCGCCCGTGCGACATCGCCGCGAACGCGTCCTGTTCCTGCCGTGAGATATTCTTGATCTTCGTGTACGTCTCCGTCGCCGCGCCCATGCCCAGCTCGTCGAACGCGCAGAACAGCCCGTCGTGCATGGTCGAGTCGACCACCTCGGCGTTGCCCAGCCGGTACCCCGCCCGGCGCCGGGCAGCAGGTGCGGCGCGTTGGTCATGGACTCCATGCCGCCGTCGACAACGACGTCAAACTCGCCTTACCCGATCAGATGGTCGGCCAACGCGACGGCGTCGAGGCCGGACAGGCACACCATGTTCACCGTAACGGCGGGCACGCTCAGGGACGTTACCCGCATGACGTCCAGGCCCAGGTTGTGATCTGGCAGCTCGTACCGAACTGGGACCGATGTGCTAGACACTACCGTCGCCCGTGCCTGGCTGCTCGCGGAACGCCGCCGAACGGTCGCCCGCGGCGGCGTTGCGCGCTGCCTGCCGTTCATACCCGAGATCGAGAACCGACCGGCTGGATCCAGACACTCGTTCACCCCGGCACGTGACGGATGACGCGTCTTATCGCCACCGATGGCCGGGTACACCGAAGACCTGGATTGTTCTGGCCGTGGCGTCGCGTCGCGGCGATGCGGACGCCGTCAGCCAGCCGACGAAAGGTGGCCGGGTTAGCGTTTGCCGGCGCTGACGGCCGTACGGTCGTCGGACAGAGAAATATCCGCCGCGATCCGTGCCGTACCATGGTATCTCCTCGTCGCGCATTCAGCATCAGGCGCCTTCGCACCCACCGCGAATCCCCGCTATGCCTTGTGCTCTAGGAAAGGCGGGCCAGGCCGGCGAGGTCAATATGCAGTGTCAACGCTATCGATAAGCCGCCCTTAACAATCGTGGGTTCGGCTTTGGCCGCCAAGGTTTGCGAACTAGAAATCAAATCGGTCAACCCTGCGCTGGTTATTTGTGCGCCTGCCGCCATTGCGTGCAACACCCGGGTCGGGCCGCCTGTTTTTCGCAGCCATCGGCGGTGCTCGACCCCGGCAGGTGCGGCGACTGAGAATGACAACCCCATTTGGCCCCACTGTGCTGGTCTGATTTGGCCCCACTCCAGATATTTGGATCTTGCCGGTGGTCACGGTGGGTGACCGGTGGTTGGGGGCCTGTTGGTCAGTGGGTAGGTGGTGCTGGTCGCCTCGGGTCGGGCGTGGCCATGATGGTCGCTTCGTGGTCGAGCAGGTCGGTGATGGCGACGGGCTCGTCGCAGTGGGGGCATGGTCCGCCGATGCCGATGCGGCGGGTGAAGGTGCCGCATTGTTGGCAGCGTTGTTCGCCGAGGAGCCGTTCACCGCAGTTGGGGCATTCGTAGATGGTGATCTGTTGGCGGGGTTGGGTGGTGGGGACGAGGACGGTGGTGGGCGGGTTGTGGTGGCGTCGGCGGAACGCGGTCTTGCGGCAGGGTGTGCTGCAGTACCGCTGCCGTCCGGTCGGGGTGAAGGAGTTGTGGCAGTTGGGGCAGGTCATCGTCGCGGGGTCGTCCCGCGACGGGTTGGCGGCCGGCTCGTGCTGCTCGAGGTGTGTCTGAGAAAATGCACCAGAGCGGGGGTGTAATACCCAACCAGCCGGGGGTGTTCACGGGTGATCCTGTCGTAGTTGGCGCCGGTACGCAACCCT
>WNFX01005139.1_pt1 | contig 12675 bp, 9 predicted proteins | sample 5400111 | NCBI WGS metagenome assembly WNFX01 (sample SAMN13153363, study PRJNA577476) | soil metagenome | isolation source: 40 cm soil or saprolite under grassland replicate 1 | place: USA:California | collected 2016-06-15
CGCGGTCCCCGCGCCGTGGCGGTGAAGGTGCTGCGGCCTGGTGTCGAGCGGCGCTTCAAGGTCGATCTCGACGCCTTCACCTTCGCGGCGCGCAGCGCGGAGAAGATATCCGCGGAAGCGCGGCGGCTGCGGCTCGTCGAGGTGGTGGAGACGCTGCGCCGCACGGTCGCGATCGAGATGGATCTGCGCTTCGAGGCGGCCGCGCTCTCGGAGATGGCGGAGAACACCAAGAACGATCCCGATTTCCGCGTGCCCGCGGTGGACTGGGACCGCACCGCGCGCGACGTGCTCACGCTCGAATGGATCGAGGCGACGCCGCTCTCTGCCCGTACTCGCCTCGAAGCCAAGGGGTTCGATCTTAAGGGCTTGGCCCGCGCGGTGATTCAAACCTTTTTGCGCCACGCGCTACGCGACGGCTTCTTCCACGCCGATATGCATCCGGGCAATCTGTTCGTCGACGACGCCGGCGAACTGGTGGCGGTCGATTTCGGCATCATGGGGCGACTTGCGTCAAAGGAGCGGCGCTTCCTCGCCGAGATTCTGCTCGGCTTCATCACCCGCGATTATCACCGCACCGCCAAGGTGCACTTCGAGGCCGGCTACGTGCCGCGGCATCATTCGGTGGAAAGCTTTGCGCAGGCGATCCGCGCCATCGGCGAGCCGATCCACAACCGCACGGCGGAAGAGATCTCGATGGCAAAGCTGTTCGCGCTGCTGTTCGAGGTCACCGGCCTGTTCGACATGCGCACCCGGCCGGAGCTTCTGCTGCTGCAGAAGACCATGGTCGTGGTCGAAGGGGTCGCGCGCTCGCTCGATCCCAAGCTCGACATGTGGGCGGTGGCCGAGCCGGTGGTGCGCGAATGGATCGAGCGCAATCTCGGGCCCGTCGGCAGGATCGAAGACGCCGCGGAGGGCGCGATCGAGGTCGGCCGCGCGCTCGGCGACGTGCCGCAGCTGCTGTCGCGCGGCGCCGTGCTTGCGGAACAGATCGATGCCATCACCCGCGACGGCTTGGTGCTGGCGCCGCAGACGGTCGCCGACATCGGCCGCGCCCAGGCGCGGCGCAACCATTGGACCACCGCCGCGTTGTGGGCGATCGCGCTGCTCCTGGCGTGGTTGATCTATTTGCTGGTTCGTTGATGCGCGTTGGCGCGCCGCCTCGCGCGCAAAGAAAATGCTCGCGTTAGGCCTGCGGATATAATCCCGTCGGGTCGGCCATGTCGCGATATTCCCTCCTCGACGGCGAGACACATGAGTACGGAGACCTTGTACTCACCATTGAATTTGACGTTAGCCGTGGAAGTTGGATCATCGGTGTCACATCTCCGCCCTTATGGGTGATGGGCCACAATTGGACGCATGGCGAACGGGTGTATTCGCAAGTCCTGATGCCAGTCGCCGCATATGAGAACGATGAGACTCATGAATATTTAGCTTGTCTGCTCGCGATCCATTTTGAGCGCCTCGGCCTGCTCTATACGGTGATTGCTCGACATCGGCCGCGCAAGCGCAACGCAACCGCTGGACCGCGGCCGCGTTGTGGGCGATCGCACTAGTGCTGAGCGTGGCTGATCTATTTGTCGGTTCGCTGATGCACGTGGTGCGTTAATTACCGCGCGAATCCGATACGTCAGGTCATAATCCCTGATGCTAAGATTTTTGAGACAAATCAGACAAAGCTGTGAATTCGCGAATTCAGTACACCTACGGAATCATTTGGGGCTGTCCGTCTTTGGTTACTTTTAATCCCTGCCCGGACAACTGAACATAGTTGCCTTGCGAGTTGGTCGCGAGCATGAGCCCTCCGCCTCGCTCCGATACTCCGAGTTTCACAGATGGCCGCCCGTCTTGATCAATCAAGCGAAATAGCGCCGTTTCGGGATACGAATGGGTTGGATCTGCCGGGTACAGATCGATGGACGCGCGAATATTTCCCTGACCGTCGATAATCTCAAGCGCGCGACCACGGAGCACCGATCCATCGATGCTCGTCCAGACCCGGACGCCCCGCGAACCGATGTGAATCCGGGTCTGGGCCAGCAGGAACACCAGGAGCGCGAGATTGAAAACGGCGAGGACGATAAGAAGTCGCTGAGCCTTCATAATCTTTCCTCCTTAGTGCCACTTGCGGTCATCTAACTCGATTTGCGATCACCACCACTGCCGCGCGGCAGTCTGGGCGCCAGCAGCGATTGCGCCAAGTCTGCTCGACCTCACTGAGCGGAAATTAACGCAGTCTCAAAAAACGTCGTGGCGGTGACAAGAGCCGCTATGGCCATTGCACGAGTAGACCGTGCGGTCGAAAATAAGGTGCACGGCTGCGCGGGAAGGGGGACATGGAGCCCGGCTCGCGGATTGATTGCATTGATTGCATTGCAATCATATGTTAGCTGGTCAAAGGCACGGGTCCACCCATGGCCAGCATCACCATTCGCCAACTCGACGACGAGCTGAAGCGCCGGCTGCGGCTACGCGCGGCGCGCAATGGCCGTTCGATGGAGGACGAGGCGCGCACCATTCTGCGCGACGCAGCTGCTATCGATGGGGCCGATCCCGGGAGCCCCAAGGCCGAGGCCCGCGCGCGCGACTGGGCAGCGCCACGCGGACGCGTGCCGACGGAGGCGCAGGCGCCCGCCGGAGCCAACGCGAACGCCGTCCACACCAGACGCATTCTGCTGATCATCGGCGGCGGCATCGCCGCGTATAAGGCACTCGATCTCATCCGCCGATTGAAGGAGCGCGGGCTCGCCGTGCGTTGCATCCTTACCGAAGCGGCGCAGGAATTCATTACGCCGTTGTCTGCGGCCGCGCTCTCGGGCGAGCGCGTGTTCAGTGATTTATTCGATCCGCACAGCGAGTTCGACATCGGCCACATCAGGCTCGCCCGTGAGGCCGATCTCGTCGTGGTCGCGCCTGCAACCGCCGACCTCATGGCCAAGCTGGCGGGGGGGCATGCGAACGATCTCGCCAGCGCCGTGCTGCTCGCCACCGACCGCACCGTGCTTCTGGCGCCAGCCATGAACCCGCGCATGTGGGAGCACAAGGCGACGCGGCGCAATCTGGCGCAACTCATCGACGACGGCATCGCGGTCGTGGGGCCGAACGCGGGCGAGATGGCGGAGGCGGGCGAGGCCGGCGTCGGGCGCATGGCCGAGCCGCTCGAGATCGTGGCGGCAGCGCTGTCGCTCATCGCACCAGCCGGCGAGGGAGCGCTCGCTGGCAAGCGTATGATCGTTACCTCCGGTCCGACCCACGAGCCGATCGATCCGGTGCGCTATATCGCCAATCGCTCGTCGGGCAAGCAGGGCCACGCTATCGCCGCCGCCGCCGCTGCGGCCGGCGCCGACGTGACGCTCGTCTCCGGGCCGGTGCAGTTGCCCGATCCGCCCGGGGTAAAAATCGTCAAGGTCGCGAGCGCGCAGGACATGCTGGCCGCGGTCACGAAGGCGCTGCCCGCCGACGTTGCGGTCTTCGCGGCGGCGGTGGCCGATTGGCGCCCGGCCAAGCCCCATGCCAACAAGATCAAGAAAGGCGGGGGCGGCGCGCCGAAACTCGCGCTCACGGAAAATCCCGATATCCTCGCGACCGTGGCCCACGATCCCAGCAGGCGGCCCCGCCTCGTCATCGGCTTTGCGGCCGAGACCGATCACATCATCGAGCATGCCAAGGCAAAGCTCGCCCGCAAGGGCTGCGATTGGATCCTGGCCAACGATGTCTCGGCCGAGAGCGGCGTCATGGGCGGCGACCGCAACACCGTGCATCTCGTGACGGCGCAAGGGGTTGAATCCTGGCCCCCGCAATCGAAAGAGGACGTCGCGCGCGCGCTCATCGCGCGCATTGCCGAAACGCTCGCCGGAGCCAAGCGGTGAACAAAGTCCAGGTGCGGATCATGCGGCTGCCGCACGCCGCCGACCTGCCGTTGCCGGCCTATCAGAGTGCGCATGCGGCCGGCCTCGACCTCGTGGCGGCAGTGCCCGCAGGCGCGCCGCTGATCATCGCGCCCGGCCGTCGCGCCGCGATCCCAACCGGGCTCGCATTCGCGCTCCCCCAGGGGGTCGAAGGGCAGATCAGGCCCCGCTCCGGGCTGGCGCTGCGGCACGGCGTCACGGTGCTCAATTCACCCGGCACGCTCGACCCCGATTACCGCGGCGAAGTGCATGTAATTCTTGCGAATTTCGGCGAGGAGGCGTTCGCGGTCGCGCGTGGGGCGCGGATCGCCCAGCTGGTTCTGTCGGCTACCGTGCAAGCCAGCATCTGTGAAGTCTCGAGCCTCGATGAAACAAGGCGCGGAGTTGGGGGTTTTGGGTCTACGGGCACCGGACGGGAAGGGCGGCGCGACTAAGTTTTCGCACCCGTTTCTCGTCGGGAACATTATGCTGCTGCCGCGCAAGGGCGCCTTGGCCATCGCCGCCGTCATCGATATCGCGCTCAACGCGCGCGGACGGCCAGTCGCGGCTAAAGCACTGGCGACGCGCCATCGCCTGCCGCCGCGGCATCTCGAGCCGGTGCTGCAGGCGCTGGTGCGGCACGGCATTCTCAAAGGTACACGAGGGCCGCGCGGCGGCTACGAGCTGGCGCGCGAGCAACGCCGCATCACCGCCGACGATATTTTGCGCGCATCCGGCGCAGCCGAGGAGATCAACGGAGCGCCACTCGCCAACTCCGCGCTGCTTAGCAAGGTGGTGATGCCCGCACTGGGAGAGGCCGAGCATGCCTTCTCGGCAGCGCTTGCACGCATCAATGTCGAGGATCTCGCGCGTTCCGCCGCTGCGCTGCGCAAATCCGCGGACGAGGGTTAGGCTTTCAATTTCGACCACAAGGGGGGGCGCCGGACTTGATCCGGCTCAACCCGCCTTGCGGCCTTGTTTCATGCTGTCCCACCAAGGACAGACGCCCGGCATGAGATTGTAATTGCCCGCGATCACCTGCACCGGTTGGCGCTGGCCGTTCTCGGCGGCCTCGATGCAGAGTTGGCGCGATTCGTCTTTCTTTTCCGCCGACATCCAGCGGCGCTCGTGACCCCACAGGCTCGGACCGAATTTGCGCTCGAACGGCTTCCAGGTGTTGTCGTCGATGAGCTGGCCGCCCCAGCCGTATTCGACCAGAAAGCCCGACGGGTTCCAGGTGTAGAACGAGGTGACGTAGTCGCCGGAATGGCGACCGAGCGTGACGCCGATGCGCTCGGGATCACCGAGCGCGAGATCGTAGCCTTGGCCCACGTCGTCGAAGCTGTAGAGCTCCATCATCATGTGGTGGACCATGTTGATGCCGCTCTCGACGAAGGCGATGCTGTGATGGCGCGGATTGACATGGAAGAAGTAGCCCGGGAACGGGCGCAGCCAATAATCACTGAGCTTGAACTCGAGGACGTCCTGATAGAAGGCCATCACCTCCGCGATGCGTTCGAAATGCATCACCACATGGCCCATGCCGAGGGGACCGGTGCGGAAACCGGAAATGTTGCGGCCAGGCTGGAACGGATCGGCGGCGATCTCCGCGCCGTGGAAAATTTCGAGCCGGTTGCCGCCGGGATCGTTGAGCACGATCAGGTCCGCCACGCGCCGCTCGTCGGCGAGCGCGCGCGAGCCGCGTGCGACTTTGATCCCGCCCGCCTCGATGCGCGCCGCCACCGCGTTGAGCGCGGCGGCGTCCGCAACCTCCCAACCGAAAAAGCCGATGCCCTGCCCGCCGTCGGCGTCGACGACGAGCCGCTGCTTGCGATCATCCATGCGGAAGGCAAGGCTCGCGCGGGTCTTGTCGGTGCGCTGAAGGCCGAGGAGCTTTTCGCCATAGCTCGCCCAATCGCCCACATCCTTGGCGCGAACACCGATATAGCCCAACGCTTCGATGCCCATGACAGTCCTCGCTCATTTGCCGTCCGGTGTTGGCGCGGCGGTGCGCCTCCAGGAAAAATAGACCCTGGCCGCTAAAATCGCCAGCGGTCGCATGAACCGGCAGTTCGGCGTCGTGGCCCATCGCGGTTGCAAGCGAACGCCGGTTCCATAGCGTTTTTGCTCGCGAAGACATCTCGCGCGACACACGCTTGGGGTGGTTGAAAATGTTGCCCACCGCTCGGAAAATATCTGTTCTTCATGCCCACCGTCGCGCGGCGCTCACAGACGATTCGTATGGGACGTAATTGACGCGAGGGCAAAGCGTGCCGCCAACCGCGAACGCGCGGCGCGCGAGCCTCATTAACGACAGCGTTGCAGATACCGAGAGAGGAAATTTTGGTGACCACCGAATTCGTGCTGCTGCTCGCAATCGGCTTTGTTGCACAATTGGTGGACGGCGCGCTCGGCATGGCATACGGCGTGTTGGCGAACGCCGCGATGCTGAGCATGGGCCTGCCTCCGGCGCACGCGAGTGCGCTGGTCCATACTGCCGAGGTCTTTACGACGGGCGCTTCGGCGGCTTCCCATATCTATCATCGCAATGTGGATTGGCGGATTGTGGCGCGCCTGGGAGTGACCGGCGTGCTGGGCGCCATCTTGGGCGCTTGGATCCTGTCGAATATCGAAGTTGCTGCCGCGCGGCGGTGGGTTTACGGCTATCTGCTGCTCATGGGATTCTACATCCTCTGGCGATCGATGCGGATCGCACCGGCGCCGCGAACGCCCCCCCGCTGGGTGATCCCGCTCGGATTTGTCTCAGGTTTTCTGGACGCGAGCGGCGGCGGGGGCTGGGGACCGGTGACGACCTCCACGCTCATCGGCTCCGGACATGCGCCGCGCCACACCGTGGGCTCGGTCAACACCACCGAGTTCTTCGTCACTGTTGCGGCGGCCGCCACATTCTTTGCGGAGCTGGGCGCCTCGGCGTTCGAACACCTCATTCCACTGGTGCTCGGCGGCGTGTTGGCGGCGCCGTTCGGCGGATGGACGGTCAGGCACGTGCCGGCTCGGGCACTGATGATCGCGGTGGGCGTGTTGATCGTGATCCTCTCGACAGTCCAGCTCTTGCGCGCCTTCCGCTTGCTGTAATTCGGCGGCCGGTCATGCAACCGATCAAGGCCGGACGGATTGCGCGCGTCGGACAAGCTGCTGATCCGGCGCCCCGTCCAGTCGCTAGCTCCGCGCCGCCGCCCTGGCCGAAACCTTGCTCTTCAGGCGGGGGTAAACGCGCAACGCGTTGCTCTCGAAGATCTTTTTCTTGTCCTCGGCCGAGAGGCCCGCCGCGCCATCGACATAGCGCTTGGTGTCGTCGAAATCGTATCCGGTCTGCGGATCTTTGCCGCGCACTGCGCCGACCATCTCGGAGGCGAACAGGATATTGTCGATCGGCACCACCTTGGTCAGAAGGTCGATGCCGGGCTGATGGTACACGCAGGTATCGAACCACACATTATTCTTCATCATCTCGTCGAGCGGCGGCCGCTTGTTGTTGATGGCCAAGCCGCGGTAGCGGCCCCAATGGAACGGCACCGCGCCGCCGCCGTGCGGAATGATCAGCTTCAGCGTCGGGAAATCCTTGAACAGGTCACCCATGATGAGCTGCATGAACGCGGTGGTATCGGCGTTGATGTAATGCGCGCCGGTGCCGTGGAAGCACGGATTGCACGAGGCGCTGACGTGCACCATCGCAGGCACGTCGAGCTCCACCATCTTCTCGTAAAACTTGTACCACCACCGGTCGGTCAGCGGTGGCGCGGTCCAGTAACCGCCTGACGGATCGGGATTGAGGTTGCAGCCGACGAAACCGAATTCCTTCACGCAGCGCTCGAGTTCGCCGATGCAGCTGTCCGGCGACACGCCCGGCGACTGCGGCAATTGGCACACCCCGACGAAGTTGCTGGGATAGAGCGTGCAGACGCGATGGATCATCTCGTTGCACAGCTGCGACCAAGCCAGGCTCACGTTGTAATCGCCGATGTGATGACTCATGCCCATGGCGCGCGGAGAAAAGATGGTGAGATCGGTCCCGCGCTCGCGCTGAAGCTTGAGCTGCGCCCCCTCGAGGCTCTCGCGGATCTCGTCGTCGGAAACCTTCAGCGAAGCCTTGGGCGGCTGTTTTGCAGGGTCCTTGAGACTGTCCACCTGCTCCTTGCGCCATCGCAGCAGGTCTTTCGGCTCGGTCGTGTAGTGGCCGTGGCAATCGATGATCATGACACCGTCGCTTTAAGAGGATTGCGGACGCATGTCCGCGAAGGTGGAAACGGACGCTTGTCCCGCAGGGAATGCTACGAACCGGCCTTCACCATTGTCAAACCACGTTTGGGCTCTGTTAGGATGCTCGCGAAACTGACCGCAGGGGGAAAGCATGGCCGATATTCCGCGTCTGAACAGCGTCATCCGCGCGCTCGAGGCCGGCAACCCCGCGTTCACGTCCTTTTGCCAAGCCGATCCGGAGACGGCGATTGCGATGGCCACGGCCAAGTACGACGGTATCGTCTACGAGATGGAGCATAATCCGTGGGACATCCGGGCGCTGCGAGATAGCCTGCAATACATGCTCAACCGCGGCCAGATCGCCAAATCCGGCTCGCTAGCGCCCTCGGTCACGCCCATGGTGCGCATCCCGCCGAATGGCGCGGAGAAGGCGCAGTTTCATGCCAAGCAGGCGCTCGACCTCGGCGCCTATGGCATCGTATGGCCGCACATTTCCTCGGTGGAGGAGGCGCATAACGCCGTCGCCGCGTGTCGTTATCCGCGCCTCAAAAGCGCGCCGATGTACGAGCCCGCAGGCATCCGCGGTGACGGGCCGACCGCCGCCGTGCGTTACTGGGGCCTCTCCCAGCAGGACTATTACGCCCGTGCCGACGTGTGGCCGCTCAATTCCAAGGGAGAAGTGTTCGTGATCCTGATGATGGAGGACACGCGCGGGATCGAAGCTCTACCGGAGATCCTGCAGAAGGTGCCCGGCATCGGCGCCATCCTCATCGGCGAGGGCGACCTCTCCCAGGAGCTCGGATACCCGCGGCAATATGAGCATCCCGAGGTGCTCAAGTGGATGGCGCGGGTCGTCGAGACCTGTAAGCGGCACAACGTCGTCGTCGGCCACCCGCACGTTGATGTCAGCAACGTGGAGCGCATCCTCGCCGAGGGCTACCGCTTCCTGATGGCCGCGCCGGTGCGCAGTTACGCCGCCTTGGATAAAGGGCTCAAACTGGCAGGGCGGGCGTAAGCTCAAGGCCCAACGACCACAAGAGATGCGCTCCTCTTGGGCGTCCTCTACCGCCGGCATGTTCACGATCTGGCCTACTTCCGGCGCAATTCTCCTTGGAGGTAAAGTGCTTTGATTCGCGGGCCGTTCGGCGGAACGAGGCACTCCGCCGCGCGATCCGCGAGCCGGCAGTCGCTCGACGCCGGCAAATGCGGCAATGGGGCAAGCGGGAATGCCGGAGGCGATCCGGATCGCCGTGGAGGGCTTTGGGGCTCGTCCGCAGCATAAAGCGCATGCATGCGCGCCTATAGCCCGGCGCCGACGTGGATTTCGCGCCGGCATCGTGGCCGTCTCGGCGCTGCTGCCTGGCACCCCAGCCTGCGCCGCGGCGAGCGCAGGGGTCCTCGACGCCTGGACCATTCCGTCGCTCGATCGCGACGACATCGCGGCCCTTGCGCTCACGCTCGGCATTCTCTGCTTCGCAGTTATCAGCGCGATTCTCTTCGTGCGGACGCGTCGGCACTTGGCGGAGGTCGAGGCCGCGGCCCGCGACGAGGCGCTGGCATCCAAGGCCGCGATCGACCGCGCCTACGCGCTGCTCCTGTCCGAGCCGCAAATCCTCGTCGCGTGGCCGGCGACGGGCGAGGAGCCCGAAATCATCGGCGATGCGGCATTGATAACGGCGACGACTGCAGGGGTGCTCGACTTCGCCTCCTGGCTCGAGGCGGATGCTGCAGGCGACATGGAGCATTCGGTCGATGCCTTACGCGCGCGTGGCATGAGTTTCGCCATGACGGTGAGCACGCTTGCCGACCGCATCATCGAGGCCAAGGGCCAGGTCATCGGCGGCCGGGCGATCCTGCGGCTGCGCGAGGTCACTGGCATCAAATACGAACTGGCCGAGCTCGCGGGACGCCACCACAAGCACGTGGACGAGACCGCCGCCATGCGCGCCTTGATCGCAGCGATGCCCGCCCCGGTGTGGGCGCGCGACGACGCGGGCAGGCTCACCTTCGCCAACGACGCCTATGCGCGTGGGGCCGAAGCCAAGGACGCCTCTGAGGTCATGGAGCGCGGGATCGAGCTGTTCGAGCACGGTGCGCGAAGCGAGCTTTTGCGCGCCCATGAGGCAGCCGCACCCTATTCCGGCCGGCTCACGGCCGTGGTCGCGGGAGAACGCCGCAACTTCGAGGTGGCGACGGTGCCGGCCGGACGCGGCAGCGCCGGCATCGCGGTCGATGTCACTGAGGCGGAGCTGATGCGCGCCGAGCTCAAGCGCATGATGGACGCCCACCGGCGCACGCTCGACCAGCTCGCGACCGGCGTGGCGATCTTCGGATCCGATCGCCGGCTTTCCTTCTACAACGCCGCCTACCGGTCGCTGTGGGATCTCGACGCGGGCTTCCTCGACCAGGGGCCGACCGACTCAGCCGTGCTCGACCGGTTGCGCGCGGCCCGCAAGCTCCCCGACGAGCAGGACTTTCGCCAGTGGAAGAGCGCGCTCTACGATGCCTATCGGGCGGTCGAAGCCAAGGAGCACATGTGGCACCTACCGCACGGCCGAACCATGCGCGTGGTCACCACGCCCAATCCCGAAGGCGGCGTCATCTATCTCTTCGACGACGTGACCGAGCGGCTTGATCTCGAACGGCGCTATGATGCCTTGATCCGCGCGCAGGGCGAGACGCTGGACAACCTCACGGAGGCGGTCGCCGTATTCGGCAGCGACGGCCGGCTGCGCCTGTACAATCCCGCCTTCGCGCGAATGTGGAGACTTTCGCCCGACCTGTTGTCAGACCGCCCTCATATCGAATTGATCAGCGACTGGACGCGGCAGCTCCACGGCGATCACCCGATCTGGCAGCAGCTGCGGGCGACGATCACGGCTATCGACAATCGCGAGCCAGCGCTGGGCCGGCTCGAACGCCGCCACGGCACGGTTGTCGATTGCGCCACCTTGCCGCTTCCCGACGGCGCCACGCTCGTCACCTTCCAGGACGTCACCGATAGCGTCAATGTCGAGCGTGCGCTGCGCGAGCGCAACGAAGCACTGAACGCGGCGGACAAGCTCAAGACCGATTTCGTTCACCACGTATCATACGAACTGCGCTCTCCGCTCACCAATATCATCGGCTTCGCGCATTTCCTCGGCGATCCGGCCACCGGTCCGCTGATGGACAAGCAGCGCGAATACCTGAGCTACATCACGGTCTCGACCAACGCGCTGCTTGCCATCATCAACAATATCCTCGACCTCGCCAGCATCGACGCCGGCGCTATGACCCTCAACCTCGGCTCGGTGGACATCCGCAAGACCATGGAAGCCGCCGCCGAAGGGGTGCAGGACCGGCTGGTCAAGCGCGGCATCACACTTGAAATTCAAGCCGCGCCGGAGATCGGAACCTTCGTCGCCGACGAGTTGCGCGTGCGCCAATCCCTGTTCAATTTGCTGGCCAATGCGGTGGGCTTTTCGCCCGCCGGCGAGATCGTTACCTTTTCCGCCCATCGGCACCGGGACGCCATCGTGTTCTCGGTGACCGATCGGGGTCCCGGCATCCCAGCCGACGTCCAGGACAAGGTGTTCGATTGGTTCGAGACGCATTCGCTCGGCTCGCGCCACCGCGGCACGGGCCTCGGCCTGTCCCTGGTGCGCTCCTTCGTCAAGCTGCACGGCGGCTCGGTGACCCTCGAGTCGGCGGTCGGCCGCGGCACCACCGTCACTTGCGTGTTCCCGCTCGATCACTCTGCCGAGCGAACCGCGGCGTAAGTCGAGTCGGCCGCGCCAGCGGGCTTCGAGTCACAGCATGCCGCTGACTAACTCCAGCACGTCGAGCTTTTCGGTGGCACTGCCCGATGAGCACGCCACGCGTCGGCTCGCGATCGACATCGCCAACACGCTCGAAGCCGGCAACGTGGTCACGCTCTCGGGCGACCTCGGAGCCGGCAAGACCACGCTCGCCCGCACGCTGATCCGTTATCTGGCCGATGACCCTTCCATCGAGGTGCCGAGCCCGACCTTCACGCTGATGCAGACCTACGAGCTGCCGCAGTTTCCGCTGGTGCACGTCGATCTCTATCGCGTCTCCGCTCCGGCCGAGCTCGCCGAACTCGGCTTCGACGATCTGCCGGAACGCGCAGTGGTGTTGCTGGAATGGCCGGACCGCGCGGAGGGCCTTTTGCCGCCCGATCGGCTCGACGTCTCGCTCACACTGGCGCCCAAGCTCAAGCTCGAATTCCGCCACGCCCGCATCACCGGCTACGGCGCCCTGGCGCCGCGCGTCGACCGCATGGCGGCCGCGCGTCAATTCATTGCCGAGAGCGGTTATAGCGAGGCACTGCGGACGCGGCTGGGCGGCGACGCCTCGACGCGCTCGTACGAGCGCCTCGCGCTTGCCGACAAGCGCGTGTTGCTCATGAATTCGCCGCGCCGCCCCGATGGCCCGCCGGTGCGCGGCGACAAACCGTATAGCGCGATCGCGCACCTCGCCGACAACGTCGTGCCGTTCGTGGCGATGGCGAATGGGCTGCGGCAATATGGCTTCTCGGCGCCCGCCGTGTATCACGCCGATCTCG
>WNFX01005141.1_pt1 | contig 12675 bp, 13 predicted proteins | sample 5400111 | NCBI WGS metagenome assembly WNFX01 (sample SAMN13153363, study PRJNA577476) | soil metagenome | isolation source: 40 cm soil or saprolite under grassland replicate 1 | place: USA:California | collected 2016-06-15
GATTTGTTCTTCGTTCTGCTCAGGGATCTGGATTGGTCGCATGACTCCCTCCTTTTCCCCTTAGTAGACATCCTCAATTCTTTATCTGATTGTACTTAGAGCTTAACGTTGTAAATTTCGTTGGCGGGCCTAATAGGCCAAGAGGAAAGCAGCGGGTGTGGATTGTACCTAAGTTTTGCGCTTTCGGTACCTAAGTTTTGCACAGCCTGAATAAACTGTGTGAACCGGCATGAAAGGCGGCTTCATGGCGTTCTAAACCAGTGATGGTAATACGTTCTGCCTCGTTTGTGATTTCACACTCAAACGGCTCTACAGGCCATTCTATGCCATTAGTAGCACATGCGCAAAACTTACGTACCTATTGCGCAAAACTTAGGTACAATCCACAGCGGGCAATAACATCCAATGGCGCAAGCTGGAATGTAAGTGAACAACCATGGGACCTCCTGTCTAAATGGTGATGAAAAAGGCGTCCCTCGCGGGGGTGAGGGTACCACTTGTTTGAGAACCTCGAGAAGTGTGGCCGCACGAAGAAGGGGGCACTACAAGGACAAGGAGCAATCGCTTCCCGCGCTACGTGCCCACCTCGTGTTTTCTTTCGGTTGCGTCGACGGCACACCACCCGTCGAGTGGAAGCCCATTGTCCTGGAGGAATTCCTCACATTTGTTGAGGTTTCCGCAGAGTTCGGATAGATGTGGTTCTTCGTTGCGTAACTGGACCAGGACGCGGTACATGGCCGCTGTATCCGGTTGCACGATGATGGTGTACGGGCCGATCTGGCGCGTCGCACGATGATTGGGGCTCAGACCGATTGCAGCTCGGAATGGAAAGAAAACCTGATCGAACACTGGTGCTGGGAAAGCTGCGCGAACTTCCTGTTCAACCTCGGCGCGCCTGGCATCCAGGATCTCATCAGCACCCGGCGGAACATCCAGGACGTACACGAGAGCAATCTGCTTGATAGATGGTGCAGGATCGGGTAACAGGATCGTACTTAGCTGAGAGATGCGCTGCCCGTTAAGCAGCATGATGGCGGAAAATGTGCGGTTCGCGATGGTGCCTGCCATGTGTAAGGCCTCGTCGTGCGAACGACCAAGGCCGATAAAATGCATGGTGTGAAGCATGGCTCACTCTTCTCTTCCTTGCGCGGGGAGCGGCAGTTGAGACGCTTCCCGGCAGGTACACGTCTGGCACTGGGGCCACTCCCCTGTGCAATAGGACGGGAGGTATCGAGATCCCTGCAGCCCGTTGTCAAAGTAATAGAAGATGTTGGCCGCTTCACCTGATCGCAGCAGTTCGTCCATCCGCGTCTGCACCTCGACGGGGATCGTCCCATCGGGTGACGTCGGACCCTGGTAGAGCTGCTGGTTAGCCTGCTGTTCGTCAAAAGGCTCGGCAGTGACCGTAACGCTGGAGGCCCTTGGGCGAGGAGGCGGCCCGTAGACGGGTTTCTGCAGAAAGAGGTATCGCAGGCCCCAGTGGATAGCGGTGCCCAGGAGGTACAGCCCAAGCATCAGTGCCGCGGCCCAGGGAAGCGCGGCCACAAAGGAGTCCAGTTGATGGTGCAGGAAGAGTCCCGTCACGAGCGCCAGGGAGGTGATCGCTCCCGCAACTGAGATCATAACTGCGTGCTGCAGCCTGCGTGAGGGATTTCGCCGCTGCGCCTGCGCGGGCCGGAGGAAGGCAGGGCGCGGAAGAATGGGCCCGAGGCGGGCCTGAAGCCAGCGGTCGAACCAGATGCACGGGAGCAGCGCCACCGATCCGATCGCGCACCAGGCCGCGTAGTACGCGATGAATGATGGAGACGAGGCCGGATGTGTAAGGACTCCTGCAAGGCTGATCAGTATGAGAACAAACAATACGAAGAGCAGCACCAGCAACGCCCCGGTATCCTCGACATAGCGGGCGCGCCGGAGGTAAAAGATGCCAGCGCTCGCGCCAACACCAAGCGATACAAAGTTCCCCAGGGCGCCATACCACGGGGTAGCCAGGATCGGGAATACCATCTGGCAGAGCGCGTACAGTGCAATGCTGCCGCACATCCAGGCAAGACTGAGGGGGACTGTCCTGTACAGGTGAGCATACGGGTTCCGGTCCGTATAGCGGACACAGAGCAGGAAAAAGAGTGTGGTTGCGAGGCCAGTGGCCAGCGCGACGCCATCGCGCAAGAGTGAATTGGTCATAGAATGCCCTCCAATGAGGTGTGCTGAGTAAACGATCAATAGGGAGAAGAAAGATTACGGGAGGAGTCGGGATCCTCGAAAAGGTTGCTCATCGGATTGCCAGGTCGGAATCACGAGCTTTCGCAGAGGAGTGGATGTTTGGCGTGTATGCGTCCCATACAGAAAAAAGCGACGCTCTTTGCGAGCTGCCCCTTTGCTCTCAGGCAACTGCCGCTCTGGGAACCCTGGCGCGCGCGACCTCCGGCACCTGGATCCAGTTCCGCCGCAGGGCACAGACGACCGCGGAGGTGCGATCGTACACCTGCAGCTTCCCAAAGATCGAGGTGACGTAGTTCTTGATGGTATTTTCAGCGAGACCCAGGGCGTGGGCGACTTCCTTATTGGTCATCCCCTGTGCGATGCAGCAGAGGACATCGGCCTCACGCTCGGTGAGCGGCGAGGGCAGTGGCACCGCCTCCGCTGCGACAGGGAACGTGTCCCGCGTTCGGACAAGCGGCACCTCAATCACCGGCGTGCTGCGCGGACGAGGAGTGGGTATCCGCGCCTTGCGCAGGCAATCTTCGGTCAGCAGGTACTCACCGAGCGTCACTCTTTGCAGGATGTCGGCAAGTTCGCCAGGCTCGGTGTTGCCGCTGATGTGGGCGGCGACACCCCACATGGAAAGGCGGAAAAGTTCCTCTTCGTCGAGCCCCGACAAGGTGGCGACGATGACTCTTCCAAAGCATTTGACGCTTGCCTGGCCGAACACCTGGAAGAGATCAAGAACGGGAAGGCAGGTCATATCAAAGAGTGTGATCTCTGGACAGTAGCGCTGGGCGAGTTCCACCATATGCTCGGGGCATGGCGTCGTCTCGTGCCAGATGGTCCAACCGGGGAGGTCTCTCAGTGCGGCGCAGATACCGGCACCGAGGACGGATTTCGTAAAGAGTAGCGCATGTTGATGTTGCATGGCAAATCCTTTTGTTGTCGGTTCACTATGAGGTGTTTCCTCGCTTTTGTTTTCTACCTTCCCTGATGCAAACGTGCTCTTTTCGAGTTCAGCGGGTCTGCTTGACTTCACCGGGCAAGCCAGGATCCATGTGCTTTTTCTTTCCCATGAGAGGGTCCGAAAGGTCGAGAGTGTGAGCCTGTCATGGCCCTTCCTGCCCGACCTGCTCACCGAGCACCTCTCGCTGAATGCGCAGGCGCAGCTCCGCAGTGGCCGGTTCTTCGAAGACGCCGCGCTCCACTTCGCACCACGTCTCATCATCTGGCTCAATCCCGGCGCACAGGAGCGCGCTGTAGAGATCCATGGCCAGTTCCGGGGCGCACGGATGGCCGATGTCTTCCTGCAGGTCCTCGATGGCATCGTAGATGCAGCGACCCAGCGGCCCCGGTTCGTGGGTTGCGTAATTCAGGAGGGCGAGGAGGGCCTTACGCCGGAGTTCGCCGTTTGCAGGATGTGGGCTGGAGGTGGAGAGGGTGGCAACGCCCTGTATGTTGTCTGCTGTCATTGGCCGGACTGCTCCTCTCCGTAGTGAAAGCTGTGGAGATCGCTCGGGGGCAACTGCGCGAAAAACGCATAGCCGTTGCCCCGCTGCGCACCCTTCAGCGTGCCACCGCAGCGACACCTGGCCCCCAGGATAGGGGCCAGCCCTCTTTCACAGCGGGAGATATCGTGCTGCTCTGTCGATTGATAGAGGCCCTGTCGAGCCCCTGCCTGCGTGCCGGACCAAGGTGTCTGTGTTGTCGTCATAGATATGGTTTCCTTTGCCCCTCTGACAGCTACGCGCTCATCCATCCATCAAAGGAGTGTAGCAGATAATTGAGCGCATAGCTGTCAGATTTCCCCCATAATGTTGCGGGAAATTCGTTATTGGGAGGCGGCAAGAGCCTCGCAGCTCGAGACCACTAGCGTGCTGTAGTACACGCGGGCGGTCTCGTACATGCGTGCCCCGAAGAAGAACCTGCGCCCGGTGGAGATGGTGTCGGCGAGCGCCCCGTAGGGCACGTTGAGCTCCCATCGCTGCTTGTGGCCATCGACGACCGCGTCCCAGAGGAAATGCCCTCTGGGCAGGTGGAGAGGCTCCGCCCCCCGGCTCGCTTCGATGCGCAGCCTGGCCATTTCCTGTCTCCGGTCGCGTTCGGCAATGCGCGTGTGCAGACGCAGGCTATAGAACTTTACCTGAACCGTAAGCGTGGTTAGTGGCAAGGTCGCCGCCAGTTCCTTGATGATGTCGCTGGAACACTGGCCTCGGGTTTTCATAAATGCCCCGATGAAGTGTACGTCGGGGACTTTTTCCCGTCTCCGCCCTCCTGCGTCCTCGCTTTCCTCATTCACCCACTGGGCTTCGATGACGAAGCGAACGGCTTTTTCTACTTGATCCTGTGCAAGCGAAAGCGCTCCGGCAATCACCTCAACGGTAGGAGCGTGACCAAGCGAACGCGCAAGACGGCAGCTCACGTCTGCAATCCGCGCGTAGAGCTGCAGGTGGTTCGTGTGTCGCATTTGGGGGCGGGAGGTGACGGCGGTGCTTGCAATCAGGAGTTCCAATTCCTCGTTGATTGCAGACAGAGCATACGAGATTAATGGATGAGAATCAGCGTAGTCGAATTGGAAAATGGCCTCATCCAGACCGCACCGCCCCACGGCGAGGAGAGCCTCCAGGGAGACCCCTTGCCCCAACCAGGGGAAGGCTTGCATCCAGACAATCGGCAGCAGTGCAGCAGCCAGATGTGCCTCTGCCTGGATCGCCGCATCAATGATGGCTGCGTTTTGCTCACCTGGTGCTTTGCTCCGCTCCAGTGTGCCAGCTCGGACCTGGTATCCGAGTCGGATTTCTTCAACGGTCGAAAGTGTCGGCACCCCATCGCTTGGGAGGAAGGCCTGTCTGGCCTCGGCGGAGAGAAAGCGCTCCCACTCACGTGTGTCGAGTTGCAAGGCATCAAAGGCGATGTGCTTGGCGGGCCTTCTAGCTGCTCGCTGGTCCGCAGTGCTGGCTGTGTGAAGACCCCTCAGTTTTCGCCTGGTGCGCAAGCCAAGGCGCCTTGCCCACTCGTCTATTTGCCGGATACTGATGGGCGTACCCGAAACGTCCAGGAGACGCGTGAGTTCTTCCGCCAATTGCTCGCGCGTGCCATCTGTATCGTGATAGTGCATGGCAAGAAGCACCTGCGCGTGCAAAGGGATGAGGTCTTCAGGAGGGGACTCCTGGTTTCGCCGCTCGCCTGCACGAGTCCTCGCAGCACCATCACTCTTTTCATTGTCGGAAGGCCGCTCTCCGGAGATACCAGCCGCCTGTGCCAGAGCGCACACCTCTTTAACGGAGAGGCCCAGATCGTCGGCCAGGGCCTCCGTCGCCCCAGGGTCGCCATTGAACCGCGTTTCCAGAAGTTGGCGCACTGACGGGCTCATCATGGACGAGTCAGCAGCTCTCTCGCTACCGGACTGGCCCGCTTTTCGCCTCTTCTGCTGGTGGACATGGGGATGATGCAGGGATGCATCCTCTAACCCTAACAGGACAGCCCAGGTAATGATTTCGTCGCTCGTAACCCCCAATATCTCTGCCAGGGCTTCGGTGCGACGCAGCCCACCGGTATAGTGAGCGATGATGAGCGTGTGCGCCTCATCGCTCATATAAGCGTAGACAGAACGCGCAGCCTGTCGGGGCAAGGCTGGCGCAGATCGTGCATCCATTTCTTGCGGCGGACCGAGCAGAACCTCGATGAAGAAGTCGCGATCGACTCTGCGCAAGTCGATCTCTTCAGGATGCTGGCGTACCAGCTCCCGAATGGCATCCGAGGTAAAATACCAGATGTCCCCTCTCTGCCGACCTTGTCGGTGGCTCTCCCGGCGCTCACCCCAGAACCACTCGTTGGTTAACCAGCGCTCGACCTGGTGGTGATCCACGCTTAAACCACGGCAGACGGCCCGCATGGTGTATCCGTCGCCCGTCACCAGTTTCCTGATGCCCAGGCGCTTTGCCTTGATCTTGACCGAGGTCTCAGTGCGACCCAGGGCCTTCGCGATCTTCTTTAGCCCAAAGCGGCGCACGCCGTTGCGCAGGTACGAGATCTCGGCCTCCGACCATGGGGGCTCTTTGATCCGGGCGATGCCCAGGTCCTTTGCCCACTTGCGTACCTGCCAGCGCGGAACGGATTGTTCCGGGGTGCTGAGCAGTTCGGAGAGCCAGCTGATCGTCTCGGTCTGGCTGTCATAGTGTGCGAGGATGAGCGCACGCCCCTCTTCGGTGAGGAAATATTTCTGCGGCTCGCCGCCGGCGTTCTTGCGCCGAGCACCCACCCGCTGCTCCTGTTTTTTTGCGATCTCGACGGCTTTTGCGGCCTCCAAGAACTCCCTGCGGAGCAGCAACGGCGCTGTCGTTTGAACGCGAGCGTTGGCATCCGTGCCCTCTTGTTCAGGAGCGTCCACCATTCCCTGCTCCAAAGGGGTTTGTAGATCAAGCATGGCGATCATTCTTCCGTCTTCTCACATGTACAGAGAACCTACCGGGACAATCTATGGGTACGTTATAGCCGCAGCACATCACTGCGACTGCCGCTTCGCTTTCTTCGAGGTGTTCTTCTTCCTGGGGGGAAAGCTTTCGAGGCGGGATGCCTCGATGTGGTAGTAGAGTTTTTCTTGCGTCTGGTTATCTCGCCAGCAGGACACGTACTGGTGGAGAAGGGAAACGATGCGCTGTTGGACCTCTCCGCTCCTCTGGCCCGGGCCTCCATCGATCCAGAAGCGGGCCGCGTGCGGGGGGAGCCGCTCCCCGTTCCCGGCCGAGTCGCGCCCGGCCAGGAACAGGACCTCGACGCCGGACGGGCCACTATAGTGATATTGCGCGGGAATCGCTCCTCCGCTCGCCCAGGAAGGCGGGCTGCACGCGTCCATGGAGAACTGCAGGTGGCAGCCGGCAGAGCGTAACGTGTGTGTCACTTCTTCTACGGAAGGGCAGCAGTGACAAAATGCACTAATCATGGTGGTTTCTGTGTCTCTCCCTCTGGCACAAACGAGCGAGGCAGTCCGCGAAGCCGGGGGGGAGCCGTCTGCGCCGCCAGCACGCGCGTGAGTGGGTGTTTGCCTGCGCGAGACAGCACCGCTGCAACGACTAGCTGCGGCGAAGGAGGGTATCGACGAGCGAGCGCGGAAAGGAGATGAGGGCCTGCTCGCGATGCATGTGCGTTCCGTCGAAGAACCATCCCTCCACGCCGAAATCATACTGACCAGGTTTCTCTATCACGACCAGCAGGGAACTGCCCGCTGTGACACGTGGGGCGAGGGCAGCCAGGACCTCATCTTGCTTGCTGAGAAACCGATCGGTGAAAGAGAGGAAGACGATGTTGCCCTCCGCATCTCCTGTCGCCTCCCACCCCAAAGTGAAGAGGGCTTCTTCCAACGATGCGAAGGGTATTCTCGTCTCCTCGTCATCTTCGTCCAGATCTGGCAGGACCTTCTCGTTGAAGTAGGTCTGGAGGAGGACGAGGGCCTCGGCTTTTACGCGGACAGCTATGTGGAACGCGGTGGGGCCTTGCAGAAAAAGGGGGAGCTGGTGCGCCATAGGGATCGCATTCCTTCCTGGAGATCGTGGTGAGGTCGATGGCCATGGGATTACTCTGGCTGACCGGGCCTGGACACAATGGCGATCGTCCAGGCCATGCGAAGTCGCGCCCTGGCTTTCCCCTGGCCGGTAGAGCCGATCCTGGGAAGGCGCTCCATCTTCTCGCAGGAGCGCGGATGCAAGCACTCCCTGTCCCCACAGATCACCATTGCATACAACGAGAAGCCCCAGCCTCGAGAGGAGAAGTAGCACATCGGTACCGGTGATTGGCTCACCTGCCTGTTTCACCTCATCGAGGCCGCATCTCAGGGCGCTGGCCCAGGCGGGAGGCGTAATCTTGAGCTTTCGGACCCCTCGGATGGGGCAAATGTTGCAGAGAGTGGCCTCCCCTCTGCTATCTTTCTTTTATGGCTCTGCGAAACTGGTATCAGCCAACACCATCATGTTGAACGATCGGAGTCGCGATCTGCCAGCTACGAAGAGGAGCATGTTCATCGTCATCGAGCAGTTGGTTCGTCCACTCTTGCTCACGCATGAGCGCAACGAGTTCAGTGAACGTTGGAGCCGTGTAAATTGGCCGCTCTTGCGACCAATTCTTGAAGGCAAGGCGACGGTGGCCCCACTGGGGCATAATCACCCACCTGGCGTCCAATGTCGTCTCAAGCCACAGAGGCTCCTGAAACGCCAAAGCCTGTAGATCGTCGAGCGAACGGTCTCCCACCGGCGTGCGCGTAACGTGGACTTTACCGGTTGGCGAAGTGTCGGGCGTGGATGTGTTGGTCATGGTATTCCCTCTCTTTTGCTCTCCGTCTCCACTGGCCGGTTATCCGCCTGGAATCCGCGTAGCTTCCTGCGTCACAACCTGGCCGATCGTCTCTCCGCCTGTCTACAGAATCACCTGGAGGTCAGGCATCCGAAGTCTGAGTAGCTCGACGATCACTTTCCAAAGGCATGGCTCGCCGGTACGCTGTAATCCACGCTCACCTCACCGGCACCACTCTGGACGGCGCGGGACGTGAGGAGTCGCGCGTGTCTCGACGATAATCGCCCGAGAGTCGAGCATGAGTGCCTGCAAGCGTTTGTACGCGTTGGGCGCGGCATACCAGAGTGGGACGAGGATTCCTGTGTTGGTCATCTATAAAACACGGCGTGGGGGACCTCCGACTTCTCGTCGAGGGAGGAAGCGCGCCCCTCCTTTCTCTGAACCATCCATCCATGTACTGGCCGGGCCAGCCGACGCAATTTACGCGGGGTCAACTCCAGGATTGTTTTCCCTGTCATCAGATTCTTGAGGACAAAACTTCCTTTCAGCCGTCTGCCTCCAATGTAGCCGATGTGCCCTTTGGCCTCAACGACTTCATACAGCTTCCAGCCTTTGACTCGGCGCGGTGCCCACACCTTGTGCTCGCTGTGCTTCCCGTTAAACAATTGGTAATTACCACGTGGAATACACCGAAACTGGTATGTCACAGCAAGCGGCTTCACCACTTCCCCGATTGCACAAGCAATAGCTACGGCATCATTGGAATGCGATTTGGGCAAGTCCAACACCTGAATGCGCTTGTACTTCGTTTCGTAGCCGAATGTGACATGCACACGATCCAGGCCAAAAGCTTGAGCAAGCTGTGCGAGCAGCGCCGTTTTGAGGCTAGAAACATGAGCTGCATCGCGCAGTGGAATGCGCGCCTGGGCCTGCACATCAGGATAGCCAAATTCAGTGGCAGTTTGCTTGCCTTTCCGCGTATTGCACGGCTCACAGGCCAGCGCTAGATTGCTCGGGCGATTGCTCCCTCCTCGGCTACGGGGCACAATATGTTCGAGTTGCAAGGGGATCTGGCTGGCTCCGCAATATGAGCATCTTCGGTTCCATTTGTTCAGGATATATTCACGCACCAGATAGCCCTGGAGTTGCCCTTGCTGATACTCCAAGCCATGAATATTCGCATCCTGCATTTTCTGTGTGTCAAAACTCGCAAGCTCGACGTTGACCTGGCTCACCGGCAAGAGTGCAGCCACAAAATTGACGGCTTTGAGTGTCGCTTCGGTTTTTGAGCGTAGCGAGGGCGGCAGCCACCCAGAAGGGCGGCGTCGATTGGTCCAACGAGCTGCCCGGTACCGCGTCTTCCTCATCCTTCGATTGCGCCGATACTGTCGGCGCTGCGTCAATTTGTTGGTGATATCGTCACGCAGATGTACCTCGGCCTGGTAGACAATCTCGCCGTTCGTCGTCGCCGCGATTCCTACAGTTTGCGAGCCGGTATCGACGCCCACTTTGACTGGTTGAATGTAAGGGCTGGTCGCAAAATGCAGTTGCACCGTGAACGGCTCGCGGCGGACAACATGAGCCAGTCCTTTGCGTAGCCAGTACCATACTTTCCGTTGATTCTTGGTCGGCATCAAGGGTTTGCCGGATGTGGCCAGAACATAAATGATGGATTGCTCCATAACCCTTCCTTTCGGAGTGCTCTCTTCCCCTCGACTAGGATGCTTCTCGGTACTGTCCGCTCATCACGGTGACTGACCTCATCACGTTTAAATGAGCAGTTGTAGTGCTGCAGGCTGGGGCAGCGCCTGCAGGTACGAACGTGAACACTTAGAAGCATCGGAGTTCTCTCGATGAGCATCCCCACGCAGAGAGGCTCGGAGGGATGCTCTCAAGAACCAAGTCTGGTCACAGACTTACAAAAGCACGAGGCTCTTGCAAGCCTCCCTGCGAAGCAAGGAGGTCATTGACCCCTTCCCGAAACCTTCATGGGCCAGTACTTCTCCAACCAGTCAGAGAGGTCGGCCACATCCTGTAGATGCTGGTGGTAGAACGCCATTATCTGCTCCTGGGAAGGAAGGTGCTGGCTCTGCTGAGCTATTCGATGTTGCATCAAGTCCAACGCCTCCTCGGGACTGATGTTCGGCCATGCCTCTGACGGCCACTGCTCACGGAGCAACTGCCGTGCCACAGGATTCCCACGCTCAGACACGTAGACCAGGCGCGTGCGGCGATCGAGGAGCCATGTGTGGGTGGCCTCGGCGTCGGCTGCGCCCAGCGTATCGCGGTACGGACCCAGCCCGGCTGACACCACCCAGTGCCTAATCCAAGTCAGATAGCCGTCCCAGCTATCGGTCTGCCCTCCAAGGCCGTCTTCCCAATACGGCTTATCTCCCGTAGAGTAGTAGAAGGCCAGAAAGTTCGCATCGCGGACGACATCGGTGAAGGGCGCGAGCATGGTTCCGCTGTAGCCCAGGGTCAGCTCCAGATTCGGAGGAATGGGAGCAAGGATGGGAACGAGCTTGCGACTCTCAGCCTGGCAAAGTTCCTGTAGGCTTTCCTGCAGATACGCGCCAAGCCTCTCAATGGCGATGGGGGTTTCCTGGAACAGCCGGGAGAGGCGTGGATCGTGGGCAGGCAGGCCCATGAGAAACCGGTGAGCTTTTGTTGTATCGGCGAAAGCCAGAGCCTTGCCCTGGCGGTACAACGCCACGAGGTGCATATTGAGCATCGTTCGCGCTGTAGATTCATGTGGTGTCATAGTGGTCATAGAGTTTTCCTCGTGCTATCCAAAGGCCCTACTCGTCCTCGTTCGTCATGGACGGCCATATGGTGGATGATGCGTCCCTGGGTCTATCCGTTCTCGGTGTTGACTAACGGACTGGACCCCTCGTTGAGGTCCTACTGGCTCGTCTCCCTGGCCCTGGGAAGATGCTCAAGATGGCCTGGGCGTACAACGACTCGGCGTCCATCATCCAGATCGACGATGTACCAGGGCGGGAGCAACTGCGTGAAGCCAACGAGCTTGCCGGTACAGCCGTTATAGGGTTGGGCTCCGGTGATCACGACGTCATGGGGGCCATTTTGTTCCTGCGCATGAAAGAGAAGCATGTGGTATCGCTTTCTTGTTCGCTGATAGGCTGCACTTCGGGTGACGTGAAGCTGCAACGGGCCACAGCTTCGTTGCCTTGAGAGACCGAAAAAAGACAAAGTATTCCCCTCACACACCGGTGGGCTCCGCCTCACGCATGCCTGTGGTTCTTCCTCAGATGCTCTCTTTCGAGGGGCTTTCCCCTCGCCTTTGTGTCCGTTCTCTCTCGAAGAAGCTCCTTTCCTTCAAACAAAAAAATCGTGAACCTGGGCCAGATTTTCCGCCTCGGGGCACACTGCACCTATGCAGTCCGCTCCTCACATGGTTTCTGCCCCCAATTCTCCGGCCAGACGACTCGAAGTGGCGCACCGATGACCAGGTGGTAGCCAACTAACCGCTTGACCGGTTCGGTCCAACGGACCGTTTTCTGCCGGGCTTTTTTGCCCTTTTCCCGAAGAGTGTAGGTGCGCTCACATGGGACGTGATCCTCGACGAAGACGCCGCACAGACCGAGTATGCGTGGCTTGTGTCTGAGCCGCCCGTACCAGTCCTCAACCTGCTCAATGCAGGCCATGACCTGCTCCAAGGCGAACGCTTCGTTTCTTTGCCCTGCCCTGAGGCGCTGCTCACGTTCTCGCGATGCGGCTTGAAGCCCCAGAGCAAGCCATTCTTCCTGCGCCAATCCGAAGATCTGGTCAACTCTCCGCTCCTGATACCGCCTCTCCTCTTCTCCAGAGGGGAGTGCATCAAGCAGCCCGTCGGTTGCCTCGTGCGGAATATAGAGATTCTGCGAGGCGGAAAGCACTTGCTCCTCTTCTGTGCGCTTGCGCTTTGGAGCACGAAGCGGTGGTGCAACTGCTCCCTGTTTGCGCACGTGCTCGCCCACGCGGACGCGTAGGGTGTGCGTGTCGAGGGACGAGAGACTGCGGTCCCAGTCCATGGCCAGGTCGACTTGCTGCTGCAGGAGCCAGACGGTGTAAACCGGTCCGCTGCGCCACCCCGAAAGGCGATCCGGGAAGACCGACACGTAGGCCATGCACCAGGTATCCTGCTGCTCATCCGTATACCAGAGATCGGTGATGTGCAGATAACAC
>WNFX01005142.1_pt1 | contig 12674 bp, 9 predicted proteins | sample 5400111 | NCBI WGS metagenome assembly WNFX01 (sample SAMN13153363, study PRJNA577476) | soil metagenome | isolation source: 40 cm soil or saprolite under grassland replicate 1 | place: USA:California | collected 2016-06-15
GCATGAGCCGCATCGATGGCTCCTAGCAAGGTATTGCTGTCCACCGGGTGGACCACAGCAGTGCGGATCGGTGGAAGTCCTGCAGCCAGGGAGATCAGGTGCCGGTACCAGGTCCCATGTTCGTGCATATGCACCTCTGGAAGGATGGCTTGTGGCCGTTTCACTTTCTCCTTTGGGGCAATCACCTGGGCACTGCCACTGATGACCACCTCACCGCGTTGATTGACGCCTTGACAGTCAAACCTGACACAATGCCGGTCCGCCTCCTTATCGGTAACGGTGACGGTAACGGTGACGGTATCCCCTATCGTCACTGGCTTGCGAAAGCTCAGCGTCTGACTGAGGTAAATTGTGCCAGGTCCTGGCAATTTGGTTCCCAGCAGCGTCGAGATCAACGAGGCTCCCCACATGCCGTGGGCAATAATCCTGTGGAACATATCGCTGCGGGCATATTCCTCGTCAACGTGGGCGGGGTTCACATCGCCCGACATGACTGCAAAGAGTTCGATGTCCTCCTTACTCAGGGTACGAACAAGGCTAGCCGTATCGCCAACCTTGATCTCATCAAAGGTCCGGTTTTCAATCATATCCATGAGTACAGTCCTTTGAAACGCGCCTGCCATGCCTGAACTAGGCGATCAAAGCTGGAAACGTTGGCGGGATTATCGGCAGATGTTGTCATTGTGATTCTCCTCGTATATAGATTAGTATATTCTACCAAGTTACAAACAGAAGGACACCCCTCGCTTCGGAGGAAATGTATGGACATGACCAATGATAGTATGTCATACTGGCAGGTAGAGAACGCTAGTGAACCACTACTCGCAATGACGATGGGTGACCTCTTTGACCGTCGCGCTTAAGCATTGTGTATGAGTTGAGAAAGGAGCACACCATGAACGCACAAGAGAACGTCCAGCCGGGCGCAAGCCTCACGTCCTCTCAGCAGGCGATGGCCGAACTCTGGGAGCAGCACATGAGAGACGAGTTTGAGCTGCACGATGTTGACAAAACCATGGAGACGATGGTCGACGATCCCTTTAACACCAATGTCCCGGTAATGACTGGAGGCGTAGGTGGGGACGGTGTGCGGGAGTTCTACACGAAATGGTTCATCTGGCAGAATCCCCCAGATACGGAAATCACCTTCGTCTCGCGCACCATCGGCAATGATCAGCTGGTGGACGAGGTGATCCAAAAGTTCACGCACACGACCCAAATGGACTGGATGCTGCCAGGTATTCCGCCGACGGGCAAGCGGGTTGAGGTGCCTCTTGTCGTCGTCGTAGGATTCCGCGAGGGCAAGATCGCTTATGAACGCATCTACTGGGACCAGGCCAGCGTGCTTGTCCAGGTCGGTCTACTCGACGCCGATACCTTGCCCGTTGTAGGCATCGAGAGCGCCCAGAAGGTACTCGACCCGAACCTGCCATCGAACACGCTGATCGAGCGTGCGTCCCAACGGAAGTAAGCGTTCAACTCTCAGCGATTGGCCATTCTTGCTGGTTCAGTTGGCCAGGAAGAGCATGTCGCATCAAGGAGTAGCAAAACCATTCCCGAATAGAAGGAGGAATTTTCCATATTATGCAAGGAGCGCAACAGCAAGCGCAACCTGTTCTGGTTGGCACGTCTCTCCCCCGCCAGGATGGACCAGATAAAGTGACCGGGCGTGCGCGCTATGCCGGAGATCAGGCATTGCCAGGCATGCTTTATGCACGCCTGGTCCTTAGTCCATATGCCCATGCACGTATCCTGAACATCGATACGTCGGCTGCTCTATCCGTGCCAGGAGTCGTGGCTGTTTTTACCGCCGAAACGCTGGGGATGGCCCAGGCGGATCCGCTCTCCCGTTCGCAATCCCCACTGGCACAGCAAGAAGTGTTGTGGTGCGGGCATCCTGTGGCCATCGTGGTCGGCGAGACGGAGGCTCTCGCTGAGGATGGAGCCGACGCCGTGGAGGTCGACTACGATCCGCTGCCTGTTGTCCTTGATCCTGAGGCTGCCATACGGCCAGATTCGCCTCTGGCTCGATCTCGCAGTGAGATCGAAGCCACCAGAGGAGGCGAGCACGTTGCTGTCCCTCAAGAGGGAGCACCAGTCGAGGAAGAGGAACTTTCGCAGAATGTCAACCAGGCACCACCTCTGAGGATAGGTGATATCGAGGTTGGTCTGCGCGAGGCTGAGGTGGTGGTCGAATGCAGCTATCGTACCCATCCTGTACACCAGTCCTATATGGAGCCACAATCGGTCACCGTTGCGCCAAGTCCCTCCGGTCACCAATTGGTGATTTGGCCCAGCACGCAGGGTTTGTTCAATGTACGCTCAGCAGTCGCCAGTATGCTCAAAATGCCTGAGCGACAGATCCGTGTCGAGTCGGTGCCTATCGGCGGAGGATTTGGCGGGAAGGAGGTACTGGTTGAGCCGCTGGTAGCAGCAGTGGCGTACCGGCTGCGCAAGCCGGTACAGTTGATCTTCACGCGCCAGGAAGATCTGCTGGCAGGTAACCCCGCGCCACAAACGGTGATTACCGTCAAACTGGGTGCGAAGAGGGACGGCACACTCACTGCTATCCAGGCCAGGATGATTCTTGATTCGGGAGCCTACCCTAATCCTCTTGCCTGGCTGAGTGGCTTCCATTTCGCCGGCGTCTATCGCTGTCCCAACATGCATATTCGTTGCGACGTGGTGCAGACCAACAAGCCCGGTACCGGCGCCTATCGCGCCCCTGCTGGTCCGCAGGCGTACTTCGCACTTGAATCGACGGTGCAGGAACTCTGCCAGCAGCTTGGCATGGATCCGCTTCAGTTCCGTCAGCTCAATGCCCTCAAAGAGGGTGACCCGAATATTATGCATGGCCGCTGGCCGCGCATCGGCCTGCTGGAGTGTCTTGAGCAGATCCAGCACCATCCGTTGTGGGTGCAGCGCGAGCAGGCCAGGCAGGAAGCGCCTGAGGAGCTGAAGGGATGGAAGATTGGCATAGGTGTCGCCGTCGCAGGCTGGCCGGGCGGAACGGAGCCTGCCGCGGCCCTCTGCCGGCTGGAGCAAGATGGCACATTTACGGTGGTGGTGGGTAGCGTCGATCTTTCCGGCTCAGATGCTTCACTGCTACTTATCGCCGCAGAGGAGTTGAGCCTGCCAGCCGAAGCCGTGAACGTGACACATGATAACACCGATGCGATGCCGTATAGCGGCCTCTCTGCTGGCAGCAAGACGACCTATACGGTGGGTTCAGCGGTGCTGGCGGCAGCGCGTGATGCGCGCAAGCAGGTCTTCACCATTGCGGCTGAGATGCTGGAGGCATCTGCCGAGGACATGGAGCTGCTGGATGGGAAGGTGATGGTCAAGGGAGTGCCTGAGAAGCATGTTACATTGCAGCAGATCGCTGCGAACTCGATGGGCTTTGGCGTTCCCTACGAGCCAGTCTATGGCCGTGGTCGCTCGGCCAATCGCGTCTCCTCGCCGGCGTTTGCCGCGCACCTGGCGAAGGTAGCTGTTAATCCTGAGACGGGCGAAGTGCGCGTGCTCGACTACATTGCGGCCCAGGACGTCGGCCGTGCCATTAACCCGGCAGAAGTGGAGGGCCAGATCCACGGCGGTGTGGTCCAGGGCATTGGCTGGGCGCTATTGGAGGGGATGGCCTACGACGAGAGTGGCCAGTTGCTCACTTCCACGCTGATGGACTATGCGCTGCCGCAGAGTCAGGATGTGCCCACCATCACGCCGCTGCTGGTAGAGGTGCCGTCTGCGCTTGGCCCGTTTGGTGCCAAGGGAGTGGGTGAGCCGCCCGTGGTCCCGGTAGCTGCAGCCATCGCCAATGCCCTCAGGGACGCGGTCGGCGTGCGTATGACACAGATCCCAATGACGCCTGAGTCCATCTTTGCCTCCCTAAGAGGCTGTGTGTAAAGCCCTGAGAAGCAATTCGAGTGGCTCTCCCAAGTCAGCCATTGGAGCAGCTTTACCAAAAGCATGCAGACCTTTTCACACAGCCTCTAAGAGAAGAGAAATGACAGGAATTGGGAAGGAGTCTGTCGTGTCATCTGTGAGCGGGTTCCCCGAATGGTTGCCCGAGCAGCGCCTGGTCGAACTCAAGTGGATGGATGACATCCGTCGCGTCTTTGAAAGCTATGGGTATTGCTCGATTGAAACGCCCTCGGTCGAAGAGATCGAGGCCCTCCTCGTCAAAGGAGAGACGGACAAGGAAATTTACGCGGTCAAACGGCTGCATATGGATGACGAAGCAGGCGATCCACGCTTGGGTCTCCATTACGATTTGACGGTTCCCTTGGCGCGCTACGTCGCAGAACATTTCCATGACCTCGTGTTCCCGTTCAAACGCTACCAAATGCAACGAGCATGGCGAGGTGAGCGACCACAAGAAGGACGGTATCGCGAGTTCTATCAATGTGATATTGACGTCATCAACCTCGGGCAGGTCCCCCTGCATTTTGATGCAGAAATGCCTACCATCATGTTTGATATCCTCTCGCGCCTGCAGGTGGGCGATTTCCAGATCCGGTTCAGCAATCGCAAAATCCTCGAAGGGTACTTCAGGGGCTTAGGAATTGAGGATACGGTCTCAGCTATTCGCATAATAGACAAACTCGACAAAATCGGAGAGGAGGGCGTCGTGTCCTTGCTCCAAGCAAGTCTGGCATTGCCGCGTGAGGTGGCCTTGCGTTGCCTTGCCCTTGCCAGCATCAGCACAAGCGATCTCTCCTTCGTTGAGCGCGTGCGAGCGCTGGGGGTGGAATCGGACCTGCTGGACGAGGGGCTAGAAGAGCTCGTGTTCGTCATCGATGCGCTCCATGCTCTGCCGAGCAGGACACTGCTGGCCGACTTGTCGATTGCCCGCGGTTTCGACTACTACACGGGTACCGTCTATGAGGGCAAACTGCTCGAATTTCCTACCTATCCCAGCATCTGTTCGGGAGGGCGCTATGACAATCTCGCAGGCACTTTCATCAAGCGCAAGCTCCCAGGGGTAGGGATGTCTCTTGGATTGACCCGCATCTTCGCCAAACTTGTGTCAGAGAAGCGGTTGCGGGTAGGTCCGAAATGCCCGACGCAGGTGCTGGTCATTTTCCCTCGTGCTGAGCGGCGTGAGGAAGTTGCTCGTACAGCGAACCTATTGCGTGAACGCGGCTTGAACGTGGAGATGTATCATGGCCCCGACAAAATTGCGCAGCAAATGCGGTATGCCTCCCGGAAAGGCATTCCCTATGTCTGGTTCCCTCCTTTTGAAAACGGAGGCGCGCATGAAGTCAAGGATATGGCCTCTGAAAAGCAAGTGGTGGCTGATCCTGCTACCTGGAGTCCGATGTGATGCTGACGAGAATGTTTGTTGGATTTGGGAGGAGCCAGGAAAGAAGATTTCCATCGCCGCCATCACTCTGCTCTTCGTACCAGGTGGTCCCACGATGACCAGTGGTCGGCTCCGTTTGCTGATCAGTTGGGCATCCAGCACAAAAAAGGGGATGCCCCCGAAATGATCTCCATGTAAGTGCGTGAGCATGCTTGCCCATGCTGAGTGGATAGGCTGTGTCCTATTTCAGAAGTGCAAAGACCCTGAAATGAGAATGGCTCTTGCGAGAGCCTCCACTTGGCTCTTGCATTTGCAAGTTGTTTCTGAGAATATACACCTCTAAGCCTTCTCTCTGAAAGGCAGATTTTTTAGGCATTTAGGAATTAGCTTCTTTCAAAGGTACAACCATGAGCCGCGCCTTTGCTACCGTCATCTTTGGCCTGGCCGCCTCCCTTAGCTGGGGGAGCGGCGATTTCAGTGGTGGACTCGCCTCCCGCCGCGCCAACGCCTCAAGCGTCGTTACCGCCGCCTATGCGGTTGGATTTGTGCTGCTGGTCGTCCTTGCGCTGCTCTGGAAAGAGCCGTTTCCTTCTCCACCCGATATTGTCTGGGGAGCACTTGCCGGTTTAGCCGGAGCCATAGGACTGATATCGTTCTACACTGCGCTGGCAATTGGACGTATGGGGATTGCCGCTCCCGTTTCTGCAGTGCTTACTGCCTCCCTCCCCGTCCTGTTCAGTGCATTCACAGAAGGACTGCCCAGTCTGCTCCAACTGGGTGGCTTCGTCCTGGCCCTGCTCGCGATAGGGCTGATATCACGCCCAGAACAGGCAAAAGGCCGTCCAGAGGGAATCGGGCTGGCATTGCTGGCCGGTTGTGGATTTGGCTGCTTCTTCATCCTCATCAGCCGTGTGAACCACAATGCGACCTTCTGGCCCCTGGCCGTTGCACGCTTCACATCCGTGCTATCTTTGCTGGTCGTGGTGCGGATTCGGCAGCAGCAGGTGCTGCCCGAGTTGACGGTTGCTCCTCTTGTGTTGCTCGCAGGAGTACTGGACGCCATCGGAAATGCTTTTTTCGTCCTTGCTACGCATGTCGGTCGTCTCGATGTCGCAGCTGTTCTTTCCTCCCTCTATCCTGCAGCGACGGTGCTGCTGGCAGCACTCCTGTTGCGAGAGCGCGTGACGCGCATACAAGCAATCGGTATTCTTCTAGCGCTGGTGGCGGTTCCATTGATCTCGGCATAATCAGCTGATCACTCGCCTCGCTCCCCTAAAGCCATCCTTGTAAAGTTGAAGTAGGTTTCAGACTCGAATTCCGAGCAGGTTCCAATAGACCAGTTCCACGGCGAACGCCAGCGCGGCCAGGGCTACAAGGGTGTAGTGTACGCGCCGCCCTGTGCTCCAGAAATGCCCCCACCACGCCAGAATGGTAGAGACGACAACGCCAACGGTCAGGACCGCAGAAACGAGAGCCAGCGCAAACAGCGTTGTGAGTATTGGCGGCACACCAAAAGCAAGGTTAAGCGGATTGCTGACGGTGAGCAACAGCCCAATCAGGAAGAGCAGGTTCAGCACACAGAGAACACCAGCCAGCCAGCTTGCCAGGAAGGGGAGGATACCCAAACGCTTGCCAGGATGCTTTCCCTGCTCAGCGGGGAGTTGTGTCTGCGCACCTTCAAGGTCCGCATTCCGGCCAGACTTCTTTCTGCGCACACCTCTCCTTATGGCCCTACGTACGAAGCCAAGCGGCCACAGCAGGAGTGCCGAGAGGAAGAGCAGCACACACACTACTATCAGCACTATATGAAGGTTGGGAGCATCGTACCAGGCCACCTTGTTGAAAGCCTCGAAAGGGATACTGCCTATCAACATGATCATCCCGTTGTGGTCGGCGCGGAAGACGACCGTCTGTGGCTTATCGACCTGGTGAAAGACCCAGGGTGCAACCTCCACGAACGTCAACGTTTGGCCGCCGACCGAGATCAACAGGCGACCGTTCCCTCCATCGGTGACACTGACAGTGGAGGTCAACGCTGCTAGCTTCTCATAGGTGGTGTAGCTGCGCCGCGTCGGCCAATAGTTGCCGCTGACCTGGCTGATACGTTCGGCAAACCCTGCTGGCTGGTGCGGGATGTTCTCTTTGGGTGCCGGGTAGTAGTGATCCAGAAACGCCTGCAAGAGGGTGTCGCGGGCTAACCCTCCACCCGCGCTATTGTAGGAGACGAACACTCCCACATTGTGCTCTGGCAGCAGGGCAAGCAACGAGTGGAAAAGGATCGTGTCTCCAGCGTGTACAAGCAGGCGCTGGCTGTTCAGGTTCTGCTCATAGAAGCCATAGGCCATGCCGGGCACGCGGGGATCATTGGTGAAATGCTGCGTATGCATCTCTTTCGCCGTGGCTTCTTGTAAGATGCGCTGGTTGCCAAAGCGCCCGTTCTGTAGATGTGCAATCATAAAATTGGCCATATCGGTAGCCGTTGCGCTCATAGAGCCAGCCGGAGCAACCTGAACAGCCTCGAAAGGATCGGGCCGATATACTCCATTGGTGTAGGTGTACCCCTGGGAAAGATCAGCCGCCAGGTCACCCGGTACGGGCTGACGGAACGTGCTATGGTGCATGCCCAGTGGCTGGAACAGGTGTTGCTCGACATACTGCTCAAAGGGTATGCCCGACACCTGCTCCACAATATAGCCAGCCAACGCTGCACCGTAATTGGAATAGGCGGTCAGTTCACCGGGAGGGCGCACCCGCGCGGGAATATTCGCAGCCAACCACTGGCCCAGCGGCTCCAGATCGCTGGGCGTGCGTGCTACGCTACCAGTTCCCCGGTCTTCGAACCCGGCCGTATGCGTCAACAGATGAGCCAGGGTGATCGGCTGGGGATAGGTGGCCGGAATGTGAAATGTTTTGAGGTAGGTATTGACATCGGCATGCAGGTTCACCTTGCCTTGCTCGGCGAGCTGCATCACTGCTGTCCAGGTGAAGAGCTTACTCACTGAGCCAATTCGGAAGAGCGTCGTATTGGCGCTGACCAGCTTGCCGAGTTGCTGATCGGCATCGCCATAGCCCTTGGCGAAGAACAGCCGGCCATCCTTAACTACGGCGACAGTCGCCCCAGGGATATGATTATCCGTCAACTGCACGCTGATCACACCATCCAGAAAGGTCTCCAATTCGCGAGGATCGCTGAGCCCGCTTGGAGATGGTGGGGGTGGTGTACTCTGCATAGCAAGCACCGGAGCCATCCCTATCGTGGGCAGGATCAGGCTAACGAGGAAGACAATGGATAGGAGAGCAGAGCAGGTGTGCTGCTCTCGGAAGTTCCTACGATGAAATAGCGACATGCTGATTTCCTTCTCAGGATAGGTATCTGACCCTCAAAAGCCGCTGGTAGCACCGCAAATCTCGTTTGCGCTGATTCATATTAAATCCTGTTGCTGCCTCCAGGAACTAGAGGGGCGAGGCTGGCCCTCGCCCGGGGCCGCGGCTGCTCACATACCCACTGCTCAAACGGATTGGATATCATCCTTTTGCGCTCACACGAATAGTATAAGTATACCAGATGCGAGGGTTGAGATGCTCTTCCTTTCTTATCTCGGGATGTAAGAATTGGTTGTTGGCAATTAACCCAACAAGAGTGGGTGGCAAAAGCGGAATGGATAGGCCGTAGGGGCCGATTGATCGCGGCCCACCGACAGATTTCCTGGAGCCGATCAATCGGCGGTGGCCGCGATCAATCGGCCCCTACACCTTTCCTTACGCTCGTTGGCCTACAACTATTTCATACACCCCTTATCGAAGATGGGGATCATCAGGCATACCATGATCAAAACAGTAATAGAGGGTTTGATAGGGTTGCCTGAATGCTACGACATCGTCAACCACATCTTCTGGCGCTGCCTGCTCGACGAGCAGACGTGCCATAAAATCTGCAATGGTTTCCATCTCTGTCTCATGCATTCCTAGACGCGTAACTTCGGTGGTTCCCAGGCGGAGCCCGCTTGGATGATCCCAATCTTCTGGCTTGTCAGCGGGGATCAAATTCTTGTTCGTGATGATGTTGGCTCGTGCCAGTCGCTGTGAGACTTCCAACCCACCGCCAAACTGACGTACATCGGCAATGACTTGATGGGTGGCAGTATAGCCCTTGTGTGCTCCGAGAACAGGAATACCACGACGAGCCAATGCTGCTCCAAGTGCCTGGGCATTGCGCACAATCTGAGCCATGTACGCTTTCCCATAAGCAATCATTTCGGCAGCTGATACTGCCAGGGCCGCCACACGATTCACCTGGTGCGTGGCCGCCAACACGGGGAACACTGCATGAGTAAGAGGACTTGTCAGTTGCACGTCATCCCACACCATGATCCCGCTCTGCGGCCCGCTAAACGTTTTTCCGGCTGATCCTGTCATCACCACGGCACCTTCGCGCAGAGGGTCTTGAAATTGTCCGCCAGCGACTAAGCCCAGTTGATGGGCTCCATCGAAGAAGACATACCCACCCCACTCTGCAACAATGTCTCGGATGGCCTGGATGGGAAATGGGAACAGCGTCATCGAGGCTCCCAACGCGACCACCTTGGGGCGTACCAATGGGGCAACTTTGCGAAATAGGTCGAGGTCAACTTCTAGTTCAACCGGATCGAACGGAATGTCAACGATATACAAACCACGTACCCCTGCTGGCCCGTCGACACGGTTGCTGGAATGACCCCCGAAGGGTTGAGCAATGCTCATAATGACGTCACCGGGTTCGGTCAGCGCTGTATAGACCGCCATATTGCCAATCATGCTCGCCACCAGTCGATGGTCAGCATAGCGGGCACGAAACGCCTTTTTCAAGAGTTCGACACACAATGCTTCGATCTCATCAATATGCCTGGTGCCTGCAAACCACCGGTTCACCGGGCCAATATGTCCCTCAGCAGCACGCGTGCCTACCTCGGCCGAGAGGAGTGCCCTGACCGTCGGACTGGTTGGCGCTTCAGGAGCCAGGAGATTCAGACAGCGTTTCCCGCGCCACTCTTCATTGCGGGCAACAGCCGCAAGAACGGCTTCCTGCATCTCTTGAGGAGAGGAGCAGGCATCCAGAACAGCTCTTGCCTGAGCAAGCATTTCTGGGTCATGGACTTCAAACTGATTGGTTGGATCATGTACTTCGAGCATAAGTTTGTTCCTCAAATCCTAACTGTTGGGTCGTAAAGAGAATGCATATACTCACTCAACCCTGGGCGAACGTTGCTGGTTGTCGTCAAGGGACTGAACAATCAACTGCCCAAGGGTCAGCCAGTTCTGCTCTGTTAAAGATGCCGCCTGAACTGCTAGCCTCTGCTCACACGCTGAGATAATGGCCTGGTGCTGTAGCACTGAGGTATGACCAGCACGTGAACTGAACTGGGCGTATTCCAGGCGTCGTACTTTGGGCATGAGGCGATCCAAGGCGTGTTGTATCTCGCTATTGGCAGATGCACGAACAAATACGTCATGAAAACGATCGTCAGCCTCGACTGCACGTGTCACATCCTCGGCCTCCAGAGCAGCAACTAAGCTCTCATTCGCCTGGCGAAGTGAGGCAAAGTCCTGCTCGGTCAACGTTTCAACAGCGAGGCGAGTGGCCAGCGCGTGCAATACGGCGACCACTGGGAAGGCTTCTCGTGCCACTTGCGTGTCCAGGGGCATGATACGCGTCAATGCTCCCGGAAGCGTTTCCACCAACCCCTCATCTTCGAGTCGTTGGAGCGCTTCACGCACAGGGGTACGGCTGACGCCAAGTTGCGCGGCGAGATCGAGATCGCGAACACGCTGTCCTGGGGGCAACTCACCCGAGACGATAGCTCGCTGTACAAGATGGTAGACACTTTCCCGTAATGGGATACGGTCAATTTTCTCCAGCGTAGATGATTTCATGCATCCAATATATCATATTCAATATACATTCGTCAAGATGACCTTTCTGACATCCACTCATAATTCTTCTGATGGGCCGGAGGCCGCCTTGGAGGAAAGCAACGTGCGAGGCCACCTCACGCTCCGGCAGTAGTAAATGACGTGAAAAGTGAACACTTGACGCGAAGAGTGAGCGACTTCTCAGTGAACGTGCCTGGGCAAACCGCTCCACATCTGGTATACTTTTCTTGAGTGTTGAAAATTGCGTCCTTCGTCTCAGACTGACTGACCGTTGGAACGCTTCATCTACCGCTCGTGCAGGAGAGATACCGATGGTCGCGCCGGCAGTAGAAGGCATTGATCTGTTCAACATTGCGGGTCGCTCCATTTCGGGGTGGAAAAAACGATCTGGGAAGTCGTTGGAGGAGAGAGAAGGTGACGCCCATTCTCGCCACGAAACTGTATATCCCGCGGCCTCGGCCGAACATGGTCAACCGCCCCCGCCTGCTCGAGCGGCTGAACGAGGGTCTGCACCGCAAACTGACCCTCATCGCTGCCCCCGCTGGCTTTGGGAAAACCACGCTGGTCAGTGAATGGGTCGAGGGAATCGAGCGACCGACCGCCTGGCTATCGCTGGACGAAGGGGATAACGACCCCACCCGCTTTCTGACGTACCTCGTCGCTGCTTTGCAGACGATTGCGGCGCCTATTGGAGAAGGGGTGGTGGGTGTGCTCCAATCCTCTCAGCCACCGCCAACCGAAGCGATCCTGACGACCCTGCTCAATGACATCACCACCATTCCCGACAATTTCATCCTCATCCTGGACGACTACCACGTGATTGATGCCAAACCGGTTGACGTTACCCTCACCTTTCTCGTCGAGCACCTGCCGCCGCAGATGCACCTGGTCATTGCCACCCGTGAGGATCCACAGCTCCCCCTGGCCCGGTTACGCGCCCGGGGCCATTTGACCGAACTGCGCGCCGCCGACTTGCGTTTTACCGCCTCCGAAGCCGCCGCATTTCTCAACCAGGTGATGGGTCTCAGCCTCTCGGCGGCAGACATCGCGCGACTTTCAGACCGCACCGAAGGCTGGATTGCCGGCCTGCAATTAGCCGCGCTTTCCATGCAGGGCCACCAGGATGTTCCCGGGTTCATCCGGGCATTCGCTGGAGACCACCGCTACATCGTGGACTATCTGGTCGAAGAGGTCCTGCAGCGTCAACCCGCACCTGTGCGCAGCTTCTTACTCCAGACCGCCATTCTCGATCGGTTGCATGGCCCGCTGTGCGATGCCGTTACCGGCCAGGAGGAAGGCAACGCACGGTTGGAGGCCCTGGAGCGAGGCAACTTCTTTGTCGTTCCGCTGGATGACAAGCGGCACTGGTATCGCTATCACCACCTCTTTGCCGAAGTTCTCTCTGCACATTTGCTGGCGGAGCAACCCGATCAGGTATCTACTCTGCATCGGCGCGCGAGCG
>WNFX01006087.1_pt1 | contig 12670 bp, 10 predicted proteins | sample 5400111 | NCBI WGS metagenome assembly WNFX01 (sample SAMN13153363, study PRJNA577476) | soil metagenome | isolation source: 40 cm soil or saprolite under grassland replicate 1 | place: USA:California | collected 2016-06-15
TGCCTTTTGTGGGACGAGCCCAGGAACTGGCTCTGCTGGAGCAGGTGCTCACAGATGGCCCGCCGGTCCTGCTGGTGGCTGGCGAGCCGGGCATCGGCAAGTCGCGCCTCTTGCAGGCAGGCATCCAGCGGGCGCAGGCGCAAGGCTGGACCGTGCTGACGGGCGGTTGCCATCGACGCAGCGGCCAGGAGCCCTTCGCGCCCCTGGTCGGCACCCTGGCTGACTCCTTGCGACCCCAGTCGCCCAACGAGCAGCGGTTGCATTTAGAGGGCTGCACCTGGCTGGTCCGCTTGCTGCCCGAACTGGCCGAAACCAGGGTGGTGTCCCCGCCGACCTGGACACTGCCTGCTGAGCAGGAGCACCGCTTGATGTTTGCTGCCGTGGCCCGGTATCTGGCGAATGTGGCCGGTCCCGCCGGGACGCTGCTAGTGCTGGATGATCTGCACTGGGCGGGTGCTGATGCCCTCGATCTGCTCCAGGCGTTGGTGCGCGCCCCGGCAGATCGCCCCCTGCGCTTGCTGGTAGCCTACCGGGATACCGACGTGACGAGCCAGGACCCCCTGGCGTTCCTGGCCGCTGATCTGGCCCGAGAAGGGCGAGCCACCCGTGTCCAGCTTTCGCCCCTGGAAGGGGCAGAAGCAACCGCTTTGCTGGCGGAACTGCTGCCGGAGACGGCGGACGGGGACCCCCATCTGAGGCAACAGGTGCTCGCGCGGGCCGGAGGGGTGCCCCTCTTCCTGGTCAGTTGTGTGCAGGCGCTCTTCACCGGCCACCTGACCTGGAATGGCGCCAGCCATGTACCCTGGACGCTGCGGGAAGCCATTCTCCAACGAGTCGTCGCCGTGCCGGAGGCCACCCAACAGGTCCTGCGGCTGGCCGCAGTGATTGGGCGTCGTGTGCCGCGCATCCTGCTGGTGGCGGTGGCCGCGCGCGCTGACCTGGCAGAAGAGAAGGTGCTGGAGGCCCTGGAGGGAAGCGGGCGGGCGCGGCTGCTGGGAGAGGCGGGCGCGGATGCCTACCAGTTTACGCATGACCTGATCCGCGAGGTGGTGCTCTCCGACCTGGGCACGGCGCGGCGGGCGCTCCTGCACCGGCGGGTAGCGGAGATCCTGGAGGCGACGGTCCCAGCCCCTGCTGTCACTGTCCTGGCCTATCACTACGCGCAGAGCGACGAGCAGGACAAGGCCATCCTCTACCTGGAGCGGGCAGGAGACGCAGCGCGAACGCGCTATGCTCATGTCACGTTGGAACGGGCAGGAGAGGTCTATCGGATGGAGAGCGACCTGGAAGGAGAGTTGCGCGCGCTGGCACAGATTGGTCGCATCCATCGCTGGCGAGGAACCTCCCAGGAGGGGTTGACACGCCTCCTACCTTTGGTCCACCGACTCCCAAAGATCAGCGCCTCGCGAGGGGCTGCTGCTTTCCATGTAGCGCTCGCCTACCTGTATAAGGGAGTCGGCCAGTATAGCGAGCAGTTAGCGGCAGCAGAGCAAGCAGCGGCACTCGCACGCGCAAGCGGTGATGATTATATCCTCACGACAGCCCAGGAGCGCCGGGCAGCGGCGCTCCTGGCGTTGGGACGGCTGGAGGAGACGTGCCGGGCGCTGACCGACGAGGTCATTCCGGCCAGCGAGGCGACCGGGAATCTGTGGACCTTAATCACCGCGCACGACAATTTGGCCGGAGCCTATGAATTTTTGGGCGACTATCAGCAGTCGCGCGCTTGCCTGGAACAAGCGATTGCGCTTGACGAACGCCTGGGCGACCCGGCAGAGATGGCCTATCTGCTCTATGGGCGTGGCCTCAATGCCTTCGCCCTCGGTGAGTGGCAGCAAGCGCGCCCCGATTTTGAGCGTGCCGCAACCTTCGTTGGCTCGACCGGCCAGTTCTGGTATGCCACCTATCCCCCGCATGGGCTGGGCCTGCTCTGCCTGGCCGAGGGGAGGGAAGAGGAAGCCGCACACTATTTGAAAGAGGCTCTGACGTTGGCGCAGCGGAACCATGATCTGCAGGCACTGTGTTGGGTCCAGGGAGCGCTGGCCGAGTGGGATCTGTTATCAGGACGACCAGAAGCCGCGCGAGGACGACTTGCGCCCCTGCTCGATGCACCTGGTCTGATGGTGAGCTATAGCAGGGAAGCCCTTGCACTTCTTCCCTGGGCCTACCTGGGGTTGGGCGAAGCAGACCAGGCGCAAGCGCTGCTGGCGCAGGTGCTCAGTACAGCGCGGCAGGCACGGATGGGTCCTACGCTGGTGCAGGCGCTGCGTGTGCAAGCCCTGGTCTTGAGCAAACAAGAACGCTGGGAGGAGGCCGAGCAGGCCCTGCAGGAAGCGCTGACGCTCTGCCGCGGGATGGCTGCGCCTTATGCCGAAGCAAAAACCCTCTATACCGCCGGGTTGGTGTCACACAGGAAAGGGGAGTTGGAGCCAACTCGCCTGCGGTTTGAGGCGGCGCTGACGATTCTCGAGCGCCTCGGCGAGCGTCTCTATGCCCGGTATATCGAACAGCTGCTCGGTCAGGGAAACACCGGAAACAAGCAGCCGCCACATCAGCACTGATAGCCCACCTGGGTAGGCGTCGGGTCCGGTGCGCCGTGGATGACCACGAGATAATGAAAGTAGGCCAGAAATGACAGTACAGGGTGAGTTACTCGAAACCAGTTTTCAGGCGATTGTCTTGCACGGGGAGGCCTTTGTGACAGCCTTCTATGAGCGGCTCTTCACCCGCTTCCCCGAAACGAGAGCCTTCTTTGCCGCCACCGACATGTTCGAGCAGCGCAAGAAACTGCAGCAATCGCTGGCCCTGATCGTCCAGCACATGCAGCATCCGGAAGTACTGGGCGATATGCTCCGGGAACTGGGCCAGCGGCACGTCACCTATGGGATCCGGCCAGAGCATTACCCCCTCGTCGGAGCGGTCCTGCTGGAGACTTTCGCGGACTTTCTCGGGAAGCACTGGACGCAGGCGCACCACGATGCCTGGGTCAAGGGGTATGAGGCAGTCAGCAGCCTGATGTTGCAAGGCACTCAGGAGCCGCCTGTGGCATGACATTGCCACCAAAGCCATGCACGAAGAGGAGAGTCTGTGTGGCCTCCTCAGGATGGATATCGATCACACTGATGCGTCCGCAGCCTGCAGCACAGGATACCCAAGCAGCCCGAAGGGCATCTCGATATTCGCATCCCGCGCCATATCTTTCAGACTCGGCATCCGCTCCAAACGCGAAACTGTCACCAGGTTCTGAACAAGCGTATACATCTCAGAAATCTCATGAACCCCCGACTGCAAGTAAAAAGTCACATGCTCAGGCTCAACACCCGCAGCGATCGCATCCAGAATCAACTCCCGTGCATGAGCATCCGTCTCGCGAATATGCTCCGGCAAGTGTTTCGTCGTCAGCATATGCAGATCAGCAATCAGAAAAAAACACTCATACTCGTGCTGAAGCTTCACACGGTTCTTCATCGTACCCACATAGTGCCCCAGGTGAAACTTCCCCGTCGGCCGATCACCCGTCAGCATTCTAGGCTTAGACATAGCAGTCTACCCTCCTCAACCTGATTTCCAATGCATCCCGATTGTAGAGGAATAGACCTGAAATAGCAAGAAGGAGACCCAAGAAGCTAGGGCTATTTAACAGTCAGTAGCGAGCCGAGTAAGAGGCGCACGGCCAGCAATGGGTGAGCGTCAAAGAGGCGCATCTGCTGGGGCACATGGGACACTCCCAGGAAATCCATCAAGGCCAGCAGAAAACTGTTGAGCACAGCCAGCACACGGGGAGCATCACCCTTGCGCACTTGACAGTGATCTTCGCGCAGGGTCACGCATTCGCGCTGGTCATGCGGATCACAATAACAACACAGGCTGAAAGTAATGACTGAACAAGTAGTCCAATCTCCCCACAACTACGGTTGTGTGAACGTCGAGAGGACAGTGAGCTACGCGCTGGCTGAGGGCGTCCCCACTCTTCCTGCAATAGCGGCCTAGACAGGTCAGCAAGTAGAAGCCAAAGCGGAGATTCTCTGGTATGCTATAATGTGCATGTAGGGTTCTCTGCAACCATTATGCTGTAGAACGACATGATAGTAATGACATTACAGGTACAAAAAGTAGCAATATCCAGGTGTAGCTCCACCCAGAAAGCGGACGAAAACGTGGCTCTGCAGAAGAACGCCGCGCCATCGCTGGCAGCCCACTTCCTCAAAAACTGCTGGGAGAAGAAGCATCTGACGCAAGTGCAACTCGCAGAAAACCCGAAGGGAGAGCCACGCATCTTGCGCGCCTGGAAGGACGGCGTGAGGAGCCGACGGAGGTCGCAACGTGACGAAAGTTGCCGGTAAGAACCAGGAGAGGATCGCGCGTCGGCAGGTCGACAAGTTCGCCGAGCGGCGGGCGCAGTTGGCCGCGTCGGCTCTACAGACGCTCTCTGAGCTAGGTTACGCCCGTACTAGCCTGCGCGACATCGCGCAGAACTCCGAGTTCTCGCACGGTGTACTGCACTACTACTTTAACGACAAGGTCGATCTGATCATAGAGTCCGTCAAGCAGTACAAGGCAGAGTGCGTGAAGCGCTACGACGAGATCGTCGCGACCGCACGTACAGCCTTGGAAATCAAGTATGGCTTTAGCGCCGCCCTGGCCAGCACTCTGCACGACGACGCTTCTATGCACCGGTTGTGGTACGACCTGCGGAATCAAAGCCTGTTCGAAGAGTCATTCCGCGCTGACGTGCTCGAGATTGATCAAAGCCTCCAGCGAATGATATGGCGCATAGTCAGCCAGTATGCTGAGCTTGCCGGAACACCACTCGCCGTGTCTTCTAGTGCAGCATACGCGATCTTCGATGGGCTATTCCAGCAGGCCTTGCTCAGGCAACTCGCCGGACACGGTGATGCCGGGCGCCAGCTGCAGGAGAGCGTCGAATCGATCATCGACCTCCTCCTCGTCGAGGCTGAGGTGGGTGAGCGGATCTCTTCGTAGCGCCTTTGGCCCGGCCAGAGGACTCATTGCTGGATCTCTTACCACGCCTCTATGCGCTGATGCCTGACCCCGGGCAGGGTGTCTCACACGGGGAGGTTTTTTAGGAAAGGAACCAGCGAGGGGCGAGGTGTCATCCTGAGCGCAGCGAAGGATCTGCGTGGTGCCCGGCGAGAGATCCAAAGCTCGCGCGAAGACGCCTGCCCTGAGAGAAGCGAAGGGATGACAGCCTCTGGCGACCGGTGCGTTTCAAATAACCTACCCATGTAATGGGCAGGGCGTCTCCTCCCTCCCTCCAACCCTGTGCTTGCCAAAGTGGCATATTGAGGCTATCAAGTTCTATGTACTCAGCCTCACCACTACGCGGAAAGGAAGAAACCTTGACAATTGTCCAAATAAACCTTGACAATTGTCCAAATTTTACTTATACTAAAGAGAGCAGCGTAATCCTTGCGGATCATTCGGGCGCTTTTGAGCACGCAGATTGTGATTATTTCCCGCTTTTGTTTCGCCGTTTTATTTAGGGTCTATCATACTGCCAGGCGCTCGGTTTGTGTCGTGACTGACAGTTGTCAAGCTATTTATCGAGGAGGATATGTATGAGCGTATTCGATTTGCACGGCCGCAAGGCACTAGTAACCGGTGGAGCGCGTGGCCTGGGTGCCGGAATGGCGGAGGCACTGGCGCGCGCGGGCGCTGCCGTGGCTGTCGCGGACATCCGCGAGGATATCGGCAAGGCCACAGCCGATGCACTCGCTCAGTCGGGAGGAACCGCCAGGTTCGTCCCACTGAACGTGACCGATGAGGCGAGCTGGGAGGCGGCGATTACACGGACGATCGACGAACTCGATGGCCTGGACATCTTGGTGAACAACGCCGGGATCGAGATCTCTGAACTGGTCATAGACCTCAACCCGCAGAACGTCCTCCGGATGCTCGAGGTCAACGTCCTCGGTACCGCACTCGGCATCAAGCACGCGTTCCGGGCCATGCGCCCCGGGGGTGCGGCGGGCAAGGGTGGCGCTGTGATCAACGTGGCGTCCGTAGCCGCAACGATCGCTTTCCCGGGCATCGCCGGCTACTCGGCAACGAAGTCCGCCGTCGACCGGCTCACCCGCGTCGCAGCCATGGAGTCTGGCAGGCTCGGCTACGGCGTGCGCGTGAACTGCGTTTACCCGGGGCTCGTGCCCACCGAGATGGGCACTCAGCTCGCCGTAGATATGGCGACACTCGGGCTCTACCCGAGCCCGGAAGCCGCGGCTGGGGCCGTTATCGGTCTGACGCCGCTCGGCCGGCTCGGCGAGGTTTCCGACATAGCCGACGCAGTAGTGTTCCTGGCCTCCGACGCGGCCCGCTTTATCACCGGTGTTGGCCTGCCGGTCGACGGCGGCATGGGTATGTGACCCCAATCCATACATCGAGAGGAGAAGTTCATGTCTTCCACCAAACCTGTCGTCGTGTACGGAGCCTCCGGCTACACCGGTCGGCTCGTGTGCGAATACCTGCGCGAATTCTGCGTCCCGTTCATTGCCGCCGGCCGCGACAAGGCACGTATCCAGGAGGCGCTCGACTCGATTCCGGGAATCAACACCGTCGACCACGAGGTCGTCGAGGTCAACCACGAGGTTGGGCCGCTGAGCGACCTCTTCGCCCAGTCTACAGTCGTGTGCAACACGGTTGGGCCGTTCGCCAGGCACGGCCGTCAGGTTGTTGAGGCCTGCATCCGCGCCGGGTCTCATTACGTGGACACGACCGGCGAGCAAGACTGGCTGATCGAATGCGACGGGACCTATGGCGCGGAGATGGCCGCCAAGGGCCTCTTGCTCTCACCTGGGATCGCGCAGATGTACACGATAGGCGAGATTGCGGCTAACCTCTGCCTCGAAACACCGGGCCTTGATACCCTTGACATTCTTGTGTTCTGGAAGGGCGCGCCGACCATCGCGTCGACACAGACGATCCTCGTCAACGCGGCCATGTCGAAGGCATACTACCTCGAGCAGAACCAGTACGTCGAGTGGCCCAACGATGGTGGCCTGTATGACGTCACCGTCCCCGGCCAGCACCAGACCGCGCTCGCCCTGCCGTGGGGTGGCACCTCTCACCCGGTCTGGTTCAAGCACGACCCGCGCGTGGCCAACGTCAAGGCGCTAGGTGGCCTGTTCGACCGCCAACTTATGCAGGGTGTGCCACTGATCGTGCGGTCCGCATTGGAGCAGGTCCAGGGCCTGCCCGAGGACGAGAAGTACACGGCACTGTTCGCATTGGCCTCCAGCGTGCGGAACCAGATGCCGCCGCGGGAGAACCCGCGGATCAACACCTCCTTGGATTCAGTCCACGCCTCGGGACCCCTCGGCCGGGCGCACTGCGTGATCCACGGCAACTCCAACTACAAGCAAACCGCGCTCCTTCAGGCATTCGCTGCGTACTCGCTACTCCAGCAACCACCCAGGCGCCCTGGCTTCGCCTCTGCTTGCCAGGCCTTTGGCCACCGCGAATTGCTTGGCGTACTGCGGAGCTTCGGGCTCGTCATGGAGCCGATTCTCACTGTGCACCGGTGACGGACCGCCTGGGGACGACACCCGTACCCCACTCGTCCATGGCTAGCAACCAACATGGAGGACAACGCATGCGTCTGATCGACTACCTCGACAAAGGTGCTTCGCTCGGCAGTGAGTCACCATGTCTGACGATGGCGGGCCGCACGCTCAACTACCGGGACGTACAAGAAGTCACCTGGCGGGTCGCCCGGGCGTTGCACCGGTCGGGCGTGCGGCCGGGCGAGAAGGTGGCCATCCTGTCAGCAAACGACCCGACTGCGTTTGCCTGTGTCTTCGGCATCTCTCGGGCGGGGGCGGTGTGGTGCCCAATCAACCCACGCAATGAGGCGGCCGAGAATCGCGAGCTCCTCGACCTCATGGACTGCACGTGTCTCATTTTTCAGCAGGCCTTCGCGCCGCTGGTCGAGCACATCCGCTCCGACCTACCCAAGCTCACGACGCTGATTTGCCTGGACGCCGCCGTCCCGTTTGCCGTGCCGTTCGATCAATGGCTGAGCGAGGTGAGCGCCGAACCCTGGCAGGCCGATCCGGCCGACGACATCGTCATGATTGCGGGCACAGGCGGGACGACGGGCAAGCCCAAGGGGGTCATGCTGACCGGCCGGAACATCGAAACGATGTCGGCGCTCACCTTGATGAGCTATCCGTTCGAGGGACGGCCGGTGTACCTGGCGCTCGCGCCACTCACCCACGCGGCGGGCGTGCTCTGCTTCCCGATCATGACGCTCGGTGGTGAGATCATCATCATGCCCAGGCCCGACCTTGCCGAGTTCCTCGCGCTGATCGAGCAGCACCGGGTTACGCACACCTTCCTGCCACCAACCCTTATCTACATGCTGCTCAGGCACCCCGACCTGGCGTCGAAAGACCTGACGTCACTGCAGTGCCTCTGGTACGGGGCTGCCCCCATGTCGGCGATCCGCCTTGAGGAGGCGATCGGCAGGATCGGTCCGGTGCTTGGTCAGTTGTTTGGCCAGACCGAGGCGCCGATGATGATCTCGACTATGGCGCCGCAGCAGCACGTGCACGCGGACGGCTCGCTCGCGAGCGAGCGGTTCTCGTCGGCTGGTCGTCCAACGCCACTTGTCAGCGTCGCGATCATGGACGGCGACGGAAATGTGCTGCCGGCAGGCGAACGCGGCGAGATCGTGGTCCGCGGTTCCCTCGTCATGGCAGGCTACTATAAGAACCCGGAAGCCTCCGAGGAAGCCGGCCGATTCGGCTGGCATCATACAGGCGATATCGGCTACTTGGACGCCGACAACTACCTGTACATCGTCGACCGCGCGAAGGACATGATCATCACGGGCGGCTTCAACGTCTACTCCGCCGAAGTTGAGCAGGCGTTGATGGAGCACCCCGCGGTCCAGGACTGCGCCGTCATTGGACTACCGGATGACACATGGGGTGAGCGCGTGACCGCGGTGGTGCAGCTCCGCCCAGGCTACAGCGTGACTGAGGACGAAGTGCGAGCCTTCGTCAAGGCACGGATCGGCAGCGTAAAAGCCCCCAAGCAGGTTGAGGTGTGGCCGGACCTCCCGAGGTCCAAGATCGCCAAGGTGCTCAAGAGCGAGGTGAAGGCCCAGTTGCTCTATCGGTCCGCACAAGAGGATCAGTAGTCCGGGTGGACTTGCCCCGGTTTGGTGGTTCTCCCGGCAAAGGTTTCTACAATAGCAGAAAGGCAGCAGGAGTCCGATGCCAAACCCCGTGGTCAGTGTATATCTTTATTTTAAGCAACCAAACGGTGATAACGCGGATGAACGGGATTCCGATGAGCGGTGTAAAACTTTAAACAGGACTTTTAGGCACGCAAAATGGGCACAAATCAAGCCTTCTTCGAAAAAATCTGGCGGTTCGCAGAACGATTTGAAGCAGACGCCCGCCGTGCCTGTGCTACGGTTGCCCCTCTGGGCTTCCTCCGATCTGTCCGGTATTGCGATGCACTCGCAGCCGAAGCTCTTGCCTCATGCTTCCTCGTGGTTTTCCCGAAGCGATACCGCTTCCCCGCTCCTCTCCTGCCATCCCTCGGTTTGCCAGAATAGGAGCGTTCTGGCAAGGGAAAGCCTTCTTGCTGCGATGCAGGTATGGGCGCTGGTGCTTCACTGGTAACACGCTCTTTCCGTCGCCTTTTCATGCCGGATGCCGCATCGCTCTCATGCTCTGCTTGTGCACGACTGCCGCGCTTCTGACCCGGCGAGAACTGTTTGCGGTCACGTACCGGTCGCTCTCGCTGCTCGCCATGCTGCTCGTGCTCCTGCGTTCTCGAATCCTCTTGACTTGAGAGCGGCGGTGTCACAAGAGCTTCCTCGTCAATAACGAACTGCTGCAATGTCACTACCTGCCCTAAATTGTGCGCCATCCGCCGCCATTTGGAAACATCTGATGGGACCAGCAGCGTAATCGCCTTGCCTCGTCGCCCCATTCTGCCTGTACGGCCAATCCGGTGCGTAAAAAGATCGCTCGATTCCGGTAGCTCGTAATTGATGACCTGATCTATTCCTGTAATGTCCAGCCCGCGTGCGGCTACATTCGTAGCCAGCAGCGTCTGTACCTGTCCCCGTCGGAACGCGGTCAGCACCTCTTCACGCGCCCGCTGGCTCTTGTTGCCGTGTAATGTTCCCACCGTAAAACCGAGCTTGCTAAGCTGTTTGCCTAACTTCTCGACACCGTATTTCGTCCTACCAAAGATGAGGCTGCATTCTCCCTCTGTGGAATGCAAGAGGGTACAAAGGGCTGCTATTTTCTGTTCCTGCGGCACCCGGTAAGCAATCTGTTCAATGCTGCTTTGCGTACCCGTGGCGGCTGAAATAGCAACCTTGACCGGATTTTTGAGGAATTTTTCCTGCAGCGTCTCAATCCAGTCCGGTATGGTCGCTGAAAAGAGGGCCATTTGTCGCGTATCAGGCGTGGTTTCCAATATCTCTTCAATGGCTGGCGCGAAACCACTATCCAGCATCTGGTCTGCCTCATCCAGCACACACATCCGTAGCTGGCTCAGCACTAAAGTGCCGCGATCGAGATGGTCCTTCACTCGTCCTGGTGTGCCGACGACAATCTGCGATCCATGGCGCAGCGCTGAGAGTTGACTGCCATAGGCCCGTCCGCCCACCAGCAGTGCCGTCGAAAGCCGCCGACTCGCTGCCAGCTTGCTCAACACAGCGTTTACCTGGATGGCCAGTTCGCGTGTTGGCACGAGTACCAGCGCCTGCACCACACGTTTATCCCTGGCCAACCTTTCCACCAGGGGAATGCCATAGGCGAGCGTCTTGCCCGAACCAGTAGCTGACTGTCCCACCACGTCTTTCCCGGCAAGTAGCGCCGGAATTGCCTCAACCTGAACAGGCGTTGGCTCTGTAATCTCCATATTTGCCAGCACCTCATGCGTCGCGGGCTGCAAAAGAAAGTCATAAAAAGAAGGCATGAAAAAAAATCCTTTCGGCCAATGCGCCCCTTGCGGGCGCAGTATAACTCCCTAGGGCTACAATGCCGACAGGGAGTACCAGGAGCAGGCCGTAGGATACGGAAGCAATACCGGCTCGGCTGATATCAAGTACGAACGTGCGTGCAGGAAGAAAGGATTCTAGAGAGGATTGCTCAGAGCTCTTTAGCGTCTTTACCGGGGAACAGGATATGCAAACAGCCTGTTCCATGCCATGCAAACAGTCATAACTGTTGCATTATACCTGCTTGGGAGCTTATCGTCAAGCCAAGCTCAAAAATCTAAGGTGATTGGGGGGGTGGACACCAGGGGTAACGTGAACTGCAGCTGCTCATCGTTCTTGAAGAGAAGAACATTTCAAAGAAGGACTGATTTTGTCCTCTTTCAATGATATGATAGCAAGTGGAGACTCGCACAGAATCATAACCAGATGCACCCAGAACAGGAGACGAATGAACCATGATCAATCTGGACATTGCGCACCGGCGGCTTCACAACCAGCACATTACCCGTCGAACGCTTGAAACGCCTCAAGCTCTAGTGGAGTGGCTGGGTGCTGTCCAGGCCCAGGATTTCGCGGCCGCAAAATGGGCGCTCGGCCTGCGCTTGCAAGGTGTGAAGGACGACGACATTGAGCAAGCGTTTACCGATGGCGCTATTCTTCGCACGCACGTTATGCGCCCCACCTGGCATTTTGTCTCACCTGCCGATGTTCGCTGGCTCCTCGCCCTCACGGCTCCGCGTGTCCATGCAGCCAGTGCATTCTATAATCGTAAGCTTGAATTGGATGACGCTGTGTTCAGGTGTACACATGCTGTGCTGGCAAACGCATTACAAGGCGGCAAGCAGCTCACTCGTGACGAACTCGCGTCTGCGCTTCAACAAGCTGGCATTGCCACAGAGGGTGAGCAACGTGTTACCCATATCATGATGCGGGCGGAATTGGACGGCATCATCTGCAGCGGCGCGCGGCGAGACAAGCAATTCACCTATGCCCTGCTTGCTGAGCGAGCGCCACACGCCAGGATGTTAGCTCGTGATGAAGCGCTGGCTGAACTCACCATGCGCTACTTTATGAGTCATGGCCCCGCGACTATACAAGATTTTGTGTGGTGGTCAGGACTGACGGCAGCTGATGCAAAAGCCGGTCTTGCAATGGTGACATCCCGCCTTCAGCAAGAGACGATAAATGGTCAGACCTACTGGTTTTCGCCATCTACACCACCTGTGCAGGACCCCTCTCAGACGGCCTACCTGTTACCGAATTACGATGAATACACCGTTGGCTATACGGACCGCAGTGCCATATTTGATGCCTTACACACGAACAAGTTAGACCCGCGCGGCGGCCTCCTTACGAACACGATGGTGCTGGATGGTCAGGTCGTAGGCACCTGGAAGCGCTCCTTCAAGAAAAACGCCGTTGTCATCCAAGCAAACCCTTTCACTCCTTTGAGCAACACGGAGACCCGCGCCTTCGCAGTCTCGGCGAACCGCTTCGGCGCGTTTCTTCGTATGCCTGTGGATTCCCAAAGCTATGTGATCTGACCTGAGGTGTTTTGGGCAATCGGTACCGACTAAACGCGTGCAAGTTTCTCTGGGTTCGCCATGATACGCACCGTCTGAATCCGTTGTGCCTCCACTTCAATGGCCAGCACGAGATAGGCGCGATCGTCGGCGCGAAAGATCAGGG
>WNFX01005149.1_pt1 | contig 12662 bp, 10 predicted proteins | sample 5400111 | NCBI WGS metagenome assembly WNFX01 (sample SAMN13153363, study PRJNA577476) | soil metagenome | isolation source: 40 cm soil or saprolite under grassland replicate 1 | place: USA:California | collected 2016-06-15
CAAATTCGTGGCAGCTTTGGGAACTCAATTGGCAAACGCCCGCGGCGCCAGGAAAACAAATCCTAATCGCTCGTGCAACCGATTCACTGGGGCGGAGCCAACCGACACAGCGCGACCGAGATCGCGGCACTTACATGATCAATCATTTACTGCCAGTTGAGGTCGAGGTCCGCTGACGCCGCTGCACGACACGGAATCGCGTCGCCAAAGCCGCTGATGTGATCATCCTGAGCGAAGCGAGGGATCTCACATACGCAGCGAATCTACGTTAGGTACCAGCGTGATCTAATGGCCAGCGAGAGATTCCTCCCCTTACTCGGAATGACAAACGGTTGAAGTCCACCGAGGCTTCGCGTTAAATCTGGGTCGTGTCGCTCGTTTTCAAAACCATTCAGACTGAAGGAATCGCTGAACTTTCTTATTTGGTCGGCGACGATGACGAAGGAATTGCGGCGGTATTTGATCCACGCGCGGATTGCGATGTTTACATCGAAGCGGCGCGCGAGGCTGGCGTGGCCATCATGCACATTTTTGAGACGCACATTCATGCCGATCTGGTGAGCGGCTCGCGTGAGCTCTCCGCGCGGCTTGAATCGGCAAAGATTTACGCCAGCGGGGAAGGCGGCGCAGAATACGGCTTTGCTCCCGAAAAAGTAAAAGATGGCGATCGATTCACATTTGGCGAAGTGCTGGTAACGGCGCGGCATACTCCAGGACATACGCCGGAGCACATTTGCTATTTGCTGGCTGAAGCAGATCATCCCGACGACCCGTGGGCGGTGCTCACGGGCGATTCGCTTTTTGTTTCTTCTGCGGGGCGTCCTGACTTGTTAGGCGAGAAACACACCAAGCAACTCGCCGAGCAACAATTCCACACGTTGCGTGATTTTTATCTGAACCTTCCGGATCACGTAATGATTTACCCCAATCATGGCGCCGGTTCGCCCTGCGGCGCGGACATTGGCGCACGATTGAGCAGCACGATCGGCTACGAGCGGCAATTCAATAAGTTTTTGCAATTCACCGACGCGGAAAGCTTCACCGACTATGCAATCAAAACCGCGCCGCCAGTCCCACATTACTATCCGGTGATGAAAAAACTGAACGCGGAAGGCCCCACAGTGCTCGGCAACCTTCCACGCGTTTCGGGTCTTCCGCCCAAGGCGTTCAAAGACGCAATCGAAAAAAAAGCTGGCGTCCTCGTTGATGTGCGAAACATGCTCGCATTCGGGGGCGGCCACATCGCCGGCGCGCTCAACATCGGCGGCACCCCTATTCTCTCCATCTGGGCAGGATGGATGCTCGATCCGGAACAGCCGATTCTTCTCGTGCTCGACGACGACGACGATCTCGAAACAATCGTGCGTCTATTTGTTCGAACCGGATACACGAAATTCGCCGGCTATTTGATCGGCGGAATGAAAGCGTGGCACGCAGCGGGATTTCCGCTGGAAGGAATTAGTCAGATGAGCGTGCACGAGCTCAACAAGCGAAAATCTTCGTTGCAAGTCGTCGATGTGCGCTCGCCCGGTGAATGGAAAAAGGGTCGTGTTCCCGGCGCACATCACATTTTTGTCCCGGAGCTTGGCAAACGAATGGGTGAACTTGATCGCAACAAGCCGACAGCGGTTTACTGCGGGAGCGGTTATCGTGCGAGCATCGCCACGAGCATTTTGAAGCGGCAGGGATTCAAAGAGCTTTGGAATGTTCCGGGCAGCTGGGAAGCATGGAAGAAGGCCAAGCTGCCGGTAGAAGGGGGAGACGGGGAATGAACGGAACAGCAGCACTACCACGTCGATCGTTTGGCGAAACGATGCGCGCCGACATTTGGTGGATTCAGCCGCTCCTCGTTTTTCTCGGGTTATCCATCTTTATCATCTATTCCACGTGGGCGGCGTTTCAGGGTAAGAATTACTTCGTTGGCAATTACATCTCGCCATTTTATTCGCCGGAACTTTTTGGCGATTCACCGCACAGCTGGTTTGGACCGAGACCTGGCTGGTGGCCCGGCTGGCTCATTTTTTCTCCGGCGCTGCTGGTTCTTTGGGCGCCCGCAGGATTTCGCGTGACGTGTTATTATTATCGCGGCGCGTATTACAAAGCCTTTTGGGCCGATCCGCCAGCGTGCACAGTGGGCGAGCCGCGCAAAAGTTATTGGGGGGAACGTTCCTTCCCGCTCATCATGCAAAATGTGCATAGATATTTTCTTTATCTGGCGCTTTTTTTTCTAATCGTGCTGTCCATCGACGTTTGGAAGGCGCTGTGGTTTCCCGACGGATTTGGAATTGGAGTGGGCACGGTTGTGCTCGCCATCAACGTTGTTTTGCTCGGAGGCTACACATTCGGGTGTCACTCGCTACGACATCTGGCCGGCGGATTTCTCGATCAATTTTCACGCTCACCGACATGCTATCGCGCGTATGCGTGCGTCGGCTGTTTCAATCGACGCCACATGCTGTGGGCGTGGCTCAGTTTGTTCTGGGTCGGTTTCGCCGACCTTTACGTTCGCATGTGTGCGATGGGTATCTGGCATGATCTCCGGCTCGTTTAAGCGATGAAGCGAGATGCGTTGAAGCGGATCGACTCTCGCAAGCGCGCACGCTTTAACTCTTCAACGCTTTAACGCTTCAAGGAAACCATGCCCGAGTACGAAACTTTCGAGCACGACGTTCTTGTCATCGGCGCAGGCGGCGCGGGATTGCGGGCCGCGATTGAAGCTTCGGCTGTGGGCGTTCGCGTCGGACTCGTGTGCAAATCTTTGTTAGGCAAAGCACACACCGTGATGGCTGAAGGCGGAATTGCGGCGGCGCTGGGCAATGTCGATGAACGCGACAATTGGAAAGTGCATTTCGCGGATACGATGCGCGGTGGTCAGTATGTGAACCAGTGGCGCATGGCGGAATTGCACGCCAAGGAAGCGCCCGATCGGGTTCGCGAGCTTGAGGCGTGGGGCGCCGTTTTCGATCGCACAAAGGATGGCAGAATTCTGCAAAGACATTTTGGGGGGCACAAGTATCCGCGGCTAGCTCATGTGGGTGATCGCACCGGCTTGGAGATGATCCGCACGTTGCAGGATCATGGCGTTCACCAGGGAATCGACGTTTACATGGAGCATACGATTCTTTCACTGCTCAAAGATGGTGACCGCGTGGTTGGCGCCTTCGGCTATGAACGAGAGCGTGGGCGCTTCAGAATTTTTCGCGCGAAGGCAGTTGTGCTCGCGACAGGCGGAATCGGTCGCGCCTACAAAATCACCAGCAACAGCTGGGAATACACCGGAGACGGGCACGCGCTCGCGTACGAGGCAGGCGCCGAGCTCATCGACATGGAGTTCATTCAATTTCATCCGACCGGAATGGTCTGGCCGCCGAGCGTGATGGGAATTTTGGTGACCGAAGGCGTTCGCGGCGAAGGCGGAATCTTGGCCAATAAAAACGGCAAACGTTTCATGTTTGATTCGATCCCAGAAAATTATCGCCCCCAGACCGCGGACAATGAGGAGGAAGGCTGGCGTTATTGCCAGGGACACAAAGACGCGCGGCGCCCACCCGAATTGCTAACGCGTGATCACGTCTCGCGGTGCATCGTGCGTGAGATCAAAGAGGGCAGGGGAAGTCCGCACGGCGGCGTTTTTCTCGACATTTCGTGGATCAAACAAAAAATGCCTAATGCCGCGGAACACATTAAGCGAAAACTCCCGAGCATGTATCATCAGTTCAAACAACTCGCCGACATCGATATTACAGAACAACCGATGGAGGTCGGACCAACCACCCACTACATCATGGGCGGGGTGCGCGTTGATTCCGACACGCAGATGACGCGTCTGCCGGGACTGTTTGCTGCCGGCGAATGCGCAGCAGGGATTAACGGCGCGAATCGTCTCGGCGGCAACTCGCTATCCGATCTTTTGGTTTTTGGAAAACGCGCGGGCGAATTCGCGGCGAAATTCGCCAGAGAAACTCAGCACGGTAGGATCAACAAAGACGAAGTCGACGCGGTGACGCACAAGGCGCTCGCTCCATTCGAGCGCAGCGACGATGAAAATCCTTATGCGATCCAGAAAGATCTGCAGGAGACGATGCAGGATCTGGTAGGCATCGTTCGTACTGAAACTGAAATGCTCGAAGCTTTGCAGAAGATCAACAGCCTTAAAACCCGCACTGAAAGAGCAGCGGTTACTGGCAATCGAGAATACAATCCGGGCTGGCACACCGCTCTTGATTTGAAAAATCTGCTGATAGCTTCGGAAGCAATTACGCGCGCCGCGCTGCAGAGAAAGGAAAGTCGCGGTGCGCAATTCCGCGAAGATTATCCTGACAAGCATGAACGCTTTTCAAAAGTGAACGTAATCGTGTGCAAGTCCGCGGGCGGCGCGATGGCAGTCCGGTTGGAACCGTTGCCGGAGATGCCAGATTATCTGAAACAGATTATCGAAGAGATGAAATGAGCTTGCGTTGTAGCAGCAGAGAATTGGGTAGCGCACGCGTCTCGCGTGTTGGTTGCGGCGTCCCGCCGCAACGAACTTCTTCTTTGCGCTTATTCTCGGCGGAAGCGGCATGTTTAAAGAAAGGTTCGCGCTCGCGAGGACGCGCTCGCCAGCAGACGAGACGCATGCGCTATCCAACAACCATGCGTCCTGCTTCAAGATTTTAAGCCTTCAAACAATGTCGACAGCTACATTCAAAATTTGGCGTGGAGATGCCAGAGGCGGCGAATTTCGCGATTACACGGCCGAAGTTTCCGAAGGCATGGTTGTGCTGGATGCGGTCAATCAGATTCAAGCCACGCAAGCGCGCGATCTCGCCTGCCGATGGAACTGCAAGGCAGGAAAGTGCGGGTCGTGCTCGGCGGAAGTGAACGGCATGCCGAAGCTCATGTGTATGACGCGCCTGAGCGAGTTGCCGTTGGAAAAACCGGTGACCGTCGAGCCGATGAAAGCCTTTCCAGTCATTAAAGATTTGGTCACCGACGTGTCGTGGAATTATCGCGTGAAGAAAAAGATCAAACCGTTCAAGCCGCGACCACCCGATGCACCAGATGGCACCTGGCGAATGCAGCAGGAGGACATTGACCGTGTGCAGGAATTCCGCAAGTGCATCGAATGTTACCTTTGCCAGGACGTCTGCCACGTGCTGCGCGATCACCAAATGCATCAGAAATTTATTGGGCCACGCTTCCTAATTCATGTGGCTGCGCTGGAGATGCATCCGCTCGATACTGGAGATCGGATCGAAGAATTGCGAAACGCGCAGGGGATCGGCTACTGCAACATCACGAAGTGCTGCACGAAGGTTTGCCCCGAAAGCATTCAGATCACGGACAACGGCATCATCCCGCTGAAGGAACGGGTGGTGGACGACTTTTACGATCCGTTCGGAGGGATGTGGCGGTGGCTGAAACGCAAATCGGATTCGTCGAAGGGTTGAAGCGTTCAAGCGATGAAGCGAACATCAAGGGTGCCGGCCCGCTTCAACGCATCAACATTTTACCGCCTTAACGATCTTCGCCCATGCCCGAACTGAAGCAGCTAAACAAAGAGGCGATCCCCGCAGCGCTTGAAAAAGCCGAGCGTTATCGTTTGCTAAACGAACCGGGCGAAGCCGAGAGCATTTGCCTCGACATTCTTCACGTCGATCCGGAAAACCAACAGGCCATCATCATGCTTTTGCTCGCGTTAACGGATCGTTTCACAAAGGGCTACGGAGTAAGCGACACGCAGATCAAGGAGCTGCTTTCACGAATTCGCGATGAGTACGACCGCGCATATTACTCCGGAATTTTTGCGGAGCGTCGTGCCAAAGCAAAGCTGGCTCAACACACTCCAGGTTGCCGGTTTCAAGCGTACGATCTTTTCCGCGAGGCGATGGATTGGTTTGAAAACGCCGAGGCGATCCGCCCACGCGATAACGACGATGCGTTGCTGCGCTGGAACACCTGCGCACGAATTATCGAGCGAAACAAACTGGTTCCGCGTGAGGCAGAAGAACCAATCGAATTTCCTCTGGAATAGGTGTGGTCACGTCACCACAATCTGCCTGCAATTTCTATTCTGCCTCTCCCTTGGTAGGGGAGAGGATTGAGGTGAGGGGCACAGAGTGAAAAGCGGCGGAAACGACTTCACCACTTTTGAGCACGCAGGCTGGGAGCGGGTGGCGGATAAATACGATTCGGTGTGGTCGTCCCTAACGCGCCAGTTTATTCCTCATCTAATCAGCGCTGCGCAAGTCTCACCGGGCATGTCAGTCTTGGACGTCGCGTGCGGGCCCGGTTACGTATCTGCCGCAGCGAAAGAGTTGGGCGCTGTTCCAACAGGAATCGATTTCTCTGAGAGTATGCTCGCGATCGCGAAGGAAATGTTCCCCGGCATTTCTTTCGTGCAAGGCGATGCTCAGGATCTGCCATTTGGAGACGGCAGTTTTGACCGGGTTTTGATTAACTTCGGTTTGCTCCACGTCGCGCGTCCCGAAAAGGCGTGTACGGAAGCATGCCGCGTTTTGAAATCCGGGGGCAGACTTGGCTTTACGGTCTGGGCCGGACCAGAGAAGAATGCGGGCGCTAAGATTGTTAATGATGCGATCGAAGCGCATGCGGAATTGGATGTCGGATTGCCCGAAGGTCCACCGCATTACCTGTATGGCAAAAGAGAAGAATGCCGAAAGGTGTTGGAACAAGCGGGGTTCGATGGCGACTCAATGAGCTATGAGACACGCACGGTCGAATGGCATGTTCCAACGGCATCTTACTTTTTCGAAGCTGAGCATAACGCCGGCGTTCGCACGGCTGGGCTTTTGGCACGCCAGTCGCCACAAAAATTACAAGCGATTCGCATCGTCATCGACAACGAAATGCAGCGATACGCGAGCGGCAACGAGTTCGTTCTGCCGATGGCTGCGCACGTTGTTGTCGTGGCGAAGAGCTAGGTGTGAGTGTCCTAGCTGATCCGGGGAAGCATTCGTCTGACGCAGGTCTCACGAGGCGCTGGATCTGGCTTTGGTCGGCACGTGGGATCTGGCTGGGTGCCGTAGCATTTGCGCTCTCCCTGGCAGGCACGGAACTGTTACGTCTGGAATCCTGGCGACTCTGGGCTGTGTTATCGCTGGTAGGTGCAGGTATGGTGGCCGTGCTGGCTTGGGGTAGCAGCCAGTGGTCACCTGCATTTCCAGTAACTCGAGCGAGTGGCTCCGATTACGCGCAGTCGCAGGTCAGGAGGCGGTCCGTTCTAGCAATGCTGGCCGGAGCCGTGCTTTTATCGGCGTTGTCACACGTAGCGTTCGTCGCGGCGCCTCACGTGCCGTTTGGCGCAGCGGGCTGGTTATGGCTAGCCGGAATAGGACTAGTTACAGCCGCGGCCGCACTTCAGAGTAATGGGGAGTCGCCGTTCAACAACGATAGTGCCGGAGAGGCATTGGCATGGAGTTGGTGGGAAGTTACCATTGTGGCATCAATTACAGTCCTCGCGCTCGCGCTGCGGGTTTGGAACCTGAGAGATGTGCCCTTCAATATCTACCCGGACGAAGTCATGACGGGGCTGGTGGCCGAGCGAGCTTATCTCAGTGGACAAGGCCCTGCGCCCTGCCTTTTCAGCACGCTATGGAGCGACATCGAACTCCCGGCATTGTGGTTTGCCATCGTGGCGGCGGTGCTCAAGCTAGGCGGCATAGGGTTGGCGACGGTCAGGTTTCCCGCAGCATTATTCGGCGCGGCGACGGTGCTGCCGTTCTACGGGCTGGTGCGCGGAGTATGGGGAAGAGTTGCGGCCATTGCAGGGGCAAGCATCATGGCCTTCAGCGCTGCGAACGTGCACTACAGCCGCATGGCGCTCAACAACATCACGACGCCGTTTTTCTGGGCGGTATGCTTTTTCTTTTTATTGCGCGGGCTGCGCACCGGCAGGCCTGTGGATTGGACACTTGCTGGCCTGGCCGCAGGTGTGAGTGAACATTTTTATTACGGTACGCGCCTGCTGCCGTTCATCCTGGTCAGCTTTGTGGTCTATCTTTTAGTGTTCCATTGGATCGAAGCTAAACGATACGTTACCCAACTTGGGTGGTTGGTGTTGGGATACCTGATTGGGTTCGGTCCGTTGCTGAGTTACTTCAGGACGCACCCGGGCTTGTACTACGGGCGCGGCGCGGGTCTAATGACTTGGAATCGGATACCTGTGACGTGGCATGACTTACAACAAATGTGGACCACGCTCTGGCCGATCATGTCCGAGAATCTCCTGGGCATTAGCACTCACAGTGCCCAGGACATCATGTATTTCGCTCCGCTGCTGCTTGCGGCAGAGACCGCACTGCTTGTGCTGGGAGTCGCGCTGCTGGTTTGGCGATGGCGAAACCCGGCGGCGTTTTTAGTACTCCTGTCTGGGGTGGCGGTACTCTTCGTTGGAGGGACGCTGGTTCTTTACCCAAACAGCTCGCCGCCCATGCCGGCGCATTGGACCCCAGCTTTCCCAGCTTTCTACGTCGCAATCGCGGTGCCGATTGGAGCGTGGGCAGCATCTACGAAAATTTGGCCAAGTGGAAGATGGAGATGGATAGCGACCGCTATCGTGACTCTGGGATTGGGCATGTTGGCATACGGGAATATTCACTTCTACTTCTTCAAGTATTATGCCAACCCGGACAGCTTGAAGAACGAACGCTACAAGGCAGCGCAGCGACTGTACGAGGTACAAACGGTTCAAAGCCGGTACATGGCTTCGCTTAGCCCAGCCTACCGGGTTGTAGTCGTGGGGCAATCGCCATACCCATACGACGCAGACACAACGAGATATCTTGCAGCAGGGCAGGAATACATGACGATGCGCGACCCACAGGAACAGTTGTCACCGGAGTCTGTGGCCGGCAAGGGATTGGCATTTCTGTTCTTCCCGGGAAACGAGCAATACCAGGAGCGAATTCGTGAACGCTACCCGGGTGGGAGAGCAGGGGAGGTGCGCAATCCGATTGGGCACCACGTGTTCTACACGTACGTAGTAGAGCCTGGCGAGCGATAAATAAACGTGCGCAAGTAGATTCTGGATCCTTAGTCAGCGAGCTGCCGATCAACCGGCTTACGGACGCGGTGCGGGAGTAGGGCGAAGCCGGTGAGGGGGCGTAGGTCTCGCTGTCGGACTCGGCGTCGCCGATGGCTCTGATGGTGTTGGCGACGGACTCGGAGGCACAGTAGCTGTTGGAGTCACCGTAGCTGTTGGTGTCGCGGACGGAGTGTGGGTTGCAGTTGCTGTCGGTGTGAATGTGGCTGTTGCCGTCGGAGCGTGAGTCGGCGTTACGGTTGCTGTCGGGGTAGGTCCTTCAGGAAAGCCGAGGACTTGGAAAACTTGGTCGGGCCATACCTGGTTGGGCATGCAGGCGTTTTTTCGGTTCCAACTAGTGCAGCCCGTGCCGTAGCCGTCGCCCGGGTTTCGCCAGACAGCGCCCGCGTTTGATTGAACAGTGCGATTGTGCCAGAACCACTGCCCGTTTGGATTGAAATCCTGCACGGCCTGCACCGAAACCCAGTAGGTTCCCGAAGAAGGGAATATGCTGATCGGCACCCAGCGGATCTCAAAGTCAGGAGGCGTCCCGCTGTAGGGTCGGTTGAGAAACGCGGCAATCTGTGTACCGGGCAGGTTGCCCGCGCCATTTGTGTAAAAATAAACGTTGAACGACGACGCCGGTCCGCCCCCTACGGAATATTCACCCATCACGCGCACTCCAGTTATGTACAGGAAGATAGGTGGTGGGGGAACATTTACGACGAAGTCGTCAGCCGCCTGGTCGTCGAATGCGGCCATCGCCGGCTCGAACTTCTGCGAGCCGATCCCGAGAGGCGGTTGCGTTGCGGGGTTGTTATACTGGTCCCACAGCGGGCCGCCCGTTGGAAATTCCGGCGTTGGCAAAGCGCTCGCATCGCGATTGCCGTCGCTAGAAGTGATGGGAAGCTGCATCGTGCTCCCGACCGTGCTTTGCTTTTCAGTGGTTCGCTGTGCGAGCGCGAATGGGATTACGCCGACGGCCAGCAGTAAAAGCAGATAAAGCGCGCCTCGAATAGGGTGCACTTTAATGGCGAGGGTTTCTCTCTCCATAGCGCTCCTCCCAATCCGTCCATTTACACGTGATTGGATGCACGATGTCAAGACTATTTGGGCGAACAGACTGTCGAATAAGAAATCGCCGATACCTTTTTGCTGTCGCTCGTAAAAAACGGTGGGCTGATACTGAAAACTAACGACTGTTTCGGCGCTTGGCTCGGCGGGCCCCGCACTGACTCACACAATTGCACCGGCGCAACTGGAGCCGGCGCCAGCAGTGCAACCGAAGCAGTGATCACCGGTCAAAATCTCGCGATCTTCTAGCGAGTCCGGAGCAATATCCCAAAGAAAAAGTCCCGACCTGTCGGGATTGTTCCATTGCATTCCGAGCTGCTGATTAAAATCGCAATCGTAGACTTCTCCGCGCCAGCCGACGCTGATCGTATTGAGGCACATCAAGCCGTTAATTGTTGCTGGGTTAAACGCCTGAATCAGCAGCTGCACGTATTCATCGAGCTTGTTGTTGCGGCGCAGGTAACTGGCGAACCGGCCGATCGGAAGATTCGTCAGCGTATAGAGGTTGTTAAACACAATGCCGAAATGTTTTTGGAGTTCGCGTTTGTAATCGGCTTCAAGCTCCGCTTGCGACGGCGGCAAAAACGCGCCCACCGGATTGTAAATGAGATGCAGCGGCAAGTCCGGATCGATTCCGTAACCTAACGAGTTGAGCAGTTGCAGAGCAGCGATACTACTTTCAAAAACGCCTTCACCCCGTTGCGCGTTTACGTTTTCCGGTGAGTAGCACGGCATGGACGCAATAATCTCCACCTTGTTCCTTGCAAGAAACGAGGCGAGGTCTTCGTAACCGCGCTCAAGCAAGATTGTGAGGTTGCAGCGGTCGATGATGTGCCGCTCCGGCTGCAACGATTTCACTTGCTCTATGAAATAGCGGAAATCAGGAATCATTTCCGGCGCGCCACCGGTAAGATCGACTATTGGGATGTCAGTCTTTGCGAGCCAACCAATGACGCGATCAATCGTCTCGCGCGACATGATTTCCCTGCGTTTCGGTCCAGCGTTCACGTGACAATGCACGCACGTCAGATTGCAAAGCTTGCCGACGTTCACCTGAAGAATCTCAGGACGCCCGCGGCGCAACCCCAAACCTTCGGCCGCGAGTCGACTAGAGAAGCGATTTGTCATCAGCAGCAACTTCCGCCGTCGCAGCATCTGCCGCTCACTTCTGTAGTAACGTCGTAATCCTGGCCTTTGGTTTCCTTCGGATGCCGCAGCGCTGTGCGCGAACAATCGAACGGCTTCGCCTCGGCGAGCGGAACATCGTTAATCGGATCGACGAATTCGAAGAAATCTCGGTACGGCGCTTTTTTATAAAGGTTGTAAGTCTTGTCGCAAACGGCGTAACGCTTGCCGCGTGCCATCCGATGATTGTCGTCGTCGAGCACTTCCTTGAAAGGACCACGGTAGATCACCGCCTGATTGCGCTCGAAACATTCGCCCTGTTTTCCTTTGAATGCTTCCAGCGTAACAGAACGGAATTCGATTCCTTGCACAACACGCCACGAATCGGTATCACGTTTGAGAATTTGAATCCCATAGAAACCTGCATCCTCAAACGCCGCGAGAAATCCTTCTTCGGTAAGTGCGCCAGAAATGCAGCCGCTCCACAAGTCGGGATCGTTTTGCATTTCCTCTGGCACTTCTTCATCACTGACGACATCGCAGATAACGGCGCGTCCGCCTTTTTTCAGCACCCGGAAAATTTCTTCAAACAGCTGCCGTTTTGATTTGGGTTCAACGAGGTTGAGGACGCAATTGGAAACGACAACGTCGATGGAATCGCTCACGATAAGCGGCTGCTTAATTCGCAATTCTTCGGCTAGCTCATCCGCGGCAAGAAAAGAAGCTGCGTTCGTAATGGGATTCTCCTTCAGTTGTCGATCTAACAGTTCCAGATCGAGCGCCAGGTCCTGAATGCGGCCCTTGCGAAATTCTACGTTCGCGGAGCCGATATGCTCGGCGACAATCGGCGCATTACGCCGAGCGACCTCGAGCATTTCGTCGGTCATATCGACACCGATCACTTTGCCTTTCGGTCCGACGATCTGTGCCGCGACAAAACAGATCTTTCCTGTGCCGCTACCCAGATCAAGGACCGTTTCCCCTTCACGCAGATACCGTGAGGGATCGCCGCAGCCATAATCGCGCTCGATCACTTCTTGTGGAATCACTGTAAGATACTCGGAGCTGTACTCGACCGGACAACAAAGTTTCTCCGAGCGATCTTTTGCTGCCGCCGCGTATCGCTGGCGGACGACGGTTTCCTTGCGAATAGCTTCGATCATAGTGATTCGCAGGTTTAACAGATGGATTTATTCCTGAAAAGCCTGCAATAAAGGGACGGCAGCTTTTCTTGACGTCTTATAATTTAGATTTCAACCTCGGCGAGTGTCGTGCATTCGGATTTTCCTAAGTGAGCTGCGTTCTTGGGAATGGCTCGGAATTCTCCTGGTGCGCATCGCCGTGGGTCTGCTGTTTTTCCTCTCCGGGCGCGGCAAACTTTTTGTGCCTGAACGGCGGGAACAGATGCGTGAAACGCTGGTGGCCGCGCGTGTTCCGTTTC
>WNFX01009578.1_pt1 | contig 12657 bp, 11 predicted proteins | sample 5400111 | NCBI WGS metagenome assembly WNFX01 (sample SAMN13153363, study PRJNA577476) | soil metagenome | isolation source: 40 cm soil or saprolite under grassland replicate 1 | place: USA:California | collected 2016-06-15
CTGCCTCGGCAGGTTGCGGCCTTGCTTCCTTCGAACGATTCGGGCAACTGAACTGCGGAAAGGAAAAAGGGACAGGAGATCCGAGTCCCCTGTCCCTATCCCTGTCCTCAATGGAGGCGCGGGGAATTGAACCCCGGTCCGAGCATGACTCCGAAACCGCTCCTACGTGCGTAGGCGACGCTTGACTGGTCTCGCCACCTCGGCGCCTCGCCGGCCTCGGCAGCAACAAGCCTCTAGAATCTCTCGCGCAACCCGTTGAGACCCCAGGTCACGCCAGCCCGACTTTGCGATACGTGAGCGCCGCCTCAGGCGGGCTGCCACTCACGCAGGTGCGTGAAGCCGAAGCTTACGCAGCCAGAGCCAGTTCAGAGTTGGCTTTTGTAGTTTCCCAGTTGATTTACCAGGTGACTGAGAACCTGGGCACGCAGCGATATCCTCGCCAAACCCGTCGAAGCCTGTCGCCCCCGAATAGTTGGCCCTAGCAAACTAGCCCCTTTCCCTTCGCCAGCCAACGGGGTACAGTATAAACACAGGCCCCACATGATCCTCACCCTCGCGTTGCTCACGCAGGTAGCCACGCTCGCCACGGCCCGTCCGCCGACGCCGGACCCGATCCGCGTCTGGCGTACGGACTCCACCGTTGTCGTCTCCCTGCGCGACCCTGGCTACGTCACCCTGCTGCACGTGAGCGCGGACGGGCGGATCAGTGTGCTGTTTCCACTCGAGCCCGACCTCGACACGTGGGTGCCCAGCGAAATGCCGTTGCAGATGTCGTTGCCTCCGAGCGCGCAGGGCAGCGCCGCCACGTTTGTGGCGATCCGGTCGAGCTGGCCCTTCGACTTCGCCGCGCTTCGTGCGGGGGTAGGGGCGGGAGCGACCTGGAACTACGGGGGCGCCTGGCTACTGCAGCCGACGGCGGGCGACCCCCTCGCGGCATTGCTCGACATCGCCGACCGCGTCACGGACGGCCGTCCGTACGACTACGCTGCGGTCGCGTACGACAACGGCGGCACTGTAGCGAACCGCCGCACGCCCCGTCAACCTGACGTGTGCCTGAGCTGCGTGCATCACGGCACACAGGTCGCCGCGGCGCCCCCAACCACGGCCAGCAACGCGGTGGACTGCGCGAACGCCTCGCTCACGAATTCGTTCTGCGGCGTAAACAGCGGCAGCGTTTCGATCACCAGCGCGCCTGCTGCCCCGCCGCAAGCGATGTACCAGCCTACCTCGCCGGCGCCCACGGCGGTCTATGTGCCGTACTATGTGCCGGTCACGCGCGGATTCCATCAGCGCTTCATGTCACCCCCGCCGCCCCCCTCGGCGCCAGCCCAGCCGACATCGCAAGGGGTCGCCTTCCCGATAGCGCCTCGACTCATCGTACCGTCCTCCGCGCAGATCCGCACGTTCACGACGCGGCGGCCGTAGATAACGCGCTGACGTCGGTCACGCTCGCTCAACACGGTTCCGTCCAGCTTGTTTCGCGCGGTACAGCGCCGCATCCGCCGCGGCGCGCAGGTTCATGAGATCGCCGATCGGCGCAGGGTACGCGGCGACGCCGCACGACGTCGTCACGATGTACGGCGAGCTGCGCCACATCCACGTGCTGCCGGCGATCGACTCCCGGATCCGCTCCGCCACTTCCAGGCCCGGCGCGAGCGGCGTCCGCGGCAGCCACACCGCGAACTCCTCGCCGCCGATTCGCGCCACGAGGTCGCCGTCCCGCACCGCGGCCTCCAACAGATAGGCGACGTGCTTCAACGCGGCATCCCCGGCCGCGTGGCCGAGCGTGTCATTGAGGCGCTTGAAATGATCGAGGTCCACATAAATCAGCGCCGCCGGGGGCGCCGGGCGGGTACCTTCCCCGCGGTACTCCGCGAGCGCCCGCTCGAACTCACGCCGGTTGCACAGCCCGGTGAGCGGATCGCGAATCGCGCGTTGCTCCGCGTCGTGCACCGCCCGCGCCGCGGCGAGACGCGGGCCCAGCTCGGCGATGAGCGGCCCCATCTGCTCCATGGCGGGTGCGTCGGGGTCGAGCGGCACGCCGAGCAGGACCAGCGACCCCACCACCAAGTGGCCGTCGAACACGGGGTACGCAGTCCCGCCGCGCTCGCTGCGCCGCCGCTCCGGCATCCCCGGACCAAACACATCCTCGCCGCGCGGCGCCACAACGGGAACGCCGCCGGTCATCGCCTGGGTCACCGGGGCGTCGGCGCGAGGCACGAGACCGACGAGCCGCTGATCGCCCTTCCCCGAGACGGCCACCACGCGCGCCTCTTCACCGTTCGAGAGCACGATGACTGCGCCTCGCTCCGTCAACTGCTGCGCCAGCTCAGCCGCGATCCGGGCAATGCCCTCGAGCGTCTGCGCGCCACCCGCCACGCGGGCGAGCCGCCGGCCGAGCAGCTGGGCGCGATGGCCCTCCACCTGGTCTTCGGCCAAGCGCATACCAGCTACGAAGCGACGCAACGTCGCGGCCGCCGCGTCGATCGCCTCTGGCACCTGCTCCGGTCCGGCAATCAGCAAGCCGGCCCCATAGGGAAAGTCCCCTACCGCGATGTACGTGCCTTCAGGATCGCGGGCGACGTGGAGCCGCCCATCGACCGACGCGAGCTGCACGATCGCCGCGCCACGACCCTGGAAGTCGGGCGACACGGCTGGACCGCCCCCCACGTCGATGGCGCCGTCCACCGGACCCACCACCCAACCCGCCACGGCGCCGTGCGCTTTTCGTAGCAGCTCGAAAATTTCTCTGAGCGAGAGCGGCGGGGGCCCGCGCCGCCGAAAGCGACCGGGGCGAAAACGGATCGTCCACCCGTATAGCGCCGCGAGCGCCCCCGCCGCCGCCACCAACGCCGCCGCCGAGCTCCGCCAGATCGCGACGACGACCGCGGCCGCTCCGAGGACTTGCAGGGCGAGCGCGACCCACCCCCGCACTCCCGGCCCCCCAGGCTTACGAATGATTGATGCGACTCGCGGCGGCCGCGGCGCCGAAACCGTTGTCGATGTTGACCACGGTCACGCCCGACGCGCAGGAATTGAGCATAGCGAGGAGGGCGGCGAGCCCTCCGAACGACGCGCCGTACCCGACGCTCGTCGGTACGGCGATCACGGGGACCTTCACGAGGCCGCCCACGACACTGGGCAGCGCACCCTCCATTCCCGCCACGACGATGATCACCGCGGCGGAACGCAGCACGTCCGTCTGCGTGAGGAGCCGGTGGATGCCTGCGACCCCCACGTCCGTCAGGCGCTCGACGCGGTTCTTCAGAGCGCGGGCCGTCACGGCCGCTTCTTCAGCGACGGGGAGGTCGCTCGTCCCGGCGGTGCAGACCAGCACCGTGCCCCGTCCCGTGGGCGCGGGCTCCGGGTCGGGCCGCAGGTATGCCGTCCGGCCCAGCTCGTTGAGCTCGGCGCGCGGGAAGCGCGCCCGCAGAGCGGCAGCGTGGGGAGTCTCGACGCGCGTCGCCAGAAAACTGCCGCCCGCCGCCTCCAGGCGCTCTGCGATGGCCACCACCTGCCCGGCCGTCTTCCCCTGACAAAAGATCACCTCCTGATGCCCCTGGGTGATGGGCCGGAGGTGATCGATCGTCGCGAACGGGAGTCGCTCGAAGTTCACGCGGCCGCCAGGGCTGCCGTCTCCGCCAGGTAGCACGAGAAGATCGCTTCGGCTTCGGCCATCGACTCGATCGCGAACAAGCGCTGCCGCAGATCCGCCGCGCCCGGCAACCCTTTCGTGTACCAGCCCAGGTGCTTCCGGAACTCGAGCGCCGTCTTCCGCGTGTTGCCCTGCAGCCGCAGCGCCAGGCGCGCGTGCTCGAGCGCCGTGCCGAACCGCTCCTCGGCGGTGGGGTCCGGCCGCTTGGGGCGCCCCTCGAGCAGATCCCTGCCTTGGGCGAAGATCCACGGGTTCCCGAACGAGCCGCGCGCGATCATGACGCCCGCGCAACCGGTATGACGCCGCATCGCAAGGATGTCCTCAGCCGTGCGCACGTCGCCGTTGCCGATCACCGGGATATCGAGCGCCTCCACGACGCGCGCGATCTCATCCCAATCGGCCTCGCCCTGGTACATCTGCGTCCGAGTACGGGGGTGGAGGCTGAGCGCCAGCGCGCCCGCGTCCTGGCAGCGCCGCGCGATGCCCACGGGGTCGCGCTGCGGCTCATCCCACCCGCTGCGGATCTTCACGGTCACCGGCAGACGGGTCGCGTCCTTGACCGCGCCGATGATCCCCGCCACGAGCGTCATGTCCTTGAGACACCCCGAGCCGCCGTTGTTGCGAACCACCTTCTTCACGGGACAGCCGAAGTTGATGTCCACGAAATCGGGCTGGAACAGCTCCGTCACCATCCCCGCGGCCGTCGCCATCACCTGCGCGTCGGCTCCGTAGATCTGGATCCCGATGGGGCGCTCGCACGGCTCGAACCGCATTTCGGCGAGCACCCGCTCGATCCCCAGCGAGATCCCCACGGACGAGATGAACTCCGACACGACGACGTCCGCACCGAAGCGGCGGCACAGCTGCCGGAACGGCGACTCGGACACGCCCGCCATGGGGGCGAGGAAGAGCGGGACCTGATGGTCCGTGCGATACGGGAACTGCATATGAGGGAACGTAATAGTGCGTTGCGCGCCGAGCAACCAACCATTACGTTTCGCGCCCGATGCGGCTACGCGAATTCTTCTCCGACGACGCCATCGCCTTGGAGCTCGAGAGCACCGCGAAGGACGCGGTTCTCAAGGAGTTGGTGGGACTGCTCCACCTCGACGAGAAGGCCGAGGGGATGCTGTTCAAGATGCTGAAGCGGCGCGAGACCCTGGGCTCGACCGGGATCGGACAGAGCATCGCCATCCCGCACTGCCGCTCGCTCGTCGTGAACCGCCTGCGCTGCGCCTTCGGCCGCCGGCTCGAGGGGATCGACTTCAAGGCGATCGACGACAAGCCGGTCCACTACTTCTTCCTGATCGTGGCGCCGCCGCTGGAGGTCTCCAACCAGTACCTGCCGGTCCTCGGCAAGATCGCGCAATTCGCGAAGGAGCCGGACGTGACCGATCGCCTCGCCAAACTCAAGACCGCCGCCGAGTTTCTCGACCTGTTGGAACAGAAGAACATCTAGCGTCGCCGCGCCGCGCCCAGCACCGCGCTGGCGCTCCCTACCACTTCGGGTTCGTCGGGGAACAACCGCAACGCTTCGCGCGCTGCCGCCCTCGCGCGGGCGGTGTCGCCGGCGGCGAGCAAGGCGCGCGGTAGCAACGTCCAGGCGGGCACGAACCCACTATCGAGCGCCGTGGCCGCCGTGAGCTGCTCCGCGGCCGGCCGGTACAGCTTGGCATCCAGGTAGAAGCCCGCCAGATCGACCCGCGGGCCTGCGATCGACGGTGCCAGCGCGATCGCATCGCGCAGCAGGCGCTCTCCACTCCCCCAGTGGCCGGCCTGGAATTCGTCCTTGCCCACCATCCAGAGGGTGCGGTACGAGTGGGGCGCGTCCTCCTTCATGGCCTGGAAATGCACCTCGTCGTCGTGCCAGACGGACACGCGCGCGATGCTGCGCACCGCGCCCAGGACGACCACCAGCGCCAGGAGCGCGATCCGGCGGCGCGCCGGCCAGGGCCACGCCGCGCCGACGCTGGCCAGCGCGAAGGCCACGCCGAACGACGGGAGATAGAGCGTGCGCTCCGCCACGAGCAGCTCAGTCGGTACGACGATGTTGGCGACCGGCGACACCGTGATGATCATCCACGCGAGGCCGATGGCGATGCCTGGAACGGTGCGCCGCCAGCGCCACGCTGCCCACGCCGCAGCCGCCCACACGAGGACGCCCAGGATATGCGCGCCGGTCAGGCCTGTCGACACCACGATGTCGCCGGGTGAGTAGTCGGCCGAAAGGTGCGCCGGGAAGAGCAACAACCGCCACCACTGGAGCGACACGGGCAGCATCGCCCACGTCCGCTGCGCCATCCCCAACCGCTCGAGCCCCGCCGCCGTTCCTCCAGCCGACAGGATCCCGGCGCCGACCCATTCGTGCAGCACGTAGTAGCCGAGGATCGGGAGCAGCGCGGCCGCCGCCGGCCGCAATCCGGCGCGGATCCCTCCCGCTGACGCCCGCCCGACGTAGACGAGCAGCACCGCTGCGGGCAGCGTCGCGGCCAGCTCCTTGCAGCCGATGGCAAACGCCGCACCGAGCGCCACGCCGATCAGGTACACGGGGCGCCGTTCGACGGCAAGCGCGCACAGCAGCGCCGCGGCGTATCCCGCCGCCGCCATCAGCTCGGCGCGTCCGACCACATTGGCCACCGCCTCGACGTGCACCGGATGCACGGCGAACAACAACCCCGTGACGAGACCGGTCACCGGATCGGAGAGGCGACAGGCGAGGAGCGTCAGCAGCGCGGCGGCGAGACCGGCCCACAGCACGTTCACCGCGTGGAACCAGTGGGGGCTGCTGCTGAGCCGATAGTCCAGCGCATATGAGGCGAGCACCACAGGTCGCCACAGGGAGCCGCCGAACCCGACGGGCCAGTACGGCTCCTGCAGCACGGCGCCCAGCGAGGCCGGATGCTGCAGCAAGGGCCGCTCGGCGACGATCCAGCGATCGTCCGAGACGAAGCCGTTGCGAATGGAAGGGGCGGCGACGGCCACGGCCAGGAGGCCCGCCACGAGGGCGGCCTGCCGCGCCGTCATTCCCACTCGATCGTCGCCGGCGGCTTGGAGCTGACGTCGTAGGCGACGCGATTCACGCCCCGCACCTCGTTGATGATGCGGTTGCTGATCCTGCCGAGGACGTCATAGGGGAACGCGTACCAGTCGGCCGTCATCCCGTCGCGGCTCGTGACCGCCCGCAGCGCCACGACATGATCGTAGGTGCGCCCGTCGCCCATGACGCCGACCGACTTGATCGGCAGCAGGACGGCGAACGCCTGCCAGATCTGATCGTACAGTCCCGCCTGGCGGATCTCCTCGATGTAAATGGCGTCGACCTTGCGCAGGAGATCGAGGCGCTCCTCGGTGACGGGTCCGAGCACGCGGATCGCGAGGCCGGGGCCCGGAAACGGGTGACGCCCGACGATCTCCTCCGGCAGCCCCAGCTCGCGTCCGACCAGCCGGACCTCGTCCTTGAACAGCTCCCGCAGCGGCTCGATCAGCTTCCAGGGCATGTTTGCCGGGAGGCCACCGACATTGTGGTGCGTCTTGATCGTGACCGACGGGCCGCCCTTCGCGGACGTTGACTCGATCACGTCGGGATAGAGGGTGCCCTGCACCAGGAATCCCACGTCGCCTTCTACGTGGCGCGCGGCACCCTCGAACACCGAGATGAACGTGTGCCCAATGCGGCGGCGTTTCTCCTCGGGATCCTCGATGTCCTTCAACTCCTTCAAGAACGCATGCGTCGCATCGACGACCCGCAGGTCGATCCCGAGGTGCGCGCGGAACGTCCGTTCCACCTGCTCCCGCTCGTTGAGGCGCAACAGTCCGTGGTCCACGAAGATGCAGGTGAGGCGATCGCCGATCGCCCGGTGGACGAGGGCGGCCGCGACGGCGGAATCCACGCCGCCCGAGAGACCGCAGATGGCGCGCGCCGTGGGACCGACCAGCTCCCGAACGCGACCCACCTCGTGGTCGATGAAGTGTCCCGGCGTCCAGTCGGGGGTGCAGCCGCAGAGCCCGAACAGGAAGTTGTGGATGATCTCACCCCCACGAGCCGTGTGGGCGACCTCGGGGTGGAACAGGACGCCGAAGATCGGTTTCGAATCGTGCTGCATCGCCGCGACGGGAGCGTTCGCGCTGGTCGCGGTGATGCGGAACCCCGGCGGCGGCTGTTCGATGCGATCGCCGTGGCTCGCCCAGACCGTGATCGTCGATTGCGGCTCGAAGCCGGCGAAGAGGCCATCGCCCGAGCGCAGCGAGATGTCGGCGCGGCCGTACTCGCGCGCGTTCGACCCCTTGACGATTCCGCCGGTGAGCTGCGCGATGAGCTGCATCCCATAGCATATCCCGAGCACCGGAATCCCGAGATCCAGCACGGCACGATCGGCGGTGGGCGCCCCGGGATCCAGCACGGAGCTCGGCCCACCCGACAGGATGATGCCCTTGGGTTGGAACTCCTTGATGAAAGGCAGGTCGGTCCCGCGCGCGGCAGGATGGATCTCGCAATAGACGTGCGCTTCCCGGATCCGCCGCGCAATGAGCTGCGTGAATTGCGAGCCGTAATCGAGCACGAGGATCCGGTTCACGCCTTGTACCACGTCGTGGGCTCGGCTGTCTCGCCGCGCAGCAAGTCGTCCAGTGTCTCACGCGGGCGCGACACGAAGTAGCGGTCGCCTTCCACGACGACTTCGGGCGGGCGCGGCCGCTGGTTGTAGGTCGAGCTCATCACGAACCCGTAGGCGCCGGTGCCGAGCACCGCCAGCGCTTCCCCCGGCATGACCACGGGCAGCTTCCGGTCGAGGGCGAGAAAGTCTCCGGACTCGCAGATCGGTCCCACGACGCTCACCGTCTCTTCGCCCCGCTTGCCGTCCTTCAGCGGGACGATCTCGTGATGGGCATTGTAATGGCTGGGCCGCACGAAGTCCGTCATCCCCGCGTCCACGATGACGAAGTCCTTCCCGCCGGCGTGCTTGCGATAGAGCACTTTGGTGAGCAGGACCCCTCCATTCGCGACCAGGTAACGCCCCGGCTCGCACAGCAGGCCGAGGCCCGCCGCTTTCACGGCGGGTACCACGGCCTCCGCGAACGCCTTGGGAGGGGGCGCCTTCTCGGTGTGGTAGCGTACGCCGAGTCCACCGCCGACATCGAGCGCCTCGAGGGTGTCGACGCCCGACGCCCGCAGTGCCGCCACCCGCTCGAGCGGCCGCGGAGCTTGAGCAGCGGCTCCGCCGCGATGCGCTGCGCGACGAGGACGACTTCGTCGAACGGCACGCCGAACTTCGTGGTCTTTTCGCCGGTCCGGGTGTAGGGGTGCGGCGTCTCCGTCGCGACATCGGGGTTGACGCGGATGCCGACATTGGCGGGTTTCTTGACGTTCTTGGCCACGGCGAACAGGGTGTCGAGCTCGCTGCTGGATTCGACGTTGATGAACCCGACGCCGGCGCGGATCGCTTCCTCGAGCTCGGGCGGAGTCTTACCGACCCCCGAGAACACGATGCCGTCGGGATCGAACCCAGCGGCGAGGACGCGGCGCAGCTCTCCTACCGACACGATGTCGGCGCCCGCGCCCAGCTGTTTGAGCACGCGCAGGACGCCGAGGTTGCCGTTCGCCTTGACCGAGTAGCAGATGCGGTGGCGGATCCCCTGCAGCGCGTCGTCGAGGGCGTGGTACTGCGCGCGAATCAGGTTGCCGCTGTACACGTAGGCGGGTGTCCCGACACGATCCGCGATCGCCTGGAGTAGCCCTGGGTCGATGCCTAGTACGCCTGCGCCCACACGGCCTCCGACACGCTCGGCTTGCCGCACCACATGCATGTTTTCGGCTTTTCGGCGCTCCGGAACTCGGGATCGGGGAGCACGCGGATCGTGGCGGCCGTCTGCTCCTTGATCTCAGCCTCGCACGCCGCGTCGCCGCAGAACCCGCCGTAAGCGAATCCGCCCTTCCCCTTCATGAACTCCAGGAACTGCGCCTTGGTCACGCCGCGGATGCTGTTCGCCTCGCGGCGCTGGCGCGCCGCCTGGAACAGCGCCGCCTGGATCTCGTCCAGCACGCCGGTGACCGCCGCCACGATGCCGTCGAGTTTGAGTGGCGCCTTCCCCCCGGTGCGCCGCGCAGCCATCGTGTGCCCCGCCGCCACGTCGCGCGGACCGATCTCGAGCCGCAGCGGCACACCCTTGGCCTCCCACTCGAAATACTTGGCGCCGGGCTTCACGTTGTCTCGGAGGTCCAGTTCTACCCGGAGCCCGGCCTTCTCGAGGTCGGCCTTCACCTGACCCCCGACACCTGACACCTGCCCGCGCTCATCGTCACTCTTCCAAATGGGGACGATGGCGACCTGCACCGGCGCCAGTTTGGGAGGACAGATCAGTCCGTTGTCGTCCCCATGGCTCATGATGAGGCCGCCGATCATGCGCGTCGAGACGCCCCACGACGTGTTCCAGACGTGGTCCAACCCGCCGGCCGCCGTCTGAAACTTCACGTCGAACGCCTTGGCGAAGTTCTGTCCCAGGTTGTGCGACGTGCCGCCCTGGATCGCCTTGTTGTCCTGCATCAGCGCCTCAATCGCATACGTCCGCAACGCGCCCGCGAACCGCTCGCTGTCGGTCTTCAGGCCGGTGAGCACGGGCATCGCCATCCACTGCTCCTGGAACGTGCGATACACGCCCAGCATGCGCCGCGCTTCTTCCTCCGCTTCGGCCTCCGTGGCGTGCGCGGTGTGCCCCTCCTGCCAGAGGAACTCCGTCGTCCGTAAGAACAATCGGGTGCGCATCTCCCAGCGGACCACGTTGCACCACTGGTTCAGCAGCAGCGGCAGGTCGCGATAGCTTTGGATCCACTTCGCGAACATCGCGTAGATGATCGTCTCCGAGGTGGGCCGCACGACGAGCGGCTCCTCCAACGCTGACGCGGGGTCCACCCCCAGGACGCCGTTCGTGACTTTCAATCGCGTATGCGTGACGAGAGCCACCTCCTTGGCGAAGCCCTCGACGTGCTCGGCTTCCTTGGCGAGGAAGCTCATCGGGATGAACAGCGGGAAATAGGCGTTGCGGTGCCCCGTCGCCTTGAACATGTCGTCCAAGGCGCGTTGCATCAGCTCCCACAGCCGGTAGCCGTGGGGTCGGATCACCATGCAGCCGCGCACCGGTGAATAGTCCGCGAGCTCGGCCTGCGTGATGACGTCGCCGTACCACTCGCTGAAGTCCTTGGCGCGGGGCGTGATCCGCTGCGCTTTAGCGCTCTGAGCCTGCGCCATCAGTCGAAGAATCCGTTGAGAAGGTTGTCGAGGGGCACCCGCGCTTCGCGTCCCGCGTTGAGGTCCCGTACGAGAGCCGCACCCGCGGCGCGCTCCTCAGGTCCGATGATCACCGCACGGGGGGCCCCGCGCGCCGCCGCCAGCTCGAGCTGCTTGCGCACCGGAGCCTGCCGCAGCCCGTATTCCACGGCGATGCCGCGGTCCCGGAGCGCGTGCGCCAACCGCAACACGGTGGCGACGTCCTCCCCCGACACCGCTACCAAAAAGGCGCCGAGCTCAGTCGACGCCTTGGGGGCGACGCGCCGCTCCTTCAGTAGGTCTCCGAGCACGACGTCTCCCATGCCGAAGCCCAGCGCGGGGAGGTCCGGTCCGCCCAACGCCTTGAGCAGGTCGTCGTAGCGCCCACCGCCACAGATCGCACGCAGCTGCTTGGCGCTGTCGAACAGCTCGAACACGATCCCGGTGTAGTACGCCAGGCCGCGGACGATCGTCAGGTCCACCTGCACGAACTCGCCCAGCCCCATCGCCGTCAGCGCCTCCGTGGCCGTGCGCAGCGGCTCCCCCGCCTCTTCCCCGCCCTTCACCTTGGCCAACGCGGCCGACACGGCATCGAGGCTCTTGAGCTTCGCGATCTTGAGGATCGGATCAGGGTCGCCAACCGCTTCGCGCATTATCTCGATCAAGACGTGCTGCGGCACACGATCTGCCTTGTCGATCGCGGCATACGTCGCGGGCAGCTGCGTTTCGCTGACGCCGTGTCCCAAGAGCAGCGCGCGCAGGACCCGCCGGTCCGAGATCCGCGCCTGGACGTCCTTCGGACCAAAGCCGAACGCCCGCATGATGTCGATCGCCGCCGCGATCAGCTCCGCGTCGGCGAGCGGTCCCGCCTCGCCGATGATGTCCATGTTGAGCTGGAAATGCTCGCGCAGCCGGCCGCGCTGCTGCCGTTCGTAGCGAAACAACTGGGGCATCGAGAACCAGCGGATCGGCTTCTTCAGGGCTTGCGCGTGTGCGGCCACCATCCGGGCCAGCGTCGGCGTCATTTCCGGCCGCAGCGCCACCTCGCGGTCGCCCTTGTCCCGAAAGGCATACAACTGCTGGACGATCTCGTCCCCGCTTTTTTGCGTGTACAGCTCCAGGGTCTCGAGCGGCGGCCCATCGTACTCCTCGAAGCCATAGCGCGTGGCGACGCTCCGCCAGATGGCGAAGATGTGATTGCGGAGAGCCAGTTCTTCAGGGTAGAAATCGCGGAAGCCGGGGAGCGCTTTCCCTTGCATCACAACAATTTAGCCCACCGGCGCGAAGCCGGGCAAGCGGCTGAGCGCGTCGCCGACGGTGTGGAACGAGCCCGTCACCAACACCGTCGCCGCGCCGTCCTGCACGACGCGCAATGCCGTATCGAAGTCCGGTTCGATCTGGGCGACGGGACCAGCCGCGACGTCGCTCACCGACCACCGCTGCAGCACCGGAATCGACGGCGGCACCGTCAACACCAAGCGGTCCACGACGGGAGCCAGCCGCTCGAGCATCGGTCTCCAATCCTTGTCGTTCCGGATCCCCACCAGGGCGTGGAGCGGCCGCGGCGGCGCGTGGCCCACCAAGGCATCCACCAGGACCCGCATGCCGTCGGGGTTGTGCGCCACGTCGAAGATCCACTTGCCGCGGACGTCGAAGCGCGCCGCGATGTAGGCGTCCGCGAAGCTCGCGGGGATCTCCTCGCCGATCGGCGGGCCCTCCGGTAAGCCCGAGCCCTTCGGGAGG
>WNFX01007350.1_pt1 | contig 12654 bp, 9 predicted proteins | sample 5400111 | NCBI WGS metagenome assembly WNFX01 (sample SAMN13153363, study PRJNA577476) | soil metagenome | isolation source: 40 cm soil or saprolite under grassland replicate 1 | place: USA:California | collected 2016-06-15
ATCGGTGCGCCGTTCCCTGGGCCCGGCGCTCGCGGCCGCCATCACCATCTTTCAGCAAAAGCTGCCGCTGGCAGGCTTCGACGCACTGTTGGTCTCGTCCGAGGGATTGGGCGACTTGATCACTTTCCGCAACGACTCATTGCCGATCGTCGCCTATTGCCACAATCTCGCCCGCCCCGTTTACGATGCAACCTACCGCGCGAGCCTTGTGGCCGGGCGTCCTCACCTGCGGTGGAGCTTGCCGGTCTTCGAACCCCCGTACCGCGTCTTGACGCGGCTGGCGTGGCGCCGTTACCGCCGGGTCTTTGCGAACAGCCGCCATACCCGGGACGAGATCCTGCGCAACGGCTTGTGCGCGGCCAAGACGGTGGAAGTCCTCCACCCCGGCGTCGATCTCGCACGCATCCAGCGCAGCGACGGGTCTGAGCCGTTCTTTCTCTATGCAGGTAGGATCAAATGGTGGAAGAACGTCGAGCTCGCGGTTCAGGCATTCCTAGCGTTCCGTGCGGAGACCGCCAATCGGAACTGGTCGCTGGTGGTTGCGGGTGAGGTAGATCAAGGCTCCAAGGAGTACTTGCGCCGCCTTCAGGAGCTGGCGAGCGGGGACGACAGCATCGTGTATCGAGTGAACCCCTCGCGCGACGAGCTCGAGAATCTCTACTCGCGGTGTTATGCGCTGCTGTTCCCCTCGTTCAACGAGCCATGGGGGATCGTCCCGCTGGAAGCCATGGCGTTTGGGAAGCCGGTCGTCGCGGTGAATCGCGGCGGGCCAACCGAGAGCGTCGTGGACGGAGAAACCGGCTTCCTCGTGGAGCCGAATCCTTCTGCATTCGCGGCGCGAATGGCCTGGCTGGTTCAACGTCCTGCGGACGCGCGACGCATGGGGCAGGCAGGGTCGGACCGCGCGCAGGCCTATTCGTGGGATGCATTCGTCGGTCGCCTGGACGACTATCTAGAGGATGGTCTCCAAGCTTAGTCGAGGACCGACTCGTACACTGCCGCGGTCTCGCGCGCCGCGCGTTCCCAGGTAAACTCGCGGGCCCGCATCAGGCCACGGCGGGCAAGATCTGCCCGTAGACCATCGTCCGTCCACAGACGCTCCAGAGCGCTGGCGATCTCGTCCGTTGACATGGGATCAACCAGCAGGGCGGTCTCTCCGGCGATTTCAGCTGGCGCGGAGATCGCTGATGTCACCACCGGACAGCCGGCGGCCATTGCCTCGAGGACCGGTAAGCCGAAGCCCTCCCACAGCGACGGATACGCGCAGCAGCGCGCCAGCCTGTACAGCTCGAAGAGGTCCGCCACCGGCACATAACCAAGGAACTGCACCGCCCCGGCCCCCTGAAGCTCGGCGCGACGGAGCAAGCCCTCCGGTCCGGCATGCACCAACGCGAGATCGCTGGTCTTCGGGCGTGTGCGCAAGTAGTCCACAGCTGCGACTAGGCGCTCCAGATTCTTGCGAGGGTCGAGCTCCCCGACCGCAAGGACGAATCGTTCCGGTAACCTGTAGCGTGCTCGTACCGACGTGTTTCGGCTCGATTGCTGGAGGTCTTGCTCCGCAAAGCGGGGCACTCCGTTGTACACCACAGTCACGCGCTCATTGGGAAGGCCAAGTAGCTCCAAAATGTCTTGCTTCGTCGCCTGCGATACTGCGATCACCCGGCGGGCCCGGCGGGCCACCCGTGGCAATACTGCCCGCGCGTAGGTGCCGTGCCATGGTCGAAATAGTCGCGGGAATCGCAGAACTGCGACGTCGTGGATCGTCACCACAAGCGGCATTGATGCCACCAAAGGTCGCGAAGCACCGTTCGAACGCGATCGCCCACCGTTCGACGCGGACCGACCGGAGCGGCCCAATGACTCTCCAGAATCTCGAGGCGATGGCCCAGAAGCGGTCGCAAGGCTCGGACGAGGTTTGTGATGTACACCGAAATGCCAGTGGCCCCGAGCTTCGACACAGTCGTATCGAATGCGATCCGGTGTGTCACGGCGCTGCCAGAGCCCGCGTCCACGTGGCCACATAGGCGTCGACCATTCTTTGGACCCCAAACTCTGCGTCGAACCTCCGTTTCGCGGCTGCTCCCATGGTCCTTCGGAGGTCCGGGTCAGCCGCAAGTCGGCGGAGGTGCGTGAGTCCGGAGGAATCGCCCGGCGGAAACAGAAAACCAGTGATACCATGCGCAACGATCTCTCGTGCTCCACCAATGTTGCTGGCGACCGCGGGGATTCCTGCGCGCCCAGCTTCGAGCAGCACCGTCGGATATGAGTCGAATTCAACGGAGGCATGCAACAACACGTCGATGTCGTCCATCGAGCCGGCGCGGTCGGTCCAGCCATGAAGGGTCACGTTGGCGCGGTGGCGGGACCGCAACTGCTGGCAGGCTGCCCGCAGCGACGGCGCTGGTTCACCGTACAGGTGCCACTCGATCTCCGGACCAGCATGATCAATCCAGTCGCGCAAGACCGCGAATCCCTTCGACGGTGCATATAGCCCGAGAAAGCCGACGCGGATGGCGGAACATGGACAAGCCCGATCCGTTCTGCGCGCAGGGCGCGCGCCGCGCCGAAACACGCGCGCAGGTTCAGCAGGCTCGCATCACGGGTCGCGTTCCAGTCACGCTGCGGCGATACAGCTCCCGCCGTCCAACGAGCCAGCGCCGAGCGCGACGACGTAAGCAGCGTGCAGCGAGGTGCGAACTCGCGCGGCAGCCCCTGCACCAGTGTCGCCAGCACTCGCTCCGCGCCGAACGCGGGCTCCTGAGTCACCGAGAGCACCACAACGCGGTCCTTCACGGTGCATCCAACTAGTGTCGTCGTAGGGCGGAGAGCTGGAACTCAAACGTCGTCACCTGCTCGACAGCCTGGCCCGACACATTCTCTGAGCAGGGCAGGGATGAACTCGCGTCGAGGGTGAGGGTATCGCCCACGACTCGGCCATTCACAACGTAAATCGGCCCGAGCGCGGGGAAGCTACAGGTGGGATACAGGTTTCGGAGATGCGCGACATACGCCAGGGGAGGCCACAGGCCGAAATGGCTGATTTCGATCCGCCCATGTTCAAACAGCGTCCCATCCACGAAGGATGAATCCCCGTCACTAAACTTGTAGAACCCTGTGAAACGGCCCCGGTAGAGCGAATCTCGTAGTGTAAGTGTGAGGCGGCTGGTGTCCACGCGCGTTTCCACCGCATTCTGGAGCGCAGTGATCAGCGTGGCGTCAAACGTGCCGTTGACGGCTGCCGCGTGAGGCCCCGTGGGATCATAGCTTACGCATGCCGCGATGCAGATTGCCGCGCTCGCGAGAGCAATGGCCAGTCGCCTCATGTCTCTGAAGCGCTCGAGACGGAGCCCAAGAGCCAAAAGAACACGTACGTGAGCAGCATGGCATTGAACACTGAGGTCGTCCACGCATTGATCGCGACGCCGAATGCCGTGACCGCAACCAACAGACCGGTATCGCGGAGCGCCGGTCCCTTATCGCGCTGTCGCCAGCTCGCCAGTCCGGTCGTTATGGCGCCCACGAGGCTTGCCAGGTGCAGTAACAGACCCACGATACCCAACTCGACAGCAAACCGAAGGAATTGATTTTCACCGGCGAGTGGCGTGACACCAAAGCGCCAGGAGATTATGTCCGTGGCCCCGAGTCCAACCCCGAGCGGATGGAGCCAGAGATTCTGCAGCCCTTCGCGCCAGTCCCTGGCATGGGACAGGCTGCTCCCAGTTTGCCAGGTCAGCGTATCCCAAGCGAAGTTAGCCAGCCCGGGTACGGCGAGCAGTGCCACGAACGACGCGAGCACCGCTATCACGCTACTCCAGACGAGCGTGGTCCAGCGACGACGCATGCCGATGATGACGACAGTCTGTACCAGGCAGGCGATGATCGTCATGCGAGTGATCGTCAGCAACAGTCCGATCCAGATGGCGGTGTAGCCAAGCCAGGCCAGGCGCATTCGAGTGCGCTCGGGTGCGGTGACGTAGAGCGTGGCCGCGGGCATGATCACCAGGAACGGAATCGCAAAAGCTTGCGCGGAGAGGTAGGTGGACCCGGCGCGCAGCACGAGATGATCGCCGAGGCCCGTCCAATAGTTATCGGGAAGGCCGTAAAGGTTGTTGCTTGCGCTCACACTCACCCCGATAAAATCCTGGACGTAGCGCGCTACCCCCAGGACCAGCAGGAGCTCCGGAGTGACGAGCAGCCGTTCAAAGATCGCAATCACGCTGGTGATGGTGCCGACAAGAAAAAGCGCACGGATATGGCGCGGAGAGGTCGCTGCCTCCGGTGTCGCTCGCCCCACGAAATAGAGTAGCAGCACAAACGCAGCGTCTCGAAACCCGTACAGTTGCGCCAGCAGCGGTAGGCCCTGATCGAACCAGACGTTCGCCGCGATCAAATAACCCACCGCAAGCCCGAAAAGCCCCGCCATCACAAGATCCAGCCAGCGAACCGCGATTGCCGGTCCGGCACCCGTAACGAAGCGCAACACCGCAAGGGCCGCGAGCAACGCGATCAACGTTTCTTTCCAGGCCGCAATCACACGCACCAATGGTGCTGGCCATCCTAGTGCACCGAACAGGAAGGCGACGACGAGAATATGGAGCGGCAGCAGCCAAATGAAGGCGCTGAGTCCCCACCACATCGGGACGCGACCCGGGATCCGGAGCGGCAGGGCGCGGGCGGCGGACGTCATCAGAAGCTACGTGCGCTGGCGGCGCAAGGTGACGTCACGGACCTCTGTGCGGACGCGTCGCAGCGCACCCCGAAGTAGAGACGCGTCGCCCGGGTTGCGCTGCGCCCAATGATGTCCAACTTCACGGGCGGCCCCTGCCAGCAGTCCCAGCAAGAGGCCGACAAGTCCAGCACCTAACGCTACCGGGACGCGCCGAGGCCACCTGCGGAGCCGGGGCGGAACGGCGCGATCGACAATCGTGATCACCGGCGTCGTGTTCACCTCGTCGATGCGCGCGCTCTCATATTGCTGCCGCAGCGACAGGTAGAGACTGTTGGCGGTTTCCACCTGACGGCGGATGCGACGTTCTTCGACCACGAGAGTGGGAGAGTTTTCCCAGCTGCGGTTGCGCGCGTAAAATAGCTCCTGAGAATCTTCGGCCGCGTGCAGTTCTGCGAGTGCCGCGCTCACCCGCGTCTCGAGAAACTCCCGCTTGGCGCGCGCCCGGGACAGACGCTGCTCCCGGTTGAACTCGCTGACGAGAGCCACCGCTTCGTTGGCAATCGCAGCACTCAGCGCCGGCCAACGAGCGTCCACTTGAACGGTCACCAGGTTCGTGCGAGGATCAGCATCGGGCAACAGGGTGCGAGTCAGTTTCCGAACGGCGCGCTCGATATCCCGAGCACTGTCGGCTGATCGAAGACCGAGGAGCTCGACGAGCACTGCGGTGTCCCCGACGCTGGGGGTACGAGGATCAGGGAACCGAGACAATGCCAGCCGCGTGAGCAGCTCTCGGCTGTGGAGCAGCTGCGCGTAGAACCCGGGCGACTGCGAGCGGTCCCGCGCTCCAGAAAACCCCAACTGGGACGCAAGACCGGAAAAGCCGGGCTGGAGCGCCAGATCGGAAAGCCCCCCGGCCAGCTCGGCGGGCGACTCGGCGGTGACGAACGATGCGTTGGCGCGATAGGTGGGTGGTAACACCAGCGTGAGCAGTACCGCGAAAACGACCACCCCACCAGCAACCCCGAGCACCGTGCGCCACCGGGCAAGCGTCCCGGCCACAAGGCCGGGGAAACTCAGCGGGGCGGAATCCATCGGTGGTGTAACGTCAGGACCGAGAAGGACTTCGTCAAGGAGCGGAGAGCCGGATCTCGATCGTCGTGTTCCGGGCGTCGACGATCCCGCTGCGGTCGGCGGTAGGTCCGCACCAGCTCACGTGATAGAAGAACATGTTGATGCGCTCACCGCGCGTGAGCGACGCGCTGATCCTCCCCCAGGGGCTGTTATGACTCGCCGTCAGCCCGGCGAAGAGCGACACGTCGTGCGCGCACCATTTGTTGTCGTAGTAGACTCTCGGGAAGCGGTACAGCGCGTCGTCGTCCCAACGAATCCGCCCCAATTGGAGACCAACATGCCAGCGGGGCATGAAGTAGTCCAGGCCGAGCCAATGTCCAGAGCCCCCCTGGCCGATGGCGGCGCCGATCACTTGGCCGCGCTGCGTGTAGCCCTGGGCGACCGACCCACTCGTGTAGAACGACGCCAGTGGCCGGTCGCGATAACTCGGACTGCGCTCGAGGTACGTATGCTCGGCTTGGAAGCGGAGCAGGTTCGGCCAGGGTCCCACTGGCGTGGCCCATTCGAGCCCGAGCGTGTAGCCCTGCGAATGCGTGGGCGACATGAGAAAATCGCGCAACGAGATCGGGAGCTCCGCACGCGCCCACTCGAAATGGGCTGCGAAGCGGCTGGCAGGGAACACCCAGCGACCCGACAGCGCGGCAATCTGCTCCCGCGAGTTGACGGTCCCACTATCCGGCGTGACGCGCGTACCACGGTCACGTAGCACGTCGAACAAATGCGTCGGCAGCCTGTCCCAGCCAAGCATGGAAGCGTACACGGTGCGGGCGAAGCCGAGCGTCAGGTCAGGCTCGAACTTGGGTCGCCAGGTCAGCGCGATCCCCGAAATCGAGCGGCGGTCGTCCTGCCACACGTTGTCGAAATAGGGCGATTCGAAGAGCCCTCCCAGAAACCAGCTGCCTTCAATGGTCCCGATCCGGGTGTGCAGAGGACGACCGGTACGCAGGAACGCGCGGGGGATTCCCGCCGCATTGTTGCTGAGCACGATCGCGTTTCGTATTCCCGGGCCCCACCACTCATTTTCGGTCGACAGCCCCACAACCAAGGCGCCGAACCGCACCCCAATGGTGCTTTGGCCGGGATCGTCCAGGGAGAATCGATGCGTCCCGAAACGGAGTGGCACATCAATCGACGGCCGCGTGTGCCAAGGTGACGAGAGCTCGTTTCTTCCCGCGGGGAGGGGAAGTCGTGTATCAAACTGAGGCATCTCGTAGCCGAGGTTGTCGCTCTCGATGAACTCAGGCGCAAGGATGGCGAAAAAACGGCCCCATTCGAACCGGACGCCAAGGCGGACCTGCTCGTTCCATCCGTGACTCGCCCACATCGCGCCGTCGTTGAGGGAGAATGGAATCCAGGAATTCCAGACCGTCGTGACTTCTGGTGCTAGCAGGGTCCACCGAGGACGCGCGCTGTCTCCAGCCAGCCGTGGTGTGCGGGTTGAAACGGATCGGAGTGAGTAGCCGTCGGTCGTCGCTCCGAGCAACTGTGAGAGGCGCACACGCTGGTCGGATTCACTTCCGATCGTTACGAGCGGCGTCATGGTCGGCGACTGCGCCGGCAGTCGCGTCCCGGCAAGGGCGAGCAGGGCGCCGGCGGCGAGTGTGGAACGCATCGCTTTCACGAGTGGCGGGCTCAATCTAGCGCCGGTATCGTTCCGCGCCATGCGATTGTCTCTCGCACTGCTCTCGCTCTTGATGGTGTCGTCGCGTGCAGCGGCGCAGACCGAGACGCGTATCCCGGTTGGGAGCGAGGTGTTCGCGGGGAGCGAGCTGGAGAGCTACCTGCGGGTACTGCAGGTGCGCGGGATCGTGCCGGAGCAGCCCTGGTCATTACGTCCATTCTCACCTCCCGAGCTTGCCCGTCTCGCGCCGCCGGATTCGGGACATCCGTGGGCGGGGCGGTACCGATTTCGATCGGATGAGCGCGGGTCGCTTAGCCCGATCAGGCCCGGCGTGAACATCGTGGTGAACACCACGTTTCCGTACGGTCACAACGATGGCGCGCTGTGGGCGGGACGCGGTGCGACGCTGGTGGCTGATGGTGGGTTTCATGCGCAGCGTGGTGCGCTCTCTTTGACGCTCGATCCGATCGCATTTGTTGCCCAAAATGCCGCGTTTCGGCTCATGCCGAATCAGGACCCTACAGTCTCTCCGTACGCTGACCCGGTGTATGGTGCGGAGATTGACTTGCCGCAACGATTCGGGAATCGGCCCTACGCGGTGCTGGACCCCGGTCAATCAACGCTGCGGCTCGATGCGGGCGGAGTCGCTCTCGGCATCTCGACGGCCAATGAATATTGGGGTCCTGCGCGCGAGTTCCCCATCATCCTCGGCAACAACGCTGCCGGCATTCCACGCGCGTTCGTCGGAACCGCGAGACCGCTCGACCTCTCCGTGGTGCAGCTATCGGCGCGAGTGATTTGGGGTCGGCTCTCGCAATCGGCTTATTCGCCCGATTCGGTCGCGGGCGGCTTGCGATTTGGAACGGGCGCTGTCGCGGTCCTTGGGTCGCGGTACGTGCCCGGTCTCGAGATCGGTGCATGCCGGTTCGCGCATCTCTACTGGCCGGGACGCGCGCTATCGCTGAATGACTTTCTCTATCCCTTAAGCTCGCAAAACCGCGCCCACTTGGCAGGCACGGAGCGGGACAATCAACTCGCGTCGATCTTTTTCCGGTGGAATCCGCCGCGCAGCGGCTTCGAGGTCTACGGCGAGTATGGGCGGGATGATTTCTTGTTGGATCGGCGCGAGCTGGCAGAGGAACTCGACCGCGATGGTGGGTACACGATTGGCTTCCAGAAGGTCTGGGGGTCCGGCAGGCAGCTACATGCTATTCGTGCTGAGTTGCACGACCTTCAGCCGTCCGCGCTCGCCCAAGGGCGCGGCGTCTTTCCGTTTTACATCCACAGCCCATTCGTACGTCAGGGCCACACCGAACGGGGCCAGCTTCTTGGGTCGTACGCCGGGTTCGGCGGCGGTGGAGGCATCGCGGCCTTCGAGACGTATTATCCTGGCGGGCGTTGGACACTGTCGTGGACCAGAATCCTGCAACGGCAACGCGGCGCCTTTTTCCCGGACAGCATTATCGATCCACGTGGGCTCGACGTCATGCATGCTCTGAGCTGGAACGCGCTCTTCTTTCGGGGCCGCTACGACATCACGACCAGTGCCACGCTAGTGTACGAATTCAACCGCGACTTCCGCGCCGATTATGTGAATCTGAATGCGACGTTCGGCGTACGGGCGTTCTGGCGCTAGGGCGCTCTCAGCGCCGAAATACCACAACGATCGCCACGAGGCTCGACAGGATTTGCGCGATGCCGCCCAGCACCGCGACTGCGTTCGTCCCCTCGCCGGGCGGCTTGAACGGCACGAACACCTCCGAGCCCGGTCCTGGCGTCGGTTTGCTCGAGACGAAGAGCCATTTGCGGCGCGTGCGCGCGTCGCCGTTGGCATAGCGTACGCTGACCCGGCCGCCGTCGGCGTTCGCCGCCAGCCCGCCTGCGGCGCTGATGTAGTAGTCGAGGTCGGCGCCGCGCCGCCACAGCAGACTCCCCGGCGCGTTCACCGCGCCCAGCACCTTCACCGTCGGCTCATACTCGGGAATGAAGATCGAATCGTCGGGCTGGAGGATGACGTTGTGCGAGGACTTCTCATCGCGCAGCGCGCGCGTCAGCTCGATGTTCACCCGCCCGACGTTCTCCGCCGACCGCACGAACCGGATGCCCTCCGGGTACGCCTGCGGCGTCAGACCGCCCGCCCGCTTGAGCACATCCGCCAGGCGCTCGTCCTTGGAGCGCAGCGAGTAGGTCCCTGGGTAGCGCACCTGGCCGCTCACGACAACGGCACGCTGCAGATCGAATTGGGGCTCCTGCATGATCAGCACGTTGTCGTACGGATCGAGCGGCACCTCGGCCGCGCCGCTCGCGGGGACCTGCACGCCCGGTGGCCCGACGAACCGGCCGTTGGCCGTGCGCTCGAACAGGTACGTCGAGTCGAGCGGCACGCGTAACGTCGTCGCCAGCTGCCCGCCCGAGCGGTCCTGGGGCAGCCGCGCGATCTCCGCCTCCTTCAAGTACGCGCCGATCGTGGGCCCGCGCGCGAGCTGCACCAGGTCGCGCAGCGTCATACCCGGCCGCCACGGGAAGCGCCCCGGCTTGTTCACTCGGCCGGCGATCGCGACGTAATAGGTTTCGCTCAAGGGCGGGAGGGAGTCGACCACGACGGAGTCGCCGTCCATCAGGCCCAACGCAGGGACACGGATGCCGGGCGCGCCCAGCGCCGCCGTGCCGTAACTCGTGCCTTGCCCGTCACCGGCCGGCGCGGGGGGGGCGACGGCGAGCGCGATGTCCAGCGCCGCACGCGGCGCCCGCCCCGGCCCGCGCTCCGGCGCGGCGAGGATCCGGTGCACCGTCACCCGCTGCAGCGCGGCGTCGGCGCGGAACCCGCCGCTCGCGGCGAGCAGGTCGCCGAGTTGTTCACCCGCCTTCAGCTCGTAGATCCCCGGCCGAATCACAGCCCCCGACACCTGGACCCGCGTCTCATGCACTGGCACGAACACCACGTCGCCGGTCTCGAGCCGGATGTCGCTGCGGGTGTCGCCCCGGAGCAAGTAATCGTACAGATCGAGCGACGCGACCGCCTTGCCGAGTCGCTGCACCTCGATGCGGCGCATGTTGGCGCGCTCAGTCACGCCGCCTGCCGCGTAGAGGGCCGTGAGAACCGTGCCGAGCGAGCTGATCTGATAGGCGCCCGGCTGCGTGACTTCGCCTACCACGTAGATCTGATTCGCGCGCACGTTGGCTACAGAGATGTCGAAGCGTGTGGTCGCATTCGGTCCGCGCCGCACGCCCGAATAGACGCGGCCCAGGCGCGTGTATAGCTGGCTGCGGAGCTGATCGAGCGTGAGATTGCTGACGAACACCTGTCCGACCTGCGGGATCAGGATGAACCCTTCGCGCGTCACCGGGAGCGTGTAGCTCAACTCGACGTCCCCCGTGAGGATCAGTACGAGTTGATCGCCCGGTCCCAGCCGATACTCGGCCGGCACAGGTCCCGAGAGCAGCGGCAAGAATTGCGTCGAGGTGCGCTGGAACACGTCAACGCCGTAGACCTTGCTGGGAGGAGCGAGCGTATCCCCCCGGCGATGGATCAATCCAGTGTCGACCGGCAGCCTTCGGGACCCTTCGGGTTGATAGGGGGCGAGACCCAGCGCCTCGATGGCTGCCAGCTCCGTGGGGCCAAACTGAGACGCCGTCGGACCGCTGGAACCGCCGAGATAGGCGTCGAGCAGATTCTCGGGATAGCCGGCCGCGCGCAGGCGCGAGCGAATCTGGTCGGGCGTGAGGCCGGAGCTCATGAGTCGCTGGCGCACGAGATCTGGATTCTGCAACAGCATCTGTTGCAGTTGTTGCTGCGAGACCCCCGCCGGCAATTGGCCAGCGGCGGCGGAAGTGATGGCGCCGAGTGCGCAGAGGCTCAGCGCCGCGGCGGTGAATACCTTCATGTACAACCCAATCCCCAAGGGCTCTAGAGACCTGAGAACTTGCTCGGTAACTCTCGGTCTGTCAACCTGTTATCAGAATAGCGGTTTGTACACCTGCGCGGTCAAGAGCGCCGTCTGCTGCCAGGTGAACTCGCGCGCCCGGACCCAGCCGCGCTGGATGAGCTCGTCACGCTCGTCCGGGTCATCGAGCCGCTCGATCGCCTGCACGTAGTCGCCCGGATCGCGGCCCTCGACGACGACCGCGGCGCCGCCAGCGACCTCCTTCAAGCCCCCCGCCCCTGACGTGACGACCGGCAGCCCTGAAGCAAAGGCCTCGAGCACCGGGAAACCGAACCCCTCATATAAAGAAGGAAAGAGGAGCACGTCAGCCGTACGATAGGCGCGGCGCAACGCCGTCTCGTCGGCGGACGCGATACTGCGCACTGCGGCGCGCATGTCGAGCCGATCGATCAGCTGCTCCTGCTCGGGTGTGAACCGACCGCCCACCTGGAGCAGATAGGCATCGGTCTGCTGGCGGAGTCGCGCGACCGTCTGAACGACTAGCGGCACATTCTTGCGATCGACGGTGCTGCCCACGTGCAGTACGACGAACGCGTCCTCGGGAATCCGCCAATCGCGCCGGCCGCGCTCGCGCGCGACGGCGGACTCGCCGTAGAACGCGCGGTCCACGCCGAACGGCACGACGAAAATGTTCTTGTCCGTGCCGAGCCAGGTTGCGAGCTCATACTTGAGCCACTGCGTGCCCACGATGTAGGCGTCGGCTTGACGCAGCGACTTGAGCGCCTGGCGCAGGAAGCGCGTGCGCACACCTTCGCGCCAACCCTCGCGCCAGTTGTCGGTGGGCGAGCGCAGCACCACGACGGGCATCAGATCGTGCACCGTCACGACGACGGGCCGCCGCCCCGCCCGCTCGATCATGTGCGCGTAGCTGTGATCGAGCACGTGCACGACATCGGCGCGTTTGGCCTCGCGCTTGACCCGCCACGGATAGAAGTAATAGCGCGCCGCCCACTGCTGCGGTGCATGCAGGGGACCGGGCAAGACGACGCGCGAGGGATCGACCGGTTGCGTCCACCACCGCACGAAGGCCGTGCCGCGACTGTTGCGCTTGTCGGCACCCGTTCGCCGACCCACCGAATCGCGCGTCAGCGCTCCGATGTGGGCCGCCAACCGGACGTGAAATCCGAACTCACCGCTTTCGAGCCAATCGTGCAGGCGATGGGCATACCTGTCCATCGACGCCCAGCGTTCGAGCGGGAGATCGGGTACCAGTAGGACGGTAGGCACTATTTGACTATCTGCTGCCAAAACGAAAGGGTCCTCTCCGCAATCGCATCATCAGAGTACAA
>WNFX01009499.1_pt1 | contig 12645 bp, 11 predicted proteins | sample 5400111 | NCBI WGS metagenome assembly WNFX01 (sample SAMN13153363, study PRJNA577476) | soil metagenome | isolation source: 40 cm soil or saprolite under grassland replicate 1 | place: USA:California | collected 2016-06-15
GCACGATCGAGGGTGAAGGCCGGCGCGCCAAGCCCGGTACCCCGCCCCGCGCCACCGGCAAGAGCGTGCGCGCGCTGCCGCTGCTCGAGCGGCTCGACATGGATATCCGCGACCGCGTGGCGACGCCTGACGATTGGTACTCGCCGTTCCGCGAGGCCACGTGGGAGGAAGCGCTCGAGCTGACGTCTCAAGAGCTGCTGCGAATCAAGGCGGCCCGCGGGCCTGACGCGCTGGCCTGTTTCTCCTCGGCCAAGTGCTCGAACGAGGAAAATTACCTGATGATGCGCATGTTTCGGGGAGCGCTGGGCACGAACAACGTCGATCACTGCACGCGGCTGTGCCACTCGACGTCGGTCGCGGCAATGCAGCGCGCGATCAATACGGCGGCCGCGTCCGGCTCGATGCGCGAGATCGAGGACGCGTGCGACGTCATCTTCATCGCCGGCGCCAACACGACCGAGTCGCACCCGGTGTTCGGCGCCGCGCTGAAGCGCGCGCACGAGAAGCGCGCGACCCTCATCGTCGCCGATCCGCGCCGCACCGAGCTGGCGGGACGCGCCGACGTCCACCTGCAGATGCAACCCGGCACCGACGTCGCCCTCTACTCCGCGATGTTGAATCAGATCCTGTCGCTGGGCCTCGAGAACAAGACGTTCATCGCCGAACGAACCCATGATTTCGAGAAGGTGCGCGCGGCGGTGGAGCCATACACGGCGGCAAAGGCGGCAAAAATTACCGGCATAGCCGCAGAGAAAATCGAGCGTGCCGCGGAGATCTACGCCCGCGGGCCGAACACGAGCACGCTCTGGGCGATGGGCCTGACGCAGCACGCCAACGGCACCGACATCGTGACGTCGCTGCTCAATCTGATGTTCGCCTGCGGCATGATCGGGCGGTGGGGCGCGGCGATGCTGCCGGTGCGCGGCCAGAACAACGTCCAGGGCGCGTCCGACGTCGGCGCCATTCCGTTCGTCTACACCGACTATCAGCCCGTTGGCGACCAGAAAGTCCGGGCGCGTTTCGCCGCGACCTGGGGCGTTCCGGCCGATTCGCTGTCGCTCAAGAGCGGCCTGATGGTCACCGAGGTCGTCAAGCCCGAGAGCGGTGTGCGTGGGATGTACATCATGGGTGAGAACCCGGTCATCTCCGACCCCGACATCGCACACGCCGAGCATTGGTTTCAGGAGCTCGAGTTTCTGGCTGTGCAGGACCTCTTCCTGACGGAGACCGCGCGCTACGCCGACGTGGTGTTACCCGGGGCCAGCTTCGCCGAAAAGGCCGGTACGTTCGTCAACACCGAGCGACGCATTCAGCTGAGTCACAAGGCGGTCGACTCCCCCGGCGAGGCCCGGGGCGATCTCGAGATCCTGATGGACCTCAGCAACCGGCTGGGGCTGTCGACGACGTTCCGCGGCGCCGAAGACGTGATGCGCGAGATCGCGCGAGTCACTCCCAGCTGGGCGGGCGTCACCTACGAGCGGCTCGAAGGCGCCGGGCTGCAGTATCCCGTTCCGACCAAGGACCATCCGGGCACCGCGTTCCTCTTCGACAAGGCGTTCCCGACGGCGGACGGCCGCGCCACGTTCGTGGCGGTCGAGTACACCGATCCCGTCGAGCTGCCGGACGACGAGTATCCGTTCGTCATGAATACCGGCCGCCAGCTCTATCACTGGCACACCGGCACCATGACGCGCCGCGCCAGCGGCCTCGATGCCCGCGAGCCGACCGCCATCGTCGAGATCCATCCCGAGGACGCGAAGCAGCTGCACGTGCGGGAGGGCGAGCTGGTGCGGCTCACGTCGCGCCGCAACTCGATGGTCACCGCGGCGCGCATCTCCGAACGCGTCGCGCGCGGCCAGGTGTTCGTGCCGTTCCATTTCCGGGAAGCCGCCGCCAATCTGCTGACGAATCCGGTGCTCGACCCCTACGCCAAGATGGCCGAGCTGAAGATCTGCGCCGTAAGGATCGAGAGCGCCTCGTGATAGTTATCGACAGGCTAAAGCCTGCGCTCGGCGCTGCGTTGTGCTTAAGCACAATGTCTGCCGAGCACACCCTTCAGGGTGTCTACTCGATCTCCACATGGATCTAGGACTCTCAGGACGAGTCGCGCTCGTCTGCGGCGGCACGCGCGGCATCGGCCGTGCGGTCGCGAATCTGCTCACCGAGGAAGGTGCGCAGGTCGCGGTCAACGGCCGCGATCCCAAGACGGCGCCCTTCCCCGCGGACGTGACGATTCCTGCCGAGGCCGAGAAACTGGTGCAGCACGTCGCAAAGCAATTCGGCCGGCTCGACGTGCTGTTCTGCAATGCCGGCGGTCCACCCGCGGCGCCGTTCAAGGACCAGCCAGCCGATGCGTGGCGCAAGGCGATCGAATTGAATCTGCTGTCCACTATCCATCTGGCGCGGGCCGCCGTGCCGATCATGACCAGGGCGAAATGGGGTCGCATCATCTGCCTCGCCTCGGTCGCCGCCCTGCAGCCGCTGCCCGGCCTCATCCTCTCGTCGACCGCGCGTGCGGGAGTCCTCGGCTTCGCCAAAGCGTTGTCGGACGAAGTCGCGAAAGACGGCATCACCGTCAACAGCATCTGCCCCGGCTTCATCGCCACCGAGCGGATTGAAGAGCTGACCAAAGCCCGGCCCGACATGATCAAGCAACGGCTGGCCGAGACGCCGATCGGGCGGATCGGCACGCCGGAAGAGCTCGCGGCCGCGGTCGTGTTTCTGGCGTCGGAACGAGCCAGCTATATTACCGGCGCCGTGCTCGAGGTCGATGGCGGTTTCACCCGATCGATTTTCTAACCCGTCCCCCGTCCCTCTTCCCCGGTTTTCATGCAAGCCATCGTCAAGGAAAAACGCGCCCCCGGTCTGACTGTGAAGTCGGTCCCGAAGCCGTCCCCCGGTCCGGGTGAGGTGCTGATCGCCGTTCGGCACGCCGGCGTCTGCGGCACCGACCTCCACATCGCCGACTGGAACCCTTGGGCTCAGGGACGCATCAAACCGCCGATCGTCGTGGGGCACGAATTTGCCGGAGAGATCGAGTCGGTCGGTGACGGCGTCACGGGGCTGCGCGCGGGTCACCTCGTCACCGCGGAAGGCCACATCGTCTGCGGGCACTGTCTCCAGTGCCGCACCGGGAACAGCCACATCTGCAAGAACACGCGCATCATCGGCGTCGATCGCGACGGCGCATTTGCCGAATACATCGCGATGCCCGCCACGAATGTGCTGACGCTCGATGGGGGAAACATTCCGACGGAAGTCGGCGCAATCATGGATCCGATGGGCAATGCGTTCCACACGGTGCTGACCGGGGGGGCGGAGATTCCCGGCAGTACGGTCTTCATTGTGGGGTGCGGGCCGATCGGCTGCTTCGCGGTCGGGATCGCGCGGGCGGCAGGCGCCACCAAGGTCATTGCGTCCGATGTGAATCCCAAGCGCCTCGCGCTCGCGGAGAAAATGGGCGCGCACGTCACCATCAACGCAAAGCGGGACGACGTCGTACAGACGGTCCTCGCCGAGACTGCCGAGGAAGGCGCGGACGTGGTGTGCGAGATGTCGGGTGTGCCGTCGGCGCTGCACCAGGCATTCGCGGCGGTGCGGTTGGGCGGGCGGGTGCAGCTGCTCGGCATTCCGGACGGCGAAGTCCCGGTCGATCTCGCCAATGAGATCATCTTCAAGGGGATCACCGTGTACGGCGTCATCGGCCGCAAGATGTACCAGACATGGCACCAAATGCGCCGCTTTCTCCTGGGCGGGCAGTTCGATCCACGACCGGTCATCACGCACAAGTTCCCCCTGGCCAAGATCGATGAGGCGCTCGCCGCGATCCGCTCGGGCGACGCCGGTAAAGTCATTCTGGAGATCGTATGAGCTTCATGGGGCAGTTGCGGGACGAGCTGGCGGAATTCAAGAAGGAAGGCGTCTACAAGCGGCTCAACTACCTCGACTCACCGCAGGCATCTCGCGTGTCGTGCAAGCAGGTAAGGCAGCGCTGGATCACTGGGGCGCGGGTACCGCGTCGGTACGCTTCATCTGCGGCACGTTCACCGTGCACCGCGACCTCGAGGATGCGCTGGCGACGTTCGTCGGCTGCGAGTCGTCGCTGACCTACGTGAGCTGCTGGAATGCGAACGAAGGGCTGTGCCCCACGGTGCTCGGCGAGGCGGACGTCGTGATCTCCGATCAGCTGAATCACGCCTCGATCATCGATGCGATTCGCCTCGCCAAGACGATCACCAAGTGTCAGACCGCCGTCTACAAGCATTCCGACATGGCCGACCTCGAGGAGAAGCTGCGCGCCGCGGGCAACGCGCGGCGCAAGCTCATTTTCACCGACGGCATCTTCTCGATGGAAGGGGACATCGCGAGGCTCCCCGATCTCGTGGCGCTGGCGCGCAAGCACGATGCCGTCCTGGCCGTCGACGACTCGCACGCCACCGGTGTGCTCGGCAAGAGCGGCCGCGGCACCGCCGAGCACTATGGCATGCTGGGTGAAATCGACGTGATCACGTCGACGCTCGGCAAGGCGCTCGGCGGCGCGGCCGGCGGATTCACGGCCGGACCGCTCGCGCTCACCGATTATCTGACACAGCGCTCCCGGCCGCAGCTCTTCAGCAACGCACTACCACCCACCGTCGCCGCCAGTGCGCTCGCCGCCGTCCGCCACGTCACGGCGCACCCCGAGCTCGTCACGCGGCTGCATCAGAACGCGCGCTATTTCCGCGAGCAGTTGCTGGCGCTCGGCTTCAAGCCGCTGCCGGGGGACACACCCATCGTGCCCGTGATCCTGGGCGAGACGGCGAAAGCGATTCACATGAGCGAGCTGTTGCTGGCTGAGGGTGTCTTCGTCACCGGGTTCGGCTATCCCGTTGTACCACAAGGGCATGCGCGCGTGCGCTGCCAGCTCTCCGCGGCCCATTCGCGCGACGACCTCGATTTCGCGCTGCGTGCCTTCAAGAAGGTGGGCTCAAAACTGGGACTCATCTGATGACACCGCTCCTCCTGCTCGCGTTGTTACAAACCGCCGAACCGCCCCCCCCCATCCGCCCATCCGCCGCGCTCGGTTTCGAGCCTGGCGCCGACTCGATGCTCGCCGATTGGAAGCAAGTGAGCGGCTATATGAATGGCCTCGCGCGGCAGAGTCGGTACATCCACGTCGACACGCTCGGTAAGACGACGGAGGGGCGGCCGTTCGTTCTGTTGACTATCACATCGCCGGCGAACATCGCGCGTCTCGCCGACATCAAACGCGCGCAGGCGCTGCTCGCGGATCCGCGCCGCTTGAATGACACCGCACTCGCCGAAATCCGGATGCGGCAACCCGCCGTCATCCTCATCAGCAACAACATCCACTCGACGGAAGTCGCGTCCAGTCAGATGGGGATGACGCTCGCGTACCGGCTGGCGACGACCCCCGAACTGCAGCGGCTGCTCGACTCCGTCGTCGTACTGATGATTCCCTCGATGAACCCCGACGGTCTTGACACCGTGGTGAGCTGGTACCGCCGCTACAAGGGGACCCGATACGAAGGCGGACCCTTGCCCTGGCTGTACCACAAATACATCGGGCACGACAACAACCGCGACTGGTTCATGCTGACGCAGGTGGAGACGCGACTCGTCACGCGGATGTTGTACAAGGAATGGTTTCCGGAAATCGTGTACGACGTGCACCAGATGGGCTCCAACGGCGTGCGCCTGTTCGTCCCGCCGTTTCAGGATCCCGTCAATCCCAATCTCGATCCCGCGATCGTCGCCGGGATCAATCTCGTCGGCGCGCAGATGGCCGCGGCGCTGTACGACGCCGGCATGACCGGGATCGCGCACCAGCAGACCTACGACCTGTGGTGGCACGGCGGCTTTCGCTCCACGCCCACGCGCCACAACATGATCGGCATCCTCACCGAAGCGGCGAGCACGCGCCTCGGCTCACCGATCACGCTGCCCCTGGACTCCGTGCGCCAGCCTGGTCGGGGCGTGAATTACGCCGCGCCGTGGCCCGGAGGCACCTGGCACCTCGGTGACATCGTGCGCTACGAGCTGATCACATCCGAGGCGCTCGTGCGGCTCGCCGCACGCGATCGCGTGAACGTGATCGACCGCTTCGTCGGTTTGGGGCGGCGCGCGGTCGAAGCTGGTTTAGCCGGCGATCCGTTCGCATACGTGTTACCGGCTGAGCAGCGCGACCCGGAGAGTTGGACAGCCCTGGCGAACGTGCTCGGCGCGGGCGGCGTCGAAGTGTGGCGCGCTGCCGAGCCGTTCACGGCCGACGGGAGGAGTTACCCGCCGGGCTCGCTGGTCGTGCCGATGGCCCAGCCGTATCGCGCGCACGCCAAGGATCTGCTCGAGCCACAGCGGTACACGCCCGTGGCCGATCGCCCGCCCTACGACGTCGCCGGCTGGACGCTGCCCTTGACGATGGGTGTGCGCGCCGACGTCGTGAACGCGCCCTTCCGCGCCAACCTCGTGAAGGTGGACACGGTCGTGCCCGCACCGGGCAGAATCGAGGGCACGGGCGAGGTGTTCATTCTGAACAACCGGACCAACGCCGAGTCACGCGTGGTCGCGGAGCTGCTCGCTGCGGGACAGTCCGTGACCGTGGCGGGAGAGTCTCTCGTTGTCCAAGGTCCGAGGGCGCGGGCGATCCTCAGCGAGGCGGCCGCGCGCCATGGATTCTCGGTGACTGCCGTCAGGAACGGCCCAGCACCTGGTACGGGAGTGACGAGGCAGCGCTTGCCACGCATCGGCCTGTACCAACCCTGGACCGGCAACATCGACGAGGGCTGGACGCGGTGGTTGTTCGAGCAGTATGGGCTCAGCTACACGACACTGCACGACAGCGATTTCAAGAAGGGAGCGCTGCGGCAGCGGTTCGACGTGATCGTCCTTCCAGACATCGATGCGCCAGCCATCCTCCACGGCATCGACTTGACTCGCATTCCAGTGCAATACGCAGGCGGGATCGGCGAAACAGGTGCCAGCGCAGTTTCGGGATTCGTTCTGGGTGGTGGCGTGCTCGTCTGCCTTGACGGTTCAAGTAATTTCGCGATTACACGCCTTAACCTCCCTGTCGTCAACGTCCTAGCCGGTGAGGCATCTGGTCCTCAGGTTTTGCGATTTTACGCCCCAGGCTCTATTTTCGGTGTGCTTTTGGGAGGTGTGGAGAAGGCGGGCAGCCCGGTGACTCTGGGCGTGCCCGACTCCCTCGACATCTACTTCGAGAATAGCGCCGCCTTCACCGTTTCGGCCCCGGCCAGGGCCTTGGCGACGTATCCCGCGCAGCCCCTGCGCTCCGGCTATGCCCGGTTCCAGGAACGGCTCGAAGGGAAAGCGGCGCTGGTGGAGGCACCGGTAGGCAGCAGGGGGGGGCGTGTGATCCTGTTTGGGTTTCGGCCGCAGTTCCGGGGCCAGACGCACGGCACCTTCAAGCTGCTCTTCAACGCGGTCCTGTTGGCGGCCCCATAGACGGGGGCCCGGAGGAGTTCCGATGAAGCAGCTTGTGAGCCTCGCGACCCTAATCCTCGTCTTCAGCCCTGCGGCCGCGCAACGGTCTCAGAGCATCGAGTTCGGCGGGTTCGGCTCGTACTGGCGCTTCGACCACCTGTACTTTCTCAAGAACTCGTTCGGGGGCGGCGCGCGCATCGCGTATGCCTGGAGCGACCGCCTGTCTATCGAGGTCACCGGCGACTTCACGAAGACGGTCGACACGGCCTCGGCGCAAAACGTGGCGGTGTCCGCGGTGGGCGGCAACGTGGTGTTCAATTTCCCCATGGGCGACCGGGCGACGCTCTATGCCACCGGCGGGTTCACGCGCCTCGTCTTCGGCCCCGACCCGCCGTACGATTTCACCGACAACATGATCAATGGCGGCCTCGGGGCACGCGTGTTCCTCAGCCCGCACCTGGCGTTGCGGCTGGATGCACGGGCGATGTACAACAGACAGAATCGCGATCCACTCAACCCCACGCCACGCGGCAGCTGGACGGGTCAGGTCGAGGGCGGGGCGGGCCTCTCCTATTTCTTCATTCCGCCCCAACAGGGACGCGGCTTCAGCCGGCAGTACCAATGGTATTGGGGCGCTCAGGGCGGTGCCTTCATCTCCAAGACCAATACACAGCCGTACGTGTACGATCCGATCATCGGCGGGCACTGGCTGATCACCGCGCGCCGCACCGCGCTGTACGTCGCCTATGAACAGGCGCTCTTCCTGTCGGACGCGCAGGCCGTGATCTTCGATCCCAGCTCGTCGGGCTGCTCGCTGGGTACGGGACCCTGCCGCGACGTCTCGTTCCACGACATGCGCCGCATCATGTTCGGCGTGCTCGCCTTCCCCGCCCAGAAGGTCATCGAGCCGTTCGGCGGCGGCGGCTTCGCGATAATGCAAGTGTTGAATCCGGCAATAGACTGCTCGGGAGGTTGCACCAGCTCCCAGTTCGCGGAGGCATCCGATCGCGTGAACGAGCTATCGAGCCGGGCGTTCTTCTGGTTGATGGGTGGGTTACAGATCAACTACTCGAGCAAGCTGAATGTCTTCGCGCATTACCTGCTGACCTCCGGCGCCTCGAACTTCCTGCTCCAGAGCAACACGCATACGCTCCAGGGCGGGATCCGTTACAGCATGGGATCCGCGAAGGAAGGGGTCACCACCGAGCGGTAAGGTTTAGCGGGAAACCCACGGCGAGTCCTTGAGATAGAAGCGCAGCGGCCAGTCCGCCGCCTGCGTGACACCGATGCGCGGACTCGTTGCGATCGCGCTCTTTTTCGGCGCCGGCCCGTCGGCGACGATGCGCAGCAACCCACGCTGTAACGAAACGCCGTTCAGCGCACCGGTGACGCCGAGCGCCTCGCACAGCCGGGCGGGGCCCGCGCAGAGCGGCTCTCTCCCGCGGCGCTGCCGCATCGTGCCGAGCCCGGCGAGCGGCTCGAGCGCGCGAATCAGTACCGCCGCGGGATACCCCGGCTTTTCGGTCACCACGTTGAGACACCAATGCATCCCGTAGGTGAAATACACATATGCCGTCCCCGGCCGGCCGTAGAGCGATTCGGTGCGCGCCGTGCGCCGGTGCCCATAGGCATGACACGCGGGATCGTGGGGGCCGACGTACGCTTCGACCTCGACGATGCGGCCGGCCGTCTCCCGCCGGCGTCCACCCACGTCGCTGACGACAATCCGCCCCAATAGTCCACGCGCGACCTCTTCCGTGGGTCGCGCGTAGAACCTTGCCTGAACGGCGCTGCCTCGCACCGTTACGCGCCGCCTCCCGTCAGGCCGCGCTTAACCTTGGACCAGAAAGACTCACCGGCGTCGGCTGGCGCGACCGCCGGAGGTTGTGGAGGAGCGGGAGGTTCTGAGGGTTCTGAACGGGTCGGCTCCGGCATCGGGCGCACATTGCCGTTCACAACATCAGGAGATTCTGATTCGTAACGCCGAGGCCCACGGCCGCGGCCACCACGACCACCGCGCCGGCCACGGCCGCCGCGTTCACCCCGCTCGCCGCGGTCGCCGTTCTCAGCCTGCCCGCGGCCGCGCCCGCGACCTCCGCGACCACCTCGTCCTCCCCGTTCCCCCCGCTCGCCCCGCTCGCCCCGCTCGCCCCGCTCACCTCGCTCCTGCGCGGGGCTCGACGGCGCCCCCGGGGGGGCGGAGGGGGGGGGCTTGGGAGTCAGCACGTCGGCGCGAGGGCGGAAGTTGGGATCGACTTCCACGACGCCGATTTTGGGAATCTCGGGGACACCGCCGCCCGGAGCCGGACGGCGGGCACCGCCGCGAGAACCGCGGCGGAAGCGCGCGCTGCGCATCGGGATTCCGCCTGGTGCCGACAACGGCGTGCTGTATGGCGGTGGCGGCGCCGAGGAGGTCGGCATCGGAATGTCGTCTTCTTCTTCCATATCGGGTGTGGGAGCCGACAAGACGGGACGCGGAGCCTCCGCCTCATCACTCGCCGGCTTTTCTTCGTCTTGTGGAGCCGGCTCCTCGTCCGTGCCCATTCCGACGGCTTGCTTGATCAACCCGAACGCGCCCCCGAACGAGAACCCGGCCTTCGCCGCCGGCTCCTCGGTCGGTAGGGACTCAGCGGGCGCCGTGGGTGGTTCTTCACGATCGCGGCCGCCGCGTCCCCGCCCCCGGCCGCCTCGCCCCCCCCGGCTGCGGGGCTTCTCGCTGGCTTCGCTCATCGCCGCGAGTGCGGGCTGCGCCGCCGCGCCTTGGACCTGGGGGCCGAGGGCGATCTCGTACTGCCCGTTGTCGAGTCTGGTCAACGTGATAAGGCCACGCCGGGCGGCCTCGATCACAAACTTGCTGAAGCGCGAGAACCCGGCGTCTTTCTCGTCGAAGTTCGGGTCGATCTCCTGCATGACCTGTTTCAAGCGGTCGGAGCGCATCACGTCGTTGTGCGCCGTCATCTGTTTGACCGCCTCGACGACCAGCTCCCATGGATCCCGCTTCACGTACTCGACTTCGCTCGTCTTCGTGAAGCCGGCGAGCTCGTTGTAGGAGTAGTATTCATCGCAATTCTGGATGAGGAGATCGCTCGACGACTCCCGGATCCCCACCCCGATCACGTACTTGCCGTATTCCTTCAGCTTGAGCACGAGCGACGAGAAATCAGAATCGCCGGACAAGAGGATGAAGGTGCCGATCTCCGGCCGTGTGAACACCAGCTCCAGCGCATCGATCGCCAGGCGGATGTCGGTGGCGTTCTTCTTGTTCGCCCCGTGCGCCGGCGCGAAGATGAGATCGATCGAGGATTCGGAGAGCGGGACGATATATTGCGGGTAGCGGCGCCAGTCGGCATAGGCGCGCTGCACGGCAACCTTCCCCCGGATGATCTCCGACTGGAGCAGGCGTTTCAGCTCGGTCTGCAGGTCCGAGCGAATCGCCATCGTCACGTTGTCGAAGTCGATCATCAGCGCGGCATTGGGCGCGTGGGCGGGGGGTTCTTTGTGGGCGGGGCGTGGCAAATGATTGTGAGCTTGCTGCGGTGTCATAGCGTACTCTGTTCCTGCCCTGAGGCGGGACAAACTCGTAACACGTTCCTCTGAGCGAGGAAGTGAACGACGCTCGTCTGCTGCGTCGGGCTCTTGGTGAAGGCGTATTGCGCCGTAGTTAAGGCTGGCTGGTGCGTGGGGAGGGTCGCCGAGTCACCGCGGCGCGCCCGTGCGCGTTACCTCGACCCGATGCCGAGGCCCGCAGGCGCCGCCTGATGGTTGCGACCCCTCGCCTATGGCACTGCCAGGCGTTTGAACGACTCAACATAAACGACTGGCACTGCAGAAGCTAGGGTTTCCCAGGAAGTTGGGGTTTTCCCCGCACTTCGGTGAGCATCCGTTCGGCGAAATCGAGCCGTTCCTCGAGCTCATTGACCTTCGCCTCCGTCCTGAGCAGGCGGTCCTCCAGTCCGTCCAGTTGATCATTATCGATCGCTCCGGGGAGCTGGCGGCGGCGGAAAAACAGAACTTTGATGCCGAGCCCGGCCATGATCAGCGCGAAAGCGCCTGTCCCGAACGTAACAATGACTTTCATGGCAGTGCCGAAATCGAACACTAGGACCTCGGTTTCTCGTGATCGGTCAACACGGGCAGGAACGGCACCCAAGGCCCAACCTCGGCGCGGTACTGTTTGGCCATGACGCGCGCAACCTGCGCGATGTGCCCGAGGTCGTGGACGACCCACGCGGCCAGCAATTGCCGCAGCGTGACTGCGCCGAGGCTGGGATGCTCACCGCGGAGGCTGAGCTGCTCGTCGGTCAGCTGCCACGACGCGAGGACTCGAAGATTCTCGGCGCGCAACCGGGCGAACTCGTCGAGCAGGGAATCGAGCGTGCGGTTCGCGTTGCGGGCGCGGTGGCGGAAGCGATCGTACGGCTCGAAGCGGCGGTTCCCGCCCTGCGCCAGGATAATGCGGGCGCGAGGCATCCAGTCCGTTTCCTCACCGTCGATCAAATGCCCGATGTTGTCGAAGGGGCTGAACGTGTCCGGCCCTTCCGTGCCGCGCGCCCATTCCGTGCCGACCGCGAGCAGCAGCGCCCGCAACGTCGCGGGGGTCCGCTCCAATACGTCGATCGATCGCCGGAGGTCGAAATCCATCACCGCGCTTCCGTCCCTTCCCAGTGTAATCGATGCGCTATGCGGTGGATGACCGGCGCTAGTAAGAGGCCCGCGACGCCGAGAAACAAACCACCGGCATAGAGGGCATAGAACCCCGCGAACACCTTCCCTCCGTTCGTTTGGGGAGCGTTCACGGGACCCATTCCGCCGAGCAGCATCGCCGTATTCAGGAAGGCATCGCGCCAGGGAAGCCGTTCGTAGTGTTCGTAGCCCCACACGCCGACCAGCAGCGAGAAACCAACCGACACCAAGGCCACAACCAAGTGATTCGCCATGCGCCGCGCGAAGCGCCTTGGCGACAGCGGTGGGGTGCGACGGCTCTCGTACATCATGTCCCGCCCTAGCCGCGCCTCGGGGTCGTGGGTGGTTCGGGGTCACGCGGAATCCGGGCAGGCTCCCACGGCTCGGGCGGACGTGGCTTGGGGGGCTCCGGCAGCTTCACCGGTCCCGGTTCCTTCTTCCAGAGCGGAGGCAAGTCCATAATCTCTCCTTCTTAATTGTTGGGTCTTCAGGACTTCCTGACGAGCGCGACCGGTATTG
>WNFX01007055.1_pt2 | contig 12644 bp, 8 predicted proteins | sample 5400111 | NCBI WGS metagenome assembly WNFX01 (sample SAMN13153363, study PRJNA577476) | soil metagenome | isolation source: 40 cm soil or saprolite under grassland replicate 1 | place: USA:California | collected 2016-06-15
GCGTGCGGAGGTACTGCGAACGAGGGGGCCGGCGCCGAGCCGGCGGTCGTCGAACAGGTCAAGGGGACGGACATCGCGCGCGTCAAGTTGACGGCCGAGGCGGCGAAGCTGCTTGGCGTCCGAACGGACAGAGTTCGGAGCGAAGGCGCCGGAAGTCGCACAGTTATTCCGTACGACGCTGTGCTCTACGACCCGGACGGCGGCACGTGGACGTACACGAGCCCGAACCCGCTCGTCTACCAGCGGGCGGACATTCGCGTTGCTCGAATCGACGGCGTGTCGGCGTTCCTGACCAGGGGGCCGCCCGCCGGCACGCGGGTCGTCACGGCGGGGGCAACCGAGATCTGGGGCGTCGAGTACGGCGACATCGAGGAAGACTGACCGTGCCTTGCGTGGGGTCGAGCGGCGCATGAAAGGGCGGTTTCGCGAGTAATGCGGTGGATCGTCGGATCGAGCCTCAGATTCCGATTTTTGATCGTCGCCGTTGGCATCGCGATGCTCGCTTTCGGCGCCGCTCAGCTGCGCGCGATGCCCGTGGACGCATTTCCGGAGTTCGCGCCTCCGCGCGTCGAGGTCCAGACGCTCGCGCTCGGACTGACTGCGAAGGAAGTGGAAGAGCTGATCAACACGCCGCTCGAGCAGACGCTGACCGGCATTCCGGGTCTCGAGGTCATCCGGTCGAAGGCGGTGCCTCAGCTGTCCTCGATCGAGCTGCTCTTCCGGCCGGGAACGGATCTCCTGCGCGTGCGACAGCTGGTGCAGGAGCGCATGGAGGCGGTGACGCCGTCGCTGCCGACGTGGGCGGCACCCCCGTTCATCATGCCCGCGACCTCGAGCACCTCCCGGGTGATCAAGATCGGGATGTCCTCGAACACCGTGGGCGTCCTCGACCTCTCGACCATCGCCTACTGGAAGGTCCGAGCTCGGCTGCTGCGCGTGCCGGGCGTGGCGAATGTCGCGCTATGGGGCGAGCACCTGGAGCAGTACATGGTCGAGGTCGACCCGAGGCGGATGCGAGCGCAGGGCATCACGCTGGAGCACGTGATGGAGTCCACCTCGTCCGCGCTGGACGCGGGCCTGCTGCGATTCGCCGACGGACACAGGATCGGCACCGGTGGCTTCGTCGAGACCTCGAACCAACGGCTGGCCGTCGAGCACATCCTGCCGATCATCACGCCGAACGACCTGGCCCAGGTGGCGATCGCCGAGCGAGACGGCCAGTCGGTGCGGCTGGCGGACGTCGCCCAGGTCGAGAAGGGCACGCAGGGACTGGTCGGCGACGCGGTCGTCAACGGCAACCCCGGCCTTCTGCTGATCGTCGAGAAGTACCCATGGGGCAACACGCTCGACGTTACCCGCGGGGTGGAGGCGGCCCTGAAGGAGATGCAGCCGGGCCTGCCCGGGATCCGCTTCGACACGCACGTCTTCCGGGCTGCCAACTTCATCGAGACCTCGCTGCACAACCTGACCGTGTCGCTGCTGATCGGCGCGCTGCTCGTCGTGCTCGTGCTCGGCGCGTTCCTCTTCGAATGGCGCACCGCACTGATCAGCGTCACGTCGATTCCGCTGTCGCTCGTTGCAGCCGCCCTCGTCCTCGAAGCACGGGGCGAGACCGTCAACGTGATGGTGTTGGCGGGGTTCGTGATCGCGCTCGGGGTGGTCGTCGACGACGCGATCATCGACATCGAGAACATCTGGCGCCGACTGCGTCAGCACGGCGCGGCAGCCACGCGCCGAGCGAAGGCGCGAATCGTCCTCGAGGCCTCGCTGGAGGTGCGGAGCCCGATCGTCTACGCAACGCTGATCATCATCGCCGCCCTGATTCCCGTCTACCTTCTGCACAGCCTGACGGGCGCGTTCTTCAGGCCGCTTGTGCTCTCCTACGGCCTGGCGGTGCTCGCGTCGCTCCTCGTCGCCCTGACGATAACGCCCGCGCTGAGCCTGATCCTGCTCTCCAGGGGGCGGCTCGACCACCCTGATCCGCTGACCGTGCGAGCGCTTAAGCGCGGATACGCCGCGGTTCTGACGCGGGTGGTCCACCGACCTCGGTGGGCGTACGTCGTCGTGGCTGTCACCTCGGCCGCCGGACTCGCCGTCGTACCGTTCCTCGGTGAGTCGCTGATCCCGGAGTTCAAGGAACGGGACTTCCTCAGCCACATCATCACGAAGCCCGGTACCTCACTTCCGGAAGAGCGTCGTATCGTGACCACAGAGCAGCGCCAGCTCGCCACAATTCCGGGTGTCACCCACGTCGGGACGCACATCGGCCAGGCGTTCCTCGCCGACGAGACAGTCGGGGTCAACTTCGTTCCAAGAGGGCGTTCCGCAGATGGAGGTGAAGGTGAACCTCGCCGCGGCGCAGCGCTACGGCGTGAAGCCGGGCGACGTCCGCAGGGCGGCGGCCACCCTGGTCGAGAGTGAAGAGGTGGGCGACATCTTCAGAGGCGGCAGGGCATACGACGTCCACGTGTGGAGTACCCCCGAGACGCGCAACAGCGTTCAGAGCATCTACAGCCTTCCGATCGATACACCCGGCGGCGGACATGTGCTCCTGGGGCAGGTGGCGCGGTTGCAGATCAAGCCGTTGCCGAACGTGATTCACCACGAGCAGACGCAGAGGGTGATCGACGTCTTCGTCGGCGTGAAGGGACGTGATCTCGGCTCCGTCGCCCGCGACGTCGAGGAGACGGTCGAAAACACCAACTTCCCGCTCGGGTACCACGCTGAGGTGCTCGGCGAGTACAAGGAGCGTCAGTCGGCGCAGAAGCGCCTGCTTCTCTACGGGATTGGCGCCGCGGTCGCGATCTTCCTCCTGCTCCAGGCATCGTTCGGCAGCTTCCGCCTGGCCGCTCTGTCGTTCTTCACCCTGCCGATCGCGCTGGTCGGAGGGGCGCTCGCGGCGTGGCTCGGCGGAGGCGTCCTTTCCCTCGGCTCACTCGTCGGCTTCTACACCGTGTTCGGGATCGCCGCGCGGAACGGGATCCTGATGATCAACCACTTCCAGCACCTCGAGCGCGACGAGGGAATGACCTTTGGCCGCGCGCTGGTCCTGCGCGGCGCGCTCGAGCGGCTCTCGCCGATCCTGATGACGACGCTCGCGACCGGCCTCGCACTCGTGCCGCTCATCGTCTCCGGCGACGTTCCCGGCCACGAGATCGAACACCCCCTGGCCGTGGTCGTCGTCGGCGGCCTCGTCACCTCGACGCTGCTCAACCTGTTCGTCGTGCCGTCGCTGTACCTGCGTTTCGGTAGGGCGAATCGTCAGGCAACTCCTTGAGGGCGCCGTGCATTCCACATTGATCTCATCCGCTCACCATCTTCTCGAGTCTCGGACAGGAGGATCGGGTGATTAGTCGCCGCCGAGTCGGTCTCAAGCTCGTGAAGGCCCGCCTGAACGCCTTCGCCGCCGTCGCCTCGGTGGCGGCCCTCCTGCTCGTCGCGGCTGCATGCGGCGAAAGTCGATCCAACACGGCGTCCGGCACGTCGCCGCCGGCCAAGAGGATCTCGGCGGGGGACTTCTCCCGCGCGGGCTTCGACCACTCGACGGTCGTCGACAATCCGTGGCTCCCGCTGAGGCCGGGGAGGATGCTGGTGTTCGAGGGCTCCACCTTTGAGGACGGGGCCAGCATCTCGCACCGCCTGGTCTCGACGGTCACCGACCTCGTCAAGCCGGTCGCGGGCGTACGCAACGTCGTCGTCTGGGAGCAGGACTGGCGCGGAGGCACACTTGCCGAGGCGGAGCTCGCCTTCTTCGCGCAGGACAACGAAGGCAACGTATGGCACCTTGGCGAATATCCGGCGGAGTACGAGGACGGGAAGATCGTCGCCACTTCCGCCTGGATCCACGGCATCGATGGAGCGAGGGCCGGGATCGCGATGATCGCCCACCCGCGGCTCGGTGCCGCTGACTACGCGCAGGGCTTCGCCCCGCCGCCTGTCAACTGGGCCGACCGCGGACAGACGTACAAGGTCGACCAGCGAACCTGCGTTCCGGCGGGCTGCTACAAGGGCGTCCTCGTCATCCGCGAGTTCGAGCGGAGCAAGCCGGATGCATCACAGCTCAAGTACTACGCCCGCGGGCGCGGCAACGTCCGCGTCGGCTGGCTCGGAGCGAATGACGAAGACCACGAGGTCCTGGTCCTGACCCGAGTCCGGAACCTCGACGCGCAGGCCATGGCCCCCGTCCGCAGGCAGGCACTGCTCCTCGAGCGGTACGCCTACGAGGGGAGCAAGGCCGTCTACGGAGGCACTGCACCTAGCACGCGGAGATAGCCGCGCACCCTCGTCGTGATACCGACGTTGGCACTCGCCGTGTCACACGGTGAAGGGCCATTGCCTGTGGTTAGTGGCAGGTCCCGGAACCGGCGTCGGTGAACGTCCCTCCTGCGACGGGGACGAACTCGAACTCGTAGCCGCTCGGGCGCAAGACCATCTTCAGCACTCCGTAAGTCCGGTCGTTCGATGCCTCTATGTTGGGAGCCGTGCCCGTGAACGGATAGAGGCTGATCCCACCCGTGCCGACCACGAACGCGCGGAGTCCGCGAGCTGCGTCCGGCCGGTCGCTCAGGTTCTGCGGCGCGAAGCGCTGGTAGTCGTGGTTGGACGCCTGGAGCAGAACGTCGGCATTGCCCTCATAGAGCGCCTGCACCCACGGCTTGAGCCCGTTCTCTCGGGTGTGCGTTCGGGTCGGTCGCGTCCAGTAGGGCTCTTGCATGAAGGCAAGAGTGCAGCGCTTCTTGCTCGCGGCCAGGTCTGCCTTGAGCGCCGTTGTAATTCCCGCTACGTCGCAGCGATAGCGAACAGCGGCCGAGGGCAGACTGATGATGTGCCAGGACCCGAGGTCGAACGAGTAGATCTTCATCGCCGGACGGCCCCAATAGTTTTGATAGCGGGCGTCGGTGCAGGACGTCACGTCGTGCGTCGGGCCGGCGGTGGGGTAGATAATCGGGTAGAGGCCCTTCGGCTTCGGCCCCCAGATCTTGTCGTAGCCGCTCAGGATGGTGCCGATGTTGTCGTACTGGAAGTCCCCGATCCCGAGGTGCGCGACGGGATTGATACGGGCGACGGCGTTCTTGACCGCGATGTCCTCAGGGTCAGTCGCCGATGACGTGTGGTCGCCGACTGCCGTGATGACAGGATCGGGTGCCGATGAGGCGACGACGCGCAAAAAGCCCGTTCGTACGCTTCGCGGCCCTCCTCGCGCGGCGCAGATGTAGCGGTAACGGCCGGCTTTTCGGAAGCTGACCGTGAGTGCTCGTGTCTGGCCGGGGCGGACGAACGGCGTGTGTCTGCGCGCGATAGAGAAGGACCGGGGGCGCCGGCCGACGTTCATCGCCTTGAATCGGAGGCTGCCGATCTTGACGCTCGTCGCCGAGAGCCGGCAGACAGACTCGCTCATCCGCACGATGACGGGCTGGGCGACGGATCCCAAGGGACGTGTCTGAGCCTGCAGCGCCATCAGCGAGCCGGCAATCACTACTCCGCTAGATGCCGCGGCCAAGCGGATCGCCACCCTTTTCAACGTCTTTGCCTGCCCTAGAAGCTGCCTTGTCACCCTGCCTACCAGTTGAGGCCGCCATCGGTAGCCGGCGTCAGTCACAGGGAGATTCCGAGACGAAGCCCCGTTCGGGAAGAATTGAATCTCAGGCTGCGTCAGACGCCGCAGTCGCCCGAGAGTGTGACGCCCTCGCCTCCAACAAGCAAGCCGCGAGAATTGGCAGCGGCACAGCGCACACGGTGGATCTGGAGAAGATCGTCCTCTTAGCTTGCAGAGGCAGAAACGCTCGCCGACCCCCGAAGCGGTACGTCATTGCTGAACCGAATCGCCCCGCCGCACTGCCCAGGCAGCTTCAGCAGGAGGAAGTCGTGGCTGCTGCCGTCCTGACGGAGGCGCGGCTGGCCGACGACGAGGAGGGTCCCCTGTGTCGCCTTCCCGCATTGAGTTCCTCTGGCGGACAACACCCGCACCGTCAATCGCACGCGGGTCAGGTCGCCGAATCGCTCGAGCCGGAGTTTCTTCGCGCCGAGCACTAGCGACCAACCCTCGCGGCGAAGAAGGAATGAGCCCTGCGCCGAGGCCACACCTGGGAGATGCCGCACACCCGGCTTGAAGCGGGCGCTCACCCGGCCTCGCAACGCATACCCGTTGGTCGATTGCCCTCGTACGTGAACGTCGATTGCGTGCACGCGGCTCTTTACACGGAGCGGAACTACGAACGATTGCACGGCCAGTTCCTCACCGTTGGCGGTCCGGACGTGGGCGATCGCGGTTGACTTGTACGTGCCGATCTTCCGCGGGGCCCGGACGAGCATGTGCAGGCGGACGCGCTGCTGGGGCGGTAACAACGTCGCAAGCGACCAGAGCAGCGTCCCGCCGACGCGCCTCGGCTCGGAACTCGTGGAGCCGCTCGTAGTTCGAGTGACGTAGCGGAACGCAGTTGTGGGCAGGTCGAGCCCTAGCGAATCGATCGAAAATGGAAAGGAGTTGGGGTTGGGCAGGGTGACTGTGTAACCCGTCCGTTGCCCCGGAAGTGCCAACCCCACATCGGGCGTCAGGACGAGCGGGGTAAACACATGCTGTACGAGTTCCGCGATCGTCGTCGGGAGGTCGGCACTCACCCCGTCCCGCGCCGTGCCCCCTGAGTACGCGCCCGCAGCAAGAGACTCATAACAGCCAAGTGCAGCCGTGGTATAGGCCGAGACTTCGCGCACCATGATCAGCGTTCGGCGCGTGGCGCGCATGCGCTCGAGCTCCTGCGGGGTCGAGAGTCCGTGCGGATCCCGGGAGCGATCCCTGCATCCGGGAAGTCCTGCAGTGCCCGCCCCGTTCGGTTCGGCATCGCCCAAGACGACCAGGACCTTGCGAGCCTCCGGGCGCCAGCCGATTGCCGGATCGCTGTAGCTGTTGTGGAAGCCAAGGTTGTACGACTCTGCGGGCCCGTTCCCCGGGGTGGGGTTCGAGGAAGTCCTAATCCGGCCAAGCGCGTGCTCGACTTGCGCCGGGTCACGAGTCATCGGCTGGAGAAGCTCATACTCGCCGGCGGGATTCCGGAAGTCACGGAACACCACCACGGCGAAGTGAGTATCGGGTAGCAGCGCCGTGACCCCTTCGACCGCCCGGGTGTCGTCACGCAACGTCTGGGCGCTCACCTTGCTCATGCTCCCGGTCCCGTCGACCGCGATTTCGACGTCAAGCTGCGTTGGAGCCGCGGCCGGCGGGGCTGCTGCCGCGGCCCCCGAACGGCCCCCAGCTATGAAAGCGAACGCCAAGATCCCACCCAGGACTACCCCGAGCAGGACGAGCTTCGGCGTCGCGCGGATCATCGTCTCCCCAACCTCCGTTCTATCCAAGTAAAGGCGGAAGAGTTGACTTGTCAAGGTCGAGGGACCCCGCAGCGCCCAGGCGGACCCTTGACAGCGGTGGCCGGGAGCGCGATCTTCGCACCAGAAAGGAAGGGACCGATGCGCTTGGCGGCGTGGCGCTACCGGGGATCGAGGGCTGGCAGTTCCCTAGCCGGCCGCCGGCTCACCGTCTTCTCAATAGGTGTCGCGTTCCTGAGTATTGCCTCGTTCGTTGGGGGCGCCAGCGCCGCGACGCCGGTGCGTGGCGTGCCGGGCGACCGGTGGGCCGACGTGGTGGTCGGCCAGCCTGAGTTCGGTCAGATCACACCGAACCAGGTGACGGCCAGACGTCTCTTCAACCCCGGCGGCGTGATCGTTGATCGCTCTGTCAGGCCTGCGCGGGTGTACGTCTACGACGGCGGCAACAGTCGCGTGCTGGGCCTCTCCCACCTCGGGCACGTCGCCGGCGGGCCCGACGCCGGCAAGCCGTGCACGTCAGACTCTGATGCTCCCGGCTCGTTCTGCCTGATCGACGAGGGTCGCGGCGCCGACCTCGTGCTCGGACAGCCGGATTTTACGCATTCGGGGTGCAACGGCGACGGAAACTTTCAGACGTATCCGGTACGCGCGCCGGCGAGCGCCGCGACGCTCTGCACGATGCCCGTCGACCAGGTGTCGCCGCTCGAAGGCGGCTCTTTCGCGGAGATGGCTGTCGATCCGGCGAGCGGCGACTTGTACGTGCCCGACTTCGACAACCATCGCGTCCTCCGCTACCGCTCGCCGTTCACCAGCGACACGATCGCGGACAGCGTCTGGGGACAGCCCGATTTTGCCGGCAATTCGTGCAACCGCGGGCGCGGCGTCGGTGCACCGGACGCGCGGAGCTTTTGTTTCCGCAGCCCTCTCAACGAGGGATTCGTCGCAGGGGTGGCGCTCGACCCGGACGGAAGCCTCTGGGTCGCGGACAACCAGAACAACCGCGTCCTCCGCTTCCCCCGCGATGTCGCAACGGGTCTCCCCGGCCACGTCGCCGACCTCGTCCTCGGCCAGCCGGACTTCAGCTCCTGGTTGCCCGGCGCGGCCCTCGACCGTATGCGGGCGCCGGCAGCGGTCCGGGTCGACGCGAACGGCGACGTGTACGTAGCCGACTCGTTGAACGGCCGCATCCTCGTCTTCGAGCCGCCGCTCGCCTCCGGAATGGCGGCGACCCGCACGCTCGGCAGCGGCTTCCGGCTCCCGACCGGGCTCGAGTTCGATCCCGGGACCGGCGGCATCTGGGTGAGCGACCGGCTGAACAACCAGCTCCTCCTCTTCGTGGACGGCCACGTGAGCAAGGTGCTCTTCAAGGACGTCGAGGACGACAGCGGCACGTGCGGGGGCGCTTACGTCGGGGATGGAGGCAACTTCTTCTCGCCAGGCGACAACGCGTTCGTGGCCTCCTACAACATCTGCGACTCGGCGGGCTCAATCGGAATCGACGCGGACAACAACGTGCTCGTCGCCGGATCGAGCTTCGTCCAGGACGTGTGGCGCTTTCCATCGCCCCTGCCGGATCCCCGGTTGGGCTTCGCCCACTCAGCGGACGCGCGGCTGTTCCCGCCCTACCAGTTCGCGACGCATAACGAGATCGGCCTCGCCGGCATCTACTCCGCGCGCGGGGTCGCAGTCGCGCGGGACCAGCTGATCGTGGCGGACTCTGGGCGGCTGCTCTTCTGGAACCATCCGCGCGGCCTCCGCAGCGGGCAGGCGGCCGCCGGGTTCGTCGGCCAGTCCGACCCGCGCGTCGAGTTTCCGCCGTTCTTCGGCCGCATCCGTAACGACCGTGAAGGTCGGCTGTGGGCGATCCGTGGGAACGCCGTGCTCGTGTACATGCTCCCGCTCGCGAGGGGCGCCAAACCGATAGCGACTCTCGCCGCGCCGATCCCGGTGCTTGGCGGCGGCGAGCTCTCGTGGGGTGACTCGCTCGCGATCGGCGGCATCGCGCCCAATCGGGACGGCACCGCTGTCTGGCTGGCCGAGCCGCGTCGTCACCGCGTGTTCCGTGTCCGCAACCCCCTGACGCGCCCCGTCGTCGACGTCGTGCTTGGTCAGAGCGACCTCGCCGGCACCGCGTGCAACCAGGGCCGCGGTGTCGCGGCGCCTACCCGCGACAGTCTCTGCGATCCCGGCGCAGTCGCCCTAGACCGTCACGGCAACGTCTGGGTTTCCGACCACGCACTCGAGGTCAAGGGAAACCACCGGCTGCTCGAGTATGACGCCGAGCTCTTTCGGCAGCCCGCGACCAGCGCCGGCTTCGGGATCCAGGCGACCCGCGTCTTCGGGACAGGCGGCAGCTTCACCGGTCCTTCGTGCCAGGACGCACTCTGCGGCCCGTGGGAGCCCGCGTTCAGCGTGCACGGGCAGATGGTTGTCGGCCTGAACGGCGTCATCGGTTCACCGTTCCCGCTCGTCTATGACGATCCGCTCAAGAGCGACCGCCCTGACAGCGCCCTGAACGACTTCCACTCTATGGCGTACGCGGCCGCCTTCGACGACCGCGGCAACCTCTACGTCGCCGACCTGAACCGCGACCGGGTTCTCGTCTACTGGCGGCCGTTCGCGCACTGAGTCGCGTACCTGCTTGAGCTCGCGGCAGAGAGCGTCGAGCTCGATCGGTTCGAGCTCACGCTGATCAAGGATCTCCGCGAATGCATCGGGCGAAGCGAGCCCGATTCTTCGGCGGCTCGAGCAGCTGCTGCAACTGCTCGCTCGACACGGCAAGAGTCGCGCTGCGACGTTTCGCCTTGGCAGTCGTGCCCTTCAGTGGGACACTTTTGGGTGAGTGAAGCTAGCTGCGGCGCTAATTCTTCCGGCCCTGATCGTGCTCGGAATCGCGACCTTCGAAACGCGGGTTCTTCTCAGTCCGGGGTCGAACAAACCTACACAGGGAATCGTCTGGAACAACCAGACCTTCACGACTCGGGCGGAATTCGCGCGCTGGCTTCGTTCGCGCGGCACCTCTTACCGCGTTTGGGCTCGTCAGCACCCATCGTTCACGGGCGTCGAACCCAGTCGCGAGGCGCAGCCGAGGGCGAAGGTCGAGGGAGCGCGCCAGAAGCGTTCCTTTTGGAGCCTCGAACGCGTGGCTGGCGCCGCCGCCGTTCTTGCACTTGTCGGGCTTGGCATCGTGTTCGTTCGCTGGCGTCGGCGTCCCCGTACTGACCAGTCGCCGGTGTCGACGGTTGTTGCGGCCGTCTCGACGCTTCGAACGTGGCTTCCCCGTCCTGTCACGGAGGCGGTCGAGGAATCTCCTTGGGAGGCCGCCGCCGTGGTGGCGGTATTACCTCTCCTCGTGTACGTCGGGTTGCTTCTCATCCAGGCGTGAGTCCTCGGCTGCGAACCGGAGTGAGGCAGCGTGATCGTGCCCATGTCCGCCTCGGGCTTGCGAAAGCGAACTCGGGGTTGAGCTGAGTCTCCCGAACAACGCTCACAGCGTCGCCGACCTCACCCGCAAGCGCGGCGACGTCGCAAAGTCGCTTCGCCTCTGTAGCGAAACGTTCGCGATGAATCGACGACTCGGCAACGAAGCGCAACGTCGCCTCGTGTCTGCCGGCATTGCGAGCGTCCTGGCGGGGGCGAGGACGATAAGCCGGCGGCAACGATCTGGGGCACGGCATACGCCGCCAAGAGGCGTTTGCGTTCCGCGCGCGCCTACCTCCGGCTCGCCAATCCCCAGTCGAATTCACGTAGGCAAACGTGGCTGCTTCAAGATTCGCACTTGACGAATTCACTGGTTTCGATTCATACTCGTATCCGTTAAAAAAATAGGCCGTCCGGCCTATTGAAGGCGTCAACCAAAGCTCGGACGATGTCTCAGTCGCCGCATGCTGCGGCCCCCTCGACTAGAGGGAGGCGACACGATAGGGTTGTTTGGGGAGAGGGAGGTTCGAATCGATGAAGCATTACGGTCCCGGCGGGGGGCGGACACCGTTGGCCACCCGGCCTTTTGATGGTGCCCCTGCGAAGGGATCGTCTACGTGTCGCCGCACATCGTTCGACGAGAGGGAGCGACGCTATGGCGTGGTTTGGGGAGAGGGAGGTTCGCCCAGAGGGCGAAGCCGAAGCCGTTCAGACTGTGGGCGGAGCTTGGAATGAAGGATCGCCTTTGGCGCCGGCCCGTTGGCCGTGCGCTCATGGCGAGGTAGGTCCGCGAACCGAGGGGAAATTCCCGTCAGACGACGGACCGGGAGTCGAAGCCCGGAGTGTGCTCGAGCGCGCTGGTTCCCCCTCTGTGGCCGCGGCGTACGCGACCAGTGACAACGGCAATGAAGAAGCAAACGCCGAAATGCCGCGCGTCAGCGTCGTGATCCCTGCGATTAATGAGGCGCGCAACCTTCCGCACGTGCTTGCGGATCTTCCTTCGGACGTCTTCGAGGTCGTTCTCGTCGACGGCCGCTCCACTGATGGCACCGCCGAGGTCGCCCGGGCCCACTATCCCACGGTCCGGATAGTCGGCCAAAGCGGCCGAGGTAAGGGCGACGCTCTCGCCTCAGGCTTCGCGGCTGCCAGCGGCGACATCATCGTGATGCTGGACGCCGACGGATCGGCGGACCCGGCAGAGATTCCACGATTCGTGGACGCGCTGAGAAGCGGAGCAGATTTCGCCAAGGGCTCGCGATTTGCAGACGGCGGCGGTAGCAGCGACATCACGGTCATCCGCGGTCTTGGGAACCGCTTTCTCGTAACGCTCGTGAACCTTCTCTACCGCACCGACTATTCGGACCTCTGCTACGGATACAACGCCTTCTGGTCTCGTTGTCTGGAGCGCATCAACGTCGACTGCAACGGGTTCGAGGTGGAGACGTTGATCAACATCCGCGTCGCGAAGGCGAAGCTCCGCGTGATCGAGGTGCCCAGCTTCGAGCGAGATCGGCTCTTCGGGGAGAGCAATCTACGGACGTTCCGCGACGGATTCCGTGTCCTTCGGACCATCGTGGGTGAGCGGTTTAGGCGGGCGGACGCAATCGAAGCCTCAGCCTCTACCGCAAATGCCGGTATTCAGTGAATTTGTGGCGCTCCGACCGGGCGGGCCTGAAGGCCCGTAGGGGCGCCATTCACTGGGTGCGTCAGGCGACACGGGTTGCGGCAGCCAGCCTGGCCGGCGTCCCCACCATTCAAATCGGCAAGGAGACGAAAGCTCAGACGTTCACGCTCGCAGCCGACAACATCGCCGTCCGGAGTCCCGGCAGCTGATGGCAGCGACAGCGCGACAGCCTTCGACCTCGGTCGTGATCTGCGCGTACACGCTCGATCGGTGGCGAGAT
>WNFX01007708.1_pt1 | contig 12643 bp, 18 predicted proteins | sample 5400111 | NCBI WGS metagenome assembly WNFX01 (sample SAMN13153363, study PRJNA577476) | soil metagenome | isolation source: 40 cm soil or saprolite under grassland replicate 1 | place: USA:California | collected 2016-06-15
ATCAAATTGCTTCACATAGCTCGTTAAGGGATCTTCCCACGTGGGGTTCCACTCCATTTCTCTTCCTCCTCCTTAGAAAACTTTTCTTCTCCTCTTTCTTACGTTGGGAGGGGGACTTGAGTTATGAGTGGATGTCAGTCTCCTGATCTTCACCCGAATTTGTGGAGACCCCAAAGAGGGGATTTAGCACATCACTTGTTCGTAGCTAAGGGGACTCATGTAGTTCAAAGTTGAGTGTCTTCTGGTTCGATTGTAAAAACTTTCGATGTAATCAAAGGTGGCGAGCCTTCCCTGTGCTCGTGTCTGAAACGACTCGCCATCAATGCATTCCCCTTTGAAACGGTGAAAGAAACTTTCCATAGCGGCATTATCGTAGCAATCGGCAGTCCGGCTCATGCTTGTTCGTATGCCTTCTTGTTGCAAGAGTGCTTGATAGCTCTCGCTCGTGTAGGTACTCCCCCGATCAGAGTGATGGAGCAACCCAGCTTCTGGACGGCGACGAGTGACGGCCATCTGTAGAGCTTGTACGACCAGAGTGGCATCTTGAATTGCCGCCATAGACCATCCTACCACCATCCGAGAAAACAAATCAAGCACAACCGCAAGATATAACCAGCCTTCTGCTGTCCAAATGTAGGTGGTATCAGCCACCCATTTTTTATCAGGCTGGTCGGCGCTGAAGTCGCGCTATCGCCTCGTTGGGAGCCACTTGTGCGCCTGGCTCGCTTCTGGTAGTGACAGTGCGATGGCGTGGACGTTGCGCAAAGAGTCCTTGTTCTCGCATCAGACGAGCTACCCGTTTGCGGGCGCAATGAATGCCCTGTGCGCGCAACTCTGCATGAACACGTGGACTGCCATAGACACGGCGATTGGCCTGGAAAGCCACTTTCACTTGCTCTGCTAGTTGGGCATCTTCTCGGCTATGCTGACTGGGAGCCCGTTTGCGCCAGGCATAGTATCCACCCGACTTCCACCTCCAGCACTCGACACATCACTGTTATTGGATACTCATGCTGGTACTCGGCGATGAACCGATATTTCAGTGCTGGCTGCGCGAAAAGATGCCGATAGCTTTTTTTAGGATGTCGCGCTCCTGCTTCACGATTTCCAATTCTCGCTTGAGGCAGCGTACTTCCTCGCGCTTTCGCCGTTTGATGCCCACTGCCTGGGAAGGCTTCGGGGCCGTGCTCGGTCAACTCCTTACGCCATTGATGAATCGAGGTATCTGAGATGCCCAACTCACGTGCCACTTGCGCGATCGATTTGCCACTGGTCTGCGCCAGCTGCACAGCTTCTCGCTTAAACTCTGCGGTATAGGTCTTTTGCACTTTTTGCATGATCCTGCTCCTCCTTCTGGAATAGTATATCCTAAGCTTTCACTCTTCCACAAATTCGGGGCAAGATCACTCCATACTCTTGAAAAAGGGCTTTTAGTGAGAGCCATGTCATAATTTGAGAACTGCATGAAGCAAGAAGCAATTTGTCATTATACTGATACTCCTTTGACTCTGCCTCGAGGTGGTCATGCGGCAAGTAGGCAGCACTACCAATACCCTCAAATGACTAGGAAGAATCTTTCAGTACCCTCAAAGCGGGTCGAGACCTTGCCGCTCGCCGCCGCGGGTACGTCGCTTGTGGCGGGAGGCGCCTTTCAGTACCCTCAAAGCGGGTCGAGACCTTGCCGCTGGCACGCTGTTCGTGCCATTGCACCTCGCGAGCTGGACTTTCAGTACCCTCAAAGCGGGTCGAGACCTTGCCGCTGATCCAGAAGGATCATGGTTTCAAAGATCACCTTGTCTTTCAGTACCCTCAAAGCGGGTCGAGACCTTGCCGCGGCCCGGATGTCTAGGGGTGCGGATCATCGATCATCCTTTCAGTACCCTCAAAGCGGGTCGAGACCTTGCCGCATCGCTCAGTTCAATGGCGCGGGACTGCCGACCGAAGCTTTCAGTACCCTCAAAGCGGGTCGAGACCTTGCCGCACACCGGCGGCAGCATCACCGATGGCGGTCATCCAGCTTTCAGTACCCTCAAAGCGGGTCGAGACCTTGCCGCTTGAGATGGTTCATGACCTCATGGTAATGTTCAAGCCTTTCAGTACCCTCAAAGCGGGTCGAGACCTTGCCGCCTTCACTGAGGATATCGGCTACCGGATTGCCGTATGCAGTTGAACTTTCAGTACCCTCAAAGCGGGTCGAGACCTTGCCGCGACGCGCTCTATCCGCTTATCCAGGTCAAAGTTCCGCTTTCAGTACCCTCAAAGCGGGTCGAGACCTTGCCGCCCACTATCTACTATGCCATTTGTCCCGTTTGCGATAGTTCTTTCAGTACCCTCAAAGCGGGTCGAGACCTTGCCGCTATCACAACACTTTCAAGCGGAGGAGGAAACACAACCTTTCAGTACCCTCAAAGCGGGTCGAGACCTTGCCGCGTTCAATCGACTCTATGGTTCACTCCGTACTTCAGACTTTCAGTACCCTCAAAGCGGGTCGAGACCTTGCCGCTAAAGCGACTCATAGCAATCTGCCCATTGGCAGGAACTTTCAGTACCCTCAAAGCGGGTCGAGACCTTGCCGCCGCCGCTCCATTGAAACGATTCTCTTCCAACATGTACTTTCAGTACCCTCAAAGCGGGTCGAGACCTTGCCGCCGCCGGTTTCTAAAAATGTTACGCTCTCATTTGAAGCATTTTCTTCGGTCTAAGCCATTTCCTGGTCATTTTAACGGGGCGATTGCAAAGGTGTAACAAGCTTTAGTATAAACACTAGGCCCATCCGTTCGCAAGTCACTTTTTGTGCTCAAAGCTGGGGGAGTTGCGAGGATCGATCATACCTCTCCTTGCTCTTCTCATGAGCCTTCACCCACTTTTGTCTCATTTTTGCCCCCCCATTTCTCCTTCTCACTGACGGTTGGAACAGACGAGTTGCGAAAGCCCCTCTTCTACAGCCCCCAGCGGGCCAATGTGACAATGAACTACCTTGGCTTGTTCGTTAGAGGACGTCATTACAGAAATGACGAAATTCGCAACTGACACAGATGGCCTGACGATCCGGTGGCGGTGGGAGTGCTTCGCGCTCGATCGTTGCTCGGATCGCTGAGACCGTTCCATGGACACGGTTTTTGAGTTGCCTAGTGAAAGTGATGGGCTCTGCCCGGCGGAGCGGCAGGAGATAGAGGAAGCCTCGATGAACGGGGATATTCCACAGCGTCTCGACCAGAAGTCCATACGCGGCGAGTTGGAGTTTGACGTGTGGACCCGGTTTACGGTCAGAAAGCTTGTACTCGACGACAATGCCTTCGGCCCCTGGTGCCTCTTTTCCTGGAGTGATGATCAAGAGGTCGAGCTGGCCCGATAAGCCGAGAGCTGGAGAGCGCATGGGGACATCAAAAAAGCGCTCTCCTTCTGTCAGGCCATAGCTGCGCAACAGTCGCCGCTCTTCTCGTTCGCGTTCTTCCGTGTGTCGCAGGATGCCCTCTTCCATTTTGCCAGTGATTGGTCGGATACGTGGAAGACAGTAGCGGTAGAACACAACACGGGGGCAGTAAGACCACTGTTTCAAGTCGGTCACTTCCAGCAAGAAAGGATCTTGTCCCTGATCAGTTTGCACGAGATGCTCCTTTCTTTAAAAAGGTGAGTTGTTTTGAGAGCTCCAGATCGCGCGCGCAAAGAGGGATCAGTCTCACATCGGCTGATTTGTCTTGCAAGACTCGCCGGATCTTGAGCAGCAATTCCTCCTGGAGCGTGCGAGGAAGGTTGCCCCAGAAGGCACTATACTGAATTCTTTCTAGCCCGTAGTCCAGGCAGAGGTCAGCGACTCTGGTACGAGCCCGGTCATCAGTAATGTCGTAGATGAGCAGATAGCGCATATTCCTACCAACTCGCAATAAACGGTTCGTAGCTTTCACGCTCACGCCTTACGAAAGTAGCGATATGCCTGGCCTGAGACTGGAGAATGACGGCGAAGCGCTGGCGCTTGCCTTCGTAACGGTCGATCGAATCCATGCGGTTCTTGATATGTTCGGCCAGGCGTTTGCGTGTTGGCTCGTCGAGTCGCTTGTTTTCGTCGAGTGCAACCTCAAATTTGCGATTGACCAGACCCAGGATGGTACGATCGACAACGGTTTGGCGGAATTCCTCTATCAGGTCCAGTTCGAGCGATGGTTTTCCCGGCCTATCGGTGTGGATAAAGCCAGCATATGGGTCGAGACCTGCCAGAATCAGAGCGCGTTCGACCTGGGCGTAGAGGATGCCATAGCCGTAGTTCAATGCTGCATTGAGGGGATCGGTGGCGCCTTGCGTTTGACGCCCAGGCCACTCGAGGTCGGCCAGCAGGAGCCGCCGCACGCCGGTCCAGTAGCGTTCGGCTCCACGCCCTTCTGCTGCCAGAAGCTGCAGCCTGATGTCATCACACGTTTTCCCTGTAAAAGTCTCGGCTGCTAAGAGGGCATCGCGAACTTCGGCGACGATGAGCTGTACCTCCTCGAAACAAGCCGAATCGGTTTCACGCCGGTTTTTGGCCATAGCCCGCAGAAGGTTGACCTGGTTTTCGAGTTTGCCACGGACGAAGGCGTGCGCCAGGGTGACGCCACGTTCGTCGGTGTAGGCTTCGAGCTGGGCGCGGCGCGTCTGGATGGTTCCGGTGAGGCCGGACGAGTACAGGGTGCCGTAAGAGCGGCCGCTCCCGCTCACGAAGTGGATAGGGATGCCGTTTTCGCTACAGATGCGCACGACATCGCTGGTCAAGGCGACACCATTAGAGGCGATAAGCACCTGTTCGAGCATGACAAGGGGGACTTCTTGCAGCTTTTCCTTCTCGCGCATGACCCGCAGGCGACCCTGGTGTTTGCAGACCAGAACACCGGGTGTTTCGACAATGAGTTCCATGAGGACCTCCCGTTCGATGTGATTTCAGGGACGATTTAAATGCCTCTCTACAAATCCACCATCTCATTGAGCTCCCTCAGACGGGTCGAATACAAACACTTTCGTCCATGGTATAGACGCCGTTGCCTTTGGTGGTATCCTTGCCGACCTGCAAGACCATGCCCCAGGCAAGCAGGGGCAGCAATGGCTGGAGGTTGCCGCCAAAGGTGATTTCCCCCATCAAGCCACCGATGGGAGTAGATTTCCCCTGACGACGAGAATAACTGCTGACATCGGCCCAGGTGGTTTTATCCTGAAGCACCTCCACTGTACCAGCTACCTCGATGAGCCTGTCACGCTCCTCGCGTTCGAACATGCGGCCGCCATACTCACGCGCGAGGAAGTCGTGCCGCTCCAACAAGCGCTCTACCAGCGGGCGCAGCAGCGAGCACTTGACCAGCCTCTTGCCCTCGGTCAGTCGTAGTGGGGTGAGAAAGCGCAACGTCACCTGGCTGGAAGGAAGCCTCGAAGCGAGTGCCTCTGCATCAGCCCAGGTTGTGGGTAGATCTGGCACAGTGACACGATTGCTGAGGGAGGACTGTACGAGTTTCACCTCACCGGAGAGGAGATTGATTGCCTGCACCTGGTTGACGACAAAACAGCCGCGCCTCCAGTTATTTTCCTGGGTGCGGCGTCCAATACCGGCTTGAGCCATGTGATGCAGCGCCATAGCCACGTAAGGGAAGAGGTCGAGACGGCAGCCGAAGAGTGTCAGGCCAAAGCTGAATGGTTCACCAGGCGTAAAGGTGCGAGCGTGGTCAACAGGCCCACGAATTGCGCAACGAGATCTAGTTTGTAGCGGGCAGGCATAAAATGTGCCTCCTTTAAGGGAAGGATATAAAACTTTCCCAACAAGGAGGTAGACATGACTAGTATCGCTGATTCTTCGGTGATCATCCAGACCACTTCCGAAGCTGTCCCCTCGCCCCCCTGTTGGCTGGGGGAAGTCGTGCTCATCGTCCAGCATCTTCGGAAGCTGGGCGTCCTCGACGCTATCACCTCGCAGGTGCGCTTTGCCCGCCGCCGCTTCGGTTGCTATGAAGTGATCGACTTTCTCGCCGTCCTCTTCGGCTACGCCATCAGTGGCGAACGCACCTTGGAGGAGTTTTACGAGCGGCTCCTCCCCTTTGCACAGCCCTTCATGGCCCTATTCGACCGCGAGAAACTGCCCTCCCGCTCGGCCCTCTCGCGCTTTCTGGCGAGCGTGAGCCTTGAGGCCACTGAAACCTTGCGCACCCTCTTTCTCGCCGACCTGTTCGCACGCCCTGTGGACACAGAGCGACACACCGGCACCCTTGTTGATCGAGCAGGAAACGCCCGCGTGGTCTTTGACATTGATGGGACGCGGGAAGCCGCTCGGCAACGGGCGAGGCCTCAGGCAGAGGAATTGCCTCCACCACAGCGTCGCTTGAATAAGGTCTGTGCTCCTGGCTACACCGGGCGCAAGCGCGGGGAGGTCGTCCGGACGCGCACCGTGGTCTGAGCCTCGCCCACAGTTCCCAATGGCTGGGCAGTTTCGGAAACCGAGGCAATGGACTCTACAGGGAGGAACTGCGCCAGGGGCTGACCGCCATTGGGAGCTATCTGGAGGCACACCGTCTTTCGCCGACATCGGCCCTGCTGCGGTTGGACGGACAATATGGAACAGGGGCTGTCATCACCGATCTGGCAGGCTTCCCCTTCGTCATGCGCGGCAAAGATGACAGCGTGTTGGATCAGGAGTCGGTCCAAAGCCGTCTGCACTTGCCAGCTGACCAGCAGTTCAGCCGCCCAGAAAGTAGCCTGGTGCGGCAGCTCTACGACTGCCCCGATGTCCCGGTGGGCAAGACGGGCTCCTGCTGCCGTGTCGTCGTGGCCACCCACCCAGCAACCGAGAAAAAGAGCCGCATCGGTCACACCCGCAAGGGGGTGGTCTACGAACTCTTTTTCACCGATCTCCCGCAAGACGCCTTCACCGCCTCCGACGTGGTGGCGCTTTACTTGCATCGTGGTGCCTTTGAACCAGTACTCTCCGATGAAGACCAATAGCCGCGACCCCGACCGCTGGTGTAGTCACTCGCCCGCGGGACAAGAAGCCTGGCAGATCGTCTCGCAATGGGTGTGGAACCTCCGGCTGGAACTGGGGCATCAGCTCTCGCCCACTGCGCTGCGCACGACTGAGTTTGCTCCCCCGGTCCCCGAGACGACACCGGAGCAGGCACCTGTGCAGGGCTGTGGTAAACCTGCGGTCGCCTTGCCCTGGAAAGCGGGTCGTTTCTGCGGGCAGGATTTCGCTCTCCAGCCCGATGGGACGCTGGCCTGTCCGGCCCACGGATTGCGCAACGAGACGTATCGTCTGAGAAAAAATGGGAGGGAATGACCGCATCGAAAGGGTTGAAGAAGAACGAATGACTAGCCCCCTGATTGCGAGGGTTTGGAACAACAGGAACCGAGAAGGAAGGATATCATGCGGAAAATCATGGTCTTCAACGTCATCTCACTGGATGGGTATCACACCGGGCCAGACAACGATGTCTCAGTCATGTTCCCAATGATGGGAGGCGTCTTCGACACGTATACTGCCGAACTGCTTCGCAGAGCCGACTTGACTCTTGCTGGCCGTGTGTCCTTTCAGTTATTCAACAGTTTCTGGCCAGAGGTCGCTAAGAGTCTGTTATGAACTTTATGGGCAATGAGCCATTAAAAGGGCAAAACGATGCAACATGAGCACAGTAAAAGCCAACAAGTGAAGACCCGCCAATGTCTCTGGCAGGCGCTCATAGTCGCGAGCCAGGCGACGAAAACGCGTCATCCAGGCAAAACTGCGCTCCACCACCCATCGGCGTGGCAACAGGACGAACCCGCGTTTGGCCTGGGGCAATTTGACGACTTCCAAGCGCATCCCCTGTTCTTTGGCCGCTTGTACCGCTGCATCGCCCGTGTAGCCTTGATCCACGAAAGCCAACTCCACGCTGTCTCCTGTCACCTCTTGCACGGCAGCAGCCAATTGACCCACCTGCGCCCGATCCTGCTCATTGGCGGGGGTGACATGCAGCGCCAACAGATGCCCCAGGGTATCAACTGCCAAATGCACCTTGCTGCCGAAGCTATGTTTGGCTCCATCATAGCCAGCGCGATGCCCACTTTCTGGACTCGATTGCAGCGTTCGACTGTCAAAGATGGCCGCCGTGGGCTCTTCATTGCGTCCTTGCGCCAGTCGCAGCACGGCACGCAGGTCGTCCACGATCGCCTCAAACACTCCTGCTTTGAGCCAGCGCTGCGTCTGCTGATAGACGGCCGCCCAAGGGGGCAGGTCATGAGGTATCATCCGCCACTGCGCACCGGAACGCACGATCCAGCGCAAACCGTTGAACACTTCGCGCAAGTCATGCTCGCGTTGAGGCGCGTCTTGTGTCATCAAGGTCAGGTAGGGAGCCACAAAGCTCCATTCGTCATCGCTTACATCACTGGGATAGGCTTGTCTTTCCATATCCCATAGTTTACCAAAAGTTCATAACTGACTCTAGGTATGTATCCGTAACGGCACCAGTTCGAGCGCTAGCCATAAGACGCAGCTCTTCGTTTTTAATTTTCATCGGAACGCTGATTTGCGCAGGTTTATCTTTGGCAAATTCGACAATATCTACGATTTTAGTAAATGGAAAACCGAGTGTGCTCCCCCGTCTCACGTGCTCACTCACGATATGATCTTGAAAGTAGAACGGGCTCAGCCTGTTCTTCAGTTCTTCAGAGAGTTTCTCGCTGATTCTAAGTTGATTGAAGTATGCAAAGCGAGCTTGCTCTAGCCATGTCTTTTCAAACTCCTGGTCGTCGGGTAGCTGCCACTTATCTTTGTGCTGTTGCTTAATTTTTTCGTACTGCTCTGGGTCGCCATATTCAAGATCAAGTAAGGCAGGTAAATATACCCCGAGCTTGTCAGGACTGTAAGCTTCAAGTATTTGCCAGAATTTCTTGTCTATTGTCTCCCCATCTGTTGGGATGAGTAAAAAATACTCGTCACCCCACGTTTCGAGAATGCACCAATAGCGCCCTCGACGTAGGCTGGCCAATATTTATCGTTTTTATTTATGAAAACGGCGAAACGCGGTGTGCGTACTGAGGTTATTACGTTTCTTTATAGTGTATCTCGTTCCACATATCTATTATACAGCCGAGCTAACTAAGAATATACAAAACTATACTTTTTGACTATAAAGCAATAAAGCTTAATGATATTGGTGACTCATACCCAAACAAGTTGGCACCTCTCTCTAGGGTGTATGTGGCATGAAGGGATAGTCGCCCAAATATGTATGTTGAAGATTTGGCGCAATCTGCGTCTTATAAAGTAATAAGGGCAACCCCTTATAGATATTGTTAGCAAATTCAAAAATGAGCCTCATTTTAAGCCTGAGTTCGTAAGATGCCCAGCGTGAAAATCGAATTCGCCAACAATATCTTACTGATCTCGGCGTAAGCACCTAAAGTTTTCTCATGTCAAATCGCGCAAGGAGGCAGAAGACACTGACAGAGCATTTACATCTTTATGCCGAGATCAGTAGATGGGTTAGCAAGGAGGTATCTCATGGCTCACCCTCCGGAAGATATTCATAGTGACGCCTGGCTCGTCAAAGTGGTCGAGCTTGCAAAAGCAAGGGATCAAGAAGCCTTTGCTATCCTATTTGATCGATATAATCCTGAAATCTGTGCGCTTCTCTCACGATTGGTAGATAGTAAAGAAGAGGTACATAACCTTGCCAACGATACATTCCTAAAAGCTTGGCTTCAATTACCCAAATTGCGGGATGGATCGCGATTTCGTGCCTGGCTCTATATCATAGCAACAAATACTGCTCGCGATTATTTACGCCGTCAGAAGGTAAGGGGCTGGCTACGTTGGAGTAGCCTTCACGAAGGAGGCGCGAGCAGCATGTCGGTGGAAGGTCACGAAGAAAATGTAGTTAAGGTAGACTTCTTTAAACTAGCCCTGCGACAAGTGCCATGGAAACCTAGAACTTGCTTGCTTATGCAAGCGAATGGCTTTTCACAAAGTGAAATTGCAAAGGCAATGGAAATCAGTCAAGCGAGCGTGGGTACATACGTTAGTAAGGGTCGAACCCTACTCCACCAAGCCCTTAAAGAATTGGAAGAAGAATCGCAAACTTCTGAAAGAAGGAGGTCATCCCATTGAACAAGCATATACCTACTCCCTGCGCAAAATGGGCAGAGAAACTTGCGGCTACACATCCAAGTGATCTCACTCCTTTCGAAAGGAAATCTCTGAATAAACATGTGGAGTCATGCTCGATATGTGCTACAGTTCTGACTAACTACTTAGAGTTGGACGCTCAACTTCAAAATTCATATGTCATTGAGCCCTTACCTGGACTTCCACCCCAACTCTTGCAGCTTTGGAAAAAGCAGGACAGCCAGCGAACAGCTAACATTTCCTTGCTTATACGATCCTTCTACGTACTGCTGGCCTACTGTCTTATGATTACAGGAATAGGTATATACATAATTTTCAGGAATTCTTTCCAGTTATCAATCTGGATACCTATTATTGCTGTTACTATGGTCCTCATCATAGGAGGCGGATTATTCGTAACCAAGGAGGTGGCCCATAAAGAGGATCAAAGTTACGATAAAGAAGAGTACAGATATAGGAAGCAGAGGAGTATTCCTTTGAGAAGAAGCAAACTGATTCTGCTTGCGTTCGTTCTCTCCGTTATAACTTCTGCTCCTCCTCTTGTAACGCTTATCAAGGGATATACTACTCCCTCCGGTACTACAACAGCATCAGCCACTGCGATATCATCAACCACTCAAGCAAGCTCTTCCTTCTATAATACTGTACAACATCAGAAGTTGTATGGTGGACCCAAAAGTCAAGACACTGACCAAAGAGTGATTAAGGTGTCTCCTCCTCTCTGCCAGGTAGTAGTTTCTGTCCAAAATACACTTCTGCTGGGGTCGCGTAGTCAAGCGACTGATGGGGCCGCTGCTGATTGTAATACCACACAGGTAGGGTAGGCACCCGGCCTCAATGGGCATCTCCAGCAACGCCTCGGGATAAGTCGCAAAGTGGTTGCCCGCGAACCCTTGCGTCGGAATCGCCCAGACACACCGTTTATTCCGCACCGTCGGCCGATCACCGCGGGCGACTGGTTGGGTAGAAGGCTCAAACCGTTGCTGGAAATAGTAGTGTGGAGATTTGGCAAGAAAGAAAAGGTACTCGAAATCGACGGTGAACCGATCTTAGACGCTTTCCGGGAGGCCGTTCGGCTTGTGCCAGATGATCGTATTTCTCAGAAGCCAGCCCCGGCGCACCATCTCAGTGGCAAACCGATACGGTATCAGGCAGAGGGATCTGCGCGGCGTGGAAGTGCGTGGCGTCGGGGGAATTGTATAGCCAAACCGTCGTGCTTTCGTATGCAAGGGAGAGGGATAGCCGCCACTGCTGCTGCTGTAGCTGTCTTCCAGGTTTACCCAGCAGGTGCCATCCGAGCGTAAAACGCGCTTCACTTCATCAAATACATCACAGAGGTTGGTGATATACTCGTCATACGATAGTTCTAACCCCAGTTGACCGGCAACACAGTAATCGCGCCGTCGCCAATAGGGAGGACTTGTGATCACCATGTTGATGCTTTCAGCTGGAAGCGTTCGCAGCATCGTGAGTGCATCTCCCTGCAAAATCATCCCGTGTTTGTCTCTAGAGTCAGTTATGAACTTTTGGTAAACTATGGGATATGGAAAGACAAGCCTATCCCAGTGATGTAAGCGATGACGAATGGAGCTTTGTGGCTCCCTACCTGTAAATTTTGGAATTAGGCTGGTCAAATTTTGCCCTTTTTTCTGTTGATAGAATGTTTTTGCAATGGTGAGAAGGCTGATCGGAACGGGGCTGAGGAGATAGCTCATCCACAGAGTAATCACAAAGAAATCACCAGTTTAATTTCAAAATTTACACGATAGTCGTGAGTATCAGTTGGTGGTCATCATGTCGATGACCTCATCAAACAAAAGGAGTTTCAGATGAGTCCACTTAGAAAGACCGCTCTTGTCGCGGGCGTGCTCTACCTGCTCACCTTTGTCTCGATCCCGACCCTCTTTCTCTACGGTCCGATGGCCCTCGCCGGCATCGGCACCGCCGTCACGCTGTACCCGGTGGTCAAGAGGCAGAACGAAGGGGTCGCGCTGGGCTTCGTCGGCGCGCGAGTCCTGGAAGCCGCCACCATCTTCGCTGGCGTCGCGTGCCTCCTGTCGGTCGTGACCTTGCGGCAGGCCGGAGCCGGAGCAGATGCGTTGGTCACCGGCCATGCGCTGGTCGTCCTGTATGACCGGACGTTCCTCATCGGACAAAGCTTCATTCCGGCCGTGAACGCCCTGTTGCTGGGCTCCCTGCTCGGATTCATCGGAGCGGCCCTGCTCGTCGCTGCCGACATCGCCGTGCTCTTCGGTCTAATCGGGATGCATGACCCCCTGGCGGCGCTCGCCGCACTTCCGATCGCGCTATGGGAGTTTTCCCTGGGCGTCTGGCTGGTCGTCAAAGGCTTTAAGCCCTCACCCATCACAGCTGGCATGGCCGCTACCAGTGACTGACCCCTGCTCGTTGAGATTGGAGGCAAGCGATGGAAACGACTTTTCGTTGGAGGAGCTGGCTGGGCGCTTCCGTGATCTTCTTTCTCATCTTCGGAGTGATCAATGTCGGATTGGCGATCGCAGTACCCGCAACGCT
>WNFX01010081.1_pt1 | contig 12643 bp, 9 predicted proteins | sample 5400111 | NCBI WGS metagenome assembly WNFX01 (sample SAMN13153363, study PRJNA577476) | soil metagenome | isolation source: 40 cm soil or saprolite under grassland replicate 1 | place: USA:California | collected 2016-06-15
TCAGCTTGATCCTGCTCCAGACCCTCTTCCACTTCTCGCCCCTCGTCGGGTGGGAAGCCGAGAGAGCAACGAGGGAGACCTCTCGGCGGCTGCCTAACTTAACGTTTCTTAAGCTCCCTTAAATTTGGCAGTCAGTCAGGCGAGAAAGACAAAATGCCCTCCTAGAGCCAGCTTGCGCTTGCTAAAAGACAAGGTGTTTAGTTTCAGATGGCTCTCTTAGACAGGGAGAGGAGCAGTCACCTGGTAGCCCAGGTGGGTCAGGCGCTTGACCAGCTGCCTTTCCACTTTGTCAGGAGCGCGGGTGTGAAAGTACTCCACTCCTTTCTCGTGATAGGGCTCACCTGTCGTCATCATGTGATAAAAGATGACCAGGATGCTGTGTCCCACGGCCACTGCTGCTCGTTTGGCCCCTCGCCGTTTGCGCAAGCGCCGATACTGTTCTCCCAGATACGTCTGGGTACGAACAGTGGTATGGGCCGCCTGAACCAGTGCTGTCTTCACATACGCATTGGCTGGTCGCGTCCGTCTGCTCTGACGCTTGCCTGCACTCTCCTTATGGCCAGGACAGATCCCGGCCCAGGACGCAAGATGAGCCGCATCGGGAAAGCGGGAAAGATCGAGTCCTACTTCTGCGCATAATAGGTGGAGGGTGTGCCGACTTACTCCTGTAATCTTTTCCATGCGCACCAGCCTTTCCTCCTCCGGGGCCAGCCGTTGCTGGATCTCCACCTCCACATGCTTGATGGAGCGCTCCACCCCTGCCAGCAAAGAAAGCAGTTCGCTCAGAAGAAACTGATGATGGGAACGCAGATCTCCAGTTAGCGCCTCTACCAGTTGGGCGTGTTTGTGGGCAACACTCTTATGCACCAGCAATGCTAACTGCTCGGGATCATGTTCGCCAGCACACAGTGCGGCCAGAATCGCGCGTCCGGAGACCCCTACCACATCGCTCAAGACTCCCGACAGTTTGATCCCAGCCTGCTGGAGAACTTTAAGGATGCGATTGATCAGTTGCGTGCGATCTTGGATCAGACGCACCCGCAGCCGCGTCAAGTCCCGTAGGTCTTGCTGGGGCTGATCGGGCACAAAGCTGGGGGTGAGCAACCCATGCTGGAGTAAGTCTGCCAGCCAGTCGGCATCCTGCACATCGGTCTTGTGCCCCGGCACCTGTCTCATATGGGCTGCATTGACCAGAACCAGCTCAAAGTAGCCAGCAAGCCGATCATAGACAGGGCGCCAGAGCACTCCGGTGCTCTCCATTCCTACGTGGCTGCAGCCTTCAGAGAGCAACCACTGTTTCATGGCCAGCAACTCTTTCGTCACGGTGCCAAAGGTTCGAATTTCTTTGCGACGCTGCCCGGCTTCGATGATCGACAGACAAGCCACTACCATGTTGCGATGTACGTCCAGTCCACAGCACCGCGCATACAGGACTTCCATGGTTCCCTCTCCTTTCGGAAACGTTTCGCTAGCAATCACGAACGCTCGAAGATCGACAGGGGGTGTCTGTTTTTGACCAGTTTCATCTGCATGCTGATATGGCAATATCGAGTGGTTCGGCCAGACACCTGGGTACATCTTTGGAAAGCAAGCTCTCGCGCATGAAATTTACACTCGTCCTCTCTCTGCCTCTCTTCTCCTTTCGAGTATACACGTTTTCATCTCGAGTGGTGCGCCTACGGCGCATGATGTCTTTTGGAACTCTGTGGGCGGAATCTTGACAATTCCATGGGCGGCAAAACGCGCAAGAGAGTGGAGGAAAATATTTGAGCGTTGCCGTGAATTCTCTCTTTCGGCTCCCCTGGCTGCTTTGTATTGGCTGCTTGCTCACCGCCTGGACAGCGAAACATTCAGAAGATCCTAGCGGCTCTGTTGCTGTTCAATTTGGAACAGCCAAGACAACAATAATGCTGTCATTGTCAATAATATACCACACTTACGACAAAATTAACAGCTTTATAGCAGCATCCACGGCTGTTCCTAGAAAGGAGCAGACCGGTGCAATATGAGTACCTACGAGTGGATCACGGTGATCCTCACTATCGTCGGGCTGCTTATCGCTGTGTATAGCACACGAGGGAAGAAGTAGCCGACGGGCGGCAGTTCTCACGAGCTGCCGCTTTGTTTTATACAAATGTCTACCAGCTCACTGTCTTGCTGGCTTACCAGCATACTGTTACTCCGGACGGCTTAACCCTTCTACACACCGCTGTGGCTGTCGAACTTCCATTTTTTCACAAAAAACTCACGCAAAATCGCTCTTTTCCACTTCCTGGGGTAGCGCTCATATAATAATTGGCAGAAGGATTCAAGATGGCAACTCTCAAGGAGTAGAATGATGGAGTAGCGGGAGAGCCAGGGTTAGCGCTTGAGGCCTGTGCAAAACGGTGACCTCCTTACGTAGACGGCTCCCCACCCATCAGGGCTTCAAGGGTCTATGAGGCTTGTTGCAACAGCCGGGCTGTTTCTCGTGCCTGGCGAGATTGCCGATCCAGTATGAGCTGACGCTCGCCCCGATTGGTTGGGTTTCTCGCTGCCAACAATCGAAAGGTTGCATCGGAGAAGATGAAGAGTGATGGAGAGACACAAGAAAGCAGGTGTGTGATGAAAACGGCGGCAGCGACATTCTCTCCTGAGGAAATGTCGATCAAGTATGTCTGTGGGATTGACATTGGAAGCCAGTCCTGCGCGGGTTGCATTCTCCGGCTTGACAAAAGCGTCGTGGTCAAACCGAACTCTTTTGCCAATGCCAGGGAGGGATGGCAGCTCTGGGAGGGGAAGCTGGGCCAGTTAGATGCGAAGCCCACTCAGATCCTTATAGGAATGGAAGCCACGTCTCGGTATGGGGAGAATTTGTATCAGGAGTTGGAACAACGGGGATATGTGCTGCGTCTGTTACACTCTGGACAAACCCATCAGTTTCATCAGCAACAGAGATTACGGGCCAAGACAGACCGGCTCGACGCCATGACCATTGCCAGGATGCTCTTGAGCGGGGAGGCACGGGCTGGCTATGTGCCAAGCGAGCGCGTCACGACGTACCGTGAACTGGTCCGCTTGCATACGCAACTCGCGGATGAGGCAGCAGCCTACCAGAATGAGATCCAGGCCCTGGTGGTGGTGCTCTTCCCAGAGTTTACGCAGGTCTTTGCTGATCCTTGCTTACCCACCGCTCTGGCTGTCCTCAAAGCCTTCCCCAGCGCCCAAGCCGTGGTGGAAGCAGGCATCGAACCCCTCACGCAGGTGTTGCGGGCACAGAAGCCTGTGCATTATGGTCGCCCGACTGCTCAAAAACTAGTGGCTTTCGCGAAACAGAGTGTGAGCAGTGGGCGAGCGGTCGCCGGACGGTCGGTCAGTCTGCGGATTCTCTGCGATCAACTCGAACATACTCAAGCGAATCTGGCCCGCTTAGAAGCAGATGTGAACGCTAATCCGAGCGTGAGCCATTCGCTGATCCATATCATAGGTCACTTGCTTATTCCTCCAGTCTGTTGCAGAAGCCGTTCGATGAGTGATGCAAGCGACTTGTGTAATCCGATAGCAAGTGGCTCAATCTTGCGGAACTGGGGGATGTGAAACGCTTTCAGCGGACGGACGAAGTAATTGCCTATGGAGGGATGGATATCGAGATCAAAGAGAGCGGCCTGTGGAAGGGCAAGGCCAAGCTTTCCAAACACGGAAGTGGCTTGCTGCGACGGATGCTGTATCTGGCAGCTGTGCGCAGTGTTCATCTGGAAGGCTCGGCTTTCGGGGCTTACTATCACCGTTTAGTCGAGCGCGGTCTCAAGAAAGGTTCGGCCCTGATGGCCGTCATGCGCAAGATGCTGGCGGTGGCTGCCCATTTACTGATGCACGAGGAGGAGGAGTATGATCCCCACAAGGTCTGTGCGAGCGGTGCAGGCTAGTTGGCCGGCCAACTAGCCTGCACCGCTCGCACACCAGGGGATTTGCTTGCAGAACACTTCAAGAACACTCACTGGAGGCGCATTGTTCTCAAGTGCGAAGGGGGCAACCTTTTTCTCTTGATTCAAGAGCTTTCTCGCCCTCTTTGCGCAGGGCTTGACAAATTTTATGGCTTCTACGTAAGCTGTCACCAAATGGTACAATCACAAATGACAAATTCTGTCTGAGCCGTCACGTTCGGTTGCATCTTTCCCATTGGCGACTGGCCCAGTGCTCTCAACAAGCTATGACCGCCAGATTGTCATATCCTTGCGATAGAGATGAATCAAGGCTTCGACATCGTGGAGGGAGCAATGAAGAAACGTCAATGGACATGCCACCGTCAGCCAGTCGAGCAGATGGAAGCTCTGCGCCGCTGGGATACAGAATTGGAGCGACTACAGAGGCATTGTCAGGAGCAGGGATGGCAGTGGCAGGAAGTGCAGATTTTTCGTGATGATGGCTACAGTGGAGCCAGTTTGAAGCGTCCTGGATTGGATCGGCTGCGCGACCAGGCAGCACGGGCCGCCTTTGATCTGGTCCTCATTACCGTTCCCGATCGGCTCGCACGCAAGTATGTCCATCAAATGCTCTTGTTAGAGGAGCTAGAGCGGGCGGGCTGTCGTGTTGAGTTTGTTGATCGTCCCATGAGCCAGGACCCGCATGATCAGTTGCTCTTGCAAATCCGAGGAGCGGTGGCCGAGTACGAGCGCACGTTGATTGCCGATCGGATGCGCCGAGGGCGTCAGCAGAAGTTCCGTGCAGGGACCCTGCTGCCATGGAGTCGTCCACCCTATGGCTATCGGCTCAATCCGGATCGGCCTCGCGATCCAGCAGGAGTGCGGCGAGAGGAGGTGGAAGCGGCTTGTGTGGCAGAAATCTTTGCGCTCTACCTGAGGGAGGGGCAGAGTCTGGCGGGTGTGGTAAAGCAGCTGATGCGGTTAGGCATTCCCAACCCAAGTGGGAAGCCGCGTTGGAGTTTGATGACAGTGCAGGGAATTCTGACTAACCCGACCTACACCGGAACGGTCTATGCAGGGCGAGAGCGCAGCGAGCCTTCGCGCAAGCGTCTCTCTCCGTTCCAGCCCGTTGGCCGTCGCAATAGTTCGCAGGAGACCTCGTGTGAAGAATGGATCGAAGTCGGGCAGGTTCCTGCCATTGTCAGCAAGGAGCAGTTCGAGATGGTGCAGGCGAAACTGGCATACAATCAATCGTTTGCCAAACGCAACAATACCTCACACCCGTATTTGTTACGGGCCATGCTCAGTTGTGGGCTCTGCGGCCTCTCGTGCAACGGACGATCCTCCAAGAGGCACGCCTATTACTTCTGCCGTGGAAAATTGGGGATGATTCAATCCAGTCGTGAGGAGACCTGTCACAGTCGCCATCTTCCCGCTGATCAACTGGATGAACTGGTGTGGCAAGATGTCTGTGAAGTGCGGAGCCAAGCCGGAGATCATTGAACAAGCGCTACAACGAGCACAAAGCGGCGAGTGGCTTCCGTAAGAATTGCAGGCACGAAGAGCACAGGTGCGTAAGGCACGAACGAGCCTGGAGGGACAGTTGGAGCGACTCACGGAAGCCTACATGGCTGGAGCGCTTCCTTTGGCTGAGTACAAGCGACGACGCCAAGACCTGGAGCAGCGATTGGAAGCCCTGGACAACCAGGCTCGTCAGATCGAAGCAAGTGTGCATCAGCAGATGGAGTTAGCCAGTCTTACAAGTTCAATTACTGAGTTGTGTCAGCGAGTGAGTTGTGGCCTCTCTCAGGCTACCTTTGAGCAGAAACGGCAACTGGTAGAGTTGCTCATTGATCGCGTGGTCGTCACGATGGAGGAAGTAGAAATCCGCTATGTGATTCCTACCTCCTCTCACAGTGAGCACATTCGTTTTTGTCATTTGCTTACAGACTATTCAGGGGCAAAGTAGGTGGCATTTCGGGCATTCTATGAGGTAAATCACAAATTATTATAAAATAGACTAAATACAACACTCATGATATAAAGGGAAAAGCAGCAAAAAACATCACGAATGTTGTCTTTAAGTTTTCCAGGTTTATACTTTATGGTGCTGTACTAGGCAGGTAAAAGGTAAATACTTGATCTGACTTGGTAACGTAGACGACCCCATTAGCGATTACAGGGGATTCGAGAGGACCACCGAACCCAATCCCTGAGGGCAAGTGGCTAGTCCAGAGGGGTGAGCAGGATGGATGGCCACATCCTGAGGCACTGAAAGCATACAGATCCGGAGGCAAAATGACGGTATTGGCGTAGATGACACCATTGGCTACCACAATAGCCATATCCCCAATAGAAGCACTGGCGCTTCCAGCGGGAGAAGTCCAGAGGGGTGAGCAGGATGGATGGCCACATCCTGAGGCACTGAAGGCGTATAGTTTGCCATCAAGGGGGCGGACTACATCAACGGCGCTGACATAGACAGCGCCGTTGGCGACGGCTGGAGAGGAACCCCAAGCTCTTGGGGAGCCACTAAGGCTAATGGAAGTCCAGAGAGGTGAGCAGGATGGATGGCCACATCCTGAGGCACTGAAAGCATATAGCTTATCCGAGTCGGTATAGACAACACCATTGGCGACCGCAGGCGAAGACCCAGCTCCCATGGGGGCGGTCCAGAGGGGTGAGCAGGATGGATGGCCACATCCTGTGGCACTGAAAGCGTACAGCTTATCCCAGCCGACATAGACAACACCATTGGCAACCGCAGGCGAAGACCCAGTTCCCATGGGGGCGGTCCAGAGGGGTGAGCAGGATGGATGGCCACACCCTGTGGCACTGAAAGCGTACAGCTTATCCCAGTCGACATAGACAACACCATTGGCGACCGTAGGTGGGGAAGGTGTTGGTATGGTAGTAGAAAATCCAATGGAGGCGGTCCAGAGGGGTGAGCAGGATGGATGGCCACACCCTGTGGCACTGAAAGCGTACAGCAGCCTGCTGCCAGCCGAACTGACATAGACAACGCCGTTGGCAACAGCTGGAGGGAAACCTTCATCTGCTGAGGAGTCGCCAAGGCCAATAGAGGCGGTCCAGAGGGGTGAGCAGAATGGATGGCCACACCCTGTGGCGTTGAAAGCATACAGCTTGTCCGACTCGACGTAGGCAACGCCATTGGCAACCGTAGGCGCGGAGGCCGGATCTCCAGTGGAGGCGGTCCAACCTTCTACGAGCTCAGATACGTTAGCTGGACTGATGACTTTCTCGTAAGGATTGAAGTTTGTATGCTGGGTATCAAAGCCATCCATTACCCCTGTGGCAGTAGCAGTATTATAGGCATTTACTACAGCAGTGGCGGTAGCATTCGCTCGAGCAGTGGCGCGAACGCGAGCTGTAGCGGTAGCTATTGCGAGAGAATTGGCCTTGGGGGTACTGATCATGGGATAGAGCAGTACAGCACTCGCAACTATAACGAGAGCTAATCCCAGAAACAGAGCGACCTTACCCCAAGAGGAACCTCTTGGGCGAGTGCTGATGGGAGCCTTGCTAGCTGGACTTGTCATGGGGAGTGGTGTTGCTCCTTTGGGCTTAACTGATAGAAGGGCGGGGTCTTTGGGACTTGGCGGAACGAGTTCCATCTTCGGAGGCAGCGTGATCGGTCTGGATTGCACTAAGGGAAGCGGCAGCGTATGTTGGGAGGGCACCTGTGTTGTTACAGCAGCAGGTGGCTTTGGGGGAAGTGGCGAAACAGGTTGAAGAGGAGATGACGAGGTCACAGCAAAAACTGGCGCCTGTTGGCTTGCTTGCTCCAAGGCGGTAGCAAAGGCCTGTATATTTGCAAAGCGCTCTTTCGGGTCCTTGGCAAGAGCTTTGAGCACAACGCTCTCTATTATGGGAGAGATGGTTGGAAGCTGCTTACGTAAGGCAGGTGGATCAGTATGCAAATGATGATCTTTGATGCTTCCTTCGAGATCATCGAAGGGACGCTTGCCCCAGAACCACTCATAGACGGTAATACCTAACGCATATTGATCGCTCGCTGGTCGCGGCTTCCCCTCAAATTGCTCTGGGGCCATGTAAGGCAGCGTCCCAATTAGATCCTCTAATATGAGGGAGCCTGTGGTATGGGCTGCTACCACAATACCAAAGTCGCTGAGCAAGAGGTCCTGGTCAGTCCGAAGTAACAAATTCTCCGGTTTGACATCCCGATGCACCAGCTTTTTCTCTTCATGAATGTAATAGAGAGCATCAGCTGCTTGCTTCACATAAGCGATGATTGTTTCAAATGGTAAACAGGAGCCTTTGGGATACCGTTTTCGCACAGTCCCATGGGGAGCATACTCCATCACGAGAAAAGGTGTTCCATCTTCGACGCCAAAATCGAGTACGCGCACAATACGAGGATGCTCTAAGTGAGCGAGGATACGTGCCTCAGTACGAAATTGCTCCACCTCGTCGCCTGCCAATTGAGTATGCAGCACTTTGATAGCAGCGTGGGTACTCAGATGGATATGCTCACCCAGATAGACTTCGGCAGCTCCCCCTTTTCCTAGCAGGCGAAGCAGGCGATAGTTACCTAATTGTTGTCCGATCCGATCTACCATAGACCCTCCAAAACGGATATTCCGCTCCCGTAATTCTTACTTGATACCCACAGTTCGCTGTAGCCGCGCGAAGCCAAGTGGCAAGCCAGTTGCTGATGAGAATATACTTCCTGCTACACTGGAAACTGTCTCATGACCTGGTTAGAGGTCCCTCTGTGCCTCCTGAGACTGCTAACCATGAATAGACTTCCAGTGACTGGCGGCTCGCACGTCCAGAATATGGTTGAGTGGAAGCATCATCAGTGCCCTGTTTCTTGAGCCGAGGAGTAAGTCCAGGAACCATACCTATTGAACCTCATCACAATAACAATACCGACAACAACTCAGCCTGTTGAAAAATGTCTTCACAAAGCTCATCAGTCAAGAGGAATGCATTTCTTCATGACCATTGAGTAATCCGAGCCATTTGCGAGGAAAATGAGCAATACCCCCATATTTAAGTAGAAGTAAACCATCCAAAAGCGGCCAAAAAGAGGGCACAAAGGCCTTCTGCTGGGAACGGGCGGCGTCCCCATCCGCGCTTTTTGAGCAGCCGTTTGAGATTTTGCCCAGAAGCAATCAGCAGACCCTCAATGTTGACGCGCCACAGGAGCCGTAGGCGAAAGCGTCGCATGCCATGCCACTGTTTGCCCTCAGCAAACAAGGGTTCAACCCACACGCTGCGCTTGCGCATCGCTTTCTGATATGGTTCGGTTGCATGATAGGCACGGACTTGCTCGAGGTACTCCTCATCAAAACTGCGTTTGAGCAGGCGTCCTTGATCACTGGTGGTGCACTGAGCCTTGAGAGGACAGGCGTTACGGGTCGCCGCGTCGCCTTGATAGCGTTTCTCCCGTTCATCGTAGGCATGGGTGTGCAGGGGCAAGATAGCATTGTTGGGACAAATGTAAACATCCCGCTCCGGATCGTAGCGAAACGCCTGCTTGCCGTAGAGGGAAGTTCGCTTGTCAAAATCGGGCAGTGGAACATAGGCTCGCATGTGCTGGTCTTCTACAGCTACAATATTGTCGATCGTACCGTAGATGGTATCACCCGTGATCTGACGCGGCCACAGTTTCCAGCGGAAGCGCGCGCGGAAGACGAGATCGAGCATGGGTTGGTTTTCCATCACTTCCGATGGGGTGACCAACGCAGCCAGGATGATACGCGACTTGCCCCCATCCACAACGTAGTGCGTGTGGTAGCCCAAATGGCGTCCCTCCCCTTTGGTGGGCATGAGCGTCGCATCTGGATCTGTCGTGCTGACGACAAAGTCTGCCATGCGGCGATAACTCCCACGGGTCACCTCCCGCTGTGGGCGTCCCTGCTGCTCAACCCAGTCATGCCGCTGCTCGTTTGCCCTGGTCAAGTCCTCTCGCATGCCGTCTTCCAAACAGATAGGAAGTGGGACGGGAGCCGTCCCAGTGGATTCACAGAGCGAGGGAGGAGACACTGAGGCCGAGCTTTGTGGCGTTGCCTCTTCACGGATGGTCTCTGGAGGCGAGGGCGCAGCTTCGCTCGTGGGGAGCAGTGGCTCCATATGAGGTGGCTGCTCTGGCTCTCCTTCCTCTCCTGTAGAGAACAGTTCTCGCAAGTGTGAATCTACGACAAAACGCGGCTTGACCGAATCCAGGGAGGCATTGGCATGAACCTTGGTGGCATCCACAAAAAGTTCCTTGCCCCATGTCAACGCCCGCGTAAATTTGCGCCGGAATAATTTTGACCCCCTCCTCATTTTCTTTCCAATGTTGACAAACTACAGGGTTCTCTCTTCCGTTGGCTCTGTCACTCAGCGGATCAACGATCGACCACCCCACCCTGCAGCAGGTCGTCTCCACCTGGACATGCTGTGGTGGACGGCTGGCGCCGAGACGAGCGAACGAGGGATATACCGCAGAGCCTTCCGCGCTCGCTCGTCTCGTCTGCCAAGCCTACCACAGGTATCCAGGTCGTACGCCCTGCTGCCCCCCTGCCTCAACTCGCTCACTCCGGATGCCCGCAGAGCAGGGCCTCCCCGCCAGCGGCCGCACAGGTACTGTCCCTCCCAACGCCAGCATCCCTTGCGCCAGCTTACTTTTGACCCCCTGCCGATCCTTTGAGCGTGGCTTCCCGGCGATCTTTCATGCGGTAACTGGGGCCTGAAATGGAAATGACCTCCGCATGATGAAGCAGCCTGTCAAGCAGTGCGGTGGCAAGCACCTCGTCTCCCAGCAGATGGCCCCAGTCGGAGAAGCTCGTGTTGGAGGTCAGCAGGATCGAGCCATGCTCGTAGCGAGCCGTCACCAACTCAAAGAAATGGTGAGCCTGGGCTGGCGATAGTTTGGTGTAGCCCACCTCGTCGATCACCAGCACACTGGGGGTGGTGTAGCGACGTAGCCGCTGACGCACCAGGCTCGGATAGGAAGCCGTCTCCAGCGCCTCAGCCAGGTGGGTCAGGGTGGTAAAGAGCGCCGAATAGCCGGCCGCCAGTGCCTTGACCGTCAAGGCAAGGCTCAAGTGTGTTTTCCCGGTGCCCGGCGGTCCCAGAAACAAGACATTCGTGGCTGTTTGCACAAAGGAGAGATCCGCCAGTTCCCACAGCAATCGCTCGGAAAGCGTGGGTTGAAAGGCAAAATCAAAGGCTTCCAGCGTTTTGAGAGTCGGCAAGCGAGCCGCGGTCATGCGCCGTTCCGCTGCGCGCCGATCGCGTCCCTCGATCTCGGCCGCAATCGCGCGGCTTAAGAACGTCTCATAGGTCCACTGTTCTTGCCTGGCCGTCTCAAAGAGGGCCGGTAATGCCTGGTCCAATTGGGTGAGACCCAGTTGTTTTAACTGCTGCATGCCAGCACCTCCAGGCCACAGAGTTGGTCATACTCGCTGAGGGATCGCGTCTGCACCTCTGGCGCGGACCGCAGATGGCCCAGGGGAATGCTTTGCGCCCGGCGGGATGCAGCTGGGGCCACGTTACGAAATTGGTCCGGGTGCTCAACATGGGTCTGGGACCGGGGGCGCTTGGCCAGTTCAGCAATGAGCTGTCCTCGCGCCCACACCGAGAGCTTTCCATGCCGCTCCCGTACCTGGACCACGGCACCGGCGAGCGGAGGGGAAGAAGGCAAGCCGTACAACACTCCATCGTAGGAGAGGTAGCCATCCCACCCCACTTTGCGCTCCTCGGTGGCAAAGCGTTCCCAGGCAAACGCCTGGGGGAAGGGCGCAAGCGGTTCCTGCTCTCGGCGTTCGCTCGGGCGTTCATGGGTCGTGCCATGGACCCGGGCGTTGATGCGCTCACACCAGGATGCCGCCTGACGATTGAGGTCATCGATATCCGTGAACGAGATGCCTGGCCAGAAATTCTTTTTGACAAAGCCAATCGTGCGCTCGATTTTCCCCTTCGTTTGGGGCGTGTAGGCCTTACAGACGCGGGGTGCGACCCCAATGGACGCCATGAAGTCGGCAAACAGTGCGTTCCAGCGCGGCTGTTTCTCCTCCATGTCCACCAGGACACTCTTCATGCGGTCGGTAAGTGCGGCTTTCGGTAATCCCCCAAAGTATTCAAAGGCTTCCATCAAGCAGCGGATCAACGTCTGCACATCACAGCGTTTGACAAAGGTGACAAAGCGCATGCGCGAGTAGCAGAGGATGGCGCTGAAGCCGTAGAGCTTGCGCGCGACTCCGTCCTGCTCATACTTGAACTCGCCCCAATCAAATTGGACCTGCTCGCCGGGCTTGGTTTCATAGCGAATCACGGGAGCGCAGCCGCAGGCGTTCGAACGCAACGGATGCACAAAGGCTTTGAGTACGCTCAAGCTGCCGGTGTAGCCCATCTCTAGCAGGCGCGGCAGCATGGCCTCACAGTTGTAGCAGTGATCTTCCGTGATCCACCACCGCACCTGTTCTTTGAACGGATCGAGTTTGGAGCGGCGATTGGGCCGCGGATGCGGCATGGCGACCAGCTCGGGATGGCGCAGATATTTGCGCACCGTATTTCTGGCAATCCCCAGCGTGATCGCAATGTCTTGAATCGATTTGCCTTGCACGGCTAATTCGTGTATCGTGTTCACTGTCCTGCTCCTGATCATGGCTGCCTCCTGGGTGCATGATGAACCTCATGCTCCACAGCTTACAGCCATCTCATGGGGCGGTCACTTTTATCCTGGCGCAATTATACACAGGCGTTAATAC
>WNFX01005164.1_pt1 | contig 12641 bp, 6 predicted proteins | sample 5400111 | NCBI WGS metagenome assembly WNFX01 (sample SAMN13153363, study PRJNA577476) | soil metagenome | isolation source: 40 cm soil or saprolite under grassland replicate 1 | place: USA:California | collected 2016-06-15
TTGCTGTTTCTGTTGGTGAAATTGTTTCTTATTTCGATTTATCTATTTTCCCTAGTTTTGATTTTTTTAAAGTTAATTTTAATTGCTTGAAATTATCTTCTATTAGAAAGGCTGTCTCTTTTTATCTTAATTTTAATAAAATTGGTTTAACTAATGAGGTTTCTAAGGATGTTAAAAATTTTGATAATCTTTCGGATAAACAGGGGGTGAATATTATTACATCTTTGATGAAAAATACTATTAGTGATTTTAATGAAAGTAAAGGTGAAAGTAGTAATAGGGTTAATAATGAAAGTAGTTCCATAAGTAAAGATAATGAATGTAATAATCAAGGTAGTGGAACTTCTAGTACATCATTACAGTTTACACTTGAAAAACAAGGAGATAATATTGCTGTTACATCAGGTCTTATACCAGGTCTTGAACCTGATGTTAATCATTTTACAAAACCTGTTTATAATCCTTATAATGGTAGAACTCTTAGACAAACTGATTCTAACAGTTTATTGTCTAGTGTTCCTACTATTCCTAATGCACCTAATCCATATGAAAATTTGAGTACTCCTAATTTAGATTCTAATAGAATGTCTTTTCCTAGTATACCTGGAACACCTGAAATAAATTCTAATAATGAGTGCTATCCTTTTTCACCTGATGTATCTGGTTATGTTACTCCTACTGAAATAAGAACTGCTAGAAATAGTATAAATGTTACTAATACTAATACTAATTTAAGTGGTACAAATGATACTAATCATAGTACATGTGGTTCTGATTCAATAAGTAGTAATTTACCTGTAATAGATAGTCGTTTAAATGGGTTAAGAAGAAACACAGATTATAATTTGTTTTTATCAGCTGGTTGTAGAAGTATTAATGATGTTGATTTTGAATATAGAAGAAGGCAAGTTGAAGATGGGTATAGGGTTAATCGTAGAAGACAAATAAGACAACTAGTTGAGGATGCTATGGCTAGTGAAGTTATGGGTAGTGAAGTTTCTAATGTGGAATTGGATGTTCCGAAAAAAGGAGTTTTAGGTAGTATTAAATTAGGTTTTAAATATTGAGATAGTAAAGCTAATAATGAATTAAATAAACTTGAAAGTATGTATATTAAATATCATGATGTAAGTAAGCGTCATTTTTATTGAACTATATGAGAAAAGAAAAGAAATAGATATAGTTCTTATTCTGAATTTAAAAAAGATTGAGATATTAATACTGATATATGAGGTGAAATTAAAGATAAATTAGGTGTTAATATTAAAGATAAAGTTGAAAGATTAGTTCACGATAAAGATCCTTTTAATAGACGTTTAAATAATCGGAATGTTGAAAGAATTTTATATGAATCTAAGTATAGAAAAAGAAGTTAGATATATTATGAGTTTATTTGTAATTTTATTTTAATAGGTTATTATGTTTTTATATTTTGATGTCGTATTATAAGTTTATCTAGAACTTTATCTAGTATTTTGTTTTTTTTACAATATATTTATGAGTAAAAAACTTAATTTTAGTTGTACAATTTTTGATTTAAATCCTTGTTATGAATTTAATTTAGCTGTTAAACCAGATCCTAATGTAATTATGGATTATATTTTTTGTGATGTAAGAACTTTTTCTAATTGAATTCGACATATATATTCTAATAAGATATTATATGATTTTCAATTTAATAAGACATATTATATACATTTAATTAAAGAATCAAAAGTTTTTAGTGTTATACCATTTAAATTAGTTAGTTTAGAAGATGAAGGTAATATTTCAAATTGTTTTAATATGTTGAAAATATCTGGTGAAAGTTATTTTAAATATTCTAGGTATCAAAAAATTGATATATCTAATGTAATTAATACATCTTATGATATAGATGAAATTATAGATGAGGAAGAAATATTTGGAGGTAAAGAAATAGATGATATTATAGGTGAGGAAGGAATATTTGGAGGTAAAGAAATGTTTGTTTATATTAGTAAAGAAGTTTTATTAGATATTAATGTTAAAAGTGTTTGTGAAGAATATAGAAATGCTCAAGATAAAGTAAATAATATATATATTAATTTAGATCAATCAATTAAAAAACTTGATTTTACTGTATCTGTTTTTGATGTAGAAATTGAGGGAGATTTAGAAAATAAATGTGAGAATAAAAGTGATTGAGAAGGTATTCCTATTTTTTATAATGAAAAGAGTTTTTCTAATTGAGTTAAACAAATATATTCTAATAAAATATTATATAATTTTTATTTTAATGAGACATATTATATTCATTTATTTGCTAATTCTGAAAAATTTGTTGTTGTACCTATTAAATTAATTAATTTTGATGATAAATCAATAACTGATTGTTTTAATAAACTTAAAAATTTTGGAAATATGTTTTGAAAAGGAGATGTAGATTCAGATCTTTATTCTGTAATGGGTATAATGTATGTTTATATGGTAAAAGAAAATCTATTTGAAATAGATTTTGTTGATTTATGTAATAAATTAAGAACTGTTATGATTGAAGAGCAAAAAGTAAAAAGTTTTTTTTAATTATTACTAAATAAAATGATTATATTAGGTTGAATTAGGTTTAAATATTTTTTATAGTTTTATCTAGAACTTTATCTAGTATTTTGTTGTTTTTATTTTATTTTTTAATATATGATTGATATTGTATCTGTTATAGTGGATTTTCGTAGTAATTTGGATGAATTTGATTTTGTTTATAATGTTTTAAATTCTAGTTTGAGTAGTTTAAATATATTTATTGATGAAAATGTAAAATATATTTGTGTTAATTCTAATAATATTGTAATTAAAGTGTATGTTTTTGATTCTGTTTTTGGAGATTATACAAGTATTGAAAAATTTTATATACATGAAGTTAAAAATGTTAACGATTTGTTAGATAAATTAGGGTCATCTTTAGATCGTATGAGAGATTTAGATAGTTGATGATCAGATAAAATCAATTCTAGTGAATCTTATGATGAATGTGTTAGTGATTTTTATAAACGTTGAGATAATTATAATAAAATTTCATATCAACATAAAATTATTGTTAGGAATAAACATATTGCTTTATTTTAGTTTATTATTTTTTAGTTTATCTAGAACTTTGTCTAGTATTTTGTTGTATATTTTGTTTTTTAAGTTATGATTTGTGTTAATGTTTTTGGTACTTTATTAGATAATGGTTCATTGGGAAATGAGTATGATATTGCAATTGTTTTAAAGAGTTGGTTAATACTTATTAGAGATTATGTTTCATTGGGGAATGAATATACATTAGATTTTAATTTTAGAATTGATGGTGTTAGAGATTATTATACGGGTTTTGATATAAAGATGAATAGTATAAATGATTTAAATTTATTTCCTTCTAAATATTCTGATAAGTTGGTATCTCGTTTAGAATCAAATTATTTTATGAATGATTTCAAATATGTACATATTTGATTAAAGCATAATCCTAGTCCTATTTATTATTTAAATTATTAGTTTTATTGAAAAAAAAAAGTTTATCTAGTATTTTTTGTTTTTTTTTTAGAATATTCATGTGTGTTTTATATGAAATAAATATTAGTATAGAAGAAGATTTTAATTTTTGATTATATTCAGCTTATGTGTTATTTAAGTAGTATAATAAATTTTATTAATAATTATGTTGATATTTTATTTGGTAAAAATGTAATAATATTTTAATATATAGTCTTAGTTATATGTTTTGTTACTTGTTATAGCTTAGTTATATGGATTATAAATTGGTATCTAAGTTTATCTAGAACTTTATCTAGTATTTTGTTTTATTATATATATATAAATATGAAAAGAAATTTTATTAGAAGAAGCTTTCAATGTTTAGGTTTAAATGAATTTAATATAGGTTTTTTTAGAGATAATATATTAAATCGTTTGATTTCAAAAGATGATAATAATACTATATATTTGTTATCTTTTAATATTGGTAATAAAGAGTTTATACCTTGTACAATTATTTTAATTCAGAATATTGAAGTAAATAATAACTATGTCCCTGATAAATGAAAGTTAATATATAAAACTATACATGAATATATGTGTTCTAATAAAATTAATTTTAATAATACATTTAATATACATATAGATGCTATTTCAATTGATTTTACTGAAAAAGTTTTAACTGATTTAAGAGATGAACTATATATTTTTATGTCTAAACATAAATAATATATAATTCATTAAGTTAAAGTATTTATATGTTATATTTGATAATAGATATGTATACACATTGATTAATTATAATTTATCGTTATAAGACGATAAATTATAATAGATATGTATATACATTGATTAATTATAATTTATCGTTATAAGACGGTAAATATAAGAGTTTACCTAGAACTTTATCTAGTATTTTGTTTAAATTAATTTTTTATGATGAATAATAATAATAGTATATGATTTAAAAAATATTTAATTGGAAAAGAATTACAAGAGGCTTTAGTTTCGCGGTGTTTACCTAATCATTTAGTGACTGTTAAAACACCTAGTCTTGATAAATTAGGTGTTTATTTAGTTATGTTTAGAAAAATTATAGTTAAAAATAAACCATCTTTAGTTTATAATTATATTTTTTATATTGATTTATTTACAGATTTGTTATTATTATATTTAATCACAAAACATAAATTTATTGAAAGTAATACTTGTAAAGATTGAGGAGATTTTTATACATTTATAGATATTAATTTAGGTTCAAATAAAGAATTAATACATAAATTGAAAACATCTCCTAAGGAATATAATGAATATTTATTTCCTTATGGATACGATACTATACAAGAACGAGAGCAACAAGATGAGATAGAACAATATTTAGAATTTGTAGATAGAAGTAAAAAACTTGTTACTATTATAAATAATAATGATATGCCTTATTTCTTATGTTTACTATTAAATAATGATCCTCTTAAATTTTTACTATCGGTTAGTCAATCAGTAGTAATTGAAGACAATAAATGTTATACTGAGAATTTAATGGATGATATTAATTTACTAAATAAATGTTTATTTATTGTTAAAGATATTAATGTATTTATAAATAAAGTTAATGAAGATGTAAATAAAAATAGAGATGAAAATAACAAAATTATTGTTAGTGAAGGACCTACTCGTTTTAGAGGTCAAACTAGTTCTATAAGTGGTTTTCTTTATTCTCTTGATAAAGATTTTAGAGATAATCTTTATGCACATAATCGTTTTCATATTAAAAGAAGAAATATTAATTATGAAAATATTATATCTAAAAGTAGTTTTTCATTTCAAAATATTCATGAAAATTTAGGTAATAATAGATGATATTCAACTAAAAGAAAATTAATATCACCTAAGATATTAATAAGTAAAACTGATAAAAGAATAGAAGAAGATTTTTTAGTTTTTAATCAATTATCTAATTTTTTAAGTAATTCACCTATAAATGAAGATACTCAGTTAGAAATTGAAAAATTTTTATATGATTTTTCTGATAATATATATAAGAAAAAAAAGAAAGGTAATAATTCTCCTATAAATTATAATTTAATAAATAGTAAATTATCTAGTTTTTTAATTGATAAAGAATCTATATTAAGTTCTTATGTAAATAATCTTAGATCAAAAATATTTAATAAAATACCAAAAAAACCATCTGATAATTTTCTAGGGCAATATTATTTATATATAATATTAAATGAATTAGACAATACTTATGTTATAAGTATTATTTATGGGAGATTATTAAGAATAATTAGTAATTTTAATAAATTAAATATTGATAATAAAGTTACTAATACATCTTTTGATATAGGGGAAGATTTAGTAAGAAGTTACCTTTTTAATTTATATTATAAACAAATGAATAAATTAATTAAAACATTTATAAGTGAATTAGATAAATGTTTTGATACAAATAATTATTTTATTAAATTAGAATTTAATAAAATTAAAAAGATAATTAAACAAAAAAATCCTGATAAATCTAATTTAATTTATTATACTAGAAGTTTAATATATAAAATTAAAAAATATCATAAAAGTAATATAAATATTAATTTAATTAATATTATGAAAAATGTTGATTATAGTTTATCAGACTGATATAATGATAATGAAAAAATAGTTAATCAATTTAATGATCGTATAAAAAGTCTTATAGGATTACAAATAATAGATTGAATGTCTGATTCTAAATTAATTTGATTAGATTTACATGTAATTGGTAAAAAAGATAAATATAGAAGTATAGTACCTAATGATGAAATATTAAATTTATTAAAAGATACTAATAAATTACTTCATTTACCTAGAAAAATACCTATGATAGTTAAACCTAAACCTTATTATAGAGAAAAAATAAATGGTAAATCTTTTGATAGATTAGGTGGTTATTTATTAAATGATGAATTAATTAAAGATAACATAATTAAAGAAAAATGAGATTTAGGAGAATCTTCTATTATTAAAGATGATAATATTGTCTTTAATTTAGTTAATAATATAAATTCAGTGGGTTTCAAAATTAATAAAGATGTCCTAAATTTTATTAATGAATACGGTATTAAATATAATTTAATTATAGATAATAATTATAAAGATCCTTTATTAACAAAGTCTAAATTAATTAAATCTGATAGAATTAAATTAGAAGGTTTTTTAAGTAAAAAAGTATTACAAGAAAATATATTAGGTTTAGCTAAAGTATTTTCAAATGTACATGAATTTTTCATCCCTGTTAGAATAGAATTTAGGAGTAGAATGAATTGTGTAAGTGAATACTTAAATTATCAATCATGTGAATTAGCCAAATCTTTATTACTTTTTAGTAAATATGAAAAAATTTTAAAAACAGATAATAAAGCTATAGGATATTTTAAAGCATATGGAGCTAATTGTTTTGGTAATAAATTAGATAAAAAATCATGAAATGATAGAATAAAATGAACAGATGATAATAAAGAAAATATTATTAATTTTAAAAATGGTATATTAATATCGCAAGCTGAAAATAAATTATTATTTATAGCTTTTTGTTTCGAGTACAACAGATGATTAAATGCATTATCTAATAATGAAATTGACTATATAGAAACTAATTTTCCTATACAATTTGATGCTACATGTAATGGTTATCAACATCTTGCTTTATTGAGTTCAGATTATGAATTAGCTAAAGAGTTAAATTTAACTAAATCAACTTGAAACGATGCACCAAAAGATTTTTATAATTACTTCACAATAAGATTAATTAAATATTTTAAAGATAAATTAAAATATGATAAATTAAATGAAGAAGATTATGAAAGTTATAATAGATTAAGTAAATTTGTTATACCTAGATATTTAATTAAATTACCTGTAATGACAAATGTTTATAGTGCAACAATAATCGGTATGTCAAATGATTTGTTAAAACATTTTGAAAAATGTAATTCAACTATAAATAAAGATATCTCTAATTTCCAATATGAATGATATCAATTATTAAATGATACTAATATTAAATTAAGACTTAAAGATATAACTTTCATAAGTACAGGCATTAAAGATACACTTAAAAATATGTTTAAATTAGGTGAATTATTTAATTATTTAAATGAAATAGCTGATATATGTACTAAATTAGAAATACCTATTACTTGAACTTCACCTAATGGAGTTGAAGTTAGACAAAGTTATTTAATGACTAAGGAAGTAAGATTAAAACCATTTACTTACAGTAAAACTACTTTTTCAATAAAAATACCAAAAAAATCAGTATATAATAAACGTAGACAAAAACAAGCTTATATACCTAATTTTGTCCATTCTTTAGATGCATCTGCTTTAGCTTTATTAGTAGACTTTTATTTTAATGGTAAATCAGAAGAAAAAAGTTTCTATGCTATACACGATTGTTTTGCCGCCACAGCTAATAATATGGAAAATTTAATAGAATATCTAAAACTTGCATATATTAAAGTATATTCTGAAAAACAATATTTAAGAGAATTAGATAATCAAATTAAAAGTTATATTAAAAGTGTTTATAAAGAATCTTTTGACGAAAAAACAGGTTACATTAAAACAGATGAAATTGAATTAAAATTTCCTGATGTTGAAATTATACTAGATACAAAATTAGATGCTAAACATATATTAGAAAGTTCTTATCCTATAATGTAATATATATTACTAAAAAAAAGGCGTGAGTTAAACTCACGCCTTTTTTTTTTATAATGTACGCCTGAAATTTCTAATTCTATTTAAATTATTATCTAATCTACTAAATTCATTATTCATTTGTTTTCATTCATTATCCATTTCATCAACAATATTTTTAACAAAATTAATCGTATCTAATTTATCTACTTCATAATTAAGTAACTTTATTTTTAACTCTGAAATTTCATTATTTGATTTCTCAATTTTTTGATATAATTCCTCATAATGAAGTTTATGTAATTCATTTAAAATATTGAGATTTGAAGTATTATAATTTTTTTCAAGTAATTTTGGTTCATCAAAATTTTGATGTTCCATTAAATTATTTGTAAATTTAATTTTAAAATTATACATACTTTTTTTATCATCTTTAAATAAATCTATAAAACTATTTAGTTTTTGTTTTCATCATACAGAATTCGTTAATTCTGTATTATTTATTTCATAAGTAATTAGATCTAATTCATTGCTAATATTATTAATTTCATTATAATCAATATATTTATAACATAAATAATATAATAAAAATATAATACTTAATAAAAATAATATAAATATATAAACTAAAATATCTATAATTTTATCAAGGAATTTTTTTAAAATATATCTTTTATAAATTTTTATTGATTTAGCAACATATGTAGAAAAATTACGTTTCCTAATATTATTTATTAATAATTTATTAAAAGATTTAATATTTTTATTTATTACAAATTTATTTTTAGATAATTTATCTAAGTTGTATATTAAAGGTTTTGTATCAACTCATTTACCAAATTTATATATTTTCTCTCTTTTTTTATAAGAATCTGGATCTAATACTACAGGTTTAGTTCCTAATATAACAGACCCTTCATTAAGAACTGTTATTGTATTAACTTTAAATCCAGTAACAGAAATTCCTTTATATAAATTTTTAAAATCTTTCAATGAAAGAGAATGATTATATAAACCTTTAGTTTTAATCACTAAAGGATTACCTTTAAATACTAAACAATAAGTTTTAGTTGAATTAATACATCCTTCTTTAATTTCATATTCTAGTTTAATATGTCTTAATTTAGAACTAATTAAATTTTCATCAAAGGGTATATCCGTTACAATACTATTTGTATCTATAGAATAAATATGACCTCCTTTATTTAAAATATCTGACTTAACCATATTAACTATTAATAAATTATCTTTAAGTACTAAACAATATGTTTTAGCTGAAATAAAGTACCCTTTTTTAATTTCATACTCTAATTTAAATTGTCCTAAATTAGGTCCAATTAAACTTTCATCTAAAGGTATATCTGTTACAATACTATCTGTATCTGTATAATATATATATCCTCCTTTATTTAAAATATCTAATTTAATTTTTGACATAAATATTCTAGCGTATGAAATTACAGCTGCAGCTGTACTTAAAGAAACATCTTTTACTTGCTTTGATTTTTCTATACTACTATTAGTTTTTAATACTTTATTATAATCAAGTCCATTACTTTCACATATTTCTTTAGATATTTCAGGATAATATGTTATAATATACTCTTCATCTGTTAATTTTTTAGGAGGACCTTCAAATTCTTTAGTTTCTCATATAGAATATAATTTATCTATATTTACTATTTCAGTTTTAGGCTTATTAATATTCATACCAAACCTTCCTATAAGACTATTTAATAACATTTTTACAATAACTTTTATTGCTCCTGTACTTTCAGCTTTTAAATTATATAATTTATAAACAAATTCATTAAATACATTTTCTTGTTTATTAAAGTTGTAACCTTTTATTACTTTTATCTTATAACCATGAGAGATAGCAAATTTCAATTCTTCAGAAAAATATCAACCTTCTCATTTACCATTAGGCAATATTAAACCTTCCTCTGTTCGTACAGGTAATAAACCTAAATAATTATTACTTACTTCTATTTCACAATAAAAAAAACCAAATAAATTATTTAAATTTAAACCTATTGTAGAAAAATCTTCTAAAAATGTACATTTATTACCAGGCATAGAATTCAAAGAAGCAAAAGGATATAAAGAATTAACATCATATAAAAATAAATTTTTACCATAGGGTTTATAAATATCAGTAATTCCACCAAAATAAGCTTCTTTTATATCTTTAAATAAATAAGAATCTATTATTGGTAATTTAGAATCTTTTAAATAATGTTTAAGAAATATATTTAAAGCTAATCTAGATATTGTAACACTATCAGTCATCTGAATACCATAATTCCTAAGTATATATTTATTAAATGTATCCATTATTTTTAATAAGCTTTCTAAATCTTTTTTAAGATAAATAATACATTCATCTTTTAAACATCAATTTTTTTTAATAAATTCCTTATATTTTTGCATAGATATATTTTCGCCTGAAACATTTTTTCAATATTCTATAGAAGGTGTATTACCTATATAATTTAAAGTATCTTTTTTAACAAACTTATGAGGAAAATGTCCTTTAGTCACATCCAAACCAAATGAGTGAGATAAATCATAAAGACTTCCATTCAATAAATTATAAGAATCAACAAATATTATTTTATTATATTTAGGTATTATTTTAGTATAACCCCCTTTAATTAATTTTTCAATATCTTTGATATTTTGTTCAGATTTATTAACTAATTTTTCAAAATATTTAACATTCCGTTCATATTTACTAATCTTTTTAACCATAAGTTTTTTTACAACTTTTACACCTAATTTTAATAATTTACCATCTCTTCATAAAGGATCTAATTCATAATAATCATACCCTAACTTATTATTATATTTTTTTAATATATTCAATACAAAAGTAGAATCATATTTACCAAAATTATGTGTATAAAAAATATAACCATTATATTTTTCAAGCATTAAATTTACACAATTCAATAATATATCACTATTTGTTTGATCTTTATTTAAGTAAAATGTTTCAGGTTTTTTCGTAAAATGTCCCATATCATCTAAAGCCATAAATCCTACAGCGTATATTTTAGCTAAACTATCTAAATCTTCAAAAGCCTCTAAATCAAAACTACCAATAAAAGGATTTGAAACATCTTTAAAATCAGATTTATTAGGAATATATTTAATACTTTTTAAATTTTTACTACATTCCGAATTAATAACTTCAGATTTACTAATAGTTAAAGTAAGATTATTTATTTTTCTAGAAAATTCATTTTCTTTCAAACCTTTATCCTCCACAATAGTAAATAAACTACCTGTAAATGCACTATATATCTCCCTCTTAATTAAACCATCAACAGGACTTCTATTTACAATAATAGATTCTTTTTTATATAAATACATAGAATCTATATTATTTATATCTATCTCATCATAACCCAGTAATTTTTTTTGTTCATTTATTAATGAAAAATAAAAATCACGTTTATTCCCAACTAATAATTTACCAAAATAACTAGTATCTATTGTTAAAGGTAAAAAATCATCACTAAATTTTTTCCTACTTTCTTCAACACTTACTAAACTTCTATTTAACTTAATATCATCTATATCTTTAAGCTTTAAATCAGGATTATCTTTTAATATAATATATAATATTTCTATCATTTCTATTTTACCAACATCCTGACCTGACCCATAATCTTTAAAATCCCTTAACATTTTATGTAAATCTTTATGTAATTTATAAATAGAATCCACATCCTTATTATGTTTTAAATATAATCCTTTTTGATGACCTAACATACCATAACGACAAAAATCATACTTAACTTTAAATAATAAACTATATCTCACACCAACTTTAAAATTACTTAATATAAGTTGAGCAAATCCATCCAAATTAATATCTTCCACCAAAATAGTTTGAATTTTATTCATTTTAGGAGATCATTTAGTTTCATGTAAAAATCTTTTCATAATATATACTTAAATAAAAACAAAATACTAGATAAAGTTCTAGATAAACTCATAAAATTAATAACACTTAATATAATTTATAATAACTTAACGAAAAATAGTATTCCAAATATCCTTTACACTATTTTTAAATACTTTAATTTTCCAAACACCATCTTTAATATCCTTCTTCATTACAGTCCTAAATTTTATATTAGGATCTCAACTTTCTTTAAAAGTTTTATAAGAATCAAAACTATTAGTATATTTTTCTCAAAAAACTCAACAAAATCTACGTTTACCTTTATTTTTAAATTCCTCTAACTTAGATAAATTTTCTGATGAACTAAAATCATTTAATTTTGATTCTATTAAAAAACTACCTGAATTTGAATTATTATTAGTTAAATTAACCTTATTAAAATTAAGATAAAAAGAGACAGCCTTTCTAATAGAAGATAATTTCAAGCAATTAAAATTAACTTTAAAAAAATCAAAACTAGGGAAAATAGATAAATCGAAATAAGAAACAATTTCACCAACAGAAACAGCAA
>WNFX01017708.1_pt1 | contig 12639 bp, 14 predicted proteins | sample 5400111 | NCBI WGS metagenome assembly WNFX01 (sample SAMN13153363, study PRJNA577476) | soil metagenome | isolation source: 40 cm soil or saprolite under grassland replicate 1 | place: USA:California | collected 2016-06-15
GCCCGGTGGCGTCTGGTTCGGGTCTTGCAGCGCATCCTGGCCCTCACGGCCGCGGTCTGGCACAACCACAAGACCGGCCAGCCGACCCTGCGGTCACTGGTCGCCTACGATCACTGACCCCTTGGAATCAATCGTCTAGGGGGCTTACAAGCGGCAGTGCCTCGCGCAGTTTGAGGACGTCACGAAATCCAGTCCGGGAACTCCGGCTCCCCAGGCACGCCGCTGACCGCAAGCCGGGTCGCACCTGACCCGTCGGCGCCCATGATGGTCAGGCCCGGCGAGAACAGGATGTCGCGGCCGTCGGGCGACCAGGCGGCGAACTGCGCGAACGCGTCGGTGAGCCGGGTCTGCCCCGACCCGTCGGCACGCATGACGTACAGGTGCAGGGTCGGGCCGAGGGACTGCCCCTGCCCTTGGTCGTCACGCGCCGACGCGAAGGCGATCCGGGTCCCGTCGGGAGACCACGCCGGCCAGTCGTCCTGGCTCGGGGAGTCGGTCAGCCGCCTTACGCCGGTCCCGTTGGCGTTCATCACATAGATGTTGAAGTCGGGGGAGCCGCCAACCGCGCCGTCCAGCGATGCGAAGGCGATCCTGGTCCCATCCGGCGACCACGCCGGGTACTCGCCGTCGATGTCACCAAGCCGGCGGACGCCCGTCCCATCAGGCTGGATGACATACAGGCGCATCTCCGGGCTGTCACGGCCCGAGCCGAACGCGATCAGCTTCCCGTCCGGCGACCAGGCCGGACCCCACTCCGCAACCGAGTTGTTGGTGAGGTTGCGCTGGCCCGAGCCGTCAGCGTTCATCACATAGATCTCGGCCGTGGCGTCGTCGCCGGTCTGATGCCGGTAGGCGACCCGCCGGCCGTCGGGCGACCACGCCGGATCGAACTCCGCGGCAGGGTCGCTGGTCAGCTGCTTCAGCCCAGACCCATCGGCGTTGACGACGTAGATGTCCTCGGCATGGGCAGGGCCCGCCGAGAACACGATCCGCCCGGCCCTCGGCGAGGCGGCCACGCTGACCGTGGTCGGTGGCGTCGTGGTGGTAGGGCGGGATGATGTCGTCACAGACGACGCCTGCCCGGGCGGCTGGCGTGAGACGGCGCATCCTCCGCCGACCACCACGGCCGCCACAATGACCGCTCCCAGCCGCCACACGATGGCGTTCGTACGCATCTTCGGCCCAATCCCACCAGGCGCATTCCCACTCGCTGCTACCACTGCGGGGCGACTCCGGTTCCCTCGACCGCCAGGCGACATCGCCCCGACCCGAGCAGCCAGGAGCCCGTCACGCACGCGCTCACCCACCAGCGGCTACCTACCCCAAGTCTGCAACAAGGCAGACCCAGTAGCCCATTAGTCGGCGGCCAGCTCGTCGGCGGTGCGTTGGCCGGCGTTTGTGGTGTGGCGGAGGAAGTCGGCGAGCAGTTCGAGTTGGTCCTCGTCGTAGCCGGCGCAGAGCTGGTCCATCTTGCTGTTCATCCCCGAGTACAGGCGTAGCAGCTCCGCGGCGCGGCCGCGGAGGGTCCGCACGACGATGCCGCGGCGGTCGGCGAGGTCGCGGTCGCGGGCGATCCAGCCGGCGCGCTCGAGCCGGTCGAGGATGCCAGTCGTGGTGGCGGGGTGCAGCCTCGGGCGTCGGGCCAGGGCGCCGGGGCTCATCGGCCCGTGGCGGCCGAGGAGATCTAGGCAGTCCAGGTCGACGTCCTTGAGGTCGAGGCGGCCGCCGACGTGGTGGTTGAGCAGGGAGAGCTGGGCGTTCAGGTCGCGTAATGACTCCTTGATCGCGCGGTCCAGCCGTCGTCGGCGCCCCGCGGCGCTCAGACTCTTCGCCGGATCGGTTGATCGTATGGAATGCATAGAGTATCCTTCTCGTATCTTCTGAGATACAGAGGATAGTGTACCCGGGAAGCGACCGCGGATGTGCGGCCGCGCCGAGACAAACCTGAGACAGGGAGACAGCGGATGAAGGTGACGGTCTTTGGAGCGACCGGCCGCATTGGCGAGCAGGTCGTGCGACAGGCGTTGGACGCCGGGCACAAGGTGAGGGCAGTGGTCCGTGATCCGGCCCGGTTCGACGTGAGCCATCCCGCGCTGGAGGTGGCGACGGTGCCCGGCCTGACCGATCCGGAGGTGCTGCGCCCCGTGCTGGAGGGCAGCGGTGCCGCGATCTCGGGAGTCGGCCCGCGCGGTCGCAAGGACGGCCCGGTCGCCTCGAGCGCCACACGCGGAATTCTGCGCGCGATGGAGGCGAGCGGCGTCCGGCGCTTGGTGGCGGTGAGCGCGGTGCCGGTCGGCCCGGTGCCGGAGGGCGAGAGCTTTGTGAACCGCCGGATTGTGCTGCCGTTGATCAGTGCCTTCGCGCGGGATGTGTACGCGGATCTGGCCGCGATGGAGGACGAGATCCGGCGCAGCACCACGGAGTGGACGATCGTGCGGCCGCCCAAGCTCGTGAACAAGCCGCTGACCGGCGCGTACCGGACCTGCGTGGGCGGCAATGTGCCGCGCGGCTACTCGATCTCCCGCGCCGATGTGGCCCACGCCATGCTCGCGGCACTGGACGACCCAGCCACGGTCAAGCAGGCGGTCGGGATCGCGTACTGACCTTCACGACGGGTTCAACCGCCGGACCGCGACGACGGCATGGGTACAGGGGACATGCCATCGTCTCCGATATGGGTCCCCGGCAGGTGTGGCGCGAGAAGCTCCAGCGGCTGGCCGCGAGCAGGCCCCGCTGGCCCTGATCGGCTGCGGGCGCCGGCAGCGCAGCACGGGCCCTCCGGGCCCGTCTCAGAGCCGGGACCGACGGCGCCTGGCGCGTGGTCGCGGCTGGGCCGTCCAAATGCTTCCTGGGAGTTCATGCTGCACATGGAAGGCCCGCAAGCTGGCTGGTGGCGGCGGGCGCGCTGTTCGCTCAGGTCCGGGTGACGGCGACCCGCCAGGCCCGACCCGCGGCGGTCGTCTCGATCGCGGCGTGTGGGTGCCAGAAATTCGGTCGTGGGTGCTGAGCTGCTAGTTCGCCAGAGGCGCCACCAGGCCACGATGATCGGTGGATGACCCTGCGACTGCTCTATCTCCTGTTCTGCCAGGTGGTGCGGTGGCTTGCGCTGGTGACGAGGAGTTCTGTAGCGAAGGACGCCGAGCTGCTCGTGTTACGCCACGAGGTCGCGGTGCTACGCCGCCAGGTGTCCCGGCCGCGGACCGACTGGGCGGGCGGTACTGGCCGGCCTGGCCCGGCTACTGCCTCGGCCGACCTGGGACTGCATCATCGTCCAGCCCGCAACCCTATTCCGCTGGCATCGGGACCTGGTGCGGCGCCGCTGGAGCTACCCGCACCGGCGTGGCCGGCCGGCCGTGGCGACCGAGGTCCGCGCGCTGGTGCTGCGGCTGCCAGGGAGACCCCGACCTGGGGGTATCGCCGCATCCACGGCGAGCTGTGCCGCCTCGGCTACCGGGACAGGATCGGGGCCAGCACCGTGTGGGGGCCATCCTGCACCGCGGCGGCGTGGCTCCGGCGCCCAAGCGGTCGGCTGTCTCGTGGCGGCAGTTCCTGCGTGCTCAAGCCGAGGGCGTCTTGGCCGTGGACACGGTGCTCTTGCGGCGGCTGTACGTCCTGGTTGCGATCGAGGTGGCGACCCGCCGGGTCATGTGCTTGGGGTGACGTCACATCCAGTAGGGGAGTGGGTGACACAGCAGGCCCGCAACCTGCTCATGGCCCTTGAGGACCGCGTCGGCCAGTGCCGGTTTCTGCTCCGTGATCGGGATACCAAGTTCACCGTCGCGTTCGATGGGGTCTTCGCGGCCGCGGGGAACGAGGTGCTGCGCGCGCCGGTGCGGGCACCGCGGGCCAACGCCGACGCGGAGCGGTGGGTGGGCACCGTGCGGCGCGAGCTGCTGGACCGGCTGCTGATCTTCGGAGGTTGGCAGCTGCAGGCGGTGCTGGCCGCGTACGCCGATCACGACAACGTGCACCGTCCGCACCGCGCCTTGGGACAGGTGCCGCCGCTCGGGTCCGGCGAATCGGCTGCCGTCCTGCCGGCTGGGAGGGTTGTGCGACGGGATCGACTTGGTGGACTGATCCATGAGTATGCGCAGGTCGCATGACACGAACCGAATAACCGGCACCCACATGGTCTCAACCCGGCCGTGCTTGGGACGGCAAGTTGCTGGTTCGGACCGCGAGCAGCCGGAGCGGCCGGAAGCCGCGGCCGAGCAGGCCTGCCTGAACGTGAAGGATCACTGCCGTCCCGGTCACGCAAACTCCGCCAGGAGGTGGGAATTCACAGAGGACGAGGTGGTGGCACTGGCGCAGCGGGCTTACCGGCTGGGCGTGGCGCAATTCCGGCTCCTGCCGGACCGTGCAGCGCTGCTGGTGATCGACATGCAAGACGAGTTCGTTCGGCCCGGCTGGACGCCGTACTGGATCCCGGAGGCAACCCGGCAGGTGCCCCGGCTGGCGCGGCTGCTGTCCGCCTGCCGGGCACGCGGCGTACCGGTGCTGTACACGGCCTTCGCTGCCACCCACCACGGCCTGGACCGGCCTCGCGGCGGCGCCGCCATGCCCAGCCGCTACCCGGAGCTTGGCGCCGGCGACCCGGCCTGGTTCCGCGACGGGCGCATCTGGCATGAGCTGGCGCCCGAGCCGGGCGAGGTCGTCATCCACAAGCCATCCTATGGCGCCTTCTACGACACGCCGCTGGCGACGATCCTGCGCAATGTGGGCCGCGATACGGTGATCATCAGTGGGACCTTGACCAACCTGTGCTGTGGGACCACCGCCAGACAGGCGTATGAGCGGGGGTTTCAGGTGGTGGTCGGCAGCGATGTGACCGCTACCAATGATCCGGCGGTGCACGAGCACGAGCTGATGACCCTGCGCTATGGGTTTGCTCGCGTGCTGACCACCGACGAGATCGTCCAAGCGTTTGCGATGGGCGACTGACAGCCGTTGGGAACCCTACGGGCTACTTATGCGTGACACCTGTTGCTTGACCTCGTGTGGGGCGCGAATATGCAGGTTCATCATGCTGCGACCTCGCAATACTCATGGATGACGCCGCCGAGCACATCGCGACGCCTGACCCTTCGAGGGTTGATCTGCCGTGAACGCTGTTCCCGCGCCTCAGGCTGGGGAACGGCCAACGCCAGGCTACGGTGCGGTCGTTGCTGGTCTGTTCGCCAACCGTGCCTTCAGCGCGGCCCTGGCCACCAACACCCTCGGCTTTTTCGTTACCTTTGGCGCCTTGCTGTTCATCGTGCAGTACCTGCAGCTGGTGCTGGGGCTGTCGCCGCTGCGGGCGGGCCTGTGGACGGTGCCCTCGGGTGGTGGGGTCATCCTCGGATCCATGCTGACCCCGCTGCTGGTGCGCCACATCCGTCCCGCGTTCGTGATGGCTGGCGGGCTGACGCTGGCGGCAGTCGGCGTTGGGCTGCTCACCCAGGTCGACGCGGCCTCAGGGCTTGCGGTCCTGGTGACGGGGTCCGTCGTGTTCTCTGTGGGGCTTGCTCCGGTGTTCACGGTGGCGGCCGACCTGGCCATCGGGGCGGCTCCACCGGCGCGGGCCGGGGCCGCCTCGGCGATCTCTGAGACCAGCTCGGAGTTCGGCGGGGCGCTGGGCATCGCCATCCTCGGCAGTGTCGCCACTGCCATCTACCGCGGCCAGGTCACCGACGCCGTCCCGGCCGGTGTCCAACCCAGGCCGCAGCGGCCGCGCGGGATACCCTCGGCGGCGTCGTGGCAGTGGTCGGGCAGCTCCCCGGCCGACTCGGCGCCGAGCTGCTGGATGCCGCCCGCTAGGCGTTCACCCAGGGGTTGCAGCTGACCTTCGCCGAGATGCAGCAGGTGGATGGCCATCGATCCTCCTGAGTCGTCATCCTGGGTCGACGTGCGCGCACCCAGCCCGCCAGGAGCGAGCGAAACGACGACATGGAGAGCATGCCATTGTTCATCAAGAACCTGACGTTCGACTGCAAGGACGCCCTTCGAGTCGCCCGGTTCTGGGCTGCCGCGCTCGTCTCCGACGTGGATGAGAATCCACCGCCGAACGCGCCTACGTCGAGGCGCCCGGCTGGGGTGGCCCGAACATCTGGTTCCGAGGTGGTCGCGGGCCAAAGACCGCACCCAACCGAGTGCACCTTGACCTCCGCGCGCTCACCACCATGAGCGAGGAAGTCGATCGTCTGGTCGCCTTGGGCGCCACGGTAGTTCAGCGGTACGACGACATCACCGTCATGGAGGATCCGGAAGGCAACGAGTTCTGCATCGAGCCGGGACCAAAGGATCCCCACGAGGCCTCAGGTCGTTAACGAGCTGCAGGACCCGACCCCGCCGTCGGCCCTGACGTTACTGGCGCAGGCATTAAAGAAGTTCGCCGATTCCAGTGACATGATCGCTGTTCACCATAGGGACAGGCCGCAGTAGCGCAGGAACGAGAAGGGCAAGTGTGGGGTGCCCCGGACCCGCTGGACGCCGCGTTCGGCCGCCGCGGTGACCTCCTCCAGGGTGTCGCCGGCCAGGTTGGCCAGCTCCACCCCCTTGAGGTTGGCCCACAGCGCCTCCACCGGGTTCAGGTCAGGCGCGTAGGCGGGCAGTCGTTCCACCACCAGCCAGGACCGCTGCCGGCGCAGCCAGGCGTGCATCGCCCGGCTGCGGTGGGCGGGCAGCCCGTCCCACAACAGCGTCGCCTTCTGCCCGCCGAGCGCTCGGCGGCGAGTTGGGCGCCGCCGCCGCGCGAGCCGTAGCACAAGGCGGCGGCCAGCGAGACCCGCTTCCATTTGAAGTGGTGGCGGATGACGGGGGTGTGGCCGCGTGGCGCCCAGGTGCGACGCACGACCGGCAGCAGCGACACGCCCGACTCGTCCCAGAACACAACGACAGCCCGACGACGGCGGGCGTTACGCCGGATTCTAGGGCCAGTCCTCGGCCACCCAGCGGGCGATCGCCCGCTCGTCACGCTCCACCGCGCGGCGGGCGGGGCGCTGCAGCCGGTAGTGCAGCCGGTGGCGCAGCAGCTTCCACACGTGGCCGGGATGGTAGGCGACCCCGGTGAGCTGTTGGATCACGCTGGTGATGCGGGCAAGGGTCCAGTGGTCGCTGTCGAAGCCGTGCGCGCGGGCACCCTGCCGCAGCGCCTGGTCAATGGCGGCAAGTTGGGCATCCGACAGGCGCGGGCCAGGCCCCGTCGGCCCGGCGCTACGTAGCGCCTCGGGCCCGCCCGCTTGCCACAGCGCGTGCCAGCGGCTGACGTTTTGGCGGGCGACGCCGAGGGTGCGGGCGACCTGGGCTTGGGTATGGCCGGCGGCAAACAACTCGCCGGCCTGCATGCGGACGCCTTCGAACGCCTGGCGGTCGCGCGGACCGCGGGCGTTGCGGCGGTAGGCGGTTGGTCTCATACCGCCATGCTGCCAGAATGTCGTAGGAACGCGCGAACTTCTTTAATACTCCAACCGGAGTTCGTGATCTTCATGGGCCGTTGGCTTGACGGCGGTAGCGGCAGGTGCGGGCGCGGGCCTGCTGGCGGCGCCGCCACAGTGATCCGTCGCCGCTACGAGTTGGTTCCCGATACAGGGAGGAAGGCGGGGAGGTCGAAGTTGCGGAAGGCGTCCGGGGTGAGGAAGGCGGTGATCTCCTGGATCTGCGCGCCGCGCAGGGTGAGCACGTCGACGGCGCGCGGCGTGAAGGTCTGTGTCTTGTCGTCCCAGGCGTAGAGGCCGAAGGCGAGCTGCCCGTTCGCGCGAGCGGGGATGAGGCGCCAGCGCGTCGTCCCTGCCAGTGGCCCCCCGCTGAGGAAGATGGCGACCTGTTCGCGGCCGCGGTACCAGGTTGGCAGGGGCGGCATCGCCAGCTTCGCGTCTTCGGCGAGCATGGCGACGACCGCCTCGACGTCGTTGCGCTCCCAGGCGGTGACGTAGCGCTGCACGACCTGTCGCAGCGCGTCGTCGCTCAGTGAGCGCAGCGTCGCCTGCTGGCTTTGTTCCGGCAGTCGTTGGTCGACTGTCTTATGGGCGCGCTGCAGGGCGCTGTCGACCGAGACAGGCGTCGTTTCGAGCGCCGTAGCGGTTTCCCGGCCCGAGAAGCCGAGGACGTCGCGGAGGATCAGCACGGCGCGCTGTCGCGCGGGCAGGTGCTGGAGTGCCGCGATGAAGGCGAGCTCGACGCTCTCGCGCTGCTCGTAACGGGCCTCCGGGCTGGCCAGGCCGCTGCCGAGCCCCAGCCGCTCATCCGGGTAGGGTTCCAGCCACACCGCCTCGGTCACTGGCTCGGCGGGGCCGTCGTGGGGGTCGGCGGCGGGTCCGTAGTCGACTGGAAGCACTCGTCTGGGTCGCCGCTCGATCGCCCTGAGGCAGGCGTTTGTCGCGATCTTGTAGAGCCAGGAGCGGACCGAGCTGCGGCCCTCGAACCGCGGCAGTGCGCGCCAGGCGCGCAGCAGCGTCTCCTGCAGCGCATCTTCTGCGTCGGCGGCCGAGCCGAGCATCCGGTAGCAGTGGGCGTACAGCTCGTCGCGGTAGGGTCCGGCGAGTCGGCCGAAGGCGTCGTCGTCGCCCCGCTGCGCGGCCTCCAGCTGCTCGCGCTCGCTCGCGGTCACCGTGCGAGCCCCGCTCGTCCCGCGTTCAGGCCCGGTCGTCATCGTTTTGGCTGCCAGAGAGCGAGCTCGCCGCACTGTGGCGCCGAGATGACGCTGCGCCATCCGGCCGGCCCCTCGCGCGGCGCCAGCAGCACCGAGGCGCCGAGCTGGTGCGCGTGTTCGGTGGACGCTTGGATCTGGTCGACCTCGACGTAGGGCAGCCACAGCGGGCGCGGGGTGCCGCATTCGACGATGCCGCCGCCGAACCCGCGTCCCAGGTCGAGGGCCAGGTAGGAGCCGCGCCCGGCCTGGATCAGCTGCCGGCGCCAGTGCAAGAGGTTCGCGTAGAACGCGCTCGCCCGTGCCTGATCACCGGTGTGCAGCTCCAGGTGAACGACGGGCCCGGGACTGGACATCTGCATGGTCATCTGCATTGTGATCCGCGCTCTGGCCGGAATCCATCGCCGCCCCGCCAGAATCGGTGAGCGAGATCCCGGCCGCCAGGGTGAACCCCGCGCGGCGCCGCCCACACGGCCGCTGTCCAAGCCTGAGCAGGGGTGGAGCCTGCGCCGGGTACAGATTTCGTGGCGGGCGATGGATTGCCGCCGTTCGCCGGATCACCACCTCCAGAAGCGGCGACTGGGCTCGCGGGCACCGGTTCCCGGACCGATGCCACCGATGTGCGGCGTCATCGGTGGCGCGGGCCACGCCAAACGGTTGTAAAGGACATGCAGACATGCAAAGGAGAGAACGATGACCGATCACGAGGTCGTGAGTCGCGAGGCGTGGGCAGCTGCCCGCGAGGAACTGCTCGCTCGCGAGAAGGAGCACACCCGGCTGGGCGACGAGCTGGCCCGCCAGCGCCGCGAGCTGCCCTGGGTCCGGGTCGAGAAGGAGTACCGCTTCGACACCGGGGAGGGCCCGCGGACCCTGGCCGAGCTGTTCGACGGCCGCTCCCAGCTGCTGGTCTACCACTTCATGTTCGGCCCCAGCTACCAGGCCGGGGACCCGGTCAACTCCTCCATCGCCGATGGCCTGGACGCCCTGGTGCCCCACCTGCACGCCCGCGATGTGACGCCGGTGCTGGTCTCCCAGGCCCCACTCGAGAAGCTCCAGGCCTACAAGCGGCGGATGGCCTGGCGCCTTGCCTGGGTCTCGTCGGCCACCAGCGACTTCAACGTCGACTTGGGCGCCTCCACCCCCGAGCAGCGGGGCCAGGCCATCCAGCCCCCCCAGGCAGGGCTGCCCCCGATCGTGGCCCAGAACGCGGCCGCGACTGGGACCGACGTCCCCGGCTATCTCTCCCAAGCCCCGGTGGTGAGCGCCTTTGCGCTCCAGGACGGCGCCGTCTACCAGACCTATGCGACCACCTGGCGTGGGGTGGAGTTCCTGATGGGCTACTACCCGATCCTGGACCGGATGCCCAAGGGCCGCGACGAGGGTGACGGCTGGCAACTCTGGCTCCGCCGCCACGACGAATACGGCAGCGAGTGACGCGTACGGAACGAGGTGCCACCGAAACCATGGCCATGCAAAGGAAGAGACGATGATGAGTGACTTGTCGGGCAGGACCACGGTGGTCGTTGGCGCCAGCCGCGGCTTGGGGCGTGGGATTGCTCGCGCGTTCGCCGAGGCTGGTGCTGCGGTGGTCGCGGTCGCCCGGACCGGCCCGGCACTCGCCGAGCTCGCCGCCACCAGCGCCAACATCCGCACCGAGGTCGCCGATGCGGCCGAGGAGACGGTCGCGTGGAGCCTGCTGGATCGGTACAAGCCGCAGGTGCTCATCCTGGTCGCCGGCGCCAACCCGGTGATGCGCCCGCTCCAGGACCAGACGTGGGAGACGTTCTCGGTCAACTGGCATACCGACGTCAAGATCGCGTTCACCTGGCTGCGTGAGGCCCTGCTCAAGCCCCTGCCGCCAGGCAGCAGGGTGGTGGTCGTGAGCAGCGGAGCCGCCATCAACGGATCGCCGGCCAGCGGAGGGTACGCCGGGTCCAAGGCCACCCAGCGGTTCATCGCCGGATACGCCCAGGAGGAGTCGCGCCGCGCTGGGCTGGACATGACCGTCACGGCGGTGATGCCCAGGATGACACCGTTCGGGGAGGTGGGCAGGCGGGGGGTTCGGGCGTACGCGGCCCGCGGTGGCCAGACCGAGGAGGCGTACCTTGAGCAGCTGGGGAAGCCGCTGACCCCGGAGGTGGCCGGGTCCGCACTGGTGGACCTGGTACGGGCGGACCCGGCGACGATAGCCCCCGGGTACCTGCTCACCGCCGCCGGGCTGCAGAAGCTGCCGTGAACACCGGTGCGGCGAGGAACCCGAGCAGGTACCGGGTCACCGTTACGCTCTCAATTGTGTGGACTATTCGATAGCTATGGGTTCCAACCGGAACCGGACGGTGTCCGAACGGTCCGTCACACCACCGATTACTCGGGGCAGCGCCGTTGCATTATGCCGGCCCCTGCGCATGCTGAGGCCGCGACCTCTGCGCGGCATCAGATGGCCAAGGCCAACTCGTCGAACGCGACGGTCAACCGCCGGTTCTCCGGCTCCTCAACGGCCAGCTCGTAGTGTCCCCACCGACGTTCTGGACGAAGGCATGCCCGGCGATGATCACTTTGGCGTTACGGTCCTGCTTGAGGCCGCGCATCGTCGCAACCGCGCTTTCAGCCTGCCGTGGTCGCACTCGACCTGCTTGTTGGCGTCCCGGTCGGTGCGGTGCCAGGTTGCCGGCAGCAGTTGCTCCACCACCGCCGGGTCCACCGGCGCCTTGTCGGTGGTGACCTCAGCGGGCGTGACCTTGGTCGCCCCAATTGCGAGCGGTCTTGACCTCGAACCAGTAGACGAAGTTCGCGGAGATGCGGGCGTCGGGGACCGAGCGTCCTTTGCTGGGTGGCTGGTTGGTGAACGACACCATCTGCAATGAGGATTCGCCCCGCCGCCAGGATCGCCTCCAGCAGCGACAGGTCGATGCGCTCGAACACGGCCAGCATCGACGACGTGACCCGGTTCTCACCCTGGCGGTAGGTGGAAAACCACGGGTTCTTCGCCATCATCGGGCCTCTCCACGTCAGTCGCGACGGCGTCATCGTGCCTCACGCCGGCTCCCTGGCGATAGTGGCTGAATATCAGCGCGCCTGCGCCTCAGGCCCGGTTGATGGCACGACCGACGTCCCGGCGACCGGCACACCTCATACGTGAGCGCGCTGGCTGGCGACGAGGTAGGCGTACTGGATCATCGTCTGGTCATCGTCGGCATCGACGACCACGCGTAGGGCGGGGCCGTTTCGGATGGAGCTGAAGAGCTCGTCGTTGCGCCGCACCATGGCGTATGCCGACTGGCGCATGTCCTCCCGGTCGCCGCCTGACGAGCAAGAAGACCCGACCGGACACGTGAGCGCGGATCGAGATCACGCCAGCGCTGCGACAAGGCGGAAGCTCGAAGTCCGTAGGGGTGCGGCGGGGTCGGGGCCGGCTCTGCGTTGGCTGGTCAGCGTCGCGTAAGCGCGCCGGCAAGGTCCTGGTAAGGCCCTTCGCCCCAAATGAGGCTTCTTGATCTCCCCAGGCAAGGAGCCACAGCCGCAATGGACGCCATCCAGCGGTCGCCGTTCGACACCCTGGAGACCTGCTTTCGCCTGCTCACCGAAGGTCCGGCGCCATTGGCGCTCGACGGCCGCCATGTAGGCCACGGCCTACCCGCTCGGTCGATCCGCTTGCGGACGGTGTCGGCGGCCTTGGGGCTGTTGAAGATGCCCGCGGACCGCTCGCGGCTGCCGTCCTGGTAGCGGACCTGCCAGCGGGGCTTGGGTGGCGAGGGGATGGGGGAATCGGCACGATCCAGGCCATGTATCATCTCCGCCGTGTACGAACTCATCAGGACGGCTTGAGCCCGGCACTCCTGATGGATTCCTGATGAGTTCCTGATGAGTGAGGCGGGAGCACGTCACACTCATCAGTAGGAGTTGCGGCTCACACGGCCCTAGCAGGTAAGATCGGAGCCGTGCCCCCCTAGCTCAGTCGGCAGAGCACATCCATGGTAAGGATGGTGTCGGCGGTTCGATTCCGCCGGGGGGCTCCA
>WNFX01005171.1_pt1 | contig 12633 bp, 10 predicted proteins | sample 5400111 | NCBI WGS metagenome assembly WNFX01 (sample SAMN13153363, study PRJNA577476) | soil metagenome | isolation source: 40 cm soil or saprolite under grassland replicate 1 | place: USA:California | collected 2016-06-15
CGACAGCGCCTTTTGCGCGGTGCGCCCGCCCGGCCATCACGCGACGCGCACCCGCGCGATGGGGTTCTGCCTTTTCAACAACGTCGCTGTCGGGGCCAAGCACGCGCTCGAGCATCACGGCGTCGAGCGCGTGGCGATCATCGATTTCGACGTTCACCACGGCAACGGCACCGAGGACATCTTCAGCGACGACGAGCGTGTCGTGATGGCGAGCATCTTTCAGCATCCGTTTTATCCGTACAGCGGTACCGAACACGTGGCACCCAACATGGCCAACGTGCCGCTGCCGGCGGGCTCCGACGGCAAGGCTTTGCGCGCGGCAGTGGAGAGAATCTGGATGCCGGCGCTGGAGGAGCTCGAACCGCAGATGATCTTCGTCTCGGCGGGCTTCGATGCCCACGTCGAGGACGACATGGCCGGCTTGCGTTTCACCGAAGCCGACTACGCGTGGGTCACGCAGCGCATCAAGGAAGTTGCGGACAAATACTCCGGGGGAAAGATCGTGTCAGTTCTCGAGGGAGGCTACGCGCTCTCCGCGCTCGGGCGGAGCGTGGTGACGCATCTGAAGGTGCTGGGTGCTTCGTAGGAGTTTTCCGATGAGAATGTGGCGTACGCTGGCTGTTGGTCTCGGGCTGCTGCTGCCCGCGGCGTGCGGGGATAGCACCGGGGTCGATTTACCGCCCTTCGCGGTGCAGTTGCAGCCGTTTATCACTGCTGGCCTCTCCAGTCCGATCGATCTGCAGGCGCCGCCGGGAGACTCGCGGCTCTTCATCGCCGAGCTGCCGGGGCGGATTCGCGTCGTGCAGGGAGGAACCTTGCTGCCGACGCCATTCGTCGACATCTCCAGCCGGGTGTATACGCAAGGAGAGGCCGGTCTGCTTTCGTTTACTTTCGATCCCCAGTTCTCGACAAACGGCTTCGTGTTCATACATTTCGTCGAAAACATTCCCGGTACTTCCGGTGACATCGTCGTCGAGCGCTATCACGTGTCTTCGACGAACCCCAATCTACTCGATACTTCACCCACAGAGGTGATTGAGGTGATACGAATCTCCCACCGGGCAATGAACTTCACAAACCACTACGGCGGCCGGGTCGCGTTCGGACCGGACGGGATGTTCTATCTCTCCACCGGGGACGGCGGTGGAGGAGGCGACACTCTCGGCAACGGCCAGAACGTAATGACGCACCTCGGCAAGCTGCTGCGCCTCGACGTCAGCACGCTTCCCTATACGATTCCGCCTGACAACCCTATTTGGGGCGCGGCCCAGCCCAACGAAAACTGGGCGATCGGTTTGCGCAATCCGTTCCGCTATGCCTTCGACGCGGGGCAGCTGTACATCGCCGACGTAGGGCAGGACCAGCGCGAGGAAATCGACGTGGTCGCGGCAAATTCTGCCGGCCTCAACTACGGGTGGAACCTGATGGAGGGGCTGCGGTGTTTTCCGAATGGTGGTCAATGCAACATGACGGGGCTGACTCTGCCGGTCTACGACTACGATCACAATCAGGGTTGCGCGATCATCGGCGGCTACGTGTACCGGGGCGCGGCGATACCCCAGCTGCAGGGGCAATACCTGTTTTCGGACCTCTGCAGTGGCTTTATCCGCGGCCTGAGCTTCGAGAGCGGCGTTGCGGTGGTCACGGAGGCGCCGATGGTGAACGTGGGGTCTCCTCATTCTTTCGGGAAGGATGGCTTCGGGGAGATTTACGTGTTGACCGCCGACAATCGGGTGCTGCGTATCGTGAGGTAATGAGTCCGATTCCTAATCGGATTCTTCCCGCCACGGATTGCCGACCACTTTCCGCCAGGCGTCCAGCACCATCGTCTTCATCGAATCCTCCGGGGTGAGCTCGGCGTTACTCACGGGTGCGGCGTGGGTTTCGAGTATTCCGATTTCTGCGCACGCGTTCAGAAAATCCGCCGCGTCTCCGCCAGCCACCTCGCACTCTTTGGCCAGCGCATCGGCCAAGGCGCCGTTGGCCGTCAGCATCGCCGCCATCTTCAAGTGCCATTGCCGGTAGGGAAGCGAGGCGAAGTCCGGCCACCGGCTGAGCCGGACGGGTTCGCGCGGGTCCCAGGCGCCGAGGGATTGCCCGGCACCGGCGACCAAACCCGTGAGCCACAGCAGCTCCTCGAGCGGGCGCGGCATGATTCCCCATCGCGCAAGGCGGGCGGCGAACTTGCGCGCGTCGGGAACGGCGACAACCTTCCCGTCGAGACGGCGCCGGTTGCGCAGCAGCGCGGCCAGTTCGTCGGTGGTTCTCGACGAGTAGAAAACCTTTCCATGGGGATCGACCACCAGGGCGGAACCCGTAGTGAGCACGACATCGGCGGGATACGACTTGTGGCACGCCTTGCGCACCAGGGCGGCGAACGGTCTCCACTTGGACGTGGGTGCCGAGGGCGCGGGACCGGAAAGCTGCAACTTCCCCGCGACCGAGGTCAGGACCTCCGTCAGGCTGAGCGGACCGCCGGCGCGTATCGGCTTGAGCAGCGTCCACTCCGCGGCCAGGACGTGGTCCCGGCTCAAGGCAATGCGCGGGGTGCCGCCGAAATCCAAATTCTCCCAGACCTGGCGACCCTCCTTGCTGTCCATGTCCACGAGGACCGCGTCCGGCAGATCGCCCAGGCGCGCCGCGATGCACCATGACGGCTCCAGGTAGGTCTTGAGCAGCGCGAGCAGCGACCGCAGGTAGCGTTCCTCGTCGGTTCCGACACTGACGAGGGACAGCACGAACGGTCGGGAATCGTCTTCGGAAGCCATTTGTTGTTGTCCTCGAAGTTACGGTTTTCAGGCACGGACCGGACCGCCGCGCGCGACGGGTAATCCCGCCACCGTCCAGGCGTTGGTGCCGCCGTCCACGTGCACGACGCGGCGGAAACCCGCCGCGCGCAGCTCCGCCGCGGCGAACTGGCTGCGCATGCCGGTCTGGCACACCACATAAACCGGTTCGTTCGCGTCCATGCTCGCGAGCAGCGCGGCGGGGTCGAGCGTATCGAGCGGGACGCTGACCGAGCCGGAAATTCTCAGGGTGTCGAACTCTTCGGGCGTGCGCACGTCCAGAAGATGGACTCCGTGCGCGCGCAGCGCTTCGGCGAGCTGTTTCGCGGACACGCTTTGGACCGCGACCTTCGGTTGCCCGAGCGCGCTCGCGACCGCAGGCTGGCCCGCACCGCCTTCGAGATTGGCCGGGACCGCCTCGTGGATGCGCGCAGGCATGGGCAGGTTGAGATTGTTCATGATGGAAAGGAACTCCTCGCGGGTTTTGCCCGCGACGCGCGCGTTGAAGCGCTTCTCCTCGCCGATGCTGCTCACCCTGCGTCCCTTGTAGTCATGGGCCGGATAGACGAGGATCTGCTCGTCGAGCGCGAAGAGTTTCTCCGTGATGCTCGTCCACAGCGCCTCCGCGCTCCCGTTCTGGAAATCGGTGCGCCCGCAGCCGCCGATAAGGAGGGTGTCGCCGGTGAAGACCCGGTCGCGCCACAGGTACGAGACGCTTCCCGGCGTATGCCCGGGGGTGGCGATCGTGAGAATTTCCTCGTGGCCGAAGAGGATCACGTCGCCGTCCTTGAGCAGGCGGTCGTAGCCTTGCGCATTGCAGTCCCTGCAGACCGCGGTCTGCGCGCCGGTGGCCTGCTTGAGCGCGTGCGCGGCGGTCACGTGGTCGGCGTGCACGTGGGTCTCGAGCGTGTACTTGAGAGCGAGGCCGTGCTCGCGCAACAGGCGCACGTCGCGCCCGACCTGGTCGGTGACCGGATCGATCAGGACAGCCTCGTGGTTTGAGTCGTCGGCGATCAGGTACGTGAGCGTGGACGAGGCCGAGTCGAAAAGCTGTTTGAAGAACACTGCGTCCTCCGATCGGATACGTCCGCCCGCTCAAAGCTGGGCCTTCAGCAGCTCCGTGGCGGCACGCGCCACCTCGGTCTGGTCGAGCCGGGCTAGGAACAGTCGCCGGGCTTCATCATAATGCAAATAGTTTTGCGCGGCCGCGCGCAGGTAGGACGGGTCGTAGTGGGTGACGAGCAGGTCCACGACCAGCTCGCCCCACGCGCCCGAGTCGGTCTGCGCAAGCCAGCGCTCGATCACCGCGCGGCCGTAGCGGCTCGTCAGACATTGCAGCTTCTCCTTGAGCGCCGCGGGCTCCTCCAGAAGATGCCGGTATTCCTCGATCAGAAAGCGCACGCGTTCGGCCGTGGGAACCTCGAGGCGCAGGCACTCGCCCTCGCGCATGCGGGCTAGGAGCTGCGAAGGCACCTGCAGCTGGCCGATTTTCTTGCTTTCCGCCTCGACGAAGACCGGACGCGAGGGATCGAGATGCTTCAGCGCGCTCCACACCACGCTGTCGAACATCTTCTGCGAGGGCTGCGGCTCGCCCGGAAGCTCGCCGAGCAGCGAGCCGCGGTGACGCGCGAGGCGCTCCAGGTCGAGCACCTGCGCGCCCTGTGCCGCGAGCGCGGCGAGGAGCCGGCTCTTGCCGCTCCCGGTGGCGCCGCACACCACCTGGAAGCGGAAACGTCGCGGCGTCTGATCGAGCTGCGCAATGACTTCGCGACGGTACGCCCGGTACCCGCCTGCTAGGGTCGCCGCGTCCCAGCCGACCTGGCGCAGCACGTAGGCCATTGCCGCGGAGCGTTGCCCGCCGCGCCAGCAGTAGACGAGGGGACGCCAGCCGTGCCTGCGTCCGCGGAAATGCTCATCGATGTGCCGCGCGATGTTCTTCGCAACAAGCGCCGCGCCGATTTTTTTTGCGTCGAAGGGGGAGATCTGCTTGTAGAGCGTGCCCACATGGGCGCGCTCGGCGTCGTCCAGCACCGGACAGTTCACGGCTGCCGGCACGTGGTCAAGCGCGAATTCGGCGGGCGAGCGCACGTCGATCACCTCGTCAAAGGCATCGAGCTGTGCTACCGTAACGGCGTCCAAGCGTTTCCCTTCCATCCCCAATTTTATCCATGAACGCCCCCGCCGATCTCATCCGCCTGACGCAGTTCTCCCACGGAGGCGGCTGCGGCTGCAAGATCGCGCCGGCCGTCCTCTCCGAGATCCTCGCCAAGACCCCGATCCGCGGGCTGCCGAAGGACCTGCTCGTGGGGATCGAATCGAGCGACGATGCGGCGGTGTACCGGCTGAATGACGAGCAGGCGATCGTCGCCACCACGGATTTTTTCACGCCCATCGTCGACGATCCCCATGACTTTGGCCGCATCGCCGCGACCAACGCGCTCTCGGACGTGTATGCGATGGGCGGCAAGCCGATTTTCGCGCTCGCCATCGTCGGCATGCCGCTCGAAAAAATGCCGGTCGAGGTGATTCAAAGAATCATCTCGGGCGGCGAGTCGGTGTGCGCGCAGGCCGGGATTCCGATCGCGGGCGGCCATTCCATCGACACGCTGGAGCCGATCTACGGCCTCGTGGCCCTCGGCCTCGTGCACCCGAAGAAAGTGAAGAGGAACGACCGGGCGCGCTCGGGCGACGTTCTCATACTCGGCAAACCGCTCGGCGTGGGCATCCTTTCCGCCGCACTCAAAAAAGGCAAACTCTCCGCTTCAGGTTACAAGCAGATGGTGGAGATCACCACGCAGCTCAACACCCCCGGCACGGCGCTCGCCGAGCTGGAAGGCGTTCACGCGCTCACCGACGTCACCGGCTTCGGCCTGGCAGGGCATCTCCTAGAGATCTGCCGCGGATCCAAGCTCGGCGCCGAGATCCGCTTCGACGATCTGCCGGTCCTGCCCGAGGCGCTCGAATGGGTCAAGGAGGGGACGGCGACAGGCGCCTCCGACCGCAACTGGAAAGGCTACGGCCACGAAGTGCGCATGCCCGCGGGCGCACCCGACTGGAAGCGCAAGCTCATCAGCGATCCGCAGACGAGCGGGGGATTGCTCGTCGCGTGCGCTCCTGCGGCGGAAAAACGCGTGGTCGAGGAATTTCTCAGGCAGGGTTTTCCCTGCGCTCGCCGCATCGGGTCGATGCGGGCGGGCGACCCGGCCCTTGCGGTCACTTAGGCCGCGCGATCACCATCGCGGCAAGCCGCCGCCACACGTTCTCCAAGAGAATCGGCTGCGCCTCGGCGACCAGGTGCAGGTTATCCTCCTGAAACATCTCGCGCTGGTTCGGCACGCCTTCCAGGAGGAACGGCACCAGGGGGACGCGCTCGTCGCGGGCGACGTCGCGGAAGGCCGCGCGAAACGCGTCGACGTACTGCGCGCCGTAGTTGGGCGGCATCTGCATTCCGACGAGTATCACGCGCGCGCCTTGGCGCTTCGCTGCTCGGACGATCGCAGCCAGATTTGTTTTCATCTGCTCGATGGGCAACCCCCGCAGGCCGTCGTTCGCGCCGAGCTCGACGATCACGATTGCGGGTCTGGTCTTGGCGAGCGCGGCGCCGATGCGCGCTGCGCCACCAGCCGAGGTTTCGCCGCTGATGCTCGCGTTGACCACGGTATAATTTGACTTTCTTTGCCTGAGTCGCTCACCGAGCAAGGCCACCCACCCGGCGTTCTGGGGGATCCCGTAGGCGGCGGAGAGGCTGTCCCCGTATACGAGGATGGTCGGCGCGGCGAGCACCGTCCCGCTGGAGACGAGCAGGACTGCGAACAGAATCGATCTCATGCCTGATTTTTCCCAACCCATTGTCTTGGCCACCGGGCTTACCAAAGTCGTCCAGCTAAACGAAAGTGCGCCGAACGGCTCGCCGGGGGCGAACGAGCTGGTTATTCTGCAGGACATTTCGCTCGAGGTCATGCCGGGCGAGGCCGTTGCCATCCTCGGCGCCTCGGGCTCCGGCAAATCGACGCTTCTGGGCCTGCTCGCGGGGCTGGATACACCGAGCTCGGGCGCCGTGCAGCTCGACGGCGCGGATCTCTTCGGGCTCGACGAGGACGGGCGCGCGGCGCTCCGCGCGAGGCTGCTCGGCTTCGTGTTCCAGTCGTTCCAGCTGCTCCCGGCGCTGAACGCGCTGGAGAACGTGATGCTGCCGCTCGAGCTCGCGGGAGAAGCGGACGCGGCGGAGCGGGCGGCGAAAATGCTAGCGCGCGTGGGCCTCGCCGCGCGGCTGCGCCATTACCCGAAGACGCTCTCGGGAGGCGAGCAGCAGCGAGTGGCGCTGGCGCGCGCCTTCGTCACACAGCCGAAGCTCCTCCTTGCCGACGAGCCCACCGGGAATCTCGACGCCGCGACCGGCGCAAGCGTGATCGAGCTCATGTTCGAGATGAACGCGGAAGCGCGCACGACGCTCGTGCTGGTAACCCACGACGAGGCGATCGCCGGCCGCTGCCGCCGGAAGGTCCGTCTCGTCGCCGGGCGGGTGGACGGCGAGGGCTAAGCGGTGCTGCGCCTCGCCCTCCGCATGCTCCTGCGCGACTGGCGCGCGGGGGAGCTGCGCGTGCTCGCGCTCGGACTCGTGCTCGCCGTGGGCGGCGTAGCCAGTGTCGCTTTCTTCGCCGATCGCGTGCGGCAGGCGCTCACGCGCGAAGCGCACCAGGTGCTCGGCGCCGATATGCTGATGACGGCCGACCATGCCTGGGCTGCGGAGTTCCGCGACGAGGTCGCGAGGCGCGGGTTGGGCCGCGCCGAGAGCATGAACTTCGTCAGCATGGCGCGTGCGGGCAACGAAACGCTCCTCGCGGCGGTGAAGGCGGTGTCGCCGGGCTATCCCTTGCGCGGCAAGCTGCGCATCGCCCCTGGCTTGAATGCACCCTACGCGGACACCGACGCGGTTCCGCCACAGGGCACGGTGTGGCTCGACGAAAGGATGATGGCGGCGCTCAAAGTCCGCCAGGGCGACGCGATCGAAGTGGGGCGAGCGCGCCTTCGCGTCGGGGCCGTGCTGACGCTCGAGCCCGATCGCGGCGTCTCCTTCATGAACTTCGCGCCGCGCCTGATGATGCGGCTCGACGATCTGCCCGCCACGGGTCTGGTGCAGCCCGGAAGCCGCATCAACTATCAGCTGCTCGCCGCGGGCGAGCGCGAAGGGATCCGGCAGTTCGAGCAGTGGGCGAGGGCGCGCCTTTCCCGGGGCGAGCGCGTCGACAGCCTGGAGAACGCACGGCCCGAGGTGCGCGCGGGCCTGGACCGCGCGCAGAGCTTCCTCGGGCTCACCGCGATGCTCGCGGTCGTGTTGTCCGCGGTGGCGATCGCGCTCGGCACGCGGCGCTATAGCGAACGGCACCTCGACGGCTACGCTGTGATGCGTTGCATGGGCGCTTCACAGTCGCAGCTCTTCGCGCTGTTCGCCTGGGAGTTTCTGGTACTCGCGCTCGCCGCCTCGCTTATGGGCTGCGCCCTCGGGTTTGTGGTGCAGAGCTTGGTCGCCTGGTGGCTCGCGGCCCTGATACCGGGCGCCTTGCCGCCGCCAGGCCTCTCGCCTGTTTTGCAGGGCGCGGCGACGGGGCTGGTGCTGTTGCTTGGGTTTGCCTTGCCGCCTCTGCTCCAACTCAAGGATGTGCCGGCGCTGCGCGTGATCCGGCGCGACGTCGGCCCTCCGAGGCAAGGGGCGCTCGCTGTATACATAGTGGGACTGGCTGCGGTGTTCGGGCTGCTTCTCTGGCAGGCGGGTGAGCTGAAGCTCGCGAGCTACGTGTTCGGCGGTTTTGCGGCCGCCTTCGGCCTTTTCGCGGCGATCGCCTACGGAGCGCTGGGGTTGATCGGCAGGTTCGGTCGGACCGGCAGCGTCTCCTGGCGTTACGGCCTGGCGAACCTCCTGCGGCGCCCGCGTGCCAACGCCGTGCAGATCGTCGCGATCGCGGTGGGACTCACCGCGATCCTGCTCCTCACCATGATCCGGGGCGATTTGCTCGACGCTTGGCGCGGGCGGCTGCCGCCCGACGCGCCCGACCGGTTTCTCGTCAACATCCAGCCCGAGCAACGACAGCCTCTGGCCGAATTCCTCGAGCGCAACGGCGTAAAGCGCCTGCAGACCTTTCCCATGGTGCGCGCGCGGCTGGTCGCGATAAACGGAAAGCCCGTGGGTGCAGAGGATTATTCCGAGGAGCGCGCGAAGCGCCAGATCGAGCGCGAGTTCAATGTGACCTACCTGCGGGCACTGCCGCCTGAGAACAAAGTCACCGAGGGCGCCTGGTTCGGCCCCGAGGATCTCGAGCACGGCGCCGTCTCGGTCGAGCATTGGATTGCCGAGCGCTTCGGCATCCGGCGCGGCGATGCGCTCGAATTTCTCTCCGCGGGCCGCAGCTTCTCCGCGCCGGTCACGAGCGTGCGCAAGCTCGATTGGGACTCGATGCGCCCGAATTTCTTCTTCATCACCACCCCGGCATTGCTCGAAGGTTTCCCGGTGAGCTACGTCGCGAGCTTTCATGCGCCTGCAGGGGACGCGCTGCTGACCTTGCGCCTGTCGCAGGCGTTTCCCAACCTCACCGTGATCGACGTGAGCATAATCCTGCGGCAGGTCCAGTTCGTAATGGACCAGCTGATCGGGGCGGTGCAACTGGTGTTCCTGTTCGCGCTCGGCGCTGGCGTTCTGGTGCTGTACGCGGCGCTGCTCGCAACCCAGGACGAGCGCACGCACGAGGCGGCGGTGATGCGCGCTCTCGGGGCGAGCCGCGCCCAGGTGCTCGCCGCGCAGCGCGCCGAGTTTGCCGTGCTCGGGGCGATCGCAGGGCTTCTCGGCTCCCTCGGTGCGACGGCGATCGGCTGGACGCTCGCGACGCGCGTGTTCCAGCTCGATTTCATCTGGAACGGCTGGATCTGGCTCGCCGGACCCGCTCTCGGGCTCGCCTGCATCGTCTTGAACGTCTGGGCGGGCGCGCGCGCGGCCTTGAGCCGTCCGCCGATGGCGGCGCTGCGCGAGGTCATTTGAGCGGGAGGCGGCGTTACAATGGGCCATGGCTGAAATCGCGCTCATCGTTGCCGCTGCAAGCCTGGCCGTTCTCGTCTGGCTCGCGCTCGGGTTCGCCCGCTTGCGGAGCTCGCTCAAGGACCCCGTCGCCGCCGTCGCGCCGCTTCTCGAGGAAAAACACCGCGCGATGCTCACCGATCTGCACACCGGACTCACCCAGCAGGGCGACCGGCTCGGGCGCCACCTCACCGATTCGAGCGAGCGGCTCTCCGCCAAGATCGACCAGCGCCTGGACCAGATCGCGGGCAAAGTCGACGAGCGCCTCGACGAGGGTTTCAGGAAAACCAACGAGACCTTCGTCAACGTCATGCAGCGCCTGGCGACCATCGACGAGGCGCAGAAAAAGATCGAGAGCCTGACGGGCAGCGTCGTGAGTCTGCAGGAGCTGCTCGGGGACAAGCGTTCGCGCGGCGCTTTCGGCGAGGTGCAACTCGAGGCCCTGGTGAGGAACGTGCTGCCGCCCATGGCGTTCGAGCTGCAGTACACGCTCTCCAACGGCATGCGCGTCGACTGCGCGCTGCGCCTTCCGCCGCCCACCGGGTTGGTGACGGTGGACTCGAAGTTTCCCCTGGAGAACTATCACCGCATGTTCGACCGCGAGGTGGACCAGGTGGAGCGCGCGCTCGCGCAAAAGCAGTTCAAGGCCGATATCCGGAAGCACGTCGACGACATCGCGAGGAAATACATCATCTCAGGCGAGACCTCGGACGGCGCGGTGATGTTCGTCCCGGCGGAAGCCGTGTTCGCCGAAATCCATGCCTATCACCCCGAGGTCGTCGAGTACGCGATCGGCAGGCGCGTTTGGATCGTCTCCCCGACGACCTTAATGGCCGTTCTGAACACCGCGCGGGCGGTGTTGAAGGACGTCGAGACGCGCAGGCATATCCACGTCATCAAGGAGGAGTTGGGCAAGCTCGGCGTAGATTTCCAGCGTTTCGACGAACGCATGAGGAAGCTCGCCGACCACATCCGCCAGGCGCACGAAGATGCCGAGGACGTGCAGGTCTCCAGCCGCAAGATCTCGCAGCGCTTCCAGCAGATCGAGGCGGCGGAGATCGAAGAGAAGCCCCCGGCCAACGTAGTGCGATTGGAGCCCGACAGGAAGTGATTCGAGAGGCCATGGAATGACCCAGACCGCGGCGCATACCCGTTGCGAGGCTCTGCTCCAAGTGATGCGCAGCCGGCTGACGACGCGCCAATTCGATCCGGGTTGCGTCGTGCCGCGCGAACACTACGATCTCATCCTCGAAGCCGCGCGCCATGCGCCTTCGGGCGCGAATGCGCAGCCCTGGCATTACATCATCGTCACCGATCCCGGAACGAAGAAAAAGATCGCCGACTATTTCGTCGAGGAGCAGCGCCGCCGCGCTAAGCTCAAGATGAAGTTTCCCACGCCGAACTACCGCGGACTGGAGACGGCCCCGGGGATGATCGTGGTAGTCGCGGACTTCCGCTTCACGCGCGCCTTTCCCGTGCTCATGGACGGCAGCGATCTCGACCGCCAGTACCACGAGAACGCCGAGCGCATCCTGCTGCAGAGCGTGGCGGCTTCGACCATGTCCGCGCATCTCGCCGCGGCCGCTCTCGGCTACAACGTATGGTGGGTGACGGCAATCGGCCAGGAGACGGCGCAGAAGGCCATGCGCCCGCTGCTCGGCGTACCGGAGGAGCTCTCGATCATCGACATTTTCTGCTTCGGTCCCGCGGCGAAGGCGCCTTACAAGCGCTGGAAGAAGAAGCTCGACGAGATCCGCAGCTGGGACCGCTTCGACATGAAGCAATTCATGACTCTCGATCAGATCAGCGAATGGATCAGGGAGACGCGGCACAAGGTGATGTACCGCGATGAATCGAAGATCGATTAGGCCGGGTAAAAAAAAGCCCGCAACTTGCGTTGCGGGCTTTTCGTGAGATCGCCGCGGTTCTACGCGGCGCCTCCTAGTCGTCTCGATCGCTAGCCTGCCCGGCAGATCTTCCAGATCACGCCAGTCCCGGGAATCTGGAGGAGCGGAGCCGAACCGTCGGTCAGACAGCCAGGAAAGGACGGGTTCGGGGTCACCCCATCCAGTAGCTTCGCGGGGCAGAATCTCGAAGCAGGATCGCTCTGCCCAAAGTCGCGCACCGCGCCGTAATCGACTAGGTAGGCACAGTCGTCAGGCCCGAACTTGAGATCCACGGGGCGATTGATCCCGCGAATCCGCGACACGAACGCCTGCTCGAACGTGCTGTTGTGGGCAAACCGCTGGAGCTGGAGCTGGAGCGGCTCACCCGGAGCGCTGAAGTTGATGAGCTGGACGTCGTGCCCCTCTTCCGGGGTGCCATTGGCTTTCGAGAACCCGAAGTCCCCCTCGCGGCCGGCAAGGGCCGCACCGCGCTTGACCGGGCCGTGGACAAAGGAATTGGGCACGAAGTCAAGCCCGACAATCGCGACGTCCGCCGGCTCAAGGGCCAGGGGCGCCGTGATTGGCTGGGGCGGGAACGCGAGAACGGGTTGCACCGGCTTGCCGACGACGGCGGCCGGATTGTCGTCGCCGGGGCCCCCGACGGGGTTGAAAACCGCCTGGGTTGAATCCAGGAAACCGAACCGATCCGGCCAACCGTGGTAATCCGGGCTGCCATCGGGATTCTGCTGGGCGAGGTGCAGGCGGTCCGGGGAGTTGTTGGTCGGCCGCGCACCCCGCTCGTCCTCGCCGTTCTCGGTGACAAACAGCCCGCCGTTCAGGGCGTGATCATCCGGCGCGAACCGAATGCCGTACGGGTTCCGGTACCCCCACGAGA
>WNFX01007284.1_pt1 | contig 12633 bp, 15 predicted proteins | sample 5400111 | NCBI WGS metagenome assembly WNFX01 (sample SAMN13153363, study PRJNA577476) | soil metagenome | isolation source: 40 cm soil or saprolite under grassland replicate 1 | place: USA:California | collected 2016-06-15
TACAAGATATGAATAGTGAGTATTCATCTGCAATATTTGATTTGCTAAGGGTCGTAACTGCAGCAGTAGAAAAGGCAGCTGGAGCGAAGGCTTCAACTATAGCAATACATAATGGCGTAGAATCAGGACAGGTAATATTGCATGTTCATATCCATATTATTCCCCGCTTCAGAGGTGATGGAGCAGGACCAGTCCATTCAATGTTTAAGAACAGGCCAAATGTTAGCTATGAAGAGATGGATTCAATGCTTGTCAGGATAAAAGAAGAGATATAAAAAATAGAGGAGAGGTATAGTTAAGTGGCAAGATCAAAGGGGTTAACGAAGAAAAGAAGATTAGGGACTCACAGCAAAGAAAAACCTTTCTCCATCCGAAAATGAAGAAAATGATAATCCGACAATGAATAGACCATGAAGAATAGGATAATCATAACAAGTGGCATCATGACAGGAACATGCAATTGATAATATTTCGGGATAGAATAAATGCAGCAAACAAGCTTGCTGAAAAATTAATGTGGCTGATAGAGAAACCAGAACAGAGAAACTCTTTTTCTATAGTTGTTCTAGCTATTCCTCGTGGAGGAGTAGTTATCGGAGATGTTGTAGCAGATAAACTTAATGTAAAGCTTGATGTTATAGTTTCAATGTATCTGACTTAATATTCCAACTTGTGAAGTTGACCCACTTAACGTTACAAGATATTCCGTCATAATCATGAGTTGCCACTATATCCACTAATAGCCAGTAAATTCTTCAATCCTCTTTCTTTCTTTTGGAATATTTAAATCATCTTCTAACAGCTTTTGCATTGCCTTTAACATTCCCGGCGGTGCTACTACCAAATTCTCTTTGTGATGATACATTGCAATGCAAAAGAATCCAATCCGTAGATCAATTTTATAGGTACCCCTCGAATAAAGTATGAACTAGTACATACTTTATTCATATTCTACGAATAATTCGATATTCCTAATTTGTTTGGCAATTCTTTTTATTTTTTCGATACTTGATTCTGTTTCAGGTTTATTTTTAGCTGAAACCATAACTTTAGTTAATTTACTCCCGTCAGGAAGCCAGATCATGTGAACTGCAAGAACCTTTGCCGGAAAAACCAGGTTTTCAATAAACCTCTTATCGGTTGCTTGTCCTTCGACAAACCAGACTTTAGTCTGAAATTCATCCTCAAACCTGCTTAAAAGGGAAGGATTTGTCCGTAGAACACTAATATCTAAACTACGTAAAGTTAGGATGAAATCGTCGTCCACTTTAGAAGCCCCTATCATCGTAAAGTTATTAACATCTTTGTTGCCTTCTGCAAGTTTAGTAATTTTAATTGCGCCATCTACATCCACGGGCGTAAGCTGTCCTAACCTCAGTTTAGTTTCGCATTTTGTACATAGTATACTAGTCTTCGCATCAAAGGTATAGATTGGAATTTTCAATTATCGTATCACCTTATTTTTCTTTACCTCAGATCATCAAGATAGCCATCTTGTCTTGACCTTTCTGTCTACACAGTTTACGATAATACTCTCCGACGAGTTTGACTACACGGCCTAGTAATTCTCCCTGTTGAGGTAAAACAAGTTCTTTTAAATGAGATTCAGTCAATACTTTTCTTTTGCCTATTTCTTGGAATTCACCAAATATAATTAACAGAATGCACTTAAAAATATATAGTAGATATACACTTTATAGCGACCAAATTTATTTCTGCAGTACTTGGCTTGAAGAGATATTATTCATCCACGCAAGAGTAAATTACTGACGGGCAATAGTTTCTAATACTACTCTCTTGATTTTATTTTCTTCAAAAGCCACGTTGCCCTATCTTGACCTAGTATTTCCTTGAGTTTTTCCTCCGATCCTGTAGATCCTATTCTTTCCCATGAATCTAGTATTCTAACAACATTATCTTTAACATCAGGACTGAAATCCCTTACTGCGTTTTCAATTATCTTCTTGCGAACACTTGGGAGATCTTTGGGTCTAAAAACTGCTCCCATAAGATGTCATCAACATAATACCAATAATAAGTTTATTTAATTGCTAAACCACTTATATCCTAATTTTCCCTTTTGTAACTGGGAAGGATTCTAAAGGTCGCTTACTGCACATTCCTTAGTCCTTCTTGCTGGAAACCGTTGCTCTAGCTATCGTCTTGTCATCATTCTTGGCTTCGTCTCGTCGTAAGACTATGCATTGTTACCATCGTTACTCATCTTCGGTTTTTTGACCTTGTTATTACCTGCTCTACATATTGTTTTATATCGTCTTCAGTAAGAGAAGATTGAATCCTAATTTCAAACTCTAACGTAATCCCACGCTTCGCATCATAATCGAATTGGTATGTTTCATCAAAAGACTTTTGCTTGTAACAAGGTTTCAATCGCTTTTGATCTTGTATCCATGTTTTTTCATTATCTTTTTGACTTGGCTATCGCTAACTTGTCCAAAATCCGCATAAAATTGTCCTACAGCAGTAAACGATTCTGGAGAATAAAGAACTATCACTTTGTCATTATTTCCTACTATTTGTTTATCTATTGGGAGTTTCTTCATTTTCCTTTTTCCTCCTCCTTGAGCACAACGCGAACTGTGCGCCCTAACCATTCTTTGGGCAGCACTAAGTGTGCACCTGTACCATATTTTGTCACTTGACCTTCTACTGACTGGATATTGCGTTTTAACCTAGGGCTCACTTTTCTTTTCTCAGTAATATGTCACGGTCTGATGAGACCGAAAAAGTAGGAATAATATTACCAATCGTGCTGGTAAAACAAATAGAAAAAGCGCGCGCCGGCTACGTGTTAGTAGTAGCCTTAGTAGTAGCGACGAGAGACAAGAAGCAGAAGGATACGACTTGATAGCATTCTTTGACTGTTTACATGATATGGAAGACCCACAAAGAGCAGCAGCTCATGCATTGAAAACGCTCAAGCCAGACGGAACAGTAATGATAGTAGAGCCTTTTGCAAATGATAAACTCGAAGATAACCTAAATCCGACAGGTCGTATGATGTATGCTGCTTCAACTATGGTATGTGTGCCTGCGTCATTAAGTCAAAATGGGCCTGCATTAGGTGCACAAGCAGGAGAAGCAGGTATATCACAAGTAGTGAAGGCTGGTGGATTTAAGCGCTTTAGACGTGCTACTCAGACGCCATTCAACATAGTATATGAGGCAAAGCCATAGATAGGAAATAGTAAGGTTTACTGTAAGATACCAGATGCTATTGGACAAACGGATGGAGATTTTTTGGACTGTAAAGAGTGTGTCTCTGCTTACAATTGGTAGATCTATTTGAAGAGTCTTTGCAGTCTCCGTTGGGATTGCCCATACTTAATAATTCCAAGACTTTAGCTCTACGCATTTCCACCTGTATTTTTGTGCTCATTTATTGCATTTCTCCGTGCTTGATTAACAATGGACTTGAAATATATTGCAACTTGATCCTTTTATTTCTTCAATACGTGTGAATGTTGGAAGTATAATTAACGAAGAATTTTTATTTCATAGACTGGGTGGAGCTCTGTAATTCCTCCTGGCATTTCTGGCATTTCAATTAGATATCTACCTGTAACCATTATATGCTGACCTATTTTTGGAAGTACAGGTTTGAAGTTAGGACCATTATATCCGTTACAAGCCCCTACGTTTTCTTTGCTTGTACTTGTAACTGGACCTTGGCACACAGTTTCCATGTGCATAGCTGGTCCTCCAGGGTATTTACTTGCGAATACTGTGGAATAGCTCCCAGGTCCCAACATATTTTTATATTGAGGGTCTAGAACTACATTGAAGTTAGCATCCCCATCGTTGTTAAAGTAGTGTGTCCATACTACTCTACCAGTTACTGTGACGCATTCCTTTATAACAGTAAACCTAGCTTCTTTTGGGGGAAGTATAAATTTGCTTAGCTCTGGTAAACATGGAGTTCCAAGTCTTGCTTGCGTTTTAGAGGCATTCATAGATGTTATTGATAGCCTGTGAGCATTGGCTAGCGCAGCAGCAGAATTATTAGCAGTAGCAGGAGTTAGAGGCTCTGTCCCTATTGGTGGTTCTTCTGCAAATCCTCCTCCAGTAGTTCCAGGAACAAATCCTCCTGGTTTTGTTGCTTTCGAACAATAGTTCTGCTTTCCATTAAATATCTGCAGACGATATAGATAACAAAGGGGCAAACACCGCATCTCTTCAATGTAATCCTATGTTTACCTCGCCGATGTCTAACCTTCAGACACCTATACAGAGATGCGGCTGCGTAGGAACCTAAGACGCAGGTTCCTTCACATGCTTCTTTATAAACAGCATCTTTGCTAACGCTTACTGTTTCATCTTTGTCTCAGGTCTTAGAATATTGTTTGAATATCGATTGAAGGTATGTACTAATTGAGTACTCTAAATATAGACCTCATTTAAGTGAATAATTGTAAGTATCAAAGTAGATCAGCTTCCTTTACGTCTTTAGTGACATTGATTACTTGCTCTTCTGGACGATATTCCTTGTCTAATATGTCTTTATAATTTAATCTTATACTTATGGTCGTTTGATGCTGCTTATAGTAATCATAAACTTCTTTTGGATCATATCCTGTGCCTGAAGGTTTCGTATAGGAATATGGAATAGTGCAATTTGTCCAGGCTCTAGCACTTGAAGATCATGTTCTTCTGATCGATTTAGTTCAGTATTACGTGTTTCATTCACAATATCTCTGGTTTGTATTGCATAGAACCATGTAGCACCAACTAATACTGCTGTAGCGACAACTAAAGCGATTGTCGAATCCACTAACAAATTTGTGTTGTCGCTGGGCATTTGTTTAACAACGATCGCTGCTGTCAGTAATATTGTTATATCCAATAGTAACATTACCAACGTATTTAACGAGTGACGTTTGTTATCCCATTTTAGAATATTATTGTACACTTACGAGTTGGTTTATTTATACAGATGCTTAGTCAGTCCAATAGCGCTCTTTACGCTGCTGGACCTGAGGAATATCTTGGATTAGTATAACCCACGATCCAGAGTTAACTTTATTTAATCTGTAATGTAAGAAATTCATCTAACCATATTATATTCCAAGTGAATGTAATTAATATTGTAATAATCACGGGATGCAAAGGCATAGACCTTTAGGCGTTACAATAATAGCCATTCTGACAATAATTGAGGGTATCATTCTACTATTAGGTGGAGTTTCCTTGATCGCTGTAGGGGCTTTAATCTCAGTTGCTACTCATACAACTACAGCTAAAATTCTCCTAGTCCCACAATTCTTTGGTGTTATTCCGGCTGCCATAGGCACTTTATTGTTAGAAATCGGTATAGCCTACCTTGTTATGTTTTACGGGTTACTAAAAGGAAAAGGATGGGCATGGACGATAACAATAATACTAGTTGTTATAGGAATTGCAATTCAAATAATTTCAACGACTTCTGGCGCTGTGTTTAGTGCATCTCTTATTAGCAGTAGCCTCAGCAATAATGTCAATACAGTTATTTCAGGAATCATCGGCGGCATAATAGCGATAGCAATCAATGTGGTGGTAGTATATTATCTATACAGACCAAACGTAAAAGCATATTTTGGTAAAGCACATCCACCAGAGATAAAATAGGCCTAGGTCAAGAGGCAGCATTGCCACCATCCTTTAAATCATGTTTTTTATCCCAATAGTATTTTGTCCACTGTCTACAAGCTATTCATTTGAACATTGCCAAGACACTATCTTGGCGGAAGCAGGGTTGCAACAATGGATGCACGTACTCTGAGTCTTGGGGGTAGACGATATTGAAAGTCTTACAATAAAAACAGCTAATCTTAAAGCCACCACCCACAAATTCCCTAATCATCCTAATTGTTAAGGATCCTTTTCCTATTTTTTACGTAAGGGCTAAGAGCAAAATCTGGTTAGCTATTTACTGACAAACAGGGCTTACTTATCATTACTAGGAATAACGTCATTAATGTTAATAGTATATGTCTCCAAGAGATCGGGCCAGGTCTTGATAAAACCCCAGTATCTAATCTTTTCCAGAAATGGACATGGACTTCAAGGAGGGTTGTTGTTATATCTGGCGACTCCATCAGCATATATGATCCCATTTCTAGTATTGCCAGAGATTGTGCACTGCCCGAGATTGTCCAACGGCCTACCGTCTACCATGTTGAATACCCTGTTCTTTAGACTATCGTTAAATTTCGATACCCCAACCACAGGTTCAGGTCGATAGTCACCAGGATTCGATTGGAACCGATTGTTGCTGATCGATTGTGGTGTGACCTATTTGGAGAACAGGCGGTGCAGTTCGAGCATTACCCACATCGATTGCCGGATATGTGGAATAATATTCTTGGGATCCGGCGATGGCTGGGGTATGGTAAAACCACGGTTCAAAGAAGTTACCGGTAATGCTAAAGCTTGTCAACGCTCCCTGTAGGGATATCATCGAGGAGTCGTGGGCACCAAGATCATACAACGGCTTAAGCTCACGTGCCCTGCCGGTGGCCTCTTCGAATTGGCATCCCGAAATCTCACCACTAACTTTTTTGGTTTTTCAAAAGTTATCCTAGTAATAGTAAACAAAGATATCATACTGGCATTAACGATAAGCCTATCCTAACTTCAAGCTTTTATCCTCAACCTTTTGTCTACACAAAATCTGTATACACAAAATAACATTCTGGGATAGAATGTAGACCAAGTTTAGAGAGACATACGAAACATGCAACAGCTTGGGTTGATATCAGTGAACCAGAGTGCCTATTATCGCTATCAGTAAACACGTAGCTCCAAATACGCCAATAGCTATCTTGATAAGCACTGTTACTTTCCATCGTTTTTCTTGTTGGTCTTTAGTTGTCATTCTTCCTCACCCCCTCTGCTTGGCGATGGTTTCGTTTTCGAACAGCCTCTCCCGGGTTTGTATTGTCAACTCACCCTCTTCTTAATCCAAAAATAAGTCCGGGCATGAATCCGAAAGCAGCCGCTATCGGTAGCCCTACTGTTCCTATTGCTGAAGTACGTGCTTGGAAATGCGATGCAGTATTGTTAAGCGCGTAGATAATTTGACTCGTCATATCTGTCATACTTCTTGCGCTATTTTCTATTGGAATCCATTTTACATCTAACTATCCTTTGTATGATAAGTATGAAAGTGCAACCACAAACAGCCCAACAATTATCGCGGCCAGTTTGATTGGGTGACCCAATGACTGAAGAAGAAACGAGGAATTTTATGGCGAATAATGATATCAGCTACTGATTCGCTTAGGATTAATAGATGAGAAAGGAGAGCCCAATGTAATCCCTCTTGCATACTACTTTGATGATACCTCTAACAAAATCTACATTAATACACTTAAAACAACCAAGAAAGTTCGTAGCTTAAGAAAAAACAATATGATCGCCTATTCCATTGATGATCCCAAGCCTCCATTCAAAGAGGTCGATAGTAGCACTATCTAATTTCAAACCTGACTATTACAAGCTAATACTTCTCGATGTTAGGATGCCACGTATGAACGGCTTTGAACTATACCAGGAGATAAAGAAAAAAGACATTATAGTAAAAGCATGTTTTGTAACTGCATACGAATTATATTTCGAATCACTCAAACGGCAATTTCCAAAATTAAATGTAGGCTGTTACATCAGAAAACCAATTGACATGGATGATCTAGTCAAAAGGGTAAAGAAAGAACTGTTTGACTTAGAATAAGCTATGGGGATATGAGGATGATCCGCAACAACTGAATTTTTTTGTTATCGAAATAATAATTAAAAACAGTATTGACCCTAAATTGTCAACCATATGCCATTTTACGTCAATATATCTATATTCACAATATTTATGACTTAACGAGTTGCTTACTACATCATGATTTCGATTAATGAACAAATTAGTGATAACACGGTTGACAACGATTATTCATGCAATAGTTGTAATGAAAAGGCCGCTGATATCTTTCAGGCGGAAGGCAATTACTGTTTAGAATGTTGGCAAAAGCTAACACATCCGAATCTTTAATTTACTTCTTTATTCCCTTTATAATCCTGATTATTCTGTCTTGTTCTTCTGTTCTAAGTTGTAATTGCCTCAGCCTTTCTTTATCTCTTTTATTAGTTGGTGACGTTATCAATGCCATACCACAACAAGTGCATAACACACCATCATGATAGAAGAAGACGTCACACTGGCATATATCATAGCCTACGTGGTGATGCGGAAGGCTTGGAAGTTAAATACCATAGAAGGGGAATTATGATTTATCATAAACTCTGTTTACCAAGCTACAATAAGGTCCCAAGTACAATATATAACCATGTTTGAAAATGTAGTATATCCGGTAGTTGGATTTGTGGTAACCCTATTGGGACTTGAGGCTACTTGGCACTTTACGGCATGTAGAATATCTGACAAGAAAATTAAGCCTTGTATATACAAGCAGGTGAAGCTAGCTCTGGTGAGCGGATAGTGGACAGGATTCGTGAAATGTACCCGAATAAGGGGGTATAAGTTACTAAGTAATTAATTAGATGGAGGCTATCAGCCAGGAAAGTTGTCAAAGCGTATTCTTGTGGTTAATGATGAGGCCGATATCAACACAACAGTACGGAAAGTATTAGAAGATAAGGGATTCAAAGTTGATTCGTATGAAGATCCTCGCTTGGCTTTAGAGAATTTTAAGTCTCAGTACTATGATCTAGTAATCATTGACAGCAAAATGCCACAAATGAGTGGCTCTGCGTTCTACAGAGGAGTTAAGACACTGGACAAGCAAGTCAAAACATGCTTTCTCACGGCTGCAGAGTTGCAGTCTGAACACTATTCTGATGGTACACCTTCCTCTCCTCCAACTCCTAACTGCTTTATACGAATTCCTATAGAAAACGAAAGGCTGCTGGAGCGCATAGAGCAGATAATGGCTGGTATAAAATGATCGGCATATCTATTAGTAATGATGGGGGTTTTTGAACATAGGAAGACAGGGGTACCTTCTATGCTAGGTAGGGAGCGTAGTCGTAGAACTACTATCGTCATATTAGTCGTTATTTCGGGTATCGCGTTCATACTATCAATATTCTCATATCAATACTCAATTCTTAATTCTAACAAAATTGTTGATATCGCTTCTCAAGAAGTAAGATCAAATGCAAGAATTGAAGTACACGACATTTCACAAATACTAGCAAATAAATTGCAAACGGTTGGCGCTCTTTTACAAACGCTTGCCGAAGGTCCTGCTATACATAACAATGAATACAAAAGGGCAGACACTGTCATCAACACTAGACAACACTCTTCAAATGATCTGACTGACTTTTACATGTGGCTCAATAAAGACGGCAAAATAAATTGGATAAGCAATATCAACGAAACTACATATCAAAAATACAAAGGAACAGACCTAAGTTACAGACCGTACTTTACTATTCCAAAAGATACTCATACTGCCTATTACAGCACTCTCATAGAATCGAATGACAAAGTTCCTAGACTATACATATCATATCCTGTAATCAATACGACAGTTAATGGTAGGGGAATACTTACGGGTGTCGTGGTTGCATCAATCAGACTAGAAACCTTAGGCAACTTTCTGAAAAATCAATTGTTTCCACAATTTAATAGTACTATAGGAGTGCTAGATAGAAATGGGATAATTCTCTATGCTACGGGTGCTCAACAATATGCAGGCGAATCTGTTTTCGGGAATAAATTTCAATCTGTACTCTCAACTTCTTTACAGCCTCCTGAATCGAAGAATCTATTAAATGATCTAATAAAGAAGTCATTGCAGGGAAACACTGGTTCTGGAGATATTCTTATTAATGGTAAAATGAATACTATAGCATACCAGCCGGTATTAGTTAATGGGAAGAATTTTCTGACTCTGTATATTAGCGCACAACACAGCCTTGCAGCCGATGTGAGCGTCTTAATTAATCAACAGGAATATTTCAGCACTTTAATAATAGCTATAATAGGAGCCGTAGCAATTATAATCGCCTTCTTCGTTTTCTCATGGAACAAGAGATTGGAAAACGTAGTGAATACAAGGACTGCAGAACTAAAGACAGCAAATGATTCCCTTGCTGAGGCTAACGAGCAATTAAAAATCCATGATAAAATGCAGCAGGAGTTTATCAACATAGCAAGCCATGAAATGAAGACACCTACTCAAGCTATACTAGGATATTCTAAATTAATACAGCGACACCCAGAAAAAAGAGAAGTGATGATGGAGGCAATAGCTAGAAATGCAACTAGGCTTCAAAGGCTGACCAACGATATACTAGATGTTACTAGGATTGAAACACAATCACTAAAACTGAATATGGAAAGAGTCAATCTCAACGAGTTAATATCAGATATTATAGAAGACTACAGAAACGAAATTGAAAAAAGTAATAAGGATGTCAAGTTACTCCATGAACCACAAGATCAGATTATTGAAGTAGAAGTGGATAAGAACCGTTTGACTCAAGTTATTTCTAATATATTAAATAACGCCATTAAGTTTACCAAGGAAGGTATCATAAGAGTTACAGAAGAAGTAAAGGATGGCAAGGCTCGAGTTAGTGTAAAGGACACAGGTCAAGGTCTAGATACCGAACTATTTCCAAGGTTGTTTTTGAAATTTGCTGCTAAATCTGAAACAGGTACCGGCTTGGGCCTGTTTATTTCTAAAAGCATTGTAGAGGCTCATGGAGGCAAGATATGGGCTGAGAATAATGAGAGTTCTAATGGAAAGAAAGGAGCTACCTTTACATTTAGTATACCTTTGAGTAAGCTGGAACAACAGCAGAAACAAACCTCGGGGAGAAAGCAAGACGAACAATAACAATAACAACAGTAACAACAATAAAATACTATTAGTAGACGATGAACCTGATATTACAACAGTCTTCGCTCTGGGTCTTGAAGATAATGGTTTCAAAGTTGATGTATTCAACGATCCTATACAAGCATTATCAGGTTTCAAAAGTGGCTTATATGATCTTGCGCTTATTGACTATAAAATGCCTGATATGAACGGCTTTGAGTTATATCGAGAAATAAGGAAGATAGATGAAAGAGTTAAGGTGTGCTTTGTCACAGCGTTTGAAGTATATTATGAAGAACTGAAAAATATATTTCAACCTTCTTCAATAGCATCGCCAGAACATAAGGAAGAAGATGTAAACTGCTTTATTCAAAAACCTATTGATATAGACGAGCTAGTAAAACGAATAAATGAGGAATTGAATTCATGATCCGATCAATAAGCAGATTGCTAAGAAATATAACAGAATGATAATTATGAATAACAAAAAGAATATTGCAACAACAATATTACTAGTAGACAACGAACTCGATAACACTTCCGTTTTAAGCATGGCGCTGGAAGATGAAGGATTCAAAGTTGATGCATTTAATGATCCTATATTAGCACTTTTAAATTTTAAACCCAATTTCTATGCTTTGTCGATACTTGATATTAATATGCCTAAAATGAATGGATACGAATTGTATAAAGAAATAAGGAAGATAGATGATAAGGTAAAAATATGTATTCTGACAGCATCTGAAATATATTATGAAAGTTTGAGGGCACCGCCGCCCCAGCTATCATATGATGTAAAATGCTTTATTCCAAAGCCAATAGCCATAGATGATTTCGTAAAAAAAGTAAAGAAAGAATTGAATTTATCTTGGGAATAACTTGATCAGTAACATCTACCAGAGCGAGAATGATGAAGGCTAACACCACCGCTAGGACGTTCCTCGTAAATAATGAACCCTACATTTCCGCGGCTTTCAGTATGCTGTATCAGCCATGACTCACCCTTTGAACTCTTACAATGGAAGAACAAGATCGACAAAAATAATTCAAGGGACCACTGATGTGATAGCTGCGGAGGTAGCTTTTTTCTCCACGACAAAGAAGAAGGCTGATACTTACATGAATTATACTAGACCTCCTTTGGCTATAGGCCTTGATCCAATCACAAAAGCCTTCCTATATGCTAAAAATAGAGGAGTACATTTAAGATACCTTACTGAAATTACTAAGGATAATCTATCATATTGTAAGGAACTTATGAAAATAGTTCACGAGTTTCGCCATCTGGATGGAATTAAGGGAAATTTCATGGTGGGTGACAGTGAATATATTGCTCCCTTGATCTTGTTTGAACATGGAAAAATCGCTCCGCAAGCAGTATACAGCAACGTGAGCGAGGTTGTAGAGCAGCAGCAATATGTATTTGACAATTTCTGGAACAAAGCGACACCAGCTGATCAGAGAATTACAGAAATTGAGGAAGGGAGAACTATACGCTATGAAACTAGAGTATTTAAAAATGAAGAGGAAATAGCTAGCAAAATAAAGGAGTTGCTGGACCATTCAAATGAATTATTAGTTTGTGTAAGATACGGTGGATTACAATTAGGATTTAGTAGGTTTTTAGATTTGGGTAAGGAGCTAATGGATAAGCACAGAAAGGGAGAACACAAAGGCATTAGACTAGTCACTACAGCGATAGACAGAGATAGTGCAGAACTGGTCAAAATGCTCTTGGATTTCGGAATTCAGATAAGAGAAATCAAGAATATGCCACCGATGAATTTTTCTGTTA
>WNFX01012936.1_pt1 | contig 12632 bp, 8 predicted proteins | sample 5400111 | NCBI WGS metagenome assembly WNFX01 (sample SAMN13153363, study PRJNA577476) | soil metagenome | isolation source: 40 cm soil or saprolite under grassland replicate 1 | place: USA:California | collected 2016-06-15
TATATCCACCTTTAAGTGGAATACAAAGTCATAGTGGACCTAGTGTAGATTTAGCCATTTTTGCCTTACATTTAGCAGGTATAAGTAGTTTATTGGGTGCAATAAACTTTATAACTACTATACTTAACATGAGAAGTCCCGGTATAAGACTACATAAATTAGCTTTATTTGGATGAGCTATTTTAGTTACAGCTGTATTATTATTATTATCTTTACCTGTACTTGCTGGTGCAATTACAATGGTTTTAACAGATAGAAATTTTAATACATCATTTTTTGAAGCTGCAGGTGGTGGTGATCCTATTTTATACCAACATCTTTTCTGATTTTTCGGTCACCCTGAAGTTTATATATTAATAATACCAGGATTTGGTATAATAAGTACTACAATATCAGCTAGTTCTAATAAGAGTGTGTTTGGATATTTAGGTATGGTTTATGCCATGATGTCTATTGGAGTATTAGGATTTGTTGTGTGAAGTCATCATATGTATACTGTTGGATTAGATGTTGATACCAGAGCTTACTTTACAGCTGCTACATTAATTATCGCTGTTCCTACAGGTATTAAAATATTCTCATGATTGGCAACATGTTATGGAGGATCTATAGAGTTAACACCTAGTATGTTATTTGCTTTAGGTTTTGTTTTTATGTTCACAATAGGAGGATTAAGTGGAGTTGTTTTGGCTAATGCTTCTCTTGATATTGCTTTTCATGATACTTACTACGTTGTAGCTCATTTCCATTATGTTTTAAGTATGGGTGCTGTATTTGCATTATTTAGTGCATGATATTTTTGAGTACCTAAAATATTAGGATTAGAATACAATGTAATGTTAGGTAAAGTACATTTCTGAATATTATTTATAGGTGTTAATGTTACATTCTTCCCACAACACTTCTTAGGTTTACAAGGAATGCCTAGAAGAATTAGTGATTACCCTGATGCTTTTGCGGGTTGAAATCTTGTAAGTAGTTTTGGTAGTATAATTAGTGTAGTTGCTACTTGATTCTTCTTATATATTGTATATATACAATTAGTAGAAGCTCGTCCTACAAGTAGACATCCTTGATTAAATTCTGAGTTTTATAGTGATAGTTTACAGACACTATTAAATAGAAGTTATGATTCTTTAGAATGAGCACTTACTAGTCCACCTAAACCTCATGCCTTTGTAAGCTTACCTTTGGGTACTGCATGTATTCATAATGTAACTGGTTTCTGTTTGTTATGCCACCAAGCTAAAATAGCTACAATAGCAAATTGTACACATACTTGAAAAGTATTAGCAACAGACCCTTCATTATTAAGTGTGACTTGTGATTTTAGTTTACCTACACACAATGTTGCTGCTAATCTTAATTCAGTTATACATTTTTGTGAGATTTGTCAAGCTGTAATATGTTCAGGTTGTTTTATTGGTTAATATCTTTTTTTATAAATAAATAATTATTTTATTTATGTTGAGTAATATTATTAATTACTCTAGGGTTATGCAGCAGATGGTTTTGCGTTTTGATTGCAGATCTTAAATTAGGGGTTCGATCCCTCCATATCCCTTTTATAGATAAGAAAAATTATTAGAAGTAATAATAATATTTAATGAAGACTAGTTGTTATTCTCGTTTATTTCAATGCATTACTTTTTATTTGTGTATGTATATTAAAATAATTATGATAAATAATTTTATTATTTAGTCCTTTAAACTAATCGAGGTTTCCTTGATTTCTATATATGTAAATATAACATGATACAAGCAGCAAAAATTATAGGTACAGGTTTAGCAACTACAGGTTTAATAGGAGCAGGTGTGGGAATTGGTGTAGTTTTCGGTGCATTAATATTAGGTGTAGCTAGAAATCCTTCATTAAGAGGTCAATTATTTTCATACGCTATTTTAGGATTCGCCTTTGCTGAAGCCACTGGATTATTTGCTCTTATGATGGCTTTTTTATTATTATATGTTGCTTAATTATTAAAATTTTAGGTTAATAGTGATTTGTCTTGTCTTATAAACATTTTTATAATATAGTAAACTTAATATATTTACTGTACTCTTATTAGCTCAATGGTAGAGCAGGATACTTCTAATATCTAGATCTAAGTTCGAGTCTTGGATAAGAATAATAAATAAAATGTAAATATTTTTATCACTTTTTTTAATTATATTAAAATCGATATTAATATAAAATAAAATTTTAAATTAATAGATAATACTTAAGTATAGTGTAAAGATATATTGCTAGGGTAGGGAAAGCATATAAAATATTTAAACTTTAGTAATATCTTACCTATAAAATGAAATTATAATTAACCTAATATTTAATTGATTAATATATAATATACTTGTTATATTTTTCATTAATTAAATTAGATTTCTTACAAATAAATAAAAAATATGTTATATTTACCCACTCTAATTTCTATAATAGAAGTGTTATTAGTTACTGTACCTGTATTATTAACAGTAGCTTATGTAACAGTAGCTGAAAGGAAAACAATGGCAAGTATGCAAAGAAGATTAGGACCTAATATTGTAGGATATTATGGTTTATTACAGGCATTTGCGGATGCGTTAAAACTTCTTTTAAAAGAATATGTATCTCCAACACAAGCTAACTTAATATTATTCTTTCTTGGTCCTATAATAACTTTGATTTTCTCATTATTAGGTTATGCTGTTATACCTTTTGGACCTGGATTGGCAATAAATGATTATAATTTAGGTATATTGTATATGTTAGCTATTTCTTCTTTAGCTACATATGGTATATTATTGGCAGGTTGAAGTGCCAATAGTAAATATGCTTTTTTAGGTTCACTTAGAAGTACAGCTCAATTAATTAGTTATGAGTTAATATTAAGTTCGGCAATATTACTTGTAATTATGTTAACTGGTAGTTTAAATTTAACCGTTAACATAGAAGCTCAAAGAGCTATATGATTTATAATTCCTTTATTTCCTATCTTTATAATATTTTTCATAGGGTCAGTAGCAGAAACTAATAGAGCTCCATTTGATTTAGCTGAGGCCGAATCAGAGCTTGTTAGTGGTTTTATGACAGAACATGCTGCAGTTATATTTGTTTTTTTCTTTTTAGCTGAATATGCAAGTATTGTATTAATCTGTGTTTTAACAACTATATTGTTTTTAGGGGGTTATTTATATGATTATTTACCTTTTTTTATATTTACTTTAGTTCAATATGTTAATTTTGATTTTTATTTAGAGTATTTAGCTAATAAAGATATTTTATTTTCAAATCCAATAGTAGAGGGATTAATTTATGGTTTAAGCTTAGGACTAAAATCATGTATTATGATTTTTGTTTTTATATGAATTAGAGCTTCTTTCCCTAGAATACGTTTTGATCAATTAATGTCCTTCTGTTGAACAGTACTATTGCCATTAGTAATCGCATTTATTGTATTAGTTCCTTGCCTTTTATATAGCTTTGAAATAATACCAAGTAATATTAACTTATTTTAATATTAAAATTACAATTTTACCTAATATTCCTTTTTACTACATAGTTTTGTGTAGTGTTAGTAAAGATTATATTATATTTTTCTTTAAAAGACTATAATCTTGATGGAAATTTATTTTTATTAAAAAAAATATATGTTACTCTCTCTTTTATTATTAACTCCTTTGATAGGGATATTTATTATATCTACAAGTATGTCTTATGAATTATCACCTTTAATAGCTAAACGTATTAAAATTATTGCTTTAAGTACATCTATAGTTAATCTTTTTATCTCTTTAATAATATTTGTATTATTTGACTTTAGTACTAATCAGTTTCAGTTTGTACAAGAATATCATCAAATAAGTTCTTATGATTTTTATTTAGGTGTAGATGGCTTATCAATATATTTTATATTATTAACAACTATAATAATGCCTATTGCCTTATTATCTAATTGAACATCAATAAATGATAATATAAGATCTTATTTAATAATTATATTATTATTAGAAACTTTATTATTAGCAGTATTCTTAGTGTTAGATATATTATTATTTTATATCTTTTTCGAAAGTATATTACCGCCTTTATTCTTATTAATAGGAATATTTGGGTCAACTAATAAGGTGAGAGCCAGTTTTTATTTATTTTTATATACATTACTAGGGTCTTTATTTTTATTATTGTCTATTCTTACAATGTCTTCTATAATGGGAACTACCGATTTTGATGCTTTATATAAAACCAATTTTAATTATTCTACACAATTATATTTATTTTATGGGATATTTATAGCATTCGCAGTAAAAACACCTACTATCTTTTTAAATACTTGATTATTGAAAGCTCATGTAGAATCACCTTTAGGTGGTAGTATTATATTAGCAGCTATTGTATTAAAATTGAGTTTATATGGAATATTTAGATTAATATTACCTTTATTACCTAAAGCTTCTTTAGATTATACTTATGTAGTATATCTTATAGGTGTTATTACTATAATATATGCAAGTTTTAGTACTTTGAGAACCATAGATATTAAAGAGCTTATTGCATATAGTTCTGTAAGTCATGCTGCTGTATATCTTATAGGTGTATTTAGTAATACAATACAAGGTATAGAAGGAGGAATAGCTTTAGGATTAGCACACGGGTTTGTTTCAAGTGGTTTATTTATTTGTGCTGGAGGTGTATTATATGACAGATCTGGTACTAGATTAATTACTTATTATAGAGGTATAGCTCAAGTAATGCCTTTATTTTCTATATTTTTCTTCATTTTATCTTTAGGTAATTGTGGTGTTCCTCTTACTTTAAATTTTGTAGGGGAATTTATGTCTCTATATGGTGTATTTGAAAGAATACCGTTATTAGGTGTTTTAGCTAGTTCTTCTATAGTACTTTCTGCTGCATATACTATTTTTATGTTTAATAGAATAGCATTTGGTGGATCATTTTCAAAATATTTTGAAGCTAATATAGTTGATATTAATAAACGTGAATTCTACATGTTATTTACATTAGTATTATTTACTGTTGTATTAGGTATATATCCTGCTCCAGTTCTAGATGGTTTACATTATTCAGTTTCTTCTTTAATATATGTTTCTTAGAACTTAAAAAATTCTCTTTTATATATTTTATTAAATAAAATATGTTAATGTTATTTATCAGATTAATCAACCTATAAAATTCCTATCTGTTTTTTTTATAGATAAAAACATATAAAATTCTTTGTGTCATATACTCTTCTGTCATTTCATGTATGACATCATTAGGAAAATGTTAAATAATTATATTATATAAACAACAAATGCCACAATTAGTACCTTTCTATTTTATAAATCAAGTAACATTTGCTTTTATATTATTTATAATAATGATATATATTTTTTCAAAATATATTTTACCAAGATTTGTTCGTCTGTTTTTAAGTCGTATGTTTATTAGTAAATTATAAGAAAAATGTTTAAATGTATATTTATATGCATAAAAACATAACTTATTCCTTTTATATGATCTATGCTTACTTTTTAGATCTTTATATAAATTATAATAAAATTAACGTATATATTTAAATAAAAATTAAAATAATATAAGGACATGTCTAATTATCTATTTACAGAAGTTTCCAGTCCTTTAGATCAGTTTGAAATAAGAAATTTATTAAGTATAGATGCACCTGTATTAGCTAATATACACTTATCTATAACTAACATAGGGTTATATCTAACAGTAGGTGCTTTTTTGATCTTATCATTAAATTTATTAGCAACAAATTACAATAAAGTAGTTAGTAACAGATGATCAATTAGCCAAGAATCACTATATGCTACTATACATAGTATAGTAACAAATCAAATAAATGCAAGAAGTGGACAAATATACTTCCCGTTTATATATACTTTATTTATTTTTATATTAATGAATAATTTAATAGGTATGGTTCCTTACAGTTTTGCATCAACTAGTCATTTTATATTAACATTTGCTCTTAGTTTTACTGTAGTTTTAGGTGCAACTATATTAGGTTTCCAAAAACATGGTTTAGAATTTTTTTCTTTATTAGTACCAGCTGGTTGCCCCTTAGGTTTATTACCTTTATTAGTTTTAATAGAATTTATTTCATATTTAGCTAGAAATATTTCATTAGGACTTAGATTAGCTGCTAATATTTTAAGTGGACATATGTTATTAAACATTCTAGCGGGTTTCACATATAATATTATGACTTCAGGATTTGTATTCTTCTTTTTAGGTCTAGTACCATTAGCCTTCATAATAGCCTTTTCTGGTTTAGAATTAGGTATTGCATTTATACAAGCTCAGGTTTTTGTAGTATTAACTAGTAGTTATATAAAAGATGGTTTAGACCTACACTAATATAACAAAAATTATATCTATTATCATAAACTATTATTTTTAATTAAAAAATACACAAAAGTTGTGATATAAAGAGTATACAATATATATACATATATTTATGTATATAATATAGGAAAGTCCGGTGCTTATTGTATATATACACTTATAATAAGTGTTAGAGCGAAAGCTTTGGTATTTTACAGAAAATATTGATTATATAATAATATATATATATACACGACACTTATAATATTATAAGTGTCGTATAGTATAGTAATATATAATTGCGAACATACAAGCCTAAATTAAGCCTTATTTTAGACTAATAACTTAAACAAGAACCGGCTTAAATTAATCCAACTATTATGCTAATTATAAATATATTAAATATATTAAATATATAAGAGTAAAAATATAATAGTAGTGGTAATTATAAATATAAACACTACAACATAAGTAGTGTTTAAAAAATATTTATCATATAAACAAAAGTATAAAATTGAGTTTGATGATGGCTCTGAATGAACGCTGTCCAAGTGCTTGACACATGCTAATCGTACGTTTAATTTAATTTAATTTAAAATTTCATTAAAAGTGGTGTACAGGTGAGTATATGATATTTTGGCTGCCTTAAAGTAAGGAAAAATAAATTCCTTATAATAAAAGGAGGATTCTCCTCCGCTTTAAGATGACAATAAATATCTCGGATAGGTAGTAGTTAAAGTAATGGCTTAACTAGCTTGAAATTCCGTAGTCGAGACTGAGAGGTCGATCGACCACATTGGGTCTGAAAAAACCCCAATACGTATAGTACAGCAGTGAGGAATATTGGTCAATAGCCTAACGGCTGAACCAGTAACTTGGAAGAATGTATAGCTTAGGCTAGTCAATATCTGACTAAATCAGATATGATATCGATTATGTCGAATAAAATTCTAGATAGAATACTGATTATGACAATTTTCTATCTATGTGTCTTGACCAAATTACGTGCCAGCAGTCGCGGTAATACGTAGAAGACTAGTGTTATTCATCTTTAGTAGGTTTAAAGGGTACCTAGACATAAATGAAAGTGTAAGCATTCCACCTCAAGAGTAATGTGGCAACGCAGGAACTGAAATCATTAGACCGTTTCTGAAACCAGTAGTGAAGTATGTTATTTAATTCGATAATCCTCGAAAAACCTTACCACAATTTGAATAATATTTCTCATATCATATGATATGAGAAATATTACAAGCGTTGCACGGCTGTCTTCAGTTAATGTCGTGAGATTTTGGTTAGTTCCATAAAATTAACGTAAACCCTTGCTCTATTTATAATAAAAAATATAGAGCAGTTCACCGTCATACTGGATATGATAATAGGGACCAAGACAAGTCATCATGGCCTAAATATTGTGGGCTATAGACGTGCCACATATTCCTATACAAATAGATGCAAAAATGTGAGTAAAAGCTAATCTATAAAAATAGGATATAATAAGGATTGTAGTCTGAAACTCGACTGCATGAATAAGGAATTACTAGTAATCGTGAATCACCATGTCACGGTGAATTTTATCTCAGATAGGTACTAACCACTCGTCAGGCGCCGAAAGAAGTATGTGCAATAAGTTTGACAAATCATTATTTTTTATTTTAAATAATAAGATTTAGATATTATAATGGTAAGTTTTCGTATGCATGACTTTGATTGGTGTTAAGTCGAAATACGGTTCGTGTAGTGGAAATTGCACGGGATTAATTAATTTTAACAATAAGCTATATATAAAAATATATACAAAGGAAACTCCCATTATTGGTAAGATGGGTTGAGCTGTAAACTCAATAGTAATAAACTTTTAAGAGTTCGAATCTCTTGTTTCCTAAGATATAAGCTATAATTTTTTATAAAGTTTTCATAGTTATATATAAAGACATTATATGTTTAAATTTTTAGAGTAATTTGACTCTTTTCATAGATAACACATTATAAATAAAAATGAAGCAAAATAAACAGTGTAATAAAAAACATGTTTTTAATATAAGTACACACTTTCCTTATATTAAAAACATTTCTATTTCAATATCTTTAGAGTTTATAATTAATTTTATTAATAATAAAGATAATAGATTAGGTTATATACATATTACTATACAGTTCTATCATTAATTTTAAGGTAAATAAATAAAGTATTATATTAGCTAAAACCAATATTTTTAGCTAATATTTTGATTAAAGCCCTTATAGCTCAACGGCAGAGCGGAATACTGTTAATATTTTTATAGATGTTCAATTCATCTTAAGGGCTTGTAAAACATTGGTTTTAAAAAGTATAAAAAAAGGTGTGTTAGCTTAATTGGTTAAGCATTGTGCTACGGACACAAAGTATATAGGTTCGAGTCTTATACACATCTTTTTATTTCTTTTTATTGTCTTATATTACGAAAAAAAAGGATATTAAAAACTTTTGTGTTTAACTAATATTTTCTCTATTTAGCTTAGTCTATTATTAAAAATCTTAATTTTCGTATAATCATATAGTTTATTTAGACAGTACAATTGCATTAAAATTAAGTATATTAATATGTAAATAAGCTTAGTTTAGTTAAATATAATTTTTATACCATTTCTGTCTGAAAAGGTAAGTGAGATTAAAAAAATTTTTTTTTACTATGGATAGTATTTTTATTTTGAATGAGACTTTTACTAATGGTTATAGAATTGAAATATTAAATTTTATTTCGGTGGCTTCTATTACATCTGGTATATTTGTTATTATTAGTAAAAACCCTATAGTATCTGTATTATTTCTAATTGGTTTGTTTCTTAGTATATCAAGCTATTTAATTATACTTGGTATAAATTTTATAGGTTTATCCTACTTATTAGTTTATGTTGGAGCTGTATCTATTTTATTTCTATTTATATTAATGCTTATAAATATAAGAATAAGTGAATTACTAAGTGATACTAGTAACAGTATACCTTTAGCAGTAATTATTGCCATAGTATTTAATTATCCTGTATATCAAGTGTTACCATACAGTATCACTGCTTTTAACAGTTACACTGTTGATTTAAATAATACATTGAATGATATATGATATAATAATTACAGCGATTTTTTTAATAAGGTATTCAATTTGGTTACAAATAAAATAGATAGTGGAAAAATATTTTTTGTTACAAGTAATACATGAGACGGAAACTTAGCAGAAACTAATCATATTACAACTATAGGGAATATAATGTATACTACGTATAGCATATGACTTATATTAACTTCCATAATTTTATTATTAGCAATGGTTGGTGCTATTGTTATAACAATAAAACAGAAAAATGTATAAATATCCCTCTAGAGGGATTGGCTCAACTGGTAGAGCGGCTGTTTTACACGCGGTAGATTAGGTGTTCGAATCACCTATCCCTTATTAGAACTAATATCCCTTTTTTAAAATTATATACCTTAAGGTATGAATACCTATATATATATATATATGTATATACACACTATTTTATAATAGGATAAATTAGATATGTATGTAAATAAATATAAAAATGTATATTTATATGCATAATAAAAGTAATAGATAAATAAATCAAAATGACAAATTTAGTTAGGAGTAAATTTCAAGCTCATCCTTTTCATTTAGTATCTCCATCTCCTTGACCTATTTATACATGTGTGTCTTTATTAACTTTAACTACTACAGGTGTATTATCAATGCATGGTTTTAGCCATGCAAGCAATTTTTTAATATTAGCTTTTATCTTAGTAATTACTTCAATGTCATTCTGATTTAGAGATGTTATAAGTGAAGCAACATATTTGGGAAATCATACTTTAGCAGTACAAAAAGGATTAAATATGGGTGTTGCTTTATTTATAGTGTCAGAGGCTTTATTTTTCTTAGCTATTTTCTGAGCATTTTTTCATAGTGCCTTATCACCTACTGTAGAACTAGGAGCTCAATGACCTCCTTTAGGTATAGAAGCAATTAATCCTTTTGAGTTACCTTTACTTAATACAGTTATATTACTATCAAGTGGTGTTACAGTTACATATGCTCATCATTCATTAATACAAGGAAATAGAAGTGGAGCTTTATATGGGTTGATTGCCACAGTATTTTTAGCTATAGTATTCACAGCTTTTCAAGGTATAGAATATACAGTTTCTTCATTTACTATTACTGATGGAGCTTTTGGTACATGTTTCTATTTTGGTACAGGTTTTCATGGATTACACGTTATGATTGGTACTGCTTTCTTAGCTGTAGGTTTATGACGTGTTCTCGCTTACCACTTAACTGAAAACCATCATTTAGGATTGGAATCAGGTATTTTATATTGACACTTTGTAGATGTCGTCTGACTTTTTTTATTTATATCTATATACTATTGAGGTTCATAAACAATTATGTTAAACCTTATTTTATAAACAATTATTATTTTATTAATAATTATTACTTTACTAAATCTTTAGATAAATAATATTTATCTAAAGGTCTGAAGTATAAGAGTATTAAGTAAGAGGTATTGAATAATTGTTTATGGATCATAGTATAGAGACTTTAGCTTAGTTGGTAAAGCATGTGACTTTTAATCATTATTATATGGGTTCGAATCCCATAGGTCTTAATAATAATGATATAAGCGGTTATCAGTCAACGGTAGGCTTATCGTCTTCCAAACGAATAATGTCGGTTCAAGTCCGACTAGCCGCAATTTTAAGGATGGGGTTAGTAACTTAATTGGTAAAGGACTTTCTTGTCACGGAAGTAGATGCCGGATCGAAGCCGGTTTGACCCGATACCCTGTATTTCATGTAAAAATTATCATAATAAATTAGGAAAAGTTGCCATTGGTAGGGTGAGGTATTTGCTAAATATTGTGTATTAACACATGGATGTTCGAATCATCTCTTTTCCGTATTTTCTATTTTTTTATACTATATATATGTATATATTACTTATAAAGACTAGACTAGACTTTAACTTAGTTGATAAAGCATGAGACCTAATGATATAATCATTATTTTATAGGATTATAATTCCGTAGTGTATTTATGTATTTATGCTTTTATGCTTTACATTAATAATACGAGAGTTTATCATAAAAAGAGCATAATTTAATTGGCAAAATCGGAAGCTTCAAACTTCAAATTCTCAGTTCAAATCTGAGTGCTCTTGTAATATATGTTACTATAAGGGTTTTGTAATAGAACAATGGTTTATCCATTATTAGATAATAAAATAGATTCCTTAGCTTAATTGGTAAAGTGTATTTTTGATAAAAATATGTTCAGCGTTCAAGTCGTTGAGGAATTAACTATATTTAGTACTATATAAAACATTAATTAATAATAAAAGAGAATTGACCGAGTGGTTTAAGGTGATAAACTTGAAATTTATTTGGTTTAATAGATCACATCCGTTCGAATCGGATATTCTCTGTAATTATACTATATTAGTAATAATCTATAATTAAATTATCAATAAGAAACAATATTAAACGGGTTAGAGCCAGGTGGTTAGGCACCTTATTTGGGTTAAGGAATTGTTATGTTCGAATCATAATAACCCGAAATTAATAATATAATATTTTAGTGTTAATATACATTAGTAATGTGAATGATATAGAAATAATGTTTTTATACTATTTCTTTGAAGTAGTATAGGCAAGTATATAAAGAAACTATTAAGGATACCTTGCTATATATTAAAGAGAGTGTAAAATTAATTTGTGTTTGAAAGAATAAATAACACATGTACTCTTAGAGAAATCCAATAATAAACGAAGTGAATTGAAATATCTTAGTAGCTTTAGGAAAAGAAATCAAACGAGATTCTACGATTAGTGTGAATGAAAGTAGATTAGCCTAAGGTGTTACATATATTAATATTTTACAAACAAGTAAAATGGTTTAAAAGTACTATAATATGTAATATTATAAATAAGTAAAACGGATTTAAATCTGTTTGAATATAAAGGGGAACCTTCCTCTAAGGCTAAATATAATATATAAGCGATAGCGTATAGTCCTGTGAAGGAAAGGTTTGAATTAGTAGTTTTATAAGCAGCTCAAGTAAAATTTAAATAAATAGTGAGAGCGTACCTTTTGCATAATGGGTCAACGAGTTAATATTAGATGCGAGCAGGAATGCCTAGATAAACCAATTATGAAATAATGAATTAGTATCTAAAATTAGACCCGAAGCCTAGTGATCTTACTACAGTCAGGGTTATAAAAGCCCGAACGGGTTATCGTTGTAAAGATATCCGATGAACTGTGGTAAGT
>WNFX01014422.1_pt1 | contig 12626 bp, 12 predicted proteins | sample 5400111 | NCBI WGS metagenome assembly WNFX01 (sample SAMN13153363, study PRJNA577476) | soil metagenome | isolation source: 40 cm soil or saprolite under grassland replicate 1 | place: USA:California | collected 2016-06-15
GCAGCCCGCCAGGCCGGTCTGGACCATGACCCCGGCTGCGGACGACGCGGAATCGATCGCACTATCCGCTCCGGCCTAACCGCCGGCGCCCGCAAACCACGCCGCAGCGCAGCGCGAGGCTGTCTGCGGCTGGATGTGGGCGCCGAGGCGCGGACGTGAACATTGCTATCGCCTTCGTCCACCCCGAACGCGCCAACCGGTTGCGTGAGCAAACCGCCTGCGGCAACCCGAAGGGTCGCTCGACCATCGGCCTTGTCGCCTATCTCGACGGTGAGCTGGTCGGCTGTGCGCGATTGAGCCGCACATAGCCTACCCGCGCCTGCTCCGAACCCGCACCCCATGGATCGGACGCGACGAGGACAAGACCGACGACAGCGTCTGGGCCGTCACGTGCTCGTCATCTGCAAGCGCTTCCGCAAGCGCGGCATCACGTACGCGCTCCGCGCCACCGTCGACTTCGCCCGTGACCGCGGCGCTGGCGCGCTCGAGGCCTAAACGATGATCACCCCGGCCCGGCAAGGACATCACCTGGGGCGAACGCCACGTCGGCAGCCATGATGTGTTCGCCGACGTCGGCTTCGCCGAGGAAAGCCACCCCAGCCCCCGGCGCGCCGTCATGCGCATCGACCTCTGAGCGCTCCAACAGGCGGGAACCATCCGCTCATAGCTCCCCATCAGCCCTCGGACACCGCGCCCAAGGTCCGTAGTAACAGGACACCCGTGCATCGCACCTGCTCCTGGGGAGGTCACAGGCGTGGCGACGTCCCTGGACGTGCCCGCTAGTCCCCCGCTGTACGGGCGGGTTGCTGTACTTTGCTGCTGTACTGGTCTAGACCTCTTCTGGCCTTGCACCACCCACTGAACAAGCCCTCGGGACGAACACGAGCGCTGAGGCAGATCGCTCTCGGCTGCTCAGTGCATGTGCACGGTGCCGTGCATCCCGGCGGATATGGCCAGGCCGACGACGAGGAGGACGATGCCCAGGATCACCGCCGCCCAGCCGAGTATCAAGCCCGCCAGCGCCAGGCCAGCCCCCTGCTCTCCGGTGCGCATGATCTGGCGCCGGGCCACGTGGCCGAGCACGATCGCTGGGATGGTCGCCAGCGGCCCGAACATGAACTGTGCGAGCCCGCAGGCGAGGCTCGCTATCGCGAGCCCGTTGGTCTTGGCCACCGGGGTCAACGCGTTGGTCTTGGCCACCGGGGCCGCCACAGTCGCCCCCGTGACAGGCAGGTCGGTCACAAGCTGGTCCAGGTCGGCGTAGGTGCGCGCGGACAAGGCGCTCTCCAGGCGGGCGTCATACTCGTCCTTGGACAGCCGGCCTTCGCTGTAGGCCGTGGTGAGGAGTCCCACCACGCGGTCACGGTCCGTGTCGGCGGCCCGCATTTTCGCCCGTTCGCCACCGGCCGCTGTATAGCCGTACCCGGCCGCCATCGGCGCCCCCAAACCCGAGTTCCCCGGTGTCACTTTCAGGATAGTCCCGCCTGGCGGCGCACGGACGGCCCAGAGCCTGCTTTGGAAGCCCCTAGACCGGCTCGCGTATCCTCCGTGTCGCCAGTCCGTAACGGTCTAGTGCTGCGGTGCAGATCTTTCGCGAGGGCTCGACGGGCCGCCAGTTTCGCCGTGCACGACAGCTGTGACCCCCTGCTTGCAAAGCCAGGCCAAGATGTCCAGCACTGTCGCTGGCGTGGGACGATGCGCTCCAAGTGTCCATTTCAGGCTGGCAGTGTCCAAGCGCGTTGGTGTCGGTTGTGGGTGTCATGCCTGGACTGACGCCGTTGATCATCTGATCCGTAGCTCGTGGCAGCGCGGTCGCTGAAGGTCTTTGCGCTGCCGGTGAGGGCTGTGGGGGTTGCGTGCGATCGGCGAGGGGCGGCCTGGTTGCTGCACTTTGATGCTGCGTGCGGTGTCTAGGATGCTCGCGCCTGGCCTCTTCCTCTGGCGTGACGACGCAATGGTGCAGCGTGAGGTCATCTCCTCGGTCGGGCACCCTCTCGGTTACCCGGCCCTGCCGCGCCTCCGGGGAGCGGCCGCGCGAACCGCGACCTGCGCGGAACTTACCGTACGGAGTATGGGCCGTCATAGTCGGCCTGGGTCACCTGTCTGCAAGCCGCAGCCAGCCTTCCGGTGCTGTGATTCTGAAGCCGGGGCAAGGTGATCGCCGAACGTTTTCAGAGGGCAGTGATCCGAATGTTACGGAAGGCGGTGGCGGGCTGGTCCTGGTAGAAGGTCCACCGGCCGCTCGGCGCGCGGTGCCAGACCGAGCGATAGCCCGGGCCGATCGACGAGGCCGAGAAGCGCCTGAGCCCGAGGATGTGCCCTGACCGGAACGGCAGCCCCGTGACGCCGTAGCCGGAGAAACGCTCCCCGGAGCCGGCCGGCAACGTGGGCTCGCGCTCGATCTCGTCGGCGTACTCGGCGGGCTGGCGCATGGCCACACCCTCTCAGCGCGCCACTCGCCCTGCCATAGGGTCAGCGCGTAGAGCGGTTGGTCCGCTTTTGCGCCCGCCCCGACGCCGTGCTGGCACGGCGAGCTCTGTAATTGTTTCTGAGACGTCGGCGCGGAGCGCGGTGTCTCGCCCGCACGGATGGCCAGGGGCGCCGCGTCGCGGCGCCCCTGGTGGAGCTTTCGGCCTTACCCGACGTGCACGAAGATGTCGGGACAATGGCCCGGGTTCGGGAACACCGGGCACGTGTTCGTGTCCCCGACGACGAGATTGCTCGCGGCCGAGAAGAACCCGATCGTCGACCCGTCGGCGCTGATGTCCGGATCGGTGCTGGCGTCGTTCGCCTGCGCCCCTCCGCTGTCGACGCTGACGCGCACCGTCTCGCCGGTCAGCCGGTCGTGTACGAAGACATCGGGACACTCACCGGCGATGTCGTTGAAGAACGGCCCGCAAGTGTTCGTGTCGCCTGCGACGAGGTTCGTCGCGATCGAGTCGAACGCGACCAGGCGACCGTCGCCGCTGATCCTGGCCCCGAAGGCTGACCCGCCGCGGATTCCCGGGCCGACGCTCTGACCGTTCGCCTCGCCGCCGGCGCTGTCGACGCTGACGCGCTCCGTCGCACCCGTGAGCAAGTCGTGGACGAAGACATCGGGCACGCCGTTCGTGTCGCCGGGGACGAGGTTCGACGCCGCGGAGTCGAATACGACAAAGCGGCCGTCGCCGTTCAGGTCGGGGCGGAAGCTGACGTCGTTCGACTCCGCGCCGGCGCTGTCCACGCTCGCGCGCACCGTCCTCCCGGTGACGCGGTCATGCACGAAAACGTCGGTCTTCCCGTTCGTGTCGCGCTTGACCAAGTTGCTCGCGCTCGAGGCGAAGGCGACGAACCGGCCGTCGCCGCTGATCGCCGGCGATGCGGCCACGAAGCCTTGCGCCGGATCGCCGTGGCTGTCGACGCTCACGCGCTCGATCGCGCCCGTCGACCGGTCCTTGACGTAAATGTGACGGCCGGGGGCGGTCTGCGGAACCAGGTTCGATGCATCGGAGGTGAAGGCGACGAAGCGGCCGTCGGCGCTGATCGCCGCGGTTCCGATGCTGTTGTTGTCGCCCTGCGCTCCATCCGCTGCGACGCTCACACGCGTCGTTTCGCCCGTCATCCGGTCGTGGACGAAGATGTCGCTCCGGCCGTTCGTGTCGCCGGAGACGAGATTGGCCGCCCCCGATGAGAAGGTGACGAAGCGCCCATCCCCGCTCAACATCGGGCCTGCGCTGCCGCTATCGCCCTGCTTCCCCTTGCTGCTGACGCTGACCCGCTCCGTCCTCCCGCTCGCCCGGTCACGCACGAACACGTCGAGCGCACCATTGGTATCGCCGCCGACGAGATTCGTCGCCTCCGAGTCGAACGCGACCACGACCCCGTCGGTGCTCACCGCCGGCGCGCTGACGCGCCCGCTGATGCCGTCCCCCTGCGTCCCGTTGCTTCGGACGCTGACGAGCTCGGTCAAAGCCGGCGCCGCCGCGGCTCTAGCAGCGAAAAGGCCGATGAACGCTAAGACGACGACGAGCGCGGCTGTTGGCTTGGCAGACATGGTCTCCCTCCTTCACGTCACGACTGAATGCAGAATAAACCCCGTCGAGCAAGAGCTCGCGCGGGATCGAAGTGGCAACGGTCGATCACGCCTGGGCGGAAGTTCGCATCAGAGAACCCTCCGGTCAACGTGACGACGGTCCGCCGCCCGCGAGGGCTGCGCGACCGCGGCAGCCGCCGGCCGGCCGCCGCCCGGCAGCTGTGGTCGACAACCAGACCATCTGAATCTCTACGGCGGTGGCGCGGGTTGGATTTGTGCAGCCAAGGCGTACGCCGACCGTCGCGAGCGACGGATGCGTAGGCGGTCATGGTGAGGCCCGCTTCACCGTGCCGAGGATGGAGGGCCGGCCGGGCGGCACCCGATCCGCCCAGCCGCCCTGTCGATTCCCGTCGATTCCGCCTGCGTCCGACACCCTTGCTTGCTAGCCGAGGTAGCGGGCGAGAGCGAAGTCCTCGTTCGACCCGCTGTAGTCGGAGCGCGACCTTCCGACCTTCGCCCCGCCGGCAGCCACGATCTTGCCATCGGTCTGCCGGGCGACCGCGAAGGCCGCGTCGTCGTCGCCGTTGAAGTCGGTCGTCACCTTGCCGCCCGTGCCGAAGGTCGGATCGAGACTCCCGTTCGCGTTGTAGCGGGCGAGGGCGAAGTCGCCAGAGCGCGACGTCTTGGCCACCCCGGCGGCGACCAGCTTGCCGTCCGGCTGCAGGACGAGGCCGTGCGCCGCGTCGTCGTCGCCGTTGAAGTCGGTCGTCACCTTGCCGCCGGTGCCGAAGGTCGGATCGAGACTCCCGTTCGCGTTGTAGCGGGCGAGGGCGAAGTCTTGGTTGCGTGAGGTTTTCGCCTCACCGGCGGCGACCAGCTTGCCGTCCGGCTGCAGCACGAGCGCGAAGGCCGCGTCGTCATTGCCGGCGAAGTCGGTCGTCACCTTGCCGCCCGTGCCGAAGGTCGGATCCAAACTCCCGTTCGCGTTGTAGCGGGCGAGGGCGAAGTCCTGGTTGCGTGAGGTCTTCGCCTCACCGGCAACGACGATCTTCCCATCCGGCTGCAGGACGACCGCGTTAGCGGCGTCGTCGTTGCCGTTGAAGTCGGTCGTCACCTTGCCGCCGGTGCCGAAGGTCGCATCCAGACTCCCGTTCGTGTTGTAGCGGGCGAGAGCAAAGTCGCCCGAGCGCGAGGTCTTGGCCACGCCGACGGCCACCAGCTTGCCGTCCGGCTGCACGGCCACCCCGTGCGCCTCGTCGTCATTGCCGGCGAAGTCGGTCGTCACCTTGCCGGCCGTGCCAAAGGTCGCGTCCAGGTCGCCCGATGCGGCCCGAGCGGCCAGCGGCAACGCCAGCGACAGGGCCAACCCTGCCGCAAGCCAGATGATCAACCTGATTGAAACCGTATGCACATCTCCTCCTCTCCTACCCAGCCGACCTCGGCGGAGACCGCCGCACGCTTCGGGGCGCGAACGGGGCCGCTCGCCGGCGCCCGAGGGCACCAGCATGCAGCCAGGGCGGCAGACGCGAAAAAGGCCTGGCCGGCTGGGCGATCGTAGAACTGCTCCGGGCATCCGCCACCCCCTTCTCACCGTGAAGCCCAACCTAGTTACTACGGACAAGGGGCTGGACTTGGATGTTCCGGCGGCCTCGCTCGCCTGGTATCCGTGACGATTTACAGAACTCGACCTCGGTGTGCTGCAGCGGTGATGAGCCGAGCCAGTCGAAGCTCGAAGGCTTTCGACAATGGCAGAGCCGAGGATGGCTCCTTTATGGAGCCCCGTGGTTGCAACCGGTGGCAATCGGCGGCAAATCGACTAGACGTGGGAACGGCTAAAACAAGCCAAAACCGTTGCCCTCGGTTGCGACTGGTTGCCTGCGATGTTCCATGGTCAATGAGGGGTAGGGATTGGCGACGGCCGTTACGAACTCGCAGGCCCCGACGGGTACACCGGCCCACAGTTGCTCGAGGAACCGCCGCATCACCGGGCGCCAGCGGTCGGCGGCCCGCGGGCTGAAGGCGGGCCCGACGAGGGCGCGCAGCCTGCGGTGGCGCTGGCCGGTCTGGTTGAGGATGTTGGCGTCGATCTGCTCGCGGAGCCGCCCGCCCGTGACGCCGAAGATGTCGGCGATCTCGCGGCCGGGGAAGGCGGTCGCCTTCGACCGCAGGAAGAACTCACCCGACTCGCGGTCAAGCACCACCAGCGACAGCGGGGCCTGTGCGAGCCAGCCGTCTACCCCGGCAAGCCGCTGGTGGTAGACCTCTCCGGTCAGGTCGGGCACCATGTAGTCGAAGACGGGAAGATCCAGTTCTGTCACGAGTGTCACGTTTGCTCCCGTGGCGCGAGGTCGACATCAATTTAACCGGTCGTCGCATCGTCCGTGGCACGCGAAACTGGTCGCCATGACTCCCAAGGCGGGGAGGTCGGCGGGCACGGGGCGCAGCGGGCCCGGGGACCGCTGCCGTTCGTGCCGATCGTGGCCGATCTGGCCGCACCCACCCCGGTCCTGGCCGCCGGCGGAATCGCCGACGGGCCAGGCGCTTGAAGACCTTGGCAGTGCGGCTATCCGAGATCGGGATCAGGCCGGGTCGTTTGCGGGCCAACGGAAGACGGGGAGATTAGGACGCCTCGACATCTACTGCATTGATCCCTTGACGGTGGACCCGCCCGGCGATCCCGGCGCGGAGGCGCTCCTGGCTTTCGATTACGAACCCGGCGAGGATGGCATGCGCAGATACGTGACCGGGCGGATTGAACCAGGCGTTCGCCTCCTGCGTGTCCGTAAGGGGGGGTATTAGGCCCAGAGATACGGCGCGCCGAAGGGCCGGGACGGCGCGGTCGAGGCGATCCGCGCGCTGATGGTCGCCAAGCGCAGCGCCGCAGGAGAACGCACCCGGACGATCAACCAGGCCAGGGCCCTGATCCTGACCGGACCCGATGATCTGCGGCGCCCTGGTGGCCGGGATCGCGTCGCTGCGGCCCCGCCCCGGCGACGTCCCCGGTTATGCCACCCGGGTCGCGCTGCGCGAGCTGGGACGGCGCGCGGTGTTCCTGGACGGCCAGCTCGAGCGCCTCAACGAGCTCATCGTCCCCCTGGTCACCGCCCGTGCCCCCCGGCTGCTCGGCCTCTACGGGATCGGGCCCAACACCGCGGCGCTGCTGCTCATCGCGGCGGGAGACCACCCCGGGCGGCTGCGCAGCGAGGCCGCCTGGGCGCACCTGTGCGCGGCCGCCCCCATCCCCGCATCGTCGGGGAAGGTCACCCGCCACCGGCTGAACCCCGGCGGCGACCGGCAGGCCAACCATGCCCTGTGGCGGATCGCGTTCACGCGCATGGGCTCCGACCCGGCCACCCGCGCCTACGTCGAACGCCGCACGAAAGAAGGAAAGTCCAAGGCCGAGATCATCCGCTGCCTGAAGCGCTACGTCGCCCGTGGTCGACGAGGCGTCGATGGTGTCCACCGCCGACCTAGCCGCGGTCGAGGCCATCGCCACCACACGCGGAGCGAAGATCCTGCTCAACGGCGACACCGCGCAGCTCTCCGCGCCACAGGCCGGCGGAGCGATGCGCCTGCTCGCCGAGGAGCACGGCTGCTACCAGCTCCACACGGTCCAGCGGTTCGACCAGGAGTGGGAGCGCGAAGCCTCGCTGCGCCTGCGGACCGGTGACCACGACGTGCTCACCGAGTACGACCACCACGGCCGGATCCTGGACGGCACCCGGGAACAGATGGCCGATGCCGCCTACCAGCGGTGGCTGGCCGACCATCTCAGCGACAAGGAATCGGTGCTGCTGGCTACGACGAACGCCCAGGCCGCCGAGCTGGCCCGGCGCGCGCGAGACGAACTGGCCGCGCTTGGCATGGTCGCCACGGACGGCCTGGTCGAGCTCGCCGACGGAAACCTCGCCGGGGTCGGCGATCTCATCGTGGCCCGCCACAACGAGCGCATCGACGCCGGGGAACCCGGACGGCGGCTCGCCAACCGCGACGTGCTCCGGATCGACGCCTGGGACGAGATCGGGGAAGAACGTGCCGCATTGGTCCGCCGCGTCACCGGCCGCGATCCTCTCACGGGGGAGGTTCTGTGGTCCGCGCGGTTCGAGCTGCCGGAGGACTACCTCGAACGTCACGCCGATCTCGCCTACGCCGGAAACGTGTACGTCGCGCAGGGCCGCACGGTCGACACCGCCCACGTCATCGTGGACGACACGGCCGGGCGGGAATCGCTCTACGTCGGCATGAGCCGGGGCCGCGAGCGCAACACCGCCTACGTTGTCACCGAACGCGTCCACGCCTCCGATCTGTCACCTGACCTGCGGCCAGCGCCGGCCCTTGAGGATCCGGCGGCGGCCGCCGATGCGGCGTCGCGGCCGCACCGGCTCGCCGTGCTCGCCGACGTGCTGGGGCGTGAGCAGGCGGAGCGGACGGCGACCGAGACGATGCGGCAGGAGCTGGAGCGGGCCGCTAGCCTCGCGACCCTGGCGCCGATGTGGGTGGACGTGACCCGTGCGCATGCCACCCGGCGGTATGAGAACGCCGTCCGTTCGTTGCTGACGCGTGACGAGTGGCGGCGGTACGAGCAGGACGCGGAGCGGGGAACGCTGGCGCGTGTCCTGCGCGCCGCGGACCTTGCCGGGTACGACGTCGGGCAGATATTGCGTCTCGCGATTGGGGGCCGGGACTTCGCCGGGGCGTGGAGTATCGCCGCGGTTCTGCACGGCCGGGTCCGGCGGCTGGTTGGCACGCCGGAGCCCCGGGCCGGCACCAGCTACACCGATCGAACTCCGGCGATCGACGATCCAGATGCCGAACGGCTTGCGCGCGGTGTCGCCGCCGCGATGGACGAGCGCGTGTCCTCGCTGGGGAACCGGGTTGCCATGGACCGGCCGGTGTGGGCGCTGCGCTATCTCGGTGAGGTGCCCGCTGACCCGGTTGAGCGGGGCGACTGGACACGGCGGGCCGGAGCCGTGGCCGCCTACCGGGAGGAACGCGGATACGCCGATCAGATGGAAGCCATCGGCCCGGCGCCGGAACGCGCATCGCCCGAGAAGCGGGCAAGCTGGCATTCGGCGTATGTGGCGCTGCGCATGCCGGACGCGAGCCGGGAGGTTGCGGCCGCGAGCGACGGTGAGCTGTGGGCCCGGCGCGCCGCCTACGAGCGCGACACCAAATGGGCGCCGCCGTACGTCGTAGGCGAGCTTCGGGAGGCCCACATCGCCGAACACACCTACCGTGCCGATGCGGTCCGCGCATGGCACCGGGCGGACGCCGCGGTCGACGAGATCGAACGGGCGCGAGCTTTGCGGGAGGCCGAGGAAAACAGTGCCCTGGCGCAGGAGGTTGGCGCATACCGCGAAGCCCTGACCGAAGTTGCCGAAGCCCGGGGGCGCTGGCATGCCGCGACCGAGCTGGACCGGCAGCGGGCGCTGATGGCCGACACCGAGCTTCGCCGCAGGTATCCGGACGCGGAGTTGCCGCCGCTGCACCCGGCCGACGAGACGGGCCGCTCCGGCTTGGATGCGAAGTTCGTTCGGGCGGGCATGGAACCTGCGAAGGAGGATGTCGGTTCTGGCCAGGACCGGCAGAGTGCGCCGCGTATGGATATCAAGGCCGCTCTGGCTGCGGCGAGGCGGGCCGAGAAGATCCTCGCGGCACGGGAACGGCAGGCTGACCACGAGGCCGCCAGCGACGACGTCATGCGCCGCCGCGAAGCAGAGGCGCAGCAAGAGGCCGCAGCTCGCCGAACCGCCGTCCGCCAGGACCCCGCGCCAAGCCGCCGCACGAGGTCGCTCGAGCGGGACGAACCTGAGCTGGAGGCTGGACTATGAGCGAAGCTACGGTGTGGCGTGTGGACGTCGACCAGGCCGACGATGAGCAGCCACCGCGCGGCACGGCGATCGTTCGGCCGTTGCGCCATGTCAGAGGGGTGCGCGAGCGCTATCTGCAGCGTTTCGCCGAGCCGGCCGAGGTGACGGCGTCGCGTTCGGCTCATGCGTGGGCCTGGGCGCTTGGGGAGACCGCCATAGCCCCGGTTACCGATCGGCGGACCGTTGTCCCGCCCAACCGCCCTGACATCGAAGTCGAGATCGCCGCCGCAGACGAACGGCGGTTGCGCGGTGACCGGGAGACCCGAGCCGACGCTGCCGCGACCGTCCTCCGCTGGCTCATCGGTGAAGATGACCGAGTCCCAGTACGCGGTGAGAATCGAGGCGAACTGGTCGGCGGGTTCGGCGACATCGTTCGCTCACGAGAGCAGATCGCTCACATCCGCGCGCTCGCGGCCGAGGGTCAGCGGCGCGCACCTGCGGACAGCCGGGACTTGAACGCCGACTCGGAACATCGACGGTTCTCGCAGCAGGACGCGGGCTACCTCGAAGGTGTGGCGGCAACACTCGCGTGGGCCCTCGGTGAACAGCGCGAGGCCCCAATCACTCGCTTGCACTCTCGCGACCTGACCACGAGGGACCTCAAGCGGGAACGTGTCCACGCGGAGGACGTGATCGAGCAGACCAACAAGCCCTGGCTGGCGGGTCAGCTCCCACCGAGGTACGGCGAGGGCGTCAAGCTCACCATCACCTGGCTCCTTGGCGATTGGATAGCAGCGCCAGTTGACTCGGCTGGCCGAGGGCCATATGCGCCGCACAGCGAACTACCCGCCGCACTGCGTCACGCTCAAAACAAGCAGCAATGACTGGCTTGTCCGCAATCTCATAGGCTGTTGCCCGTTCTCCGGGGGTCCCAAGCTTGTAGCGCGACGTTGCACCAGATCCTTCACGGATAGCTTTTGCAACACGTCGCCATGGGTGTCGTGCCCGTTGTCGGTGCTGCTCTGACGCCCGGCGCTTCCGCAAGCTGCTTCGTCCAACACCTGTGGCGTGACTACTCGACTTTGGATCAATCACTGGTCACGATCCAGGGTCACGATGATCGCCACGTCTCAGGCCCCCGTGACGGGAACTCCAGCACGTCCAAGCCGATGACGAGATCGACTCCCTGCTCCGGCAAGCGGGTGCTTCCAGGGAGTCAGCGTCACCTGCTGAGGGCCGGCGCCAGGACCGGGTGGGCAGGCGCTGGCCAGGGGCGGCCCCGGTCCCGGTGATGGCGAAGCGGGCGGGTCGCGACGGTGACGGTGACGCGGCTGTAGCCGTGTTTCTGGCACACTGGCAGTTGTGCCGCGTCAGGGGCGTTTGCGGGCGCTGCCGGTGGCGGGCCTTGTGCTGGTGGGCGGTCTCACCGTTGCGGCGGTTGGCGCGCTGCTGCTGTCGCGTGACCAGAGCCGTGTGGCACAGTTTGTTGAGGCAGTTGTTGCGTTGAGCGGAGCTGCTTCGTCTCTTGCGGGCTTGTTGTTGCCGCGGCTGCGCGGGCAGGGCCAGGATTCGGCGGCTGGATCGATCACTGGCCTGCCGGTGGCTGTCCCGACCGGCCAGCTGCCGGTTGTTGTCCGGGGGCGGGCGGGGCTGATGGGGCAGTTGCGGCGGTTGCTGCGGGCGCCTATGAGCGGTCCGGCGATATTGGCTGGGATGGGCGGGGCCGGAAAGTCGACTGTCGCGGCGGCGTTCGCTGATGCCGGTGCGCGGTTACGTTTTGGCCGTTGGCGCCGGTATGTGTGGTGGGTTTCGGCTGCGGATCTGTCCAGCCTGACTGGCGGGCTGGTCACTGTCGCTCGTCAGCTCGGCGCGTCCCGCGCCGATCTGGAGGTGATCCGGGCAGGCGGGCTCGATGCGCGTTGACCGGGTCCGGGCTGGTCAGGCCGCAGCCGCGGGCGGGCCGCAAGCGGCTTCGAAGAGGTTCATCCAGTCCCGCTCGCGGTGCCAGGATTCGGGCAGGTGCAAGGCGATGTGGCCGCGGCCGTGGCGGGCGGTGCGGGCGGCAACGTGGATGAGGTCGCGGCGGAATGTGGCGCCGCGCGCTTTCGCGCAGGTGAGGCCGGCCAGCGAACCGGCCGCGCGCAGCAGGTTATGCGCGATGGCGAAACCGCACGCTTGGAGGCACGGCCCGCCGCGGCGACTGAGCCTCCAGGCGTTCCGGTTGACGCACGTCATCGCGACTTCCCTTGAAGTGTTACACCGTTCGGGATCACCGTCTGTGATCTTTGCTGGCGTACCACCAGCGATCTGGCGTACAACGGGGCCATGACAGATGCCGAGGTCGAGGACCAGATACCTGCTCCTTCGTGGTCCACCTGCATGAGCGGACGCTCTGTGGCGGGTGAGCCTTGTCGTGGCAGGCAGGTCGATGGCTTTGACCGCTGCCTGGCACACCTTGAACCGGAACAACTGGATCAGTTTTTGCGGCTGCTCGCTCCGGGTGCTGATCTGGATGCTAGTGGCACAGAAATCAATGCGGAGTTGCTCAAACGGATTCTCCGCGCGGTGACGAGTGAGGATGCGCCTCCCCTATTTGGTCGCGTCGATTTCCAGCGGGCGTATTTCAGAGGTTACGCTGGCTTCCGCGGTGCCCGCTTTAGCCGGAATGCCAACTTCAGCTATGCCCAGTTCGGAGGGTACGCCGGGTTCGTAGCTATTCAGCCTGAGTGGGCTGGGGTTGGCCTGCGGGCGAGGATTTGGCTGATCTTCGACGGGCCGGCGCGGCGTGTCGGCTTGATCGCGGT
>WNFX01008077.1_pt1 | contig 12625 bp, 14 predicted proteins | sample 5400111 | NCBI WGS metagenome assembly WNFX01 (sample SAMN13153363, study PRJNA577476) | soil metagenome | isolation source: 40 cm soil or saprolite under grassland replicate 1 | place: USA:California | collected 2016-06-15
TACCAGGTTCAAAAAGATCAATATCTTCAGGAGAGATATCGTCCAACCCGACTTCATATCGCACAAATTGCTCCATTGTCGCTTTTTTCATCGGCAGAAGACAGGCAAAGCCAATAACTTTATTTCCCGCGTCCCGGAGCACAAAGAATGTTTCTGGATTCTTGCGCATCCACCTCAGATACGTTTCTTCGCTGAGTGCCTCCTGAAACGTCCGTTTGTCGATATCTACGATGATTGGCAAATCGTCAGCAGTTGCCTGACCAAAGAAGGAAGTTAAATGTTTGGGTTTAGCTCCCGCCTCAAAAAAAGCTCTATCTGCATCGATGATAGCTTGTACTTCGCTAGCTTTATAGTACTTGTGCATGCGCTCTTCTGGCCCATAGCGCTTCAATCTTCCCTGCTTTACATATCTTGATAGCATTGCGTCATTCACTTTTAATCTTTTTGCTGCTTCTCCAGCAGTTATATAGCCCTTTGGTGGTTGTGGTCGAGGCATTATAGTATTCTCTTTCAATTCCGGTTAACTTTGCCACACTATACCATAATTTTTACAATCCCGACAATCCCGACCAAAATTTATTCCAGTAAGCGTAGCCACATTTACAAGAACGCTGGGAGATCGGATTTGTAAAGTATGTCGGAAAAGTCGGAATATTACCTTCCAAAAACCTTGACAGTGTGGCAATATATCCGTTACACTTGCGAGTATTGGGGAAAAGTCGGAAAAGTCGGTTTTGTAATAATTAGAGGAGAGGTAAGCATGAGTTATACCATCTACAAGCTTTCTGACCCAAGAACCAACCTGATTCACTATGTGGGACTAACCAAGAACATACACAAGCGTTACGCACAGCACTTGCTGTTCCCTTTTGTTGGTAATGAGACGAAAGGGAACTGGTTACTCAACTTAGAGAAGGATGGTCTCATGCCTGTACTCGAAGTTATCGAGCATGATCTCTCTTGGGAAGTGGGTAAGCAGAGAGAAAAGTTCTGGATAAGATACTATCAAAGCCAGAATGCTCCACTTACTAACATTACCCATAAATCTCTTCCAGCTAGACCAGGTCCACCTACCAAGGTTGTTCGTGGTCCTCGCCTAGCTAGGGCAGGGTCAGAAGAGTACAAGCTACTGCTCGGCGCACTGGACTTTGCTTTGAAGGCACAAGGGTGGTCACTCTGGCAAAAAGTGTATGATGAGCAAATCCATATATATGCAGCTCAAACAGTAAATGGGCAGCACCAGGAACGCTACATTGGACTCTTGGAGTCACTGAAGACCCTAAATGCCCAAGACTTAATGGATAAGCTGACAAGCGATCATTAGCATTTTAGCATTTGTCGTAGAGAGGCTTTGTAGTGGTGCGGGGGAACATCGACCACTTGCTACCAGAAATCGGCCCTTTGTGAAGGGGAATAATCCCCTCTCTGAAAGGAGAGAGATGGACACACATTTGAAAAATCTTGAGAATGAGGTGATTGGCTACATGCGAACCGCTATAGCGGCCTTTGATACAGATCACTCCATTGTGCGCGTGAACATGTACAAGGCGCACGATCTTTTCGGGGATCATCTGATGGAGTGGTCGGAAAGTTTTGGCCTTCTCTATAACGACATGATGCGAATATACGAGGCGAAAACGCCTCAACCGAAAGGCCACTATCGTACAACTCATATTGGTGTAGGGTATAGCTCGTTCCCTGCGACTAAATGGATTGCAGATAAAGAGCAACCGCCAATACCCACCGCCGAGGAGCTCCTAGAGCGTTTTGATCGTTTAATCAGCGTGTATACCAGTCCAAACGGTGCCAGCGGTGCAAGATGAATTCCCCACAATTCATCCATACAGGGTTTTATATTGCTGAGATCATCCCCCGCGCCGTTACGAAGTGCCGTTTTTAGAATTATTAGAGGCTTTGAAATGACTGAGCAAGAAGTGCGAGACACCGTGAGATTGTACGGTTGGTCTTTTTTACGCCGTGAGCGGAAGAGCAGGAGCTATGTGTATGCGGCTCGAAAAATGCAAGGGAAGCGTAAAGAAGTGTACATCGGCCCATTTACGAAACTTACTCAGCTCACGCTCGACCAACTCACTGAGAAGTTGGTTGGTATCGTAGCGCACAAGTGTAGTGTCTTTGCCCATCGAGAGGGCCTCGAAAACGCTCTCGACAGGCACTAGCCCAACAAGTGTGACCCGATCAGGCTTGACCTCAGTATAACGCCTGGTCGCAAGAAGCAAAAGAAAGGCGTAAGTCATGGCAAGTAATGAGCCTGTAGGCATTCCACAGACGCTCACCCCTAAAGAACTGAATGCAGTGCAGGCATCGCTCGATGCGCCCTGCACCGACCTCGAAGAGGCAGTCGAGACCCTCTTAGACGTTGGCTACGTCCAGATCGATGGAGCGCGCACGTATCGCGACGAAGACGGTGTGCTCTGGACGTTTGAAAGTGATGCGCAACTCATCGCGCACGTCAACCAGGACCCGACGAAATGCCCCTCTTGCCAGCAGTACCATGTGTTCGGCGGCCTGGTCTGCGGTGTATGCGCAAAGGGTATGAACTGGCAAGAGGCTCTGGAAAACAATACGACCGATGAGGCTGCTTATCACGGCTGGCCCATCGATGGAGTGGTGAATCGTGATGGTGATCACTTTGCCGTTGCCACAGGCTTCCACTCACAGAATTCCGACTGCAATGAGAACCTGGCTTCCGAAGAAGACGTCTCCGCCTACCTTCGTGAACACGGAATCGATCCTGAGAGTGGCTGGCGGAGCTGCTGGTCTGTCTCACAAGAAGAAAAGCGTCGTGTCGGTCCCTTTGGGGAACCAGAGCTGGTGCTGGCGGTTGCATGGATGTGCCTGGCGATAACCCTGGCGATTGTGGTCTGGTTCTTCGGGTTGACCCCTCTAACGTTTCTCACTGCATGCGTCCTCTTCTGGCTGTACCTCTTCGTGCGATCCCTGGTCAAACAAGCAGTGAGAAAGGGGTAAGTCATGGCAATGAAGTTCTCCCCCAACTGTTCACTCTGTTCTGGTACCTGTCAGGGGCATGAGGATGGGATGAGTCAGGAACAATGGTCAGCGGGATTTGACGGACGAACGATCGGCAGGGCTGTCAGGGAGAATCCAACGGATATCGAAGGCCTCGCAGAAGTCTTGATGCGCTACCGGAGTCGAGCATGTTGAGAACAACGCGGAGCATGTTCCCGATTTCATTGAGTGGTATCACAGAACATCCAAATCGTAGCGCGTAACGCCTACTGAGAGGGCTGAGATCAACGCTCTCAGCAGGCATTGCCCGTTCGTCGTTAACCACAAGGCTTGTCTCAGTAGAAGACAGGTGGCAAGCAGTACAAAAGAAAGGCTTGAAACATGGGAAACGAATTAGTCCCTTCCACTCGCCCATACGTGCGACCGGAAACCCAGGTGGCTATCGCAGGTGCGCAAGGGGTGTTTCTCACGCTCGAAAAAGAGAAGGTCGACACGATCGTTGCAACGTTCCTGCGCTGGTTTAAAGGTCGGCAAGATGTGATTTTTGTTGACTATGGCACCACCGATAAGCAGGATCTCGGCTTTCTGATTATGGAGTGGCTCGGCTACGAGATCGATCCGCTCTTTCTGTCCATCTTAGATGACGCTGATTTTATTGAGGATTACACAGCATACGCGAGGGAGGCGTAACGATGGCAGGCAATCGTTTTTCAGGTGCCGTCAATAGTTTGGCAGCCAACCGTGGCAATGTTCCGATCTTGCGCCTCGTGCTCGGGGTGTTATTGATCGGTTTCTTCCTGCTGGCGCTCATGCTGCAAGTGCAGACCAGTGAAGCCTTTCTCCTCAACGGCAGTCCTGTGACACTTGCCGCCAATTGGGGAGTGCTACAGCAACCGGTCGTGCTGATCCAGGGACAGCTTCCTATCGACATGGCTAAGGCGGTGATGTGGGGTTGGGGCATTGAGCTCGTGTACCTGGTGTGCGTGATTGGTGAGGTTTCCGTCCAGGGACGGCTCAATGGCTGGTTCAAAACGGGCGCGTTTATCCTGGTTGGGTTTAACTTCTGGACGGACCTGAACTATGGTTCACTTGGCAGTGGGCTCGGGGGTCAATTCGCGTTTGCGGCGGTCACCTCGTTCATGGTCGCTTTTTTCGGCGTTCTTGGCCTCAACCTGATTTGGGGCAGTATTACCGAATTTAGTCACTAAGAAAGCAGGCCCTCCATGAGCGAACAACCTGAAGAGAAAAAATACCCGCTTCCTGTGTCGGCAAAGTTTGCAGGTGGTACCCTCCTGGCTGTGCTCCCCTTCGATCTGTTGGCTCATTTAGGGCCAACAGGTCTGCTTGTGGGCGGGCTTGCCTCGTATGTGGCATGGAAGCATGGCCCCCAAGTGTACGACCTGATGCGCGACACACTCCCCTTCTTGCCAGCACTTGAACCCGAGGAGAACGCAGAGAAGAAGCAAGGCAGAAGCTTCTGGGAGCGTGCCTTTGGGCTTACACCTTCTGGCTACGAGGATGAAGCAGCATCGACCGAAGAGGGTCTGGGGGAAGATGAGTCGGCGTCAAAACCGGCGAGCATGACACGGCGTCGAGCGTCTGATCTTGTGGACCTGGCACCCGATGTGCAAATCCACAAGAACGATCTGGCAGGCAAGGCGATCTTTGTGTGCGGCATGCGCCGCCATGGCAAAACCACGTTGGGGGTACGTATTGCGGAGCAGTTGGGTAAGTACCACCACATCCCAATGTTCATCCCTGACCTGGAAGGCGACTATATCAGCGCGGCTGACGTGCTTCCACGCGCCATCATTGCCGGGCATTCCAGTGCCGACGTGCAATACCAGGAGTATGAATTTGAGGCCCTGGACACTGCCGAGACCGCCTTTCAGCTCGGCTATGATCTCTTAGAAGTGGGCTATCAAGTCATTCTGGACATGGGCTCCTATACAGAACTGGACGGGGCCGTGATGATCCAGGTCAACATCATCCGGGGCATGTTTAAATGGGCCAATGAGCATCCTGATGGGCGGGTTCCCGCCTGTGTCTATCTGGACGAGGCGCAACGCTTCTTACCTGAGACGCTCACCGACTCAGTGATTAAAAACAAAAAGTTGGTGCAGGCGCTGCTGGGTGCCTACATGGACATTATCGCCATCGGCGGCAAGCGCGGCATTAACCCGGTGATCCTGACCCAACGGTTTGCTCAAGTTAACAAGAAGATCATGGCACAGACGGAAGTCTTCTTCCTGATGCGGCAAACCCATGATGGGGATCTCGATCGGTGCATGGAGTATGCCAATGCGCCCATCACCAAAGAGCAGATTTCCAAGTTTCGCCCTGGCCAGGGGGTTTACATTGCCTCTGATGGCACTCAGCTGGTGACACAGTTCCATCAGCGGGAGTCCTCGGGCAAACGTTCTTTGACCCCTCAAGCCGACGCAGCGCAGCGATACGCGTCCATGCCGATGGCACGACCCGCAGCCAAAGGAAGATCGCAGGCACCAACGGGAAAAGCGTCGACTCCCAGCGTGACCTTCGAGCAGGACATCGCACAACCAATTCCCGAGGACAGGCCAACGCCTGAACCAGCGGAGCCAAGCATTGAGGATGTGTTCGCCATTATCCGCAACCTGCGAGCAGCACAGATTCCAGAGGAAGATATTCCAGCACTGCTCGGCATCAGTGAACGCGACTACCAGGCACTCACCGCCCTTAAGCGACGAAACACAGACGCTCCTACTGCAGCAGCACCAGTGCCAATGGTGAGCAAGGAAGAACGCTATGAACAGGATCTCATGACGGCCCTGGATCACTGGCGAACACTCACCAACGAAGGAAAGCAATGCGGATTCAGGACGCTGCGCAAACTCACCGGCTGGCCCGAAAAAAAGTGTCGAGACCTGCTCGCCGATCTCGAAAATCGGGGATACATTTCTCGGCAGAAAGTCGAGGAAGAAGATGGCGAATAAGAGGTGGTACCACAGGGGGTGTGGTAAAGGTGTGGTACACACGATGTATCGATGTTTTGAGCTCAGAATGAGCAGTACCAGGGGTGGTACCTGTGGTACCACCACACCCTTACCACACCTTTGCCACACCCTGGTACCGCCTTTACCACAGGTGGTACCACCTTTACCACACCCTGGTACCACTTGTACCACAGGGTGGTACCACACCCTTACCACACCCTGTAGAAGCCTGTCAGATCCGTTCAAGCGGGTACCAGCGTGCGAACCCTGGTCTGACACTGACCTCAATTGGAGGTCTCGACATTCTAAGAAAGGAGCTATCGATGTTTTACGGGCAAACCAGCAATTGGATGAAGCAAGTCCGAGAAGTGACGCGAGATGGAGATCACAGTGTTCCGCATATTGCGAGCCAGTATGTAGACGGTGTGAACGCGATTCGTATCCATTGTGGCACCGAAATGCAGGTGCAAGTGCGTGCTGAGTTCTATATGACCTCCGACGAGGATCTACGGCAACTCGACGCGTTCCTGAACTACTTCGGTCTGCCAAGAAATGGGTATCAGATCGTCGATACACGCCAAACATACCAGTCGCCCTATCCGGCGTACGCTGCCAGTCCCGCGTATGAAAACGGCTCGTCATCCTTGCCTTTACCGATTGCGCCGCCCCATCAACGCTAATCTTTAGGTTGTCGCTCAGTTTCTGCACATCGCTCTCAACAGGGGGGTGTGCAGGCGCGGACCGATGGCCCTGTAGTGCGTCTCATAGACAAGAAATGTTGACCAAGTACGGACTTGGAACGTACCTGGTACAAGTTTTTCATCATTGTGTTTCCGCTACCCGATTTTCCTGCATCTCAAGATATCGGGTACGTTCCAGGTACAGACTTGGAACACACTTTTTGCAAAGGAGTTCATCTCATGGCAACAATTGATGCAATCTATTATGCTGGCTATGATCCCGGTTCTGGAATCGGCGGTTTGAAACTGATTCCTGCCGATACTGTCGAACTAGCGCAGGATCTTTTCACCTTACCTTCAGCAATTGCCGACGGTAACATCACCGACCTGCTCGACCGGGGCGATATCGATGCCAGTCTCAACCAGATCTTACGCCCCGGTGAATATGCCCTGAGCCTGCAGGACGCTGATTACTTTCTGGGGGAGCTGATCGCACAGGGCACCAACGACACAGCAGCTCTCGGGGCTGATTTGCGGTACTGGTCCATCCATACCAGAGTCTTGCTACTGGCACTGGCAGCCAAACTTCTTCCAGAGAAACGCTTTGAGCTACGCCTGGTTACGGCGCTACCAGTCTCGCTCTATAACCGCGACAATCGCAAAAAGGTGAAGGACACGCTTAGCGGGTACTACCGCTATGATTTCAATGGTCGTAGTGGGATCGAGGCGTACATCAAAGTTGGCTACGTCGCCTACGAAGGCCAGGGCGTGCTTGTACACTGTGGACAGCAATCTGGCAAACAGGGCGTGATCGACATCGGTGAACGCACCACCGATATCGTTGGAGCCAACGGCCAGGTCATCAATGGCAAATGGTGTGCCGGTGAAGAGATTGGCGTTGGCCAGCTCGTCGATGCGCTCAAAACATTGGGCAAACGCTACAAACGCATCATCAGCACAACCCTGGCTCACGATATCCTTAAAGCCTACATTCACCAGCAATCACTTCCCCGTGTCACAGTCAACCAGCGCGAAGAGATTCCCGAGGCAGAGTTGCGCGAAACCATTGCCAAAACGATCAAGCGTCTCTCACGCTCTTTAACCACCCTGATCTCTGGAACCTGGACGACAGAAGATGGTGGAGAAGCGGCGAGCGACTTCGATGAGGTTTTTCTGGCCGGCGGGGGAGCCTGGTACTTTGAGCAGATTGTACGCTCGCTCATCAAAAATGTCACATTCGTTTCTGATCCCCAAGACGCGAATGTGCGCGGATATGCAGTCCTGGCAGCCGGATTAGAGGATGTCAAGGCAGACATCTGGGAGCTTGACTAATGGCACGCCGCGACGACTACGAGCACTGGGGAATGGGCCTCCCCGCCGAATCGGAGGCCCTCTCTGACCTCGATGACATGTGTGACGAACTAGGCCTGCAGCGCGGGGAGGTGTGCAGGCTGATCATCATCACCTGGTCAAAGGCCAGACGCGGGAAAGTGCAGGAGTTGTGGGGCTTTACCCCCGGCGTCGTGTTCGCTGCAGGCGGGAGCGGGCAAGAACAACGCCCTGGAAACCTACCAGCACGCGAAGAAGCACCTGCACCTCTACCACCACGCAAGAAAGTGGTAAGTGCGGCGGCGGCAGCCGCAGTGCAAGGACTAACGCTTGACGATTAAAACAAGGCAGGATGCATCCCTGCCTTGACCAACCAGAAAGGAAGAACCCCTCTATGATCAGCGACACCAGTATACCGACAGAACGCTTTAGTTACCATAGCCTGCATCTGAGCACCGGCTTGCCTCTGCTCCCAGCAGGACAACAACTTATCCTTGATCATTTTACTGGCTACAGTCTCATCATCGATTGGGAAAGAAAACAGGACCAGGTGATCAACGCTATCACCCTTACAGAAGAAGAACTATACGTTGCCTTCGCCCTGATCACCAGCTGGCCCTCATTCGCTCCCTACGAGAAACTCTTGATGCTACTGAGCAATCTACCAGCAGAGACACCAACGCCATCAGACATCAATGATGCACGGGCCAGTCGCACTCTCGATCAACTCATTGCACCGCTCACACGCACAGTCGAAACCTGCCGCACAAAACTACAGGCTCTAGACCTCGACATTCGAGAGATCGACCAGTACGGCTATCGACTCATAGCAGCTCAGAGAAAGGAAGCGTGAACGATGGAAAGTATCACTGAGCTTCACGGCCGCTTTCCTACTCTTCTGGCAGATCCCCCCTGGCAGTTCAAGAATCGTACAGGCAAAATCGCTCCTGAGCATCAGCGACTGACGCGCTATCCCACCATGCACCTGGAAGAAATCGTGCGCTTACCTATCACGGATCTCACCTTACCAAATAGTCATCTCTACCTTTGGGTACCCAACGCACTCATTCGTGAAGGGCTTGCCGTCATGCACGCATGGGGATTCACATACAAAACCAACCTGGTCTGGTTCAAAATACGCAAGGACGGAGGACCAGATGGACGGGGAGTGGGTTTCTACTTTCGCAATGTAACGGAGCTGGTCTTGTTTGGCACCCGCGGATCTCTGCGAACACTTACACCTGGTCGTCGCCAAGTCAACATGCTCTCCTGTCAGTGTAAATATTGGAATTAAATGGGCGAATTGTTAAAAATTTTGATAATTAAATGGGTAAGCAAGCAATCAGTACGGAATGGGAAGAGAAGCCGAATGAGCCAATATCCACTTATTACGTGCAAAATTTTTATACGCTCATGCTCGTTTTACCGCCCATTTAATTGTCAAATTCGGCCCATTTAATTCCAACATTTACATCAACTTTGCTTCTATTAGATGGTTCCCGACTCCCTCTCAGTTTGACTAAAGGTATCAATAGTTAAAATGGCTCCTTTCCTCCTTTGAATGGTGCTATTTCGTCGTCCTCAATCCCTGTTTCCAGCGAGAGAATAGCTGCTAACGACGAATTGGCAGCCAGACGAACTGCTCGCGATTGTGAGTCATATCGCAGTTCGAGCAGTCGATGGATGGCTGCTGTTTTCCGCACTGTAATTTCCGGCCACCTGGCTCCAAAATGATAGTCAAACAAGTTTGCCATCTCTGCCCGCCTTTCGTGATTTTGTTAGTCAAAAATCTGCCACTCTCAGCAGCAGGGGACAAGGCAAAGAAGCCATTCGCCGAATATTTCCGATCGCCTGGGCTGCTTTCATTCGTATTGCCCAGTGAGGCCAGTACAGTAATTGCGTCAGTTTTTCGAGCAAGAGAGGGGAGGGAGATGTTAAACTACCAATTGTATCAGCAATGAAGGCATATGCTATTGATCTCAGAATAAACCCTGGACGACGATGCTGAAGAAACCCAATCATTTCGGATGTTGCTTCTTGTTGAATTTGGGGATACATTCTTTGAATTGTTGTAGCCGCAGCTCCTCGCACCTCTTTGTGCCAGTCGCCCAGGGCAGTAAAAAGCACTTCTGACGAGAGAGGGGCTTCCATTGACCCCAGTGCATAGAGAGCTTCTCCACGTATGTCCTCCCTCTGATCCTGCAAAGCTAACAGTAGATAGTCCATAGAAATTGGATCTCCCATGTGCCCAAGCATTTGTAGAGCTGTTCGACGGATAGTTACGTCCTCGTCACGCAACGCAATGAGCAGTAGCTCCACAGGAGCATCTTTCCCCAATTGTCCCAATGCCTTTAGGGCTGAGAGACGGACCCGCAAATGAGTGTGATTTAAAAACCTCACCAACACTTCTACAGGAGCATCTTTCCCCAACTGCCCCAAGAAGGCTATTACCTGTGCCTGAACAGATGGACTTTCGTCTTCTAATGCTAGCAGCACGGACTCTAAAGCCCCTTGTTTTCCTAAAGATTCGAGCTTCTCCTCTGCTTTCCTACGTATTTTTCCCTGGTTACTCTTCAATGCAGTAAAAAGTTCTTGGGCTGAAGCATAATCTTCTTGGAGCCACTCTTCATCCTTCTGTTGAGACGGTTCTGCTCGATCTGATGAATTATGGTAGTAAAAGGCCCATTCGATAGGTCTGTCAGTGTATCCCCTATACCCTCCGTACCCAGACCCAAATGATGAATTGGGAGGAAGCAGATGGTGTTGTCTTAAACGAAACAACATTGCGAATGCGGCGTTTCGCACCCTTTCATCTTGATCCTGTGTAATATGTTGTATCTGTTCAATAGGGGCGCTTTTCCCCAATTGACCTAAGGCCTGTACCGCAACCCAACGCACTTGCCAGTGATTATCCTGCAAAGCAACCGTTAGAGGCTCAATTGCTACGCCTCCTCCAAGTTTTCCTAACGCCCAGGTCGCAGCTGCACGCACACTATGATGTTGATCGTGAAGTGCTTCCAACAATAGCTCAACTGGAATCTTGTGCTTGAGTAAACTTAACAACTCAAGCGCAATCACACGCATCCATATATAGTCTTCGCCAGATCTGGTAAGAAATGCTTCCACCAGAGTAGACTCTCCCTGGTGCCAAAGTGCCTGGAGCACACGGGAACAGACGAATTGATCTTCACTCTGTACTGCTTCTCTAAGTGACTCGAGGGGAAGTTGCGATTGAGCAAGAGCTCTTGCGGCCCAAAAACGGACCGAATCATCCACGTCTTGCAAAAGCTCTCTCAGGAGTTCCGCTGGAACGCTTTCTTTTCGTTGAGAGAGGGCTTGCGCCGCTCCAATGCGTATGAAACTATCCCCATTCCGCACGGATTCCATAAGAAGCTCTCCTGGTATCTCTTTATCCAGACTTCCCCATATTTCCAATGCGCTAGAACGTATCATTGGGTCTTTGCTTTGATATATTCCTTTTAGCATCTCTTCGGAAAGTTGTTCTTTTTTCTGCTGTATCGCCCAGATAGCTATATGCCGAACATTAAAATCTTCATCACTCAAAGCAATCAGTAGAGGTTCTATTGGGACTGGTTCTCTGGTTGTACCTAATACTTGTAGAGCTGCTTCTCTCCTTTCTATATTTTCTTCTTGTAATTCATTAAGAAATGCGTCTATCGCAACCGGCTTGCCTAATTGAGCCAATAATTGTGCCCTCGACGCATCTATGCGCCAGCCTGACGAGGGCAACTGTAGTAGTAGATGCTCTAAAAAAGTTGGCTCTAGCTGACGAGCAAGTGTTGATATAGCATTATCTCTTACGGATCTATCCTCATGAACTAAGCACTGCAAAAAGCACTCTATTGTCAAGTGCTTCCCTAGATTAGCCAGGAGAGGAACCCCAGCCAATCGCACTGTATGGCTTGTATCATGTAAGATGGTTAATAGCTGCTCTACTGAGATGGATTCCCGCACTTTTGCCCATACCTGCACAGCACACTTCCGTATCTGCCAGTCTTCATTGCCCAGTGCTCCAGTGAGGTGTTCTACAAGGACTTTTCGCGCGGTCTCACTCAAATGCAAAGAGGCAGTTTTCCATAAAAGAGAGTCCGGTTCGTATTCACTCTGTTGGTGTTTTACTTCCTCGAAGAGGGTATCCAGCCAGGACAAAACAATGGCCTTTTCCATCTCTTCAGCACCTTCCTCTTTCCAGTATCTTGATTGAGGAACTGACGCCTCTGAGAATGATTGCAGAGCGAGGAGCAGTCCCAGGTTGCCTGGATCACCCTCTTCACTCCCTCGTTGCTTGATAAGATGATTCACCCAGTGCAAGGCCTGCTTTATGCCTTTGCGGTGATAGGCATGAACGAGTACGCCGACCATAAGCTGGAGGATTTCTGCCCATCGGCTATAGGTTCGCTTACTCCATGCCAATGCCCATCCTTCTGCATGTCTCTCTGGATCTGAATTTACCAATTGGTGAGCCAGGGAAACTGCAGCAAGGTACTCTTGAAAGGTCTGATACCAACTTGCGGTCTGTGGTAGGATTCTGAAAAGAGGAAACCAAGATCGGAAGGAAAGAGCAATGGCAAGGATAACAAGAGCAGCACCTCATATATCAGTAGAAGAAGTAAAAGAGAGGATGAATAATGATCT
>WNFX01011277.1_pt1 | contig 12624 bp, 13 predicted proteins | sample 5400111 | NCBI WGS metagenome assembly WNFX01 (sample SAMN13153363, study PRJNA577476) | soil metagenome | isolation source: 40 cm soil or saprolite under grassland replicate 1 | place: USA:California | collected 2016-06-15
CGTCCCCCGAGGTCTACCGGACGCTTGTCTGTGACCGGGGCTGGCCCCCCGAGCGGTACGAACAATGGCTGAAGGACATCCTCATCGACCAGCTGCTTGCTCCACCGGCGACCGGAGGCGGGCGCACAGACTCCTAACCCTTCCCTCGAGGGATACCGGCAGGTGACCCTGTGGCGCAGCTCCAGGAACTGGAAGAACACCGTCAGCGCCGCCGCCCGCCCGGTGCGCGTGGACGGCTTGGCGTCGCATGGAGCTACCGGCCGAAGCAGACCCGGATCAGCTCCAGGTGGTTGGTGTCGTTGCGGATGGTGCTGTCAGCCAGCCCGCAGGTCGACCAGCTCAGCGCAGAACCGCTCAACGTCGGCTTGCAGGGACGCCACCCCATCTGCGTTCGTGCCGCACAGGCTGACTTCTCCCCCCCCGCACCGTCAACAGATGTGACAGCAGAACCGGTTTTGTGTTCCGCTCCTCCTCAAGGGCGATGCTCGTTCATGTGGGGACCCGGTGCAGCCAGCGGCCAAGGCAGACGAGCGCGCCGGCGGCGCGGAAGACGTCCCGGACGCGGTACAGCAGCCCACGCCAGCGGCGCAGCGCCCAGGCGTTGGCCAGATGGGCGATCGACTGCTCCATCAACGCGCGCAGCCCTGCCTGCAGGCGGTTATACCTGCGCTGGGCGTCGCTGAGGCGGTCTTTGGTGCGGCGGTCCCCGACCGGGGCATGCCAGTGCTCGCGACCCTTGGCCAGCCCACGGAACCCCCGATCCAGTAGGCTGGCCACCTGGACGTCGTCGAGCACCCCACCCAGCCCTGCCAGTTCGATGAGCTCGTGCTCGTGGCAGCTGCCCGGCCAGCCGCCGTCGCACCACAGCAGGTCGCCGTGGATGGTCGAGATGGCAAGGCCCTGGGCGGTGTGGGTGTGCCGCTTGGCGTCGTACAGCACCTTCTGGTTGGCCCACCCTCGGGGTCGTTGCACCCGGGTGGCCAGCCCGTCCAGCACGACGGCCTTGCCGGCGGCGGTCATCTCCCCAAGCCAGTGGCCAAGGTCGGCCAGGGTGGTGATGAAGGTCCCGTCGGGCTGGCAGTACCCCAGCGCGGCCAGCGGGCCAAGCAGCAGGTCCAGGCTGTCGCCGACCTCGGTCTTGGAGATCCCGACCATGCGGCCGGCGCGCCGGTACACAGCCCGTCCAGGATGACCGCGGCGACGGCGTCCAGGCGGACCTCCAGCGACAGTGGCGGGGTGCCGCCCTGGCCGGGCGGGCGTGGTGGGTGCAGGTGGGCGAGGCGAGCGGCCAGCCAGGCCAGCACGGCTGCGGGCAGCGATGAACGTGGGCAGCATGACAAGGGGACCAGACCTCCAGGCAGGCGTGAGATACCTTGCCGATGGTCTGGTCCCCGTCAACGTCCAGGCGCACAGGGCATCACGGACACCCTTCACTTATTTCTTACTATACCTACAGCGCGCAACCGTGTAAGATTCCGGCGAGGACTGAGGACTGCCAGGCTAGAGAGCCGGTGCCTGGTCCGGTCGAGTGGGGCGCGCCGTATTTGGGAGGGACGCCGCGACTGCGGCCTCGTCCCCGTAGTCGGCGTAGCCAGCATCGACGATCGCACTCAGCGGACGCTCGCCGTCATCAACGAGCACGACACGACCTCCGTGTAGGCACCGCATCCCGGTCCGGCCTCTCCATGCCGGCGGTCACGAGCTGCTTTGCCGGCTCTCCCCGCAGGAGGCGCGCAGTTCTTTGATGGAAGGAAGGAGCGCGCACGCTCAGGAAGGCGGAGGCATGGCCGGGAAAGGGAAAACGAAGGAGCCCACTCAGCAGGGTCAGGAGCTTGAAGAAGGACGCCGACGTTCCTCTTGGCTGCCTTGGCCGGGTCCGCGGGACGAGAGGAGCGCCACGCGCGCACGACGACTGGTCGGCTGGCGGCGACGGGGACGGTCCGGGGTCGTCGTCGCGATTGGGGCGCTGTTGCTCGCGGCGGCGGGGACGGGCAGAGCCCCCGCCTCGACCCAACGCACAAGCTCCTCAGGTCCTGGGGGGACGCAGGCCGCGGCACGGTGGATGTCGGCAGACACCCAAGCGCGGATGCTGGCGCAGGTGCCGCTGACCGACGCCGCCGAGCGGATCCGCGCGGCGGCAACGGGCACGGGTTCCGGCTTCGCCGGGATCAGGCTGTCGGTGACCGACCACACGGTCACGCTGTACTGGAAGGGCGCGGTGTCCGCCTCGACCCAGCGGCTGCTGGCCCAGCTACGCTCCCCCAAGGTCCGCATCCAGGTCGCAGCCGCGCCGTACTCCAAGCAGGACCTGGACGTGCGGGCACGGCGCATCGAGGCGGGCAGGGCACGGCTCGCGCAGCAGGGCCTGGTGCTTAGCAGTGTGGGTGTGCGGTCGGATGGGACCGGCATCGACGTGGGCGTGGACCGATCCTCGCGCGTGCCGGTCTCGCGGGCCGCGAGCGTGCTGGCTGTCGACGTGCCGGTGCGGGTGGCGCTCCGCAGCCGCTCGGTGCCGACCAATCGGCTGGAGGACCTTCCGCTTCACTGGGCCGGCGCGCGGATGACCAGCGATCAGACCCCGCACGGCTGCTCGAGCGGCTTTCCTATCCGGCGGAACTCCGATGGGCGCACGTTCATCACCACCGCGGCCCACTGCAACGGGGGGCAGTGGTGGACCCTGCTTGGGCCACGAGACACCGCGCACAAGTTCGGGGAGACCTGGGATCGGGTCGGCGGCATCGACACGCAGTTCGTGCGGCCACCCGACGGGGACGTGGAGGGTCGGACCTATGACGGCGGCGTCGCGCCGGGCACCGAGTTCAGCAAGCCCGTCGTCGGCGCCCAGCACGGCGTCGAGGGTGGCTATGTCTGCACCTCCGGCTCCTACACCGGGGTGCACTGCAACATCAAGATCCAGTACGGCGACGTCGAGTGGGTCAACGTCGGTGGCGTGAACTACCTGGTCCACCTGTGGTGGGCGCAACAGCTCAACGGGAAGACCGCAACCGGCAGGGGTGACAGTGGCGGTCCTGTCTTCTCGCTGTCGTCGGACCCAAGCAAGGTGATCGCCCGGGGCGACAGCTCCCAAGGCGGCGGCTCCTCGTGGACGTGCTACAACAACTACAGCGGCGACCCCTCCACGACCTGCTACGACTGGGTCGGCTTCGTGGACATCTACGACGTCCTCGGCTGGTACCCCGCGACCATCATGACCACCTCCTGACCGACCCGGGTCCGATACTTACAGCGGCGGAACAGGATTGAACGCCAGCCAGCGGCGGGCAGCGAGGAACGCGGGCAGTATGACAACGGAGACCGGACCTTCTTGGCAGGCGTGAGCACCTTGCCTATGGTCCGGTCTCCTCATGTCAGGCTGCACGCAGCATCACGGACACCCTGAATGAGGCCGCCCAGGCCACACAACCACCGCGTGCCTTCCGCACCTCCGGCGGCAGCCTTCTGGCGCACCCTGTTGGGGACCACAACCGGCCTGTCACGCATGAGGCAAGCATGCCGGACACGCCGTCTGCCGGCATCCCACCGGCGGGCGTCGGCTCGTGCATCGTCCTGTCACTGCTGGAGCACCGATGACCGATGGTGGTCGGTGGGTTCACCGCACCTTGACGAGGCAACGCGCTGTCCAAGCCCACGCGGTCATGCCGAGGCCGCCGGGGCGGCTTGACCCCGCGCCCGGTGCGGGGTGATCGTCGGGGAGCCGATCGCCGGGAGGTGCCATGCCAGAGCCCGCAGCAGCCCCGACCGCCGACCAGCCGACGGTCACCGTCGTGGGAGAAGGGACGGCCAATGCCATCCCCGACACGGCCCTGCTGCACCTGGGTGTCGAGACGCGAGGCACCACCCCCGGGGAGGCCCTGGAGGCCTGCAGCCGCGCGCTGGAGGAGGTCATCGCCGCGGTGCGGGCGGCCGGAGTCGAGCCGCCTGGGCTGGCCACCGGCGAGCTGAGCGTCCACCCCGACTGGGAGGCGCGCCCCAAGGGCCAGCGCCCCGCCGGCTATCGCGCCGCCGCGCGGCTCACTGCTCGGCTGGATGTGCCGGCGCGGGCCGGACAGGTCGCGACGGCGGCGGTCACCGCGGGTGGCGAGGCCGCCCGCGTGCACGGGCTGGTGCTGGTGGTGGGTGACCAGGCGGGGGTGCTGGCCGCGGCGCGGAAGGCGGCGTGGCGGGATGCTCGCGGTCGGGCCGAGCAGTATGCGGCGCTGGCGGGCGTGGCGCTCGGCGGGGTCCTGCGGATCGAGGAGCTGGCCGGCGCGCGACACACGCTGCCGCTAGCGCTAGCGGGGGGCTACCAGGCGCAGGCTGCTGCCGGCCCGGCCGTGGAGGTGGGTGAGGCTGAGGTGGGGGCAAGGGTGGCGGTCACGTGGGCGCTGCTGGATGCGCCGCAGCCTGGTGGCCGGTGAGCGCTCGTAGTCATTGCCGGTCAAGTTCACATAGCGTTTGGTCGCCGAGCGGCTTGCGGGTGGGCCCACCGGCTGAGCTGCGCGGCGTAGGTGGCAGTGCAACTGGTAGAAGCAGCTACGTCAACGGTCTGAATGCCTCTGTCATGAGGCCGAGCAACCCGACCGAGATGACTGTTGACCGAGAGTTATCGCTGTCGTCGGGCCGTCGGTCGCTCGGCGATCCGGCCACCGCTGTGACGGCAGCAGACCTGGACCGCGGTGGGCATCAGCCCTGACGCCGCCCTGCTGGCCATCGTGGACCCGCTGGGGGCGCCGCGCCTGCTCCAAGTCGTGAAATCGAGTCGCCCTGCGGGCTCATTGCCGGACGTATCCTGTGCGGCTCGCTTCAGCATCGGAGGCACCGTTGTGATCATCAAGTCGCTCGATGAGCTGCGCCAAGTCGACGAACGCACGCTGATCTTTACCCCCATGGGCCTGGGCATCGGCGTCCAGATGCGTCCGGAGGACTCCGCGGAGTACCAGCAGCAGGTGGTCGCCCAGTTCGAGCTGGCGCCCACGGTGGCGGAGGGCACCCGCAAGAGCTTCGACGACCTGCGCACGGTCTTCGGGTACAGCGTGCTGTGCTACGAGCTTTTCACCCTGGTCAACGACCACGCCCTCCTGGTGCTGGAGCAGGCGCTGCGCGACCGGTTCATCGAATTCCACCAGGGCACGGTGACGTTTGTGGACCGCGCCGACGCCGAGCACGCGGTTGCCGCTGAGCGGTACGAGCAGGTGTACGAGTTCGCCTCCGCACATCGCGGCTGGCGGCTGCGCCTCGGCGACGGGCACAGCATGCCGTTCGACGGCATGCTGTCGAGCCTACGCGGCTGGACACGGCGGGTCGGACTGCTGCGGGGACAGCGCAACCGTGGCATCGAGCAGGCGAAGTCGAACCGGCGCAACTCGGTCGCCCACCCAAGCGGCTACCACATGCACGGCCCCGTCGCGGCCGCCCGCACCCTCAGCGACCTCGCCGAGATCATCAACCAGCTGTGGGGCGTCCCGACACCGGGCGGGCGGCTCTACCCCGCACCCGTCCAGCGCGAGGTCATCGTGATGGCTTGGAACGCCGCCGGGACGGAACTGAACACGGCGCTTGCCACAGCGCTGGCGGACGCGGTGGACCCGGACGACCAGCCGTGGCAGTGCGTCACCCTGCGGGCGGTCTTCCACCCCGGCGAGCACTACATCGACCCGGAGCTTCGCTATTTCGACGCTCGCTTCGAGGCGACCCGGCACCCTGCGGACCTGCTGTGGGGCCCGGGATCAATCACGGACGCCGCCGCCTGGTTCGCCGAGCACCAGCCCGAGCCGGACCAGTGCGACTACCTCGACCGGACCTTCGTCGTGCGCCTCGACGGGGACCAACTGTACCTGCCGATGCGGCCGTCGGTGGCCGCCGCACTCCCGGACGTGAGCGCGGCGGCACCTGGTATGCGATCAAGGCCGACCACCCCAACGACGCCTTCAACCACGTCCGCAACCTCGTCACGGGCGTCGCCTGCACCCGGATCGGGCCGTGTCGGCAGTGCCACGCCGAAACCCTCGGCATCGGTGCCTACCAGGACATCGCAGCGCCGTTCGCCCGTCCCGCAGCAGACTTGAGCCGTCGCTCCCACCGGACGCCAGCACGCCCTGGGCCAACCCACGATCACGCAACATGACCGCATCACCAGGGCACGGCCTGTCGCCCACCGGTAGCGGCGAGCAGTTACCAGGGTGAGCGGCCTTGTCGATGCCGCCACGATCACCAAGATGCGACCTACAGTAACTGGGGTCGAATCTCCTAGCTGACCCGGCGGATGTTCGCCTGGACGATCCGCCCGCCCTGGACGGTATAGGTGCCCCGGTAGGTGCGGACGCGCCCGTCGTCTTGGGTTGCGACCAGCTCGACGGTGACGGTGTCGCCGTTCACGCCCGTGACGGCAAGCGCGTCGTCGGCGGTGCGTGCGAAGCCGGCGACGAACTGCTGGTAGGTCTGTCCGAGCTTGTTGCCGCCAAGCAGCGCCCAAGCGGTCTGGTAGTCGTGCGCGTTGATCGCGTCGTAGAAGTTCTCGACCACCTGATCGGCCGGGGCGGGCTCGGTCGTCTCCGGCGAACTCGTGGCCTGGGGTGGGGAGGTGTCCAGGCTGGTCGCGTTGGGCGGCGACTGCACTGGAGCCGGCGCCGACGAAGGCTGGTGCAGGCCGAACCCGAACAGGCTGACGCCGAAGCCGGCTACCAGGATCAGCACAACCCCGATGAACAGGCCCACAATCGCGAAGTGGATCGCGGCGAGCCACCGCGACGCGGTCACCAACCCGTGGCCGGTGAGCTGCCCGGGGTACTGATCCAGCTCCCGAGCTGCCGATGAGGCCAGCACGAGCGCGATGATGGCTCCGATGAGCGGGCAGACGAAGTAGCTGCCGATCGCCACGATCAGCGCGGCGATCGCCGTCCCGGACGTTCGCGGCGGCGGTCCCGGCTGCAGTGGCTGGGTTGAGTACGGCAGGTCCGTGCTCATCGTGTCGCCTTATGTCCGGTCTGTTGCCGCGCTTGGACGAGAAGCATCGCACAGGCGTCGCGTGCGCCAGACTGCCCGCCCGGTTCCCTTCGGCTCCGCCACCCAAGCTCAGGCCTGAGCTCCTGGTCATCTCCCGATCCGGCAGATTGGACCCACTCAGATTTCCCTCAATCTACGCAGCTATGATGACTGTCGTCGTATTGACAAGAAGGACAAGCCGCAGCTCAGACTGGACGATCCAAGAGAACGGGGACCCAGTGAGCAGGATCATCAGATCGGTTCTTGTCGTCAGCCTCCTCGCCGCGGGGATGATCGGCTTCCAATCGTCATCGCCAGCCTCCGCAGCGTATTGCGTTGGCATCTACCGCATCTACTACAACTCCCCTGGGTCAGACACCGGCAGCAATTCCAGTCTGAACGCCGAGTGGATCCAGCTCCACAACCGGTGCAGCACCTCACGGTCCCTTACCTACGCGAAGATCAAGGACGCTGCCGGCCACACCTACACCTTCACAAGCTACGCCCTGGGTGGCGGTAGGTACGTCAAGGTTCACACCGGCAAAGGGACCAACACCGCCACCGATCGGTACATGGGACGGTCCTGGTATGTCTGGAACAACGACAAGGACACGGCCTACCTCTACAACCGATACGGGACCCTGCTCGACAAGTGCTCCTACAGCAACCGGTACGCCAGTTCGGTGTACTGCTGACGGAAGACCGATCTACACCCTCCATCGGACGGCAGCTTGGCCGGATGAGCTTGACCCTGACCGCTGTGGCCGGCCCCAGCGATGGTGACTCCATGGTCGGCTTGGACGGGTTCCGCGTGGCTCGGGTAGCTCTGTGCCGGCACTCAGCCGTCCTGGGATGGGGTGGTCGGGGGCTGGTTGCTGTCGGGCTGCGCCCGGCCGAAGCGGCGCTCGAGCCGTTGGAAGCGCTGGTACACGGCCGTCCAGGTGCGCTCCCCGAGCTCCCGGCCGATCGCCGGCCATGACAGCCCGGCCGCGCGCATCTCGCGGATGAGCTCGTAGTCGGCCCGGTCCAGCTCCCCACGGGACGCTTTGAGCTGCTGGAAGCGCCGCCACCCGGAGCCGCGCTCGTGGTGGCCGAATCCTCGCATGCTCGGGCCCTCGCCGGTTGGGGACGGCTTGCGAATTGGGTCTTGTTCGCCGCCTACGAGACCACTAGCCTATCATGCGACGTGAAAGGCTCGTGGCCTCTGAGCAGGCCACTTTCTCCTGATGGGAGGCGATGCCGTTATGACCACCTCCCCGACCGCCCGTCCCGCCACGCCGGCGGCCACGATCGAGCCGGGGCTCCTGGACCTGGTGCTGCACCACGATGAGCTGTCGCTTGGCGCCAAAACGATCGTCATCTACGTCCTCACCCAACTCCACGCCCGAGTAATCCCGCGGGCCGAGCTTGAGCGGCTCGGCGGCGCTGCCACCGGCCACCACCTCGACGGCCTGCTGCACGAACTGGTCGCCGCGCACTGGCTGATGCCCGTGCCGGCCGAGGAGCGGCCCTGCTGCGCCGACGGTTTCCTGCTGCGCGAGGACGCCGACGAGGACGACCCGCAAACCCCAGTAGCCGCGTCCGCGGCGAGGTCGTCGGCCAGGGACGGCAACGACCCCGACCTGAACGACGCGCCACCCCATGTCACCCGACCGGGCGCTGGGATCGCCTGGTGACCGGTGGACACGGCCGGGAGGTCGGGGTTGAGGCATCCCCCGGTGTCCTGCCGACGCCGACACGCCGGCGGGGCCGTAAGCCCATCCCGTCGCCGCCGACCGATGAGCTGCGCCGCCTGTATGTGGACGAGCGGCTGAGCCTGGAGGAGCTCGGCGTCCGCTACAGCGTCTCGGCCGGGACGGTCAAACAGTGGCTTCACCAGGCAAAGATCGGTCGGCGGTGGCCGGCATGGCAGACGACCGCGCAAGCCGAGCACCTGCGCGCCCTGTACGTGGACCAGCAGCTGTCCACCACCGAGATCGCCGCGCGGGAGCGGGTGACCCCCTCCATGGTGTGGTACGCGCTCGTCTACCACCAGATCCCTCGGCGACCCGCCAGCCGCCGGCGCAAGGCGCGCCCGCCGGTGGCCGAGCTGCGCCGGCTCTACCTCGCGGAGCGCCGGTCGATCCGGCAGCTCGCGGCCCGCTATGACGTGAGTTATGCGACCGTGCGCGGCTGGCTCGACGAGGCTGGGATCCCACTGCGGCCGAAAGGTGGCTACTGGCGCTGGCACAGCGGCCGATCCCAGCCTCGCTGAGCCATGACAAGGTCTAGGATTGTCAGGGTCAACCGCCCCGAGCTAGTCCCCCATAATAAGCCTTATATTAATCTGATCCAGTTTTGCTCTACTCTGGACGGATTCGCTCTTGTCTATGAACAGCCTGTTTCACAAGCCCGGAGAGCCGGCTAGAAGCTGCTGTCGGCTGCGAGGCCCGGCCCTTCTTGCGGCGCCTTGACCAGCAAGCGAGAGCGTCACCGCTCACCTCAAATGACCTGTTCGGCCAACAGGACAGGCCCGTCAGGACGGGAGCCGGTGCGACCGCCCCAGCTCGCGCCCGTGACCGTCCAACGTGATCACCACCGCACCCTCACCCGCCCGGTCAACAAATCCGCCGAACGCCTGCCACGTCCGCGCGCCCGGCACGGTGAACAGCTCCAGCTTCACCGCGGGCTGCCCGGCAGGTGGCTGATAGACGACCCGGGCAGTGGCCGCCGCCACCACGCCGAAGACGAACCGGTGGTCGCCCGCCGCCGCGATCAGCGGGTCTGGCCCTGGCACCGGCCAGGTCGGCTCGCGAGTCATCCCGGCGAACCCCCACGGCTTGCCCGGCGCGTCGCGCCACTCCCACTCCAGGCTGATCCGCCCATCAGCGGCCTGCCAGCCGAATTGATAGTCGCCGCCGTTGCGCTGGCCTTGAAGCAGGGGCTCCAGATCCCGCGACGGGTAGATGGTGTCGCGCACGCGGAACCGGAGCCCTCGCCCGTCCGGCTTGTCCAGGCGCAGCTCGTCGCCGTTGATCGCCCAGCGCACCTCGCCGTCCACCACGCCAAGAAACGCCTCCTCGACAGCACGTTTGGCCTCGCCACAGCCCATTTGGGTACCAAACATCCGTCGGACTTGCAGCAGGTTGCCGTCGATGCGTACCAGCCCGCTGTAGTGGTTGCACACCGTGGCGCTGAAGTGGCCCTGGCCGTCGAAGCGGAGCACGGCGTCGACCTCGGGCGCCGGCCTCCAGGTCCTCGACGGTTCCACGACGCTTGTCAGCTGCCACTCCGTGCGCGTCAGCGAGTGATCCGGATGGGCCTGCCGCACGTCAGCAACTCCCTGGACGCCCAGCCTGCGTGGCTGCCGCTGCCGCAACCGGCCGCTGCCAGCAGCGCCACGACGACCGCTGGCACCAACCATCTGCGCATACCTCTCCGACGCTCGATGGGCGGCTGGTGTTCCCTACAACCGCGAGAGGTGGAGTGGTTCTTATTGCCGTCTGCATCAGCATAGCGTTCCGGGTAGCGCCAGCCCGCCCCAATCCGAAAATCGACGGTAAGTCGGCAGGCGGCAGCACCCAGCGGAGCGCAGCGCAGCCGGGTCCAAGCAGAGCCGATGGGTGCCGTTAGGCAGCGGGTTGGAGCGTGACCTTGTAGCCGAGTGCCTCGGGACGATCTCGCGTGGCGCCGGCAGTGCGCGAGCGGAACTCAGCCCCGGAACGGAGGGTCGCAGGTCTGGAACGCGCCGAAACTCCGCCCGGTGTTGGCGTCGAAGACGACATAGGCCGGGCATCGCGCGATCCTCCGTGTCGGAGGCTTGACGCCAAGGGCGTTGAAATCCGGACCGCCGAACTCGACGACTTCGGCGTCGGGTATGACCACCACCCAGACCGCCACCTGATCCGCCGGAAAGAGCGTGGGATCGCCCCGGCCCTGGAGAGTTGCCAGCTCGACCAGCGGCATGCGCGTGGAGCGGCTGTGGACGAACAAGCCATTGTGGAGGTACAGCCGGTAGGCGTCCTGCCAGGTGAGCCTCGGTGTGCCCGTTGGGGGCGACAGGCGCATGGGGAAGGTCGCGAAGTCGTGCACGTGGGTGAGCCGGTGGTGATCTACCGTCGGCGAGGAAGCGCCGGCGGTAGCGCTTGTGACGCCCGTGCACAGCAGTGCCACGACGATGAGGCTGATCGCCGCGCGTCGCGTGCGGCTCATTGGGCCTCCTTGCGGCGCCTGAGGCTCAGGGGAGTCCATTGTCCGCATCGGTGCTGTCGGGGTCCACCGTGTTCCAGGCGACTGAGAAACCGATGGTGGCATGCTCACGTCCCCTTTGCGCAACAGGCTCTGAAGCGTCAGAAAGATGTCAGTGGATGCGCCGCAAGCATGTGCGGGTTGCGCCACGCAATGTCACGCGCCTGATCTGCACCCACGCTGGCATCCGAGGCCGTTGCCGCCCGGGCCGTCGGGCAGTGTCGTCGACGGCAACCCGGTCGGCAGGGTGACCGAGGTGACCGTGGTTGTCGGCAGCGGCCCGCTGGAATTCGGGGCGACCACGGTCGTCGATGTCACGCTGGACGGCGCCAACCCTCCTCCCTGCCCGGCGCTGGCCGTCTCGGTGGTCGCCGACTGGCTGCGGCGCGGACCGGCCAGTGTCGATGTGGTGGACGGCCCGGGCACCGACCAGGGCACGGTCGTGCAGGACGGCATGGCGTACTGGCGGAAGACCGGGCTGGGTGGCCACCGGATCGCCGTGTTCGCGGAGGTCGCCGTCGACGACCTCGATGAGGTCAAGACCACCACCCACCTGTTCGGCAGCGTCGGTGTCGGCTTCGCGTTCCCGCCTCCGCGATGGGCCAGTTCGACCGTGGCGAGCCGTGGGACGTGGTCCCCGACGATGGCGGCATCGACGGCAGCCACTACGTCGACCTGGCCGGGTACGACCCGAGCTACCTGTACGTGGTCACGTGGGCCGGCTCCAGCAGATGACCTGGGCGTTCTGGCGCCGCTACGTCGAGGAGGCGTGGGTCGCGATCCTCCCCGAGGAGTGGACCAGCGACTCCAGCGGGCTGACCCGCTCGGCGTCGACCTGGGCGGCCTCGGCGAGGCGGGCGCCCTCCTGCTGGCTCTGTGGGTGAGAAGTGGCACCACTTGTTGATGACTTAGCCTGGACCCACCGATGCTCGAATTCTTGGCGGGTTGGGGTGCGTGTGGGGCTCGTGTGAAGAGGGTTGTGGGGCGTGCTGAGGCATGATCGAGACGGCGTGGCAGCCGGTTTGGGTCGATCGGGAGGGTGCGGGCCGCTGGCCGGGCGTGCCCGGGCAGGCTGGCGCTGGGCCGAGCGGGCGTGGGAGCTGGCGCGGTCCGGCAGCGGTGGTCAGGTGGCGTAGGCGACGCAGCGCAGCCGCGCCAGGGCCAGGTCAAACCACGCCGCCCACGGCCAGCCGGCGGGCAGGTGCAGCGTCCATCGTCGGGCGGAGCGGGTGATGCGGCCGGGCAGGGCCAGCAGGCTGCGGCGCAGCGTCTTGGCTACCACCAGCTCCCCGCGGGCGCCCAGCCCGATGGCGGCGATCCAGCGCAGCAGGTTGTGCGCCAGGGTGGCCGCCAGCAGCCAGGCGGCGTTGGCGGCAAACTTCCCCGAGGGATGATGCCGCAGGCCGACCCCGGCTT
>WNFX01005840.1_pt1 | contig 12622 bp, 7 predicted proteins | sample 5400111 | NCBI WGS metagenome assembly WNFX01 (sample SAMN13153363, study PRJNA577476) | soil metagenome | isolation source: 40 cm soil or saprolite under grassland replicate 1 | place: USA:California | collected 2016-06-15
GTGGAAGGGAAATGAAAGAACGTATAATTTTGTTATTGCTACGTCCACTGACGGAACTACATTTACCACAAAACTCAGTAGCACAAGCAGTGGCAGCACGTTAAATTCTGAAAAATATATCATTCCTTCCACAAATGCAAGGTATGTGAGGGTAACGGTAAATGGTAATAATGTGAATGACTACGCCCACATAACAGAACTAGATATATTTGCAGCTGCGGATAAATTTGGAATAATAAAGCTATATCCAACAAAGAGCGGCGGGGAACAATGGTTCATGAACATGAATGACCCACTTAGTGATAGTAGATTTAATCCTCAAAACACAATTACAAAAAATCCTGACGGTTCTTGGAAGATGAAGTCGACAAAAGTACGTATGGCAGTCTACACATCAACAGGATTTGATCCCAATGATATTCCAACTCGGGACCATGGCGAAATAGCATCAAAGGGATATATGCTAGCACCCAATGATTGGAGGAATTTTGAAATGACACAGTATGTGAAAGTAAATACTTCGCCCGAAGATGATAATTTTTCACCAAATGGGAGAGGGGCCAGACATACTAGCGATGGAATCCCGCCACTATCATGTGAAGGGTCCTCCATGAAAGGTGACGTCTTCTTTTCTGGAAAGGTGCGCTTTGCAAAAGAGCAGTGGCACGTCAGCTATGTTTTCACAAACCTCAAATCAGCAACTAGCTCAATAGAAGATAAATGGGTTGGAATAAAGTTTATTGTCTATAACTATGTAGAAAATAGCAAAGTAGTTGTAAAAACACAGCTGTGGCTTGACACTAAAAACAATGGCAACTTTGTAAAAGTTGATGAAAATGTGGATAGAGGAGGTTGGGGAACAGAAGACGGTGAGTGCGGTGGTGCACCTGATCAAATTATAAGTTGGGGTGGACCTATTACTACATTTAGATGGGATACTGCTACTGACGTTGACTTTAAATTTTTAAGTGTTAGAGAAATACTGCCACCTCAATAATTTTTATTTTATCTGATTATTTTTTATTTATTGTTAGAATTGCTTCTTCTCTCATACGAGCAATCACTGATTGTAAACACAGTAGAACCCCGTTAGGTGCTCTTTGAGAACCGGAGAAAAGGCAAAGTCATCGGGAAATTAGTGTTACGCGAATACTGTCTATGTTAAGATCTAATTTGGAAGAAGAAATTAAAGTGACATTAGAGAATTTATGTCAGCTTATGCAGTAATACACCCATAAATTAAATTATCTATCTTCTCAGTTACGTTTTGTCGATGAATAGATTTGTATGCTTCTTTGTAAGTTTCATTCCCGCCATAATGTATAGTTGCTTGACATAAAAGATCCATTAGTTTGCCCTTATCAATTGGTCTAATTTGCTCATGAGGCCACGTTTTTTTTCCTAAAGCATAAGGCAGTAAATAATCCAATCCCTTTTGTAATCCTGAACCCTGACGTGTTTTATAATCCCAAAGGTCAAATCCAATATGATCACCAATCTTCGCTAGGTTGAAAAAAGCCAGCAGATCGAATATATAGTAATCTAAAGATGTACGTCTATGTATTTCAAAAGGTTGTGTGCCATCTCGTTGGATTTTTGCTCCAATTAGCTTGTCGATATTATTTTTTAGAATGTCTCTAGTAATTTCAGTTTTATTTAGGAACAGCGCTATAGATGACACTTGGACGTCAAACCAAGTACGATGATTATTGAGTGTTCTACTTTCCTTCTTACCGAAATCAGAATTTAAAAGCCATTCAAGATATTTGTCAAACCATAATTCAATACCTTGCTGATCATGCTCGGTCCAAAATAGAGAATCTTGAATCAATCCAATTGCGTCTATTAAATCAGGAAAATAAATTCCAGCAATAATCCCGGAATGACTTCCGCTATTTTTACCAAGTATCAATTCGGAATGTTGTAAATTAGGGTTCATGTGCGTATTACTATTTAGAAACCAAACCCGCAATAGCTCTGAAGCTTTGGAAGCGTATAAAATATTATCTGTAAAATAGTATGCAACAGAAAGTATTTTGACTCTTCTTATCATCTCGGCCATGTTTCGTCCATCAGGAATTGAATTTACTTCAGGATTTCTCTCACCGTCTCGATAGATATATGGCAAGCCATTTGGTTTTGTAGCGTCTGGCCAATAATATGGTGATAGAGAAAGAAAATCGTGTTTATCCCCACTTGACGGTATTTGCTTTTTTTCCATAACTGAGTCAGGTTTTTTTGTAAGATAATAGTCAGCCTGTGCAAGCAATTGCTTAAACGGATCATCTCCAACCAGGCTTCTATTAGCCTCAATCATCTGTTTTGAAGGAAGGTCAAACATTACCATTTTTGGTAATAACCTGTATTTGATTTCCTCGTAATTATTTACTATTTCCTGATCCTGGGCACTGACTTGTTTTGGGTTCAAAACGACTAAAAATGTAAAAATACCTGACAATGCGAGTACAGAAATTAGCATTAGTGCTAGTAAAGATCTGGATGATGAATTTAGGCGGTTATAATCACATAAACTTGAGACAGAGATTCTAAATACCAGCACCATTGATATAGAAAACGATTTGTACCATGTATAATACTTTTGCTACAAGGCCAATCCATTAAGACCCAACAATGTGAACTTATTCGGGTTGGCATTTATACTCAGAAAAAGTCCGTTACACTCAATACAATTATAAACATTAGAAATATCAATTTTAATGACTATATAGTAATTTTATATCACTAATTGGATCGTGTTATTGATTAAAATTGTATCACTATTTCCACCACAGTATGTGCCATCATTATTATCCTTACTATTAGTAACATGTTCATTTTTAACCTTTTCATTTGTTTTGATACAGATGCAAAGTGTGTAGGCCTCTCCTGAATGTATAGGATACGACTCACATGACAATACAATTGTAATAAGTTGTGGTAACGCTAATCTTACAGATGTCTATAATGCTCTTAATGCAAGCAAGCCTGGCATCCTAAACAAGGGTCCAGAGAAGGTATGGACACTAAATGCAAATATTAAGGTAGAAAACAATACAAATTTCTATATCAATTCTTCGGATACATCATGGTTAAAGATTAATTCTACTTTTGCAGGCGTTGTAGATAAAGAGCCAAATCATATACTATCACATAGTAACATGATAATTGACTCTGTAAAGATAACAAGCTGGGATACCAATAAAAATGATTATGCGAGATCCAATGGCACTATTCCAAGAAGCTACATCCTTATAAATTACGGTAATGGAACAACCAATATAACCAACTCTGAGTTGGCATATCTAGGTTATCAGCATGCAAGAAGTTTTGGTCTCACGTACTACACAGGGACAGGCAGTATATTAAAGAGCAACAAGATACACGATCTACACGACGGATTTTACTCTGATGGATTCGCACATGGTGCTTATAACATTACAATTGAAGGCAACGAGTTTTACCACAATACACTACAAGGAATAGGCCCTCATAGTGGCAGTCATAATCTAACCATCAGTAATAATACAGTTCATGATAATGGCAGAGAAGGAATCATCTGTTCTATTGATTGCTATAATATCATTATTAATTCAAACAAGGTTTCTAATAATCCCTATTATGGGATACTGTTACACAATAATATATCAAATTCTATCATTAGGAACAATATGGTCTATGATAATGAAGAGGAACAGATTTGGCTTGACAAACTTGCAAACAATAGCTCTGTATACAACAATAATATTACTGGTGGTCTTAATGGAATTAGAATATCTGAGAGATCTGCAAGCAATACAATAGATAATAACACTATTGCGAATTCATACCTTGCTGGAATCTTTCTTCTAAATGGTACCTCTAAAAATACAATCACTTCTAATACTATAAACAATTCTAATTATGCACTTTTTATCCTAGATCAGGATTTGAGAATACTTCTAGGCTTCGCTCAGGATGTTAACACTGATATGTCTATTCTTAAGGCAGTATCATCAGTTAATTCAAAGATGGAGGAGATAGCTGAACTAAATGACACTCGAATTGAACTTGACTCTGGACAGACTAGAAAAGCAAAATCTAGACGTCCAGTATCAGAATTGCAACTATCAGCAAATATCGTCGAGGATATAGATTATCCTTCTTGAAATTGCTTTACTAATTCAGTAAAATAAAAAAGCCTCTTTAAAAGTTAATCGCAATGTCATTAATATTTAGCTTACACAGTTCTGGCTTATGTTTCTTCTAATGAGGATCAAGCGCATGAAGAAAACGTAGACTATGTTCCAAAACCTGAACATCAAAAAGTATCCGTATATTCAAATGTTAATGTGACGATTACTGTATAGGGTAATAGCATAAAATAAGATTTGAGAAAACGTCAGATCTATCTTATGGTACCTCCTCAATAATTTTTTTTGACATGCCATTTAGGTTTAATCTTAAGATACTTGCCTCGAACTTATCTTGGAGTTTTCTATATGTCGGGTCGTTCACGGATTTTGTTTTAGATACGTACGAATTTCCTAGATTATAAACAAGCAAACAATCATAGTGTGCTATGTACGAAAATAGGCGTACAATGATAGCAATTCCTTTTTATTAATATCTTGAAAGTATTTAGTAAATGAAATAGCAATTGGTCTTCCAAATTAGTAATTAGTAACGTAAACTTTTATATTGAATTCGAGTAAAAGAAATGTTTTCATTTGATATGGATTGCCAGTTTTGAATTCCTCACGACCATATTATTGAAATATTAATCACATCGAGTAATATTTTGGCCAACAACACATCAATAGAAATTATTTACTTTTATATCTGCGCCGGCAGAGTCAGTCAAGATATTAATTAGCTCCTTAATGAACTGCTCTTATGGTGTTTACAGATTCCTCAAACTTTTCTATATTTCGGTAAAAGTAGGGATTAATGCCTTTTAAACTCAAGAATACGACTTTACCGTTTGAGATGAAAAAATAATTATAGATATTATCTACTTCCCCATTAACGGATTCACAATTTAACCTGATCTTGTAACCATCTAATCCATTGAGTCTTACTGCGCCCTGATGGGCTATAGGGCATTTTGTGGTTTTGGCCATATTCTGAACATACTGTTCTAGAGTAACTGCATGATACATCTCAAGTACAGTGTCTAAGTTAAAATAACCAATGATCATAAACACAGGGAGGTGTTCTTTGGTTTCTCCTGTCTTAATATCAAGACTATGTTGAGAAATTAATATCGAAGAACTCAGATTGATTCCCTTCCACCCGGATGGTAGGGTAAGTTGAAGGTCTGTAGAGGGAATCTTGTAAGTACTTTCTTTAAACTCAAAATAATCTTTAATAGCAGTATCTGACGAATTATATTGAGCGAATACATGTTGACTGACATAGCAGAGTATAAATGACAGAATAATTATTTTCAGAATTAGAGCAGTTCTGAATATACTTCGTTTTGTTACCAGTAATGAGTACATATCTGTAATAAAAATTAAATAACTCATCTTTATCGTGGTACCAAAAAGGCGAGGATTATTGATGAGAGGGATTTTTGACGCAAATTCCATAATTATCCATGCCCAACGGGATTTTAATTGGATCTGAGGATTTATAAAAGCTAAAGTATGTTTGATTATTATTCTGGTCATATTTTATAGAAGCCATGCATAAAAGTGATGCGACGTACTCTTTTCTGAACGGAACTTTTTGTTCATACGGCCATGATTTATCTTGGATAACAAATGGAAGCAGGAAATCCAACGCTTTACGCAATCCCGCACCACTGTAGGTTTTATAATTCCATAGATCCACACCAACATGATCTCCAATTTGTGCAATATTGAACAACCCTATTAAATTGAACATGCTATAATCCAATGATTTTGTCCTGCTTAGTTCAAATGGCTGTTTTCCTTCAGATGTAATCTTCACCGACAGAAGTTGGGGTGTATTACGAAAACCAGAAACCGATGGTTCCTGCATAGTATTCTGCAATACCCTCTCAACTACGTCCTGCTTGTTCAAAAACAGCGCAATTGACGACACCTGTAGTTGATAATAAGTCCCGTGGTTATTAATTTTCAATGACTCCGATTTGCCTGACTCAGAACTCAAAAGCCATTCAAGATAATGATTAAACCAATTTTGCATCCCCTGTTTATCCGCTTGGTTCCAACTTGACGAATTTTCAAGTATCGAAATTGCGTCGAATAAATGTGGTATATACGCACCCGCAATTACTCCCGATGGGTTTGGTTCAGATTTTCCTCGTATAATTTCAGAAAACTGCAAGTTAGGATTCATACGAGTGTCCTCGTTAAGGAACCATACTCGCAATAGCTCTGCTGCCTTTTTGGCATATTCAGGATTATCAGTAAAGTAATAAGCTAATGAAAGTATTTTTGTCATAACAATCATATTGTCCAAATTATACTTGTCTGGAATCTTGTAGATCTCAGGATTAGTTTTACCGTCACGAAATACATAGGGTAGACCATTTTGAGAGTTAGGATTCGGCCAACGGTATGGCGTTAGAGACAAAAAATCGTGCTTATTTCCACTAGGGGGGACTTCCTTTTTATCCATTACCGATGTAGGTCTGGTCTTGAGATATTTATTAGCCTCCTGGATTATTTTTGTTATCTCCTGTCCTAAAAGGCCTTTACTTTCATTGGACTGGAATATTTTTTTTGTCTGAGCTAAAAGGGTTGCATTTATAAAAAATGTTTGAGGAACAAAGTAGTTCTGATGACTGGAATCAAAAAGCAAGTTCTGTTCCTGAGTCTTTAAGGAAAGGACCGTTGGTGAACATGGTAGCATTACTACTGTAGTAAGTAGTATTATAGTGTAGCAAATTATCCTCCTTCCTCGTTTATTATTCACTATAAATTGTACCAATTATTTCTATTGTTAAATGTTTCCAAAAGTACTATGGTCTAAAGTTTAGTGGCTTAGCCTAATTAGTAATCAAAAAAAACTTTTCCTAACATACTGATATTTTCTAGAATTTTAATATAAATTCTCAACCTATTATGACTTCATCTATTACAAATATCAAAGTGACGTTTACCCTTTTCAAGCATTCTTTGAAGAATATGGCGCATTCAGGCAAGTTATTTTATATCATAATTTCAATAAGCACAAATTCTATTAAATAAGTTATGGAAATTTGCAGGCAGGTATTTTTTGCCTTGATATTTTTTCCAGACAGTACTCCCTTTTCTGGCTCCTTATGGCCTCGATGCAATCACTCAGATTTTATTAACATTTTGTCTCTATCAAGTACTTCACACGGTGAAAATCGTCTATCATTAATCAACGTCATTAATAATGGACTCTTGGTAGGTTTTTACCTAACAGGAATTACTTTTCTGAAATGATTGGAGACAAATTCAAATAATTGTATCTTACAAATTTAGACTGAACCTTACCTGTTTTGTAGAACGTAGGTTCTTGTATTTGGATTTAACTTATGAACTGTCTAATGTATTTTAGGTCATTCCCTGCAAATAATCACATTATTTTGAAAATTAGTCAATATTTGCTCTTGTTTTCCAATTTTGACAATGAATTGACCTTCTGTCACTAACATTTGACTTTCAACTATTACACAGTTTTTCCGCCATTGTGTAAGGTAAAACAATCAATTTTCTTTATGGTTAGAAAGAATTTGAATTGTCAGACAATATTGTGCCAAAATATCTCGAATAACGCTGCCTTTATGGGAATTTAAAACAAGGTGTTTATCATAGTAATATCAGATATTTGTTACGTCAGTTAAGTAATTATTAATTTGCATTTATATTCAAAATCAGATGTTAAAAAAATAAAATGAAAGTATAAAAATTTTTTGTTTATCTCGAATAAAATGTTTTATATTGAAGTATTCAGACTATCCTCGTATGCTTGCATATAAACACACGCCGTTGGCGGTATTTGGTTTATTTTCATTAGGGGCAATTATAATATCATTCATCTTCAATTATGCAGCGGCCTATAATTTCGGTGCCGCTGGTGATTGGGGATGCAACTCTAATACTGGAAAAACTCGTGACACCATAAAAAAACAGGGTCCAGAACGTATTTTCGCATTAGGTGACTACTCTTACCAGTCCACAGCTACCTGTTGGTTAAACATAATTGATTCTGTTAAAAGTATCACAAGGATAGCAATAGGAAATCATGAAGATGATTCAAACGAGGATTTCAGCAAATATATGAGTGCCTTTGGTCTGTCGACAACTTATTATGCATTTACTTACGGCACTGTCCGTGTCATTGTGATGGATTCTGATCACAGTAGCTACTCGCAAGGTTCTTCACAATACAATTTTGTTTTAAATGAGCTTAAGAAGGCATTCGACAGTCAAACCATCAAATACACTGTAGTATATATTCACAAACAAATGTATACCTCGCCTAATACCTGTAGTTCCAGTTCATGCTCAAATACAGGGTCTGACGCTACCAACCTTAGAAATATTTATCACAAATATTTTGATTTGTACGACGTAGACGTAGTATTAAATGGACATGTACACAACTATCAAAGAACATATCCTATCAAGTACGATTCCGCATCACCTTCTAGCCCAATAATAACAAGTACTAGTTCTACTGATTACAATAATCCTGTTGGTGAAATTTTTGTCACGGTTGGAACTGGAGGGATTAACTTTCACGCGTTATCTGGAAAGTCATCATTTGTGAAATATCAACAAGACGACAGGTTTGGTGGCCTAGATTTAAGCGTTGAAAACAGCGGTAATACGCTTGCTGGTAGATACTACACAAATGACGGTATCAAAAGAGATACCTTCACAATATACAAAGGCAGCAGTTCAGCCCAATACTCTTACGGACCTAGCTTATCGTTATCCGGACAGTGAAGAAACTTCAAATAACAACCAAAACTAAGTTCGCACAGTACTATGCCAGACTAGGTTACGCGTATAGCCTAGCACGATTTCTTAAATTGAGCATAAAAAATTCCAGGTAGAAGTCTCAAAAGTGTAATGAACATCGACATCGCTTAGTAATCTTTTTCTTGGTTTCAATCGCCCCTGCTTCAAACAAGACATATCTGGGACTACATTGTCGCGGCTCCAATGGCCATTAAGAGTGTCTTTACAAGTTGTAAGAAATCGAGTTGATTGTTTGTTGGATCGCAAAATTCCTGTGGTTCGTATATTAAAGATTCTTTGTTCATTTCTCCATTTCCCTCGCCATTAATTATTGCTATTGCGCTCTTTTTACCAAATGGAGGACTGATTATAACAAGGTTAAATCTATGCGCGGACATACGATTTTACTTTGGAAAAATGAGATTCATCTCAATATACTTAAATGTGGAACCACTTAATTTCAATTTGGATTTGCAAACGCTAACTTTTTTAACATTTTTTATGGGTTTACTACTGTGTGTAATACTTGCAATATTTGTAAGTGGGATCACTTACGCTGAAACAAATGTATGTACAAAATATCAGTGCAAAACTCCAATCATTAGATCTCCTGAGCTCAAGCTCAAAATTGTTTATCAGGGAAACGATACACAATTAAAAAACGAATCAAATGGAGTCCACCTACTATCACCGGTTACAAAGATGGCATTCTTAGGAAAAGATGACATCTTGTTATTAAACAAAAACGACGGTAAGGTCATAAGAATAGTAAATCACACAATATCCGACCCGCTTATTGATCTCAACGTTGCTAACAAGTGGGAACGAGGACTACTAGGAATAGCTATCTCAAGAAATGAGCATAAGACACACGTTTTTCTATATTACACTGAATCAAAATCAGGGGATGGAAGTGATATCTGTCTTACAATATTTTGTGCTAAACCCAAAGAACCCATACAGAACAAATTGTATAGGTATGATTTGGTAAATAACAAACTCATAAATCCAAAGCTGCTATTTGCCGGCCCCAAATCAAACATTGCATCCCACATTGGTGGCGCATTGGAAGTTGGCCCTGACAATAATCTATACCTTATAAGTGGTGACTTTCATGGATACCAAATCAATATCACAACACTCGCTCAGAATTATAAAAATGGTTCTTTTCCTGATGGGAGAGCTGGCATACTCAGGTTTACCCAAGATGGAAAACCCGATGGAGATGGTATACTCGGAAAGAAATATCCACTAAATCTTTACTATGCATATGGTATAAGAAACGGCTATGGATTGGATTTTGATCCTGTTTCAGGAAAGTTGTGGGACACAGAAAATGGACCTTCATATGGAGATGAAATGAATCTTGTGAATCCAGGATTTAATAGTGGGTGGAATAAAATTCAGGGAATATCGATGGATGGAAATTTATCCAATACTGGTAAAATTGCCCATGTCCAACCCAAAGACTTCGTGAATTTTGGTGGAAAAGGCAAATATAGAGCACCGGTGTTCGTTTGGAACCAAACAGTGGCACCGACGGCACTTAGGTTCCTGGATTCGATGAAACTCGGGAAAAATTATGAAAATGACTTATTTGTTGCTTCCTTTAACCTTGGAGAAATATATCATTTTGACTTGAATGCCGATAGAACCGCATTAAGACTACCAAACCCAAATAGTACGTTAGCCGAAGATCAGGATCCGAAAAGTCTAACGTTTGTTCATGGGCTAGGAAAAATAACCGATATGCAAGTGGGCCCTGATGGCAATTTATATGTTCTGTCAAGATATTTTAACAAAGGCACAATCTTTAAAATATCAAAATAATTGACAGCTTATTACTACCTGTTCTCTTATGAAGGAGCACTTAAAAGTAAGTTCAAATGCTCTGAGTATTTTATTAAACATAACTTATATTCTGCCAATCAAAAGAGGTGTAATCAACGTATACTCTGTCACGTGATCACTTTATAGTTGGTCGTAATCGCCATAAAACTACCGCAGTGACGCAAACAACTGACAAAAGCAATATTATCCCATTTTTAGAAACCATTACTTCTTGCCATGGTACCTGAACTCCTTCTCTCTTTGCACGCTCCGAAATATCTCCTGGTATCTTGACGGAGATTGGGTTATCTTCGGGCATGCGGTCAGTTTGTATCCATTTAAGATATGTAACGTATTGCATTCTACTAGCATTTTTATAGTTTGTAACGAGGATATCTAAATGATCCAATGAAGTGTTTAATCCCCTCAGATTCACATCCCTCTCCTCTGTGTAAGGAATATACAAATTATTTACCGTGATATTTCCAGAGGCATTTATTCCCGGTCTTTTCATTATGAAAGTTTGATTGGCAGCAGATGAATTTTGAAGACCAATGTTCTGAAACAGAATCTCTTCCTTATCACCTATAGTAATGGGTACATTATATTTGCCCGTATTATTTGAAGTGGTGGCCAAGAACTCAGCTTTACCTGATTTATCCAAAATCTTCAACGTCAAGTTGACTGTTTTCGGAAGAGACATTCCTATGTAATCGTATTGGGAAGGCCAGGAAGGAACGGAAACAACTCCAGTTGATTCAACAATAGCGCTGTACGCTCCCGACAATGTCAGATTTTCTATCAGTGCATTTTTAAAACTAATTTTTTTATTGTCTTGGTTTGAATTTATAGAACCATTAGAAATAGAAATATTTCCTGCTGTGTAGATGTTCGATGCATTTGGTAATAATAGTGAATGTGTTGTGATGGTTGTGGCTCCAGATACTCTCAAATCTCCAACAAATCGTGAGCCTGTTTCCGCATTATTTGGAAGATATTCTCTAGTATAATTTGCAACATTTAAATCCAGCACGGCAGGTATGTGTCCAAGACTCAAAAAATGTTCGGGTGATTTGAGACTCAAAAAATGTTCGGGTGATTTGAATAGAGCATCAAAATATCCGGCACTATTGACAAAGATAATTTCACCACCAGCAGATCCATATTTATGCTCCAACACGAACGGAGCTATTTTTTTGTCATTATTTATGTAATACGAGCTCACAGTTGCATTTACGGATTTTAAGTCAATGGTTCTTGCAGATCCAGAAACTGACATGACACGCGAAGTGCTGTCGTTACGTCCGTATACAATCCCATCAAAATTAGTGTAATTACCAGCTTTCACTTTCAATAGTTTACTAAATCCACCAGTAAAATTGTCCCCTGAGTTTATTACAACAAGCTTGCCCCCTTCATTTACAAAGCGCAAATAGTTTCTAATGTAAGTATCATTTGACGCCGGGTCCCAAGTTAACATTACGATCTTCTGAGATAAAGCTGACATATCGCCATAAACAAAAGTATCGTAGGCCCCCTTTGATAAGGCTAGTTCGTTAAGAGGATAATAAAGATGATAATAAATTTCCTTTTTTAGGGACAAATCAGCAGATTGCGACATATGACCTATCTTTATAGGTTCAAACTCTGCAGTGTTATGGTCAACCCTTATCCCAACTCTTGAGATATCTAGATTCTGGGAAGGACCTACCGGTACTTGTAGTTTAAGTATGTCATTCAAATAGATTGCAATAGTGTTTCCAACGGTTAGTACCTTTAGATTATACCACACATAACTTTCTTTTCTTACCTGTTGATCTTCAGACAGTAATACCTCTTTTTCAAAATTACCAGCCTTTTCAGAAAGTTGTAACCCGTTATGATTA
>WNFX01009894.1_pt1 | contig 12615 bp, 14 predicted proteins | sample 5400111 | NCBI WGS metagenome assembly WNFX01 (sample SAMN13153363, study PRJNA577476) | soil metagenome | isolation source: 40 cm soil or saprolite under grassland replicate 1 | place: USA:California | collected 2016-06-15
CGGGCTAGCTCGACGGGGGCTTTGAGCGGCTGGTCGTGGTAGCCGGAAAAGAAGCTGCGGGTCAGGCGGGGCAGCGCGTAGCTGTCAATGAGCCGCGGCCCCAGGGTGTCCTTGACCCCGAGGCAGTAGACGTCGGCCAGCCAGCCGCAGGCCGAGACCTTGCCGCCGGGGTGGTCGCGTGCGACCAGCACGGTCACCAGGCCTGACGCGCCGGGACTGGAGATGCCGATGCCGGGCCAGCCGGGGTGGTCCTTCACTGTCAGCCCTTCGCTCCACCCCGGGCTTACCCAGCACCCGGCGATCCCTGGCTCGGCGGCAGCCGCCTGGTCTTGCGCGGCGATAGCCCTGATGATAGGCGCTACTTTCGCCGGTGGCAGGCCCAGTGCCCGGGCGATCTGCTTGGGGGACCGGCCCTGGCGGCGCAGAACCTGGACTCGGTGGGTGAGCTCGTCAGGATTCATCCCGCAATCATCTCGCGCACGCCCGCCCGGCGAAGTGAACGGCGACACGCGGCCGGGCCTGCGGGTTGATCATCTGCGGGTGCCCCGCTGGGAGCATCGGCGCTGCATACAAACCCCGCAGACGGAGTTACGCCGATGCTCCCGGACCTGACCTTACCGCCGTCGCTGATGGCGTTGCTGGCCACATTCGAGCCTTGTTTCACCGTGCCGACGTTCCGCACGTTCTGCGCCCTGGCCGCGGGGTTCCTGGCCCAGACCGGGCGGCGCACGGTATGCGGCATGCTAACTGGTGCGGGGCTGGCCGGGGTGTGGCGGCATGACCGGGCCCACCGGTTCTTCTCCCATGCCCGGTGGAGCGCCGAAGACCTGGGCCTGGTCCTGGCGAAGCTGGCCGTGATGCTGCTGGTGCCCGACGGTGAGCCGGTGCTGGTGGCGATCGACGACACGCTGTTCAAGCGCACCGGCCGCAAGGTGCACGCGATCGGCTGGTTCCACGACGGCTCGGCGAAAGGCCCTCACAAGGTGGGGCTGGGCAACAACTGGGTCATCGCCGCCGTCGTGGTGAGGCTGCCGTTCTGTTCCCGCCCGGTGGCGCTGCCGGTGCTGGCGAAGCTGGTGCACAAGGACATCACGCCTGCTCCCGCGTCCCGGCTGGTGCTGGCCCGGCAGATGACCGCCGCGCTGGCCCGCGTGCTGCCTGGCCGCCACATCCACGTGGTGGCCGATGCCGCCTACGCGGGCAAAGAGCTTGCCCGCCTGCCCGCCACGGTGACCTGGACCACCCGGCTGCGCAAAGACGCCGCGCTGTATGAGCTGCCCGGCCCGCGCACCGGACGACGCGGCCGCCCCCGCGTTGCTGCGGATTTCCGAAATTCCCCGCTGTCGATCACTGGAATTCCCCAGGGGACGAGCGGTGCGGAGGGCCTGGGATGAGCTTACGGGGCTGTCAAGTCCGGGCCTCCTGACCGGTCAGCTCGGCAATGGTGACGGGCTCGTCGCAGGAGGGGCAGCATCCCCCGGTTCCGGCCCGGCGCATGAATGTTCCGCACTGGTCGCAGCGCTGGTTCCCGAGGGCGCGGTGGCCGCAGCTGCCGCACTCGTAGACCGTGCCCGGCCGTCTGGGCCGGGGTTCGGGGATGACGATGGCTGCCTGGGCCGCGTCGCGGCGCCGCCGGTAGGCGAGCGCCCGGCAGGCATCGGAGCAGAACCTGCGGCGGCCGGCCGGGGTGAACGGGTTCTGGCAGGCCGGGCAGGGGGTCGTGACGCCATCGTGACGCGACGGGGGGCCGGATCGGCTGGTGCTCACGTGCTGGCCACGGCGCGGCGGGTGGCCTCGGCCCGGGCTCGGTGGGACCGCATCCGATAGCTGTCGCCGTTGATGTTGAGGACGACGCTTCGGTGGAGCAGCCGGTCGAGCATGGCGGCGGCGATCATCGGGTCGTCGTTGAATACCTTTCCCCAGCTGGCGATGCCCAGATTGGTCGTCAGGGCGATGCTGCCTTTCAGGTACCGCTGGCTGACCACCTGGAACAGGGCCGCGGCGGCCTCGGCGGGAAGCGGAAGATAGCCCACTTCGTCGATGATGAGCAGCCGCGGTCCGGCGTAGAAGCGCATCGTGGTGGCCCACCGTCCTTCGAGGGCGGCCCGGTGGCAGCGGGCGGCCAGATCGGCTGCGGTGGTGTAGTGGACTCGCATGCCGGCGGTGACCGCGGCGTGGCCGAGGCCGACGGCGAGCATCGTCTTGCCGACCCCGGGCGGCCCGATTAGGAGCACGTTGGTCGCGTCGTCGATGAAGCGCAGGGTGCCGAGGTCGGCGATCAGCTTAGGGTCGACGGAGGGCTGGGCACCGAAGTCGAAGTCGGCGAGGGTGAACGGGGACGGCAGCGACGCGAAGCGCTCCAGGCTGGCCCGGCGCCGCTCGTCGACCGCTCCGGCCTCGACTGCCAGGATGCGTTCCAGGAACGCGGCGTGGGTGAGGCTGGCCTTGCTGGCGTGGTCGAGCTCGCCGGGCAGGGCCTCGGCGGCTGCGGTCATCCGCAGGAACGCGAGGTGGGCGCGGAGCTTCTGGTAGTCCGAGGATGCGTTCATGCCGTCACCTCCGTGCCGGCAACCGCCGGTGCGGGCGGGAAGGCCAGGCGGACCACCTCGGCGAGCTGGGCAAGGTCCACGGCCGGCTCCAGCCCCTGCGGGCCCATGAGCCTGGCCCGTTCGGTGAGCGCGGCTTCCCCGGGCGGGCGGTTCGCCTTGCGGTCACACGGCCGCGCGGCCGAGAACTGGCTGAGGACGACCGCTTCGAGGGCGGCGCGGTGCGCGGGCGTGCGGACCACCGACCCGGCGCCGGGCGGGGCCAGACGGTGGGTGACCATGAGCGTCCCGGCGGGCGTGAAGATCTCTACTGTCCCGGTCCCGAGGCGGTGGCGCAGCGTCAGTTCCGTGCCGCCGAGGCCGGGCGTGACGGAGTAGCGGTTGCCGCGGAACGCGACGCTCGCGCGATCATCAGCTGCCCTGGTGACCTCGATCGCCGCCGGATACGGGACCGCGGGCAGCGGCATCAGGACCTCAGCGTCGGCGAGCGCCCCGGCGGCCGGCCAGGCCGGCCGCTCCCCGCCGGTGAGCTGGCCCGGATCGGCGTAGCGCCCGGGTGGGCGCAGCCGGGCGTCACCGGTCGTCGCCCAGAACTGGTCCAGGCTGACCTGGGCCTCCTCGGGAGTGGCGGCCGTCATCGTCCGCCACCAGCGACCGCAGCAGAACTTCACCCCGCACTCCACGGCCCCCTTGCGGTTCCCGCGCCGCGGCGGGCACGGGACAACGACCGCCCCGTAATGCTTGGCGACGGGAGCGAAGCTGGCCTGGACATCGGCGCTGCCCGGCACGATCACCGTGGCCAGCCGGTCCGTGCGCCAGTGCCGGGCGGTGCCGCCCAGGCGCCGCATCACGGCGTCCATCGCCTCGATCAGGTGCGCCTGGTCCATGCGCTCGGCCAGGACCCCGCGGGTCCGGCCCGAGTGCGACAGCGTTCCGAGCAGGACATAGGCGGTCCCGGCCCACGGCGCGCGGCGCCGCTCGAACCAGTCCCACTGGATCTCCTCACCCGCCGGGTGGCTGATCTCGATCGTCTCCCGGCCGGCCACCCCCGTGCACGCCTCGCAATGCGGGCGCAGGCCAGCCAGGCGCAACTGCCGGGCGAAGCTCACGTACGACCGGTCATAGCCGAGGGGACGACCTCATCGAACAGCGCCGAGGCCCACAGGTGCGGGTCATCAGCGAACCGGGCCGTCACGTACGCCGCGAACGGGACCAGCGGATCCGGGGCCGCCGGGCGGCGGACCCCCGGCTCCCGCTCCCCGGCCAGATACGCCCGGACCGTCTTGCGGTCACGATCAAGATGCCGGGCGATCGCCGAGATCGACCATCCCCGCCTGGACAATGCGCTTGCTTCCACGTCTTCTCCCACTGAGAGCATGAGCTGGAGGGCTCCTCCTGCTGATCGGCTTGGTCACCGTCAGCATCGGGGAGTCCTCGCTCGGTTGGCGGACCTTCAGATCAGGTCCGCCGCACCGCCAGCGGGTGGGGAATTTCAGTGATCGAGTCTGGGGAGATTCCGGTGATCCTTAGCATCCTTAGCATCATGATGCGAGCCCTGGACAACTACATGGTCCAACGCCGTGAAGCTCCTGACTTCCAGGCAAAGGCGCAAAGGGCACTCGAAGAAGCCGAGGCTCAAATGGCCCGCACCAGGGCCATACTATTGGGAACCTTGCCTGAAGAAGTATCAGCGGCCGAGGCGAGCACTGGCGCGCCGGCCGGCGGTCGGGGTAGGCGCAAGGAGGCTTCCGGCTGAGTGTGGTTCACGCCAAAATCGAGCGGAAGGCGGCCGAGCAGGCCGCCTTCCGCTCCCTCAAATATCTTGTTCATCTGATGGGAAGCGCTGGAACTGCTGGACAATCCATGTAGGGAGTGGGTGGCGTGCATAGGGATTGATAGTGAGCTTGCACTCAACACGCCAGTCCTCGCATTGCTCCGTTGGCAGCACAGCTGAACTGAACAGACAAACGGCGCTCACACGCGTGTGTAGGTTAGGCTGGAGCCTCCGCTCGATCAGCTCCCGCTAGGCCTTCATGGCTCCGACTGTTCCTGAGGTGAAGATCATAATCAGGCCCGGTGCGTCAGTTGGCAGCTGCCTGGCCTCATGACGAATGAAGGTCTCTGCCCGCGTATCTGTGAAAGGCCAACGCACGGTTATATGCCGATGCTGACCAGCGCCAGCGACCACACTGGTCATGCCTAGCCTGGGCGTGTACGGCTCGCCATGATCGTCCAGGACAACGGCGCCGGGAGGCTGCTGATTCCAATACAAAGTGCCCAGGCCAGAGCGGAGTTCCACTGCTGACTGGCCAGCAGTCTGGTGTCCTTGCAGAATTTCATTCGCGATCAGGTCTATCTCTGCTTCCGTCGGCTCACGCTTAAGGAAGACTTCGAGTGCAAAGCTCCCAGAGCAATCGTGCACGAGCCCGGTAAGCCGCTCCAGACCTCGACGAACGTCTGCCTGGGCTTCTGAACTGCCTGGATTCGTGACTTCGACGTATGTCCACGGCTCAGCATGTATGCCAGTACGGAAGTCTGGCTTACGATTACGGCCGCCAACCCGGATCACTGGCTCCACCTCGACAAGGGCTTCCGTATTCTCGCTGCGCAGCAGGTAGATGGCAATGAGTTCTGCGCGAGCATCCAGGTTCCCTCGGCGCACCTTCTCGATAAGTGCAGCAGAATTAGGGGCACCATCTAGAGCGTGTAGAAGCCGAGCAAGTGTCACAATGTACAGTGTTGGCGATGCGCCGCGGCTGGCGATGCCATTTCTAGTGCGGGTGGCTTCGACCCACTCCCGGCCGAAGCGTGAAGCAACCTCATTGAAGGCTGTGAGCACTTCATCGGGTGTTGTGGCGAGCCCGCCACCCAACCACTCCTGCTCAATCTCTTGCCATGTGTATGTCACAGGTTTACCCCTCGTGGTAAGCGGCATTATCTCACGGCCAGCGACCCCTGGGCGAACGGTTTAGAAAGCGCTGTACATCCTGAGCCCGGAGCGTAATCTGGAAGTAAATTGTTACAAGTAACAAGGACACTAACGACTATGCGAGCCACCAAGCGTCAGACCGAGGCGGTCCGTACCTACGCCGAGGGTCAGGCCAGCGAGCAGGTCATTCACCTGGAGAAGGTGGCCTCGGAACTGGTCGGGCCCGTACGCCATGACATCTGGGACGTGCATTGTACCGACAGCCGGTGGTGGGTGATCACTGAGCCGACCAACCTCTACAGCCAGGAGGACTTCAAGAGCCGTGACGTTGCGCTGACCTTCCACATAGGACTTGCGCTGCGCGTCTCCTATCTCCACGAGCGGAAGGTCCCGGTTAAGCCTGGAGCGGCCTACCTGCTGCCTGGCTCATGGCGGCGCTGGGAACAAGCCTTTGAGGTCTACGACTCCGGCGAGGAGGCCGAGACCTTCCAGGCGGTCGGCGTACGGCTGCGCGAGTGTCTCGTTTCCTTCGTCGGCGAGACCGCCAATGACGACCTGGTGCCCGCGGGCCAGGAGCCGCCCAAGCAAGCCGACTTCAAGGGCTGGGCTGAGCTACTGGCCAACACCCTTGCCAGCGGCGACGCGAGCGCTTACCTGCGCTCGTACCTCAAGAAGCTGTCGGCCGAGACGTGGGCCTACGTGAACTGGCTGACCCACGCCAAGAACGCCATCCGCATGGACGCCGAAATCGGGCTCAAGATGGTGGAGCACCTACTCGGCGTATTCACGGCAGCTAGGCTGCGGCTCGGCCACAACCAGGTACGCTGCGGAGCCTGTGGCTCCTACCGGCTTGTGACTGGGACATGTGAGAGCTGCGGTTGGGTCGATGAGGAGTATGAGCCACCGGAAGCACGAGCCAGGCGGAGAAGGGGACCTCCAAAGAGCGATTGTGTCCTCACGTCCGACATCTCGACCTTCATACGACCGGAAGACGTGATGTGATCGCTAGCGCCTAACTACTTGGGGGTAAAGACGAGGGATGATCTCGGCCAGCTTCAAACGCAGGAATTGCACGCTCATGCTGTCGCCGACACCGGCTAGGACGCCCCCATTGACTCCACACTCGCGGAGCAGGCAGAGCATGACAAGCAGAAAAACCGACTCGGCCAGGAAGTAGAGGTCGCCATCCTTAAAGGTAATCTGCCGATCCTTGTCGTGGTGAGTCATACGATTCCTCACTTCAACGACAACTGTGACCCAACGATCACGCTTGCCGCAGACTGAAGTGAAGACCGGGCTCGCATACCTCGCCAGGCTGCGCAGACGCCTGCGCAGCCGGGGCTCGTTGCTGTACTGAAGTTGCATGCCAAGCCACTCGCGATGCTCCTCTGGCACAGCCTCGATTAGCCCCTGGATGAACTGGTCGAACTCCTTTTGAGACGTAACTTCGTTTGGGAACCGGAGCCGATGAAAGCTCTCAGCCGCGGACACGACGTTGTAAAAGCGGTTCTGGACATACAGTCCTGAGGCATAGCGAATTGACAGCAGCCATCCCAGAACGATGTCGTACGTGTGGGCAACCGCCAGCCAGCGGGCAATGGTGGGAAGGCCACCGATAGACTGATACTCAAACAGGACGTGGCCGGGAGCTTGTGGCTTGTCGAGGCGCACCCGTTCTGCAAGCTGCGGCGCGTAGTATGACAGGCTCTTGAGTCGCCCAGCGGCCGATCCAGTCTCGTGTGTTATATCAGCGCGTCTAAGCGTTACGTCTTCGAGCACGACGGGCGCATCAACCGCGAGCGTCAACAAATCCTGAAGGGCCTTGAGGTCATCCAAGATTACTTTCAAGGCTTGTGAGGTCGGGTACTTGAGCGTTAGATACGTGCCCTGCGTGAGTCGAGTTTCCGTGATATGGTCTCCGCGTAGTCCCCAGCTCGATCCGAGCCACAACTCAAATTCATCAAGACGTACTATCTCGTCGACTGGCTGCCTGAAGTCGATGTCGATCTCGTCGGTTGTCTGTTCGCCATGTCTCAGGTTGTAGTTGACGGTTACGCCTGTGCGCCCAATCCACGTTGGTAGCTGGTCGAACGTGATCGACACCTCATCGAAGGCTAGCGCCTCATCCTCGTCGAAGAGGTGGTTCGTAATTATTGAGTTGACATGAAAAGTCTGACGGGTAATCCCTGGCATTTCGTGGCTAATGTCCTCGAGAAAACACTTCTCAAGCGTCAGGTAGCGCTTCCCGGCGACACCCTGAAGCCTTAGTGTTGGTGAGCCTGCCGTGAACTGCTGGTGTGGAGTTCCAAAGGAGCCAAAAAGATTTAGTGTTGCACCCTTAATGGGATCGAAGGTTATCTTTCCTGCAATCTGGGTTTCATCATCGCTCGGAAGCCAGAAAACCCCTTCGCCTTCAAATGGCTTCATTGCAACCCCTGCATTTTGTGTGTTAGCACTTTCGCTTCAGGTTCAGACCGCAACGCTAGCCCGCCGTCAGGCTTCACCACTAGAACTGGCCAATCACGAGCTTTCGAGCCCTACACGGCCATCATCTGTAAACGCATGCACATAGTCACCTACCAGCTGAGACGCTATCGCGATGGCTGAGTCTACTAGCTCGGGTCCGAGACGAATATGTAGATCAGCCCGTGGGATGCGATGATGGCGGTGCAGCGGATTCTCGCAGACTGTCAGCACGTATTGGTCCAAGGCTCCCCACTCGCCGTGAACACTCGCACTCGCTGGAGCAAATAGGAGTCGGTATTCGGAAATCAAGCCGACCTGCTCCGCCATTTTCCTGGTATCGATCCCAGCAAAGTTTCCCTCGATGCTGATGTCCTGGAACTCCTCCCAGATGTCTTGGTTGACTAGAGCATCCAGGTACTCAATGTGCTTGTCGAGATCCGGTGATGGGTCCTTCAAGCTGTCCCTATACTCCTCCAGGTGGAGCTTCAGCAGCTTGATTCGGCCGCGACCGTAATCCTCGAACTTTGAAAAGAGTTCAGGATCATCTCGCTGGATAAGCCACTTGAGCACGATCCGCGCCTCAAGCAGTGCGCGGGTGACGGAGCTGCCATGCTCCATAGTCCAAAGGGCCGGGTACCCAATGAGCACCGACAGACTGCGGAGCATACGCAGGGTAATACCTGTGAGCACTTCGTAGCGATCTGGGTTGTACAGGTCTGGGTCTACCTGCTGAGCTGTTTGGTCGAAGGACTTTTGGAGCTCGTCCAACTCGGTATGCCAATGGCGTTGTGCGCCTGAGATGGTGTCCTTCGACGCGCGCAGTTCATCACCTGGCGGCTGGTTCTTACTCGTCTTGCACTTGTAGAGCTTCCAGTTCTGGCGCCAGAATGTTCTCGCCCATGCCAGAGCAGGGGCATCGGCTTCGTCCTCTTCAGGACCATACCTAAGCGAGGAGAGTGCCAGGAACGCCGCGCGAATTGAGGGCTCGATGCGGCGACGCTCCTCCTCGGTTACGTTGAAGGGATATCGAGGCAGGATGTCCTTCCATTCCTCGAACACTTCAGGGGTAAGGACAATCTTCCCAACCTTGAATCGGGCTCGCAAGGGCATGCATTTTGCTTTAGTCGCAACAGCACTCTGACCGTGTGCACTATCAAGCACTACCCTAGCCAGATATCGCTCCTGTTCGTCGGGTGCGATGATTGGTTCTCGACCGCGCCAGCCGTCAAGGAGCCACGCGCCAGGCATGTCCGAATACTTGCTGAGCGCTCGCGCCAGTACCCCCGGCACACCTTCTTCGTAGAGATCATCGCTTCGCAAAGCGAAGATGATCTCGCTGCGGAGTTCCACTGGAACTTCTTCAAATGAAGTTAGTTCGCCCCCAAGAAGCAGCTTCTCTGGCTTCGTGATTCGACCATCGGCGGCTGCGGCGTCCATGACTGACTCGACGCGATCGATGAATCTCGATGCGAGAAGCATCCCCTCATCGCCGTGGTGGCTTATGACCGCACAGATCCATAGCATGTCCGGGAAGATGTCACGAAGCCAAGGTACGCTCTTCGTTTTGGAGATGGTCCGGAAAGGCGGCTGCAAGACCTTCCCAGTTCGACGATGATCTTTCAGCGAGGAGTTCCTGCGCTGGCGCTTGTTTCCGCTCGACTTCCGCTGCTTCCGATTAGCTGACATCTGCTATGTAGTGTCCATTAGTCAATATGAATGATAACGTCTTGCAGGAAGGCACGCCATTCGCTAGGGGTGACCACCAGGACCGAACCCTCAAGGTCCTTGGAGTCCCGTACGGCCACCGCATGGCCCAGATTCGCTACCTCAACGCAGTTGCCCGAGTTGCCGCTGTAGCTGCTCTTCCTCCACTGGGCGCGGGACAGGTCAAGCTCCATGCTGCCCGCACCTCCTCTCATAGCTCGCGGATGACACCGCGGATCAGCGCCACCGACTCGTCGGGCGGTAGGGCTAGCGCTCTGAGGTGCTCGAAGATGCCAGCGAACCGCTCGAGGTCGGAGTCGCTCTCCAAGAACAGGGTCGATGCTTGGGTCTCAATGTAGACGACATCACCGGCACCAGCGTCGGCGAACCTCATGATGGCGAACGACCCTGGCATGCCGGGATGCCCACCAACCGCGTACGGCAGAGCTTGCAGCGTGACCTGCGGTAGGTCGGCCGCCTGGGCCAAGTGCTCAAGCTGGGCAGCCATGGCCGCAGCTCCGCCGACTGGCCGGTGCAGCGCTGCCTCATCCACGATGGCCCACAGCCGTAGCGGCGGCTCACGGGTGAGGACCGCTTGCCGGTTCATCCGAGCCTCGACCTGCCGCCCAATCTCTTCCTTGGTGGCATCGGGCATGCCGCGTTGGAGCGCCGCCCGGGCGTAGTCCTCGGTCTGGAGCAGTCCTGGGATGAACAGGCACTCGTAGTTAAGGAGTGCCTGGGCTTCGCCTTCAAAGGCAATGTAGGTGGCGTACGCCTCCGGCAGCTCGGGCGGGAAAGACTGGAGCCAGGACTGCTCGTCCGACTGCTTGGCCAAGGCTTGTAGCTCGGCGCGCTGGTCGGTGTCGGTCACGCCGTACAGGTCGAGCAAGGCGACGAGGGTTCTGGCCTGGGGCCTGGCCTTGGCGACTTCCAGCCGGTACAGCGTGGCCTCGTTGATGCCGGTGCGCCCACCGACCTCTTCTCTTGTCAGACCAGCGTCGGCCCGCAAGCGGCGCAGTTCGGCGGCCAGGCGACGAAGACGCAACGTGGGCGTGGGCCTGCGGGTGGGCATGGCGACGATCTTACCGCGAAAGTAAACGTTTTAAGCCCTTGTATTTGCAATCCTTGCGTTCTCAAGGTTAGGAGGCGCATACTGGGCGAACGCATGGACACACAAGATCGTTCCGAGGGCCTGGCCTAGCCTTTCGGCTACTGAGTGGAGTCATCCCATGAACGGCAGGGTCGGCGCCGTAACAGGGTCATCCAGGGTCGATGGCTATGGCCCCGAGCACGTCTCCGGTGTCGGCCCTGCTTCCACAGGAGGGCCACACCTCATGCCGACCACCTGGCCCCGCACTAGCTCGCTAGTGCTGGGAGCCTTGCCGACCGCTCCAAGCTGTGCACGATTGCATGCGGGAGCAATCCTCCACGAATGGGGCCTGGCCGCTCTCGCCGAGACGGTCGAGCTGGTGGTATCGGAGTTGGTCACCAATGGCGTGCAGGCGTCGGAGGGCGTGATCGGCTGTCGCTACCAGGGCCGCTGGACGCCCGGTGTTCCACCGGTTCGCATCTGGCTCTGTTCGGACAGGCAGAGCGTGCTGGTCCAGGTTTGGGATGGCAATGACCGGGGGCCAGAGCGCAAGGACGTTGACCTGGAGGCAGTCGGCGGCCGCGGACTTCTCCTGGTGGAAGCGCTGAGTGCCGAGTGGGGACGTACACACCTGAGCGGTCAACTGGGAAGATCGTCTGGGCGCTCGTCGCCGGATGATCACCGATCTTCAGGCGAGGGCACTCGCCCCCAATGGGCGCTAGCTGCGCTGTGGTCACCGGCGGCCCGGCATCGCAGGCTGATGTCAGGCCGCGAATCGCCTCTGGCCAGTTCGCCCCGAGTTCGCCGCCGCGACGTCGGTCTTTTCGTCCTGTTCGGTGCTGAGCCGGGCCGGAGGCCGCAACCTGTCGGCAGTGCGATGGCGGCGGCGGATCACATCGAGCGCAGCTGGCACGCCGTTATGGGCGGCGGCGTAGTCGGCATTGCTCGGCCAATTTCGATACTAACGAGAATGGGCAAACACTGAGCCAGTCAGCGCCTTTGGTTCCAGCTAATTGCGTCGTTTAGAGTACGAGATTAGCTGAGCCGGGCGCGCGCCAACGCTAGCAGGCTGGATGTGTCGTGTCGCGTGGCGATCGCGCAGGTAGAAGCCTCCGATGCGTGGCTAAGACAAGCGGCGACGTGAAACGAGCAAGATATTCCGCATCGGCACGATAACTGTAGACCGGGCGCGGTCTGCCGATGCATACTGGCCGTCAGTCAAGCATTCGATAAAGGCCAAAGAATGGCACGGTGGAGTACGGAAAGGAAACGGGCGGCAGTGAATGACACGCAACGGCGCCGAGACGGGGAGGCGACACGGCCAGCGCGCACGACATGCCGGTGGCGGCAGGGGCGAGGTTACGGCGGCGGTCCCGTCAGAGCACCGGACGGGTGCGCAGCGTGCGCTTCGGCCTGACCGACGAGGAGTACGGGGAACTGGACACCGCCGCCGCGCAGGCCGGGATGGCAAAGGGCGCGTACGCGGCCATGGCGACATTGGCTGCCGCTCGCGGGTTGATGAACCCGGCAGACTCGCCGTTCCGCCAGGCGTTGACCGAGCTGATCCGTGCGGCTGGGCTGGTCCGGCGGATCGGCGTCAACCTGAACCAGGCGGTGGCGAAGCTGAACGCCACGGGTCAGCGCTCCGCAGACCTTCTCCCGTATGCGGCGGAGAGATGCGCCGGACCGAACGTCTGGATGCGGCGGCGGAGAACGTGCGGCGGCGTCTGCGGTGATCGGGAAGGTGCTCCGCGGGCGTTCCGTGGCGGGACTGCTCTATTACCTCTTCGGGCCGGGGCGGCGCGAAGAGCATACCGATCCGCGCCTGGTCGCCGGGTGGCGGCACCCGGCCGAGTTGGAGCCGCCGCTGGACCCGGACG
>WNFX01012330.1_pt1 | contig 12615 bp, 9 predicted proteins | sample 5400111 | NCBI WGS metagenome assembly WNFX01 (sample SAMN13153363, study PRJNA577476) | soil metagenome | isolation source: 40 cm soil or saprolite under grassland replicate 1 | place: USA:California | collected 2016-06-15
TCAACCGGTTCATGGAAGTTCGTCTTCCTACCTTTGCAACCTTACACAATCAAGCAGATGAAGCCCATGCAGAGGCTGTGAGTCTCCTGCCTTTTCTTCGTCTTGTCTCTTTTGAGAGGAGTATCCACCATGACCAATACTCAAGATGCCACGCCATCTGTGGCCACCCCAGTGATCTACGAAGGGTTGGAATTCCCTGAGTTACCGTATGTGTCTCGTTGGGTCGAAGTCGATGGGATCAGAATCCACTATATCGAAGGGGGCAACCCAGGTGCCGATCCCATCCTATTCCTTCATGGAATCCCCACATGGTCATACCTTTGGCGCAACGTGATGCCCGTTGTTGAACCCAGCGGGCGTGTGATCGCCCTCGATTTCGTGGGTTTCGGACGTTCCGAACGACCGGATGGTCCCTATGATTTGGCGACCCAGGGGACCTATCTGGAAGGATTCGTTGATGCGCTCGATCTGCATGACATCACACTCGTGATCCACGATTTGGGGTCGGGTGTGGGCTTTGCGTATGCCGCCGCGCATGAGGACAATATCAAGGGGATCGTTTTCATGGAGGCTGCTATCCCGCCTGTTTTCTCGCCGGATTTTGTGCCTACCGGGGCACTAGCAGAGTTCATGGCGACTATCCAAACGATCCTTCAGCCCGGCGTCGGTGAAGAGCTCATCCTCAATCAGAATGCCTTCATTGAGCAGGTTCTGCCAGCGCAGATCACCCGTTCGCTGACCGAGGCAGAGATGAATGCCTACCGCGTGCCGTTTCCGACGCCGGAGAGCCGCCGCCCGATTCTGGACAATGGTCCACGTCAGTTCCCCGCCGCGTTTGAGCTGGTCGGCAGCTATTCTGAGTGGCTGACAACGACCGATGTCCCGATGCTTCACCTGTACGTCACGCCGGGTCTGATTAACCCTGAAGCCAGTGTGCAATGGAGCCGAACGCACATTCACACCATTGAGCAGCAGCATATGGGCGTAGGCGGGCACTTCTTCCAGGAAGACCATGCTGTAGAAATTGGTGCTGCAATTAGAGATTGGTTAGGGCGAGTCGTCAGCGCACACTAAATCAGGCGATACCGGGAGATGTCGAGCCGGGATGAACTGCTCTCCCGGCTCGTTTCAGAGAGCGACTGAAGCTGCGCCTCGTCCTGACAATCCAAAAGGAGAGACAGGGAGTTGAGCCAGCTTTTGCGTCTGCGCAGGAAGCATGAGCATTCCCCCCTGGAAAGCTGAATGTTCGATGTCTCACTTTCCTCTGTCTAGGATACCACAGACCGGACAATCGCTTCTGAAACAAGGAGGACACCCTCGCAGTATGACGCGTTCTTCGGGAAGAATCCAGATTACGCCGGAATCGAAGCCTGCAACCCCATCCTGGATGGGAGAAGTGGTCGCCTTTGCGCAGGTCCTCTCTCATGAGGGAATTCTGAAGGCCATCGCAGACTCTTTCTCTTCAAGGTGATTGACACCTCTCGCAAACCAATGAAAGGACACCATTTTATCATGCAAAACTCTCACGAAAAAGCCAGACAAACCTGGATTCTGGTGCTGGCCTCGCTGGCATCATTTATGGTCTCGCTCGATGCCCTGGTCGTCGTGACCGCGCTTACCACGATTCATCGGGACCTGGGTGTTTCTATCGAGGCGTTAGAATGGACCTTGAATGCCTATACCCTGAGCTTCGCGGTGCTGCTCATTCCGGCTGCTGCCCTGGGTGACCGCTTCGGGCGGCGGCGCATGTTCGTCGCTGGCCTCCTGCTGTTTGTCGTAGCATCGGCTGCCTGCGCGCTCGCTCACAACATTGGTTGGCTGATCGCCGCGCGCACCATCCAGGGATGCGGCGCAGCGCTGGTGCTCCCGCTGGCGTTGACGCTGCTGAGCGCGGCCTTCCCACCGGAGCAGCGGGCGCGGGCGCTGGGAATCTTTGGCAGCATCATGGGGCTGGCCCTGATCGCCGGTCCGGTCGTGGGAGGGTCTATCGCTCAGGGCCTGGCCTGGCAGTGGATCTTCTGGCTCAACGTGCCTATCGGCCTGCTGATTGTCGCGCTCGTGCTCAGTCGCGTACAGCAAAGCTTCGGGCCACGCACTTCGCTCGATCTCGGCGGCCTGCTGAGCGTTTCGGGCGCCTCCCTCGGGCTGGTGTGGGGGCTGGTGCGCGGGAACAGCGCCGGCTGGGGCAGCTTTGAGGTCAAAGCCTCGCTTGTGGCTGGTGGGCTGCTCGCCATCGTCTTCGTTGCCTGGGAACTGCGTGCTCGCGCGCCAATGGTGCCAATGCACTTCTTCCGCTCTCGCGCCTTCTCTGCAGGCAACGCGGCGATCTTCTTGCAGACCACGTCGTTGGTCGGTGTCGTCTTCTTTCTGGCCCAGTTTTTTCAAGTCGCGCAGGGCAATGGACCGCTGGGCGCCGGGCTACGCCTGCTGCCCTTGACCGCGACCCTGTTCGTGGTTGCCCCGCTGGCCGGTGTTCTCGTCAACCGGATCGGTGAACGGGTCCTGGTGGCCGGCGGGCTGTTCCTGCAAGCGATCGGGATAGCCTGGATCGGGCTGGTCGCCGCGCCCGGCCTGCCCTACGCGGAGCTCATTGCACCGCTGATCATCGCCGGCTGTGGCGTCTCGCTGGCCACACCCGCCATGCAGAATGCCGTAATCAACGCGGTGAGAGCAGGCGACATCGGCAAGGCTTCCGGCGCTTTCAGCATGTTCCGTCAGCTTGGCGGTGCGTTCGGCGTGGCGATCCTGGCGGCGGTGTTTGCCGCGACCGGCAGCCTCGGCTCGGCCCAGGCTTTCAGCAGCGGCTTTGCGAGCGCGCTGAGCGTCGCCGCTGCCCTCTCGCTCCTGGGAGCGATCGCCGGTCTGGTGCTGCCCGGCAGGCAGGTCAAAGCAATTGAGCCAGAGGAGAGTAAAACAGCCGCTCTGCACGAAGAAGCTCTGAGCCCGTAAAATCCTCCATACAACCGATCTTCATGCTGCTTGGCCTCCCGCTTCCCCTTCAATGGTGGACGGGAGGCCAAAAGCGGTGAAACTGGTCACATCCAGGAACACAACGATGCTGCCGATCTGTTCGCCTTCCACCCCCAGGACCCACAGGGAAGATGGCTATCAGCCGTCTTCCCCACCTTCCCTCCGATAGAGCCCGAAAGCCGGGCAGCCATTGGCGCACGTTGGCAGCAGCCGCCATTGTTTGCCGGAAGTGAAGACCCGGAGCCGGAGCAGAGTAGCAATATCCGTTCGTCCCTGAACCAGGCGGGAAGCGGCGGCATGGTCAATCATGCATCCTCTCGCAGCAGCGCCACCAGGCCAGGAACATCCGCCTGCTGCCACAGGGTCATGTAGCGATCAAGCAGGTTTTGTAATTGGGGGCGAGGCTGCGCAACCGGAGTCTCGCTTCCGTTTTCTTTTCCAGCACCTCGCGCAAGAGCAGAACGGCCCGCTGGGCAGGTGTTAAGTGCTGTAACGCTCCCAGAAAAGCCAGGCTGATCTGCTCATGCCGCAACGCCTGATCTTCGGGATCACTCTGCGGATCGACAAGCAGTTCAATAGCGTTTGACCCATCGGGCGATGGTGCACTTGGAGATGTGGTGGGTACACGCGACCTGCGCCTGGGTGATCCCGTCTTCCAGGGCTGGTCGAATGATGGTCAAGCGGGTGTGTGCTTGTGCTCGTTAGTCCTCTGAAAGGGCCGTCAGTGGGACAGGCGGTTCCACCATGATAAGCGCTCTCCCAGGCGAAAGAACCAGTCGCACGATTGTCCTCTCAAGGATATCTCATCTACCACACAATGTGCAAATTTCTTCCCATGAAGTGTGCAAATTTACAGGGAGACAATGGGAATTTCCCCATGTGGGCACAGCGTTAAGGAAGAAGCCCGGTAGCCGCAAAGTAGATAAGTGCGGCACAGTTTTTGGAGAGAGGGGAGAGGACCAGGCGATCTTGGTGAGCGACAACAGAAGATGCTGGGTGAGATCTAACGTGAAGCGCCCGGTGCTCGCTTCCTTGAAGAGTGCAGCGGCAAGCAGAGAGGTTCTCGTGGCAATCTCTTTGGGGGAGGAAGAAGGGGATCATCTCCTCGCCTGTCCGGTGTGGCTCCTGAGGCCTGCCAGGACTCCTCCGTCTGCCAAAGCCTGCCCCTCACGGCCCACTGTGCTCCGCGTGATCTTGCGCGAGCGGGGAGGCCTCGCTTTGGGCGTGTTGCAGCACCGGCTGAATCTGCGGCCCCGCCAGAAAGCGCGCCCGCCGCGTCTCCTCCTTGATGCCCTGTGCCAGCCCCTGGATGATCCTGGCCGCCTCCCCAAAGGCCGTTTGCGCTTGTCCAGGCTCGCCGCCGGCCTCATACACCCTGCCCAAGGCCGCCTGGATCTGCCACTGGTCTGCTGGCAACCCAAGGTCTGAGGCTATGCCTGCGGCCTCGCGCAGGTGGCCGATAGCCTGCTCTCTCTCTCCATCCCACGCGGAAAGCAAAGCCTCCGACTGCAAATAGGGGAGGCGCAAGCGCCGGGAGCGTCCCACACGTTCCCCCAGTCGCTGTACTTCTTCTCTCGCCTGGCGTTCATCCCCCCCATGCAGGAAGGCTTCCGTTTCATACTGAGGGTAGAAATCCAGATAGATGAATGCAGCATCCGAGCTCTTACGTAGGGCGATGGCCTTCATGGCATAGCTGTAGGCTGCTTCCCACTCCCCTGTCACGGCACAGTTCATGCACAACTGCGAAAGGGCGCGCCCGCCAATTAGTCGGAGGTCTAACCTCTCTGCCACGGCGAGTGCCTCTTCGAGCGTGCTACGTGCCTCTTGCCACTGCTGCAAGGCGTGATAGACATCGCCCAGGGCAAGCAGAAGGTTCTGGTAGATGAACGTCGCAGGAAGGGTCCGCGCCAGCGCCAGGGTGGGTTGCATGAGCTCGAGCGCCTCTTCATACTCCCCCGCCTCCAGCAACCCATGCGCGAGGCAGAGCGTACTGAGGACTTGGACCCAGACGCTCTTGCTCTCCTGTGCGAGGGCGAGCGCCCGGCGGCCACTGCCAATGCTGCTGTGCACCTGCCCACTATTCACTTGCGCGAGAGCCAGCAGCGTCCAGCACAAGACTTCTATCGCGCTATGCGTCAAGGGTTGGGTGAGCGGAGCGCCACTGAGCAAGTAGGGTAGGGAGAGCTCCCCAGACGCGGTCGGCTCGCTGCCCAAGGCGGCGTAGAGCGCCAGGGAGGCTTGCGCACAGTGCATGGCCTCCTCAAAGTCCCCTCTCGCGAGATGGATCATTCCCAGGGTGAACAGACATCTTGCCTCCAGTTCCTGGTCGTGTCCTGCTCGTGCCAGAGAGAGCGCCTGCTGGCCATCCAGTAGGGAGCTTGTGAGGTCCTCCCCCCATACGACGCCGATGATCTGGGCCCGGTTCCACGCCGTTTCCGCCAGCACTCGCTGATCGGAACTCGTCTGGGCCATCTGCCAGGCTTCCTCCAGGAGTGCTCGCACTTTGGCCTTGTCGTGCGACTGTTGCACCGCCAGGACCGCTAGGCGGTTCAAGGTCATACAGACCAGCGTGGGCAGCGCCTTTTGCCGCGCATAGGTCAACAGCTCTTCATAGGCGTCCTGGGCCTTGTCCCAGGCATTCTGGAAGGCATAGGCCTGTCCCAGACAGACGTAGAGATGTTCCACCTCCGAGCCCGTCATGCCCTGCTGCCCGGGCGCCTGCAGCAGGGCGCGCGCCTGTTCGTAGTGCCTGATGGCCTCGTCGACGGCAAAGACGGCCCGCGCCTCATTCCCGGCCTGCACACTGTAGCGCGAGGCGCGCTCGTCCTCGCCGGCCAAGAGCGCGTGATAGGCTCGTTCGGTGGCCGGTGCTCCCTCGGTCTCGAGCCTGGCCAGCGCACGCTGGTGCAAGATCTGCCGCCGCGCCGCACCCAGCTCGGTGTAGACCACCTCGCGGATGAGGTCATGCGTGAAGCGATAGCTACCCGGGCGGACTGTCCCGGCTTGCTCCTCGTGCAGAATGCCACTCTTGACCGCCTCCTCCAGCGCCTCCAGGCCGGCCTGCGTGCCCAGCTCGGCCAACTGCCACAGCAGCTGGACGCTCGCCTGGCTGCCCAGCACGGCACTGGCCATCACCAGCTGGCGCGCAGCCTGCGCCAGCTTCGCCAGGCGCGCCAGGATCATCGCCCGCACCGAGGGCGGCAGCAGCGCGCGCCGAGACCGCTCCTGCGCGAGGGCCGCGGCCATCTCCACGGTCGGCTCCAGCCGCCAGCTGCCATCCGCTCTCTGCTGGGGCACCAGCCACTGCCGCTCCCGCAACAGCTTGAGCGTCTCCAGCAGGTACAACGGCTGCCCCCCCGTTTGCGCAAACAGGAAGTCGCCCAGCCCGAGCAGCGGCCGCTCCGACGCCAGCGCGGGCTCTGACCCGGCGGGGGAGGGCCGCGCAGCAGCACCTGGCTCACTCCGCTCCCCAACGAGGGTCTCCAGGAGCTGGAGGGTCTGCGCCTGGCTGAGTGGCTGCAACGACACCTGCGTCAGCAGCAGGTCCCGTCCCAGGTCAAAGAGCTCGGCGGAAAGCTGCGGGTTCAGCTCCAGCCCTTCGCTGCGCAACGCGCCCAGCAACAGCACCCGGCTGCCATGCCCCCTCCAGGAGCGTGCCAGGTAGCGCAACAGGTCGAGGGAGGCCCCATCGGCCCACTGCAGGTCATCCAGCAGCAGCACCAGCGGCGCCCGCTGTGCCAGGGCGTCCAGTAGCCGCGCCACCGCTTCAAATAGCTGCCCCCTGGCGGTCAGTTCATCCTCGGTGGGAGCCGGCAGATCGGGGTAGCGCACTCGCAGTTCCGGTAGCAGGCGCGCGAGTTCGGCCAGCCACAGGTCGTCCAGCAGATCCTCCGGCGCGTTTTCCGCCTCCAGCCGCGTGCGCAGGGCCTCGATCAGCGGCTGATAGGGCAAGCGGCCTCCCATCTCGAAAGCCTGGCAGCTCAGCACCTCGGCGCCCTGGGCCCTGGCCCAGGCCACAAACTCGCTCGCCAGCCGCGTCTTGCCGATGCCGGCCTCGCCCACCAGCAGCACGGCTTGCGGCTGGCCCTGCCGCGCCTGCTGAAAGCTCCCGATCACCTGCGTGAAAGCCGCGGACCGTCCGACCAGCGGGGCGATCAGCTCGCCTGCCGGTCGGCGCGCCGCTGCGGCGGGTCGGGCAGGGCGGCTCCCGCGGCGGGCAGCCGCGGTGGCGCGAATGCGCTCGGCCAGAGCCACCGTGTCCGCCGAGGGTTTGACCTGCAACTCCTCGGCCAGGCGCGCCCGCAGGGTGGCGTAGACCTGCAAGGCAGCGCTCGCATCGCCCAGCGCCAGGTGCACGAGCATCAAGCGCCGAGAGGCCTCCTCCGAAAGCCTATCGAGCGCCAGCCAGCGCAGCAGGGTGGCGCGGACCGGCTCCAGCTCCCCGGCAGCTTCTTGCCAGGAGGAGAGCCGCTCGCAGAGCTGAAGCAGGCGCACCTGCCACTGCTGCTGCTGTTGCTGGACCCACGCGTCAAAGCCCGTCTCCTCGCGCAGCCAGAAGCCGTCGAGGAACGGGCCGCGCACCAGGGCGAGGGCCTGCTGGACCTGGGCGACCAGGGCGGCGCGCTGTGGCTCAGACGGGGGTGTGGAGAAGCAAGCCCGCGCGCGCAGCTTGCGGCTCACTGTCGGGCCACGGGAAGGCAGCCAGCTTGCTGCGCGAGTGCAGGCCCCCTTCGACCGCCAGGTAGAGCAGCAAGGCTTGCGCCTTGTGCAAGGCAAACGTGAGGCGGCTGCCGTCATGAAAGATTTCGGGTGGGCCGAGTACAACCAGACGTAACAGACCCATGGCATGTCCTCTTTCCCCGTTCTCGTCCCAAAAATGCGACTAGTGGTCAGGCTAGACACAACAGGTGTATCGTTCGCTTGCTCGGTGGGAGCTTCTTCAATACACAGGGTATGCGTGAAAAATAGTCAAACATGGCCGGAAGGTACAGGCACTTCCCTCCATTATACCATAGTCGTGTTTGCCCCTGATTCGTTACACTGGACGAAACACTGTGAGAAGAAACGGTCCGGCGAACGCAATCGGGCACACGCGTGTCTTCCTGCGCCTGATGAAGTGGGCCCTTTAGAGCAAACACACCCATGGCCTCACGAACCATCTGCTCTGGTAGCAAGGTGGCTTGGGGTGAAGGACTGCTCGTTCTTGACGATGTTTATGACGTTTTCTTGACGCTTTCTGGTCATACTAGCAGCAGCGAGGACAGGGTGCAGCCGGCTGTGGAAGGAGTGCTGAGGCACCCACCACCTGCGTGGGGGTCTCGTGGAGCACAGCGAGCCAGGCAGGAGGCACGCACAGAGCAACCAGGGGCAGAGGTGAGGACGATGAGGGGAGGCGGCCCGCAAGCGATCAGGTCATGTGGAGAGCCCTGGTGTTGGGAAAGCATGCCTGCAGGGTGCGGGGGCGCCTCCCAGGTTCAGACCAGTAGAGAAGCACAACAACTGCAAAGCGTTGTGTAGAAAGAGAGCAGCAGATGTTACGGAATAGCTTACACGAAGCGCTAGCGGCTGAGCAACAAGGCAGGCTCAGTCTGGCACAGCAAGCGCCACTGACCGATGCGGAACGCGGTTGCCTCCAGTCTTTTGTCGCGCGGGTGGGAGATCTGATCGCGGACGATATGACCCTTTTCACCCGTGCAGAATACAAACGGCTCACGTTTCTCCAATGGCTCTATACGAACGGCAAGTTGCCGGATTAGAAATATCGAACAGGTGAACGCTCTCTCCAGCAGGGGAGCTACACGAACTAGAAAGGTGATTGGATGATGCTCACACACATGCTTACCCTCACTGACTATCTTCTCCAAGAAGAACCAACAGCAACGAACGCTTCAGGTAACTTTCCGCTCCTGCTCAGCACCATTGAACAGGCTGCACAGCTGCCAAGATTTCGCCCCAAAACCCCACCCTGTCACTCTAGCGCAAAAGCTCATCCAGGTGATGTTGCAAAAGCAAGGGATGAAAACCTCGACAGACGTCGCGGGTTCTGGGATGCGTAGGCCGCAGTCGAATGAGCTGAACCCGCTGGTTGATGAGCTTGAGCCGCCCGGGAATGGCCCACACCTGAGAGATGAGTCGCACGATGCCGTACTCCTGTAGGCGAGGCGCGGCCTGGCTCAACCAACGGCGAGCCCACAGTAAGAGATTGTGAGCTAACTGCAGCAACAGGATCACGAGCTTCTGGGCCGCCAGGCGATGTTTGCGGATGGTGGCCAACCCCAGACCATGCTTGTCCCCTTTCAAATCCGCTTCCATGCCCGCTCGGCCGTCGTAGTGATCCACGACCTGTTGCATGGACAGCTCGCTCCGGCTGGTGAAGACGATAGCATGATAGTAACCACTGGTCTGCTCTTTGGAAGGCGTGCGCACGGCGTATTGCGAGAGTGGACGCACGAACTCGACCGGTTCGGGAACCTCCGCTGCTTCACGGCCGGGACTCGAAGTGGCCGACCAGGTCGTGATGCCCTTGACCAGTTTGCGCACCCGCCCATTGGACTTGAACTTGCCGGTCACTTGATAGCCTCGCGAGAGCAGCCAGGTAATGATGGCCTCGCTGCCCCAACTACTATCCAGGCGGAGCTCGGTGCGCCCTCGCTTGCGCAGGGCCTCCTCGCTGTCTCCGGCCAGGCGAGCAGCGCCTCGGCGGCCTGGATGGCTTCTTGCAACAGAGGCAGGCTCTCCACGCTACGTGCCGAGATCACCGCCTGCCACACGATTTCCCCAGTAGTAGCCTCCCGCACTCGCACCAGCTTGCGCCCCGTCTTGGAGCACGAGCGGCCTAAATAGCCGCGTTCCGATCCTTGGGCCTGCTTGCTGGCCGGTAAGGGCGACAAGTCCACGTCCAGGACCAGCAGATCCTGCTCGAAGGCATGCTGCCGCGTTTGACTGTACTGGGCAAACAGCTCAGCGATGGCCGCTGCCAGATCCGCTACATCCGCTTCACTGGCGGCATCCAGGGTATCGGCCAGCACCGACTGATCGGCACAGCCCGGCAGGCCGAAGGCGGCGGTCAGGGCCGCATCCACTCGCACCGTGGTGGCTGTGTGCGAGACCGCTTTGATGCCGGCCAACATCCCGACCAGGAGCATCTCCAGTTTCTGGACTGGCGTGTACTTGAGCACTTTTTGCTCCATGTGAACTCGTTTCTCCAGCGGCTCAAAGAACCCGATTTGCCGCAAATACTTCCCTAAGACACACAGACTCGCATGCCCACTGTCGTACCATTTCTGAGGGGTCGCTGACATGTTATGCTGAGACATGAGGAGCTCTCCTTTCGACAGACTGAGTGACTTTACACTTCTTAGTCTGTCTGAGGATCTCCTCCTTTTTCTACTCCTGCCTCACGCAAGAGTCACACCTTGGCCCTTTGGGGCGAAATCTTGGCAGCTGATTGCGGACCAGCTACGAGTCGCTCGGTTGGTGGATCTGCTGGGACACACAGGCACGGTCAATATCTTTGGGGAAGACGTCCAAAAGCTCGATGCGTACGCCAATCAGCTCCTGGTCGAGAGCCTGCTGACCAGTGGGACGGTGCATGCGGTCGTGTCTGAAGAATTGGAGCACCCCGTCTTCGCGCCACCGTCCCAGGCAGGGGAGTACCTGGTCTACCTTGATCCGATTGATGGCTCGTCCAACATTGATACCAACTGTCCGATTGGAACGATCTTTTCGCTCTACCAGAAAGAGGGTGGGTTCCTTCAGCAGGGCAACAGGCAGGTTGCCAGCGGCTACGTGATGTACGGACCAAGTGTGCTGTTTGTCTATACCTCAAGCCATGGCGTCCAGGGATTTACGCTTGACCTTTCCAGGGGCTGTTTTGTGTACTCGCATCCCAACATCATGATCCCTGTCAAAGGGAACATCTATTCCATCAATGAAGCCTATGAACCCCTCTATGATGCGAGCACCAGAGCGTATCTGGCTCAGGTGCGAGCCTCAGCAGCGCATTCGGCCCGCTACGTGGGCTCGTTGGTGGCAGACGCGCATCGCACCTTGCTCAAGGGAGGGCATTTTTCTCTATCCGCCCACTCAGAACCTGCCGGAAGGAAAGCTGCGCCTGATGCTCGAAGTCAACCCCTATGCCTTGCTGGTGGACCAAGCCGGGGGCAAGGCCCTGAGCAGTCACGGCAAGAGCCCACTGACCATTCCACCAAAGACGGTGGATGATCGTGTGACGTTTTTCATGGGAAGCAAAGAAAATGTGGATCTCTACGCGGGTTTTCTCAGCGCATAGCTGGAGCAGGACCTGCGTCACACGAGCTGGATGCGTCAGGACGACTCTTGCCATTGCCTGGTAGGTGCCATCGAAGGCAGCGTACTTGATGGAAGGATTGTTGAGAGCTCTTGCAGTATGACATGAGCAGCTGACTGGTAGCAAGGTGGCTTCGTGTGGAGGCACTTTCCGTTCATGACGATGTTTATGACGGTTTCTTGACGCTTCCTGGTCATACTAATATCGCATGAATGCGAAAGTGCCCATGTGCGCATAGGCTGACCGTAGTCGAGGAGGGTCCCCTCGACCGCCTCATGAGCACGTGTTTGAACCAGGTTCTGCCAGCAGGGCAGAGCCAGAAGAAAGGAGATACGTATGCCGTACATCACTGTCGGAAAAGAGAACTCTGGATCGATCGAGCTGTACTACGAAGACCACGGCTCGGGACGGCCGGTCGTCCTGATCCATGGCTATCCACTCAGTGGCCGTGCCTGGGATAGGCAGCTCCCGGCGCTGCTGGAGCATGGTCACCGCGTGATCACCTACGACCGGCGCGGATTTGGCAAGTCCAGCCAGCCGACCACCGGCTATGACTATGACACCTTCGCCAACGACCTCCGCATGCTCCTGGAAACCCTGGGCCTGCGCGAGGTCACCCTGGTCGGTCACTCGATGGGCACCGGCGAGGTGACCCGCTACCTGGGCCGGTTCGGCGCGGCGCGGGTGGCCAGGGGGGTGCTGGTCTCCCCGATCCCACCGTTCCTGAGGCACGCGCCCGACAACCCAGAGGGGGTGCCAGCGAGCTTGTTCGAGGGGTTCCTGCAGGCCGCCAGGCAGGACACCCCGGCGTGGATGAAGGGGTTCCTGGACAACTTCTACAACATCGACAAGCTGCGCGGCACACTGGTCAGTGACCAGGCGTACCAGGCGAGCTGGAACCTCGCCGTGACCGCCTCGGCCACCGCCGCGGTGGCCTGTATCCCGACCTGGGAGACCGACTTCCGCGCCGACCTGCCCAAGATCGACGTGCCGATGCTGGTCATCCATGGCGATGACGACCAGGTCCTGCCTTACGCCAAGACGGGCGCACGGCTGGTCGGCCTGCTCAGCGACGTGCAGACGGTGGTCATCGCCGGCGGCCCGCACGCCATCGCCTGGACCCACGCCGACCAGGTCAACAACGCCCTGCTGAAGTTCATGGCCTGACTTTAGGCCCAACCTAGAACCGAAAGGAAAAGATGAACCATGTCGCACCATTATTCTGGTCCCAACCTCGTGTTTCCCCGTGGGGACGCCCGCCTCGACTACACCGATTTGTTTGCTTTCCCCAAGCCGGGAGATCCCAGCAAGTCGATCCTCATTATGGACGTGCACCC